>Ga0214474_1000970_pt1 | contig 13565 bp, 9 predicted proteins | sample RVTome_2_FD_187335 | JGI IMG/M metagenome (GOLD analysis project Ga0214474, IMG submission 187335) | Soil microbial communities from uranium-contaminated site in the Upper Colorado River Basin, Wyoming, United States - RVT95D214 HiSeq ...
GTTGTCTCGATCGACGTTCCAGCACAGGTAAAAACAGAAGCAACTTACGTACCTGAAGTAACCTCTAGGAACTATCGAGCCACTTCACAAAGTTTTGATCTGGCTTGTGTGATAAACGCTGAAGGTCATTTCGTGTATGGGGACACCATCCATATATCCGAGTTAACTGGTGGCGGAACGATTCAAGCCACTTTTTCTCCCTGGACTGTAGGGCCAGACAGCGGCGTGCTCTATACTGTCACCGCGTTCATTCTACTTTCTGAAGATGACAATACAATCAACGACGCTCTTTCAAAAGAAGTAACATCTGCAGTCAATGCCCCTTTCACCCGTGGAGATGCAAACTCAGATGGAAATACGACTATCTCGGACGTGGTATATCTGGTAGACTATCTATTCAGAGGAGGACCCGCTCCAGTTCCGCTGGACCTTGGGGATAACAATTGTGATGGCAAAGTAACGGTCAGCGACGTAGTCTACTTAATCATTTATCTTTTCAAGAGTGGACCCCCACCCAGTTGTTAACAATCGGAAACTTAATGAAAACTCAAAAGGGCAAACTTTCTTTTTGCCCTTTGTTTTTTCCTCCTGTAACAATGTAGTTTGTAGGGGCAATTCATGAATTGCCCCTACTATGCTTTGTCATCCCCGAGGGTTTAATCGGGGATCCATGCTCGCTCCTTTTCTTCTGGATTTCCCGTATCCAGTACGGGACAGGCTCTACTGAAGTTTATCCCGCAGAAATGCGGGACAGGAATGACACAAACGCGTAAGGGTGGAGCTTGTCTCCACCCGCACCTCGGGCGAAGGTAAACTTCGCCCCTACGCGTGCTCTCACCCCCACCTTAACAGCTGGGGAGTTTTCCGCTGAATTAGACTCTAAATTTCGGATTTAATTCGAACTAAGGCACGCAGCGTTTTTCTAAATATTTGGCTTAAACAGAAATCTTTTTATCTTACGTGTAGAGGTTTTCTCGAACTCGTCCTGCCTGATACGGAAATGCTTGACCCTTTTATAGTCTGCAATCCCTTGACAGCACTTTGCTATCTCATCTTTGATTAATATCTTTATCTTTTCCTCATCCCGGGCTTGGTCTCCTGATGCTTGCTTGATATATTCATAATTTGGAACAATTACTGCCCCTACCTCTTCTACTCCCTCAGAAACCTTTCTTCCCAAAACTAACGCCTCTAAGATATATGGGGATTGCAGAAGTTGATTTTCTACCTCTTCAGGATAGACATTTTTCCCTGCGCTCGTAACAATCACATTTTTCTTCCTTCCGGCTATATAAAAATAACCTTCCTTATCTTTCCAGCCAAAATCCCCGGTATGAAGCCAGCCATCTTTTAGGACCTTTTCTGACTCCTTGTGATTATTATAATAACCTTTCATCACCATGTCTCCCTTAGCCAAGATTTCCCCAACCCCATCCCTATCCGGTTCGAAGATCTTAAGCTCTGCTCCGGGAATGGCTTTGCCCACAGACAAATATTTAGGTTTGGAATAAGGATTCAAAGTTAACACCGGTGAAGTCTCGGTTAAACCGTAACCCTGAAGGAATTTAATTCCCAAGAGGTCGAAACACTCCGGGATAGTGGCAGAAAGAGGAGCTGCACCACATACTAAAATCCTTATGCTGGAAAGGCCAGCTTTCTTTCTCAAGTTCTTAAAAACCATTTTGCCTAAATTCATACCAATAGATTTTTTAGAGATTTTTGCCAGATTGAAGCAAATCCTGAAAGTGAATCTAGCGAAAAAGGATTTTTTCTGGATACTTTTCTTTAAACCGGTGAAAAGTTTCTCATACAGAAGAGGAACTCCAATCAAAAGTGTGGCTCCGAAATTCTTCATATCCTCCAGGATCTCTTTGGACTTCAAACTCCGCGCATAGGTAACTCTGCAGCCACTGGAAAGTGGAATCAGAAGCCCTGCAGTGCATTCCAGGGTGTGATGCAAGGGAAGAACTGACAGGAAATTATCCCAAGGATAAAGTTCTAGAGCCTCCTTTGTGCCCTGGACATCAGAGAGTATATTCTTATGTGTGAGCATCACTCCTTTTGACTTACCGGTTGTACCTGAAGTATAGATAATAACTGCGACATCCTCGGGAACAATTCCGGGAAATCTACAATCATTATCTCTACCCTTGGCTAGAGCCTCCGAAAACGAAAATATCCCATCCCCCTTTGTCTCATCCACACAGATGAGAAATTCAAAACCGGGAATCTTTTTTGTGGTCTCAACTGAGTCAGCAATAAATTTATTCGAAGTGACCAGACCTTTCATCCCGGAATCACGGACTAAAACTTTTATTTCCGAACATTTTAGAAGTGGATCTAAGGGAACTACCACACCTCCTGAACGCAAGATACCCAAATAAACCATTCCCCACTCCGGTCGATTTTCGCAAAAGATGCCCACTTTATCATTTTTCTGTATCCCCAGGGAGTTCAAGCCTCTCGCAAAAAGACTTACCTTAGCTTCAAGCTCCGAATAGGTGATTGAACGGAATCCTTCATCTTTCCAATTGGATAACGCTATGGAATTAGGAAAAAGCTCGGCACTCCTCTTGAGCATCTCAGGGATAGTAAGTTCTTTTAATTCTTTTTTACCAGAAACCTCTACCATACTTTTTATCCCCTCTCCGGTATTACCTTACTCTCTGCTATTCATGGACTTAGCCAGTTCTGATTCTTGACCGTAGATTCGGGTGCTCCACAAGCATCGTTCTTACAGTTTCAAGCTTCACTTGTCATGTCTTGTCATTCCCGCCCCGTATTTCTACGGGGTAAACTCCAGCGGAATCCAGGTCTTGATACTCTGGGAACAGAAATTCCCATTATGAATTCTCAAACCAAAATTTCAAACCCTTAATTTTGAACTTTTAATTTCTTTCACCCTCACCTTAATCCTCTCCCTTCAAGGGAGAGGGTAAAACCAGTTTCGAGTTCTGAGTTTTGAGTTTTGAGAATCTGTCTTTTTCAAGGGAGAGATTTTATCTTCATGTTTTTTATCCGATATTCGTTATCCTCTATTCGGTATTGTTCTTCAATTTTTAATTTTAAACTTTGAATTTTGAACTTATTCAAATGCCACCCCGCAGAATCGAACTGCGCACACACGGATTTTCAGTCCGTTGCTCTACCAACTGAGCTAGGGTGGCAAGTTATTTCAGTTCAAAAACCTGTATCCTGTATACCCAACTTGCCCTCAAGTTGGGCTAAATACCACTGAAGATGATTTCCTCCTTACACTTGCTTTGACCTTCCCTTAAGCCCGTAGTCGTTTCTCGCCTGCAAATTCAAAAACATAAAAAAATATAACTCTGCCAGAACGGAAGTCAAGGGGAAAAAGCTTGTTGAGTCTGCAAGTTCCCTTCTTCAAATCATCAAGATTGTAGGCCCCATGTCTTCTCCACTTTAGATCCTTGTCAAAGTACTTCGCAAGCTTTTAAATCTCTCAAATATATCCTGCCTTAAATCACCAATATATTCATCCGGGCCGTTTTCTCCTTCAACCATAAGACAACCCCGGCTGGAAACTCTTTTGAAGTATCTATCAAGATTTTTGGAAATATTCCTAAAATGCTTCTCTTTCTGATATCCTCTAATGTCCTTGAAAATAGTATCTGTGTTTGGTGCATATCGTAAAATGAAGTACATATAGTGCAAATCTTTTGCTTGCTTCTGTTCATTTTCTCTATCAATAAAAGTCTCTCCCTTATGATATAGAAAAGCTGAAGGTTTAGGACAATAAATCCTATAAGTTTCCTTATGCCTTTTATCCTTTAGCATCATACGAATTCTATGTTTTAGAAGAAAATCGAATTTATCGATCTTATTGACATTAATTTGCCTGCCAATAAACTTTTCTATGAGCTCTTGCGCAACAACTCGAGGAGCAATAAAATCAATCGGAACTTTCCCCTTCTTATATAATACAACTGGATAAATCCTATCCATTCTGGGATGACGTTCTTTATAATCTAAAGACGAAAGCTTCTCAAAGATTGTCTTAGGATAAACCTTGGTTGCGACTTCCCCAAAACCGAAATCAATATCAACAGTGGTAACTGGTTTTTCTGTGACATTACTCCAGAGAAATCGCGAGTAAACATACGGCATCCAGCCCCCAACAAGAGTAAGATCGCTAAGATAATCTTTCAAGTCTTCTAAAACGCTAAAAAATATTGATTCAATCTTATTAAGATTAATCAAGGCTCTTTCCCTTATCTTCTAACAGTTTTTTAAGATATTCAGCGTGTTCCCTGCCACGGGGTTGAAAATTATACAAGTCAAGATATAGTTGTAAATTTGAAACCGCCCGATAACCTTTAATTTTTTGAATGTTAAAAAATATGCTATTCTTATAATAGGGGCGAATTATATGAAAATTCCCGCCTCTAACAAGTTCCTTTAGACCTAATTTTTGCCTGATTTCCAAAATATCCCTATTCCAATCTTCGGTGTTGAAATACAAATATATATGTTCGGTTTTTACAAATGAGGTTATTAAATTTGCGCCGGTATGAAGCGTCAAAGCATATTGTCCATCTTTTAAGTAAGCTTTCATCTTTTTCAAGATATTCCTATCCGCAACATAATAAGTATCTATCTCGTTCAATTCAAAACGATATTCTATCAGCCAATCGTTTATAAGTTTTTCTTTGTTGGTTAGTATAGTATAGCTATCCGGTCCCCTTTTTACCCTTTCTACATAACCTTCTCTTTCCATCGCATCTAACACGCCTTGAGCCATGCCAAGGCTCACCCCACCAGCACCTGTGAAATCCCGTACCACCCATTGGCTGTTGGGTTGACTTATCATCTTCCTTGAGATTAATGTAGCCTTATCAGCAAAAATGTTTTTCATTTTACTTTTGTATCTCACAATGTTCACTCCTTCCTAATGTTCACTAATCAATGAACAATATATCATAAGTGAACATTGCTGTCAAGTAAAATACTTGCGAGAATCATCCGCGACTGCTTTCAATTCCCTGGTCTGATCTATCTGTCATTTGTCAACCATGGGAGAGCAAGTCCGTTGTTTCTTGGTGTCCATAAAGTGTCCAAAATGATACAAAATTATCCAAATTGATACAAATAGAATTTGCTTATAAGTTTATGACATGAAATGAACTATATTGTGTAGCAAAAAGATGGGGAAAAATCTCAAATTGGATTTTCAGTCCGTTGCTCTACCAACTGAGCTAGGTAGGCAACATTTCCATTGTCTTACTCCTCTGTACCCAATTTTCGTACAATTGTACCCTTTTCAGGTACAATTGCCAAGGGGAAAAATCACAGCCCCGAAGAAAGACACCTGATTCTGGATAGCAGTTCTAGGAATAAGCTTGCCTACGCTGCTTAAGGTGGTAGCAAGAAAAGGAAACATCCGTTAGAAATTGAAACAGCCCCTAGAACCACTCTCGGTTTCTTTGTATCTATACCTATTTATCATCTCTCGGAAGCGTCTATTTGCTTGACTTAAAGGCAGTTCGTAGTATATTTTTGGAGAAATTCAAGATTCATTAATAATCAAAGAGGCTAAATTTGTCCACGGTTAGAAGGGTTTTAAAAAATTTTCTATCCTTAACTTTCGCTCAAGTAATCTGCAATTTATTGGGATTTGTAGGAGTGGCTTATCTGGCTCGGATATTGGGAGTAGAGGGATTTGGCAGTATAGGTTTTGCTTTTGCTGTCGTATCTTACTTTCTTTTGCTAACCAATCAGGGATTAGACATTTTTGGAACCAGAGAGATAGCCAGAGACAAAGAAAAAACCAAGGAATACACTAAGAATATCAATGCCATAAAACTGATCACCTCCTTTATCTCCTTCCTCTTGCTTGTAATTTTTACTCTTGTCATACCTAAACCAATGGAGATGAAAAAGTTGATCCTATTCTACGGACTTACCCTATTTTCTTCCGCGCTTACTATTGAGTGGGTTTTTATGGGTTTGGAAAAGATGGAAGTAATAGCTTTCTCCCGCGTGTTGAAGCAAGCTTTCTATCTGCTTTTTATCATTCTGCTGGTGAAATCTGCGAAGCACATCTCACTTGTGCCTTGGGCTTTTTTTGTCTCAAATATCATAGGTGCTGGTATTCTTCTTTACTATCTTCTTAAGAATTTAGGGTTTTGGGGATTTGAAATTAACTGGAAATCATGGAAAGGAATCTTAAAGCAATCTCTGCCCATGGGGATCTCCCTTATTATGGCACAAATATATTTGAACTTTTCTATAGTGATGTTAGGATTTGCAAAAGGGGAAAAGGCTGTGGGTTGGTATAGTGCTGCATATAGGATAGTTTTATTAATTGCCTCCTTTGCAGTACTTTATTATAATGCTATTTTCCCTTTGATCTCTCGATATTATAAGTCTTCAAGTGAGAAATTAGGAATTATCTTGAAATATACGACTAAAATGGCAGTTATTGTTACATTGCCTTTGGGGATCGGTGGGGTACTAATAGCTAAACCTATTATGAAATTAATCTACGGGAATGAGTTCAATTCAGGAATAATTGTTTTTCAAATATTGATATGGTCAATTGTTCTAAGTTGGATCTATGCTGCTTACAGCAATTCTCTTATGGCATGCGATAGGCAGAAAAAATATATGACAGGGTTCACATTAGGCGCAGTTTCAAACGTGCTGTTGAATCTAGTTTTAATTCCTCGCTTCAGCCTTGTAGGTGCTTCAATAGCTATGGTTATGACTGAATTAGTGATATTTGTTTATATGTATTCCCAGTTTTCCAAAATACTCAAAATCGAGTTGTTTAAGTTTTTGCCCAAACCACTTGTAGCTTCAATACTTATGGGAACATTTTTGTTTTTAACTAGAAATCATCTGAACTTCTTTCTATGCATAGGTATTGCTACAATAATTTATTTTACTTTGCTTTTCATATTTAAAGGGATAACCTTCGAAGAGACGAGAGCTTTAGTACAAGAAATATTTCCAAAAAGGAACGAAATTAAAGCATGAGTAAGGATTTAACGATTCTTTATTTCTCCCCTATCGATTGGAATTTCATAAAACAAAGACTGAAGCGAATTGCTTTGTTGTTAGATGGAATTAATATGAGAATCTCTCTGGCAGGCTGACTAGTTAGAGGACTTTATTATGAAAATATTAATAGTTACACCTTTTTGTTATCCAGGTGAAGGTGGTTTAGAATCGCATATTTCCAATCTCTCAAGTGGATTAATGATCAAAGGACATAAAGTTCGAGTCTTATCAGCGAGCTCTCTACCTAATCCTATTAGAAAAACCATTTCGGCACTGTATCATATTTTGAATATATTGATTGCGGGTCTGGGTGTGATATGGCAGTACTGGCTTCTATCTCATTGGTTTTGCCTGTTAGTGAAATTGCTCCATAAAAGAGAGAAATATGACCTAATAAGTATTCAACATGCTTTGTTGCTTAAACCCGTCCAGAAAGCCGTAGAAAGAAATAGGGTTCCTATCATACTAACTGTTCATGGTGACTGTGCTAATGAGATATTGAGTGAGGGCCTCATGAAACCAGACTCATATGCCCGAAGGTATTTGATTGAGTTGGAAAGATATGCATATACTAACTCAGACAAAATAGTCACAGTTGATACCAGATTAAGAGATCACGTTTTGTCATTCATTGAAACTGATAACAAAATAAGCATAATAAAGAACTTCGTCAATGCAGAGATTTTCGCTCCTGCAGTCAAAAACCACAGACAAGAGTGTCTTGCTAAATACCGACTCCCATGTGATAGACACGTTCTTCTTTGCCCACGACGCTTAGTTAGGAAGAATGGGGTTGTAGGGGCTGCTGTTGCGTTATCTTATTTGGTAAACCAGCTTAATCGACAGGATGTTATCTTGGTTTATGCGGGCCAAGGAGGACAAAAAAATGAGATAATTCGTATTGCAGTACGAGAGAAAGTACTTGAGTACATTGTTTTCTTGGGTTCTATCAAGCATTCTGAAATGAATTCTCTTTACAGTACTGCCGATATCGTTTTAATCCCCTCTACCTATTCCGAGGGCGTCGTGGAGGCGACTTCAATATCATCTATAGAGGCGATGGCCTGTGAACTACCAGTAATAGCGACCAATATAGGCGGTTTAAAGGAGTTGATCACTAATGAGGAGAATGGGATATTGGTAGATGATGGCGATCACCAGGGATTAGCTATGGCAATTGATAGAATATTCAATAATCCGATTCTAAGAGATAGGTTATCTTCTCATGCACGAAAAACAGTAGTGGACAGACATTCCCATTTGTATGGCGCAGAGCAATTTTTGGAAGTTTACCGAAAGGCCATAGATAGTTTTCAAAAACCAACATCTTGCAAAGCTCTTCCTAGCTAGAATATGTAAGAGAACTGGATAAAGATTTCGGATTAGAGAGATTCCAGATGTTCAACAATTTAACATTTGCTTCCGAAAAACTTAACACAAGATACAAGATTAGTTTCTTGCATATTTCCTCCCTTCTGGTCTTGCAGCTCTTGGTTATTTTTTCTATTGTTTTTGGTTATTATCTGTTTATAGGAATTCTCCTCTTATGCCTATTAGCCCTTTTCATAATAAGCGATCTCGAGAAAAGTCTATATTTGGTCATTTTGTCTTTTGCTTTCTCTCAATCAATTCCTGTTTTCACAGTTGGCAACCGTATAGTTGGCATATCTTCAGACTTCGTACTTGTTCCTATTGTTATTTTAGCATGGTTATCAAGAAAACTCTACGAGGAAAACATAAATGGAATTTGGCAGCAGAATAAACTTGTTAGACCCATTGTGCTTTTTATGACTTCTGCGGTCGTTTCAATTCTTTTTGCAAGTACTAAGCTCAGTTTGCCACAGTTGCTCGATGGCATACTGTGGATAATCGGCATAGCTGAATATATGTTTATGTCAATTGTTGTAGCAGACTTAGTGAAAACGGAAAGACAAGTGAAAAGTCTTCTATGTTGCATGTTCTTTCTAGCTACAATTGTAGCATCGGTGGGTCTTTTACAAGGTTTAGTTTATGGTATTACTCCAATTGGCTCAGTATTCGGATCGATTTTTAGGGGACAACCCGGTAATCACAACGTCTTAGGCGCCTATGTCGGCATCTTTGCCGCACTCGGTTTTACATTCTCTTTATATTATCAAGGTCGTAAGAGGTGGGTATTTCTGCTTCTGGTTTGCCTATTCCTTTGGTCTATGATACTGACTTTGTCACGAAGTAGCTGGTTAGGTCTCATTTTAGCTTTAGGCTTTCTTCTTTTCCAGTTAAAAAGAAAGTCCCTTCTACTTGGAGCTATAATACTTTCTCTATGTTTATTTTTTATAATGCCTAATAGGGTTAGGGAGCGGGCAACCAGTATTTTCCAGGCACTTTTTGATAGAGAAGTAGCAGAGACATTTTCCAAAACCGATTTTTCCCGACTTCGACAAGAAATAATCCCAATAGTTGTTAGGGGTTATGGTCATAATGCCGACATAGTCTCTGCTGGCCTCCGTTATGCAATCTGGAAGGAATCTTTCAATACCTTTAAGAAGTTTCCAATGACTGGTACTGGATACGGTTTGAACAAATACTTCAGTAGAGCTGCCACGGCGGATAATCTTTTCTTGGATGTTTTGGTATGGGGAGGTATTCCTGGCTTTCTGATTTTTGCCTATTTGTGTTTGGGGATAGCCAAAATGGCCAAAAATAGTTACGATATACTTCCAGTTGGCTTCTACAAAACATTTACTTTGGGTTACCGCTCATGCTTAGTTCTAATATTGGTCTTAAGCCTGACTGGATCTGTTATGTTAAGTTTTAAATTATCGGGTCTATTCTGGTTTTTAACGGGATTGGTGGTAGGCATAAAAAAGAACATAGGTAACTAAGATGAGAATAACGTTTGTTTTTGCGTCTTGGTCTCCTACTCCTTCAGGCGGATATAGAGTAATTTATAAATACGCTAAGATATTAGGCGACCGAGGACATGAAGTATTCGTTATTCATCCCCTATGGATCCTACCCAAACAATCTGGTTTAACTGGCAAACTGAAAGAGGTTACGCGATGGGTGAAACATAGTCGTAGCAGAAATTACAATCAATTCTTCTGGATCAAAATATTCGTTCGGCTCAGATCATTCTTCAAATTGATTCTGCTCAGGAAGGACAAAAATTCTTGGAATGGAATTTTGTTGGGGCAAGGTATACAAACAAGGATTGTACCAACTTTAGCCGAAAAGCATATACCAAGAGCAGATGCGATTTTTGCCACGGACTTAAGGACAGCAAAATGGGTAGCCGATTATGGTCTTGATCGCGGAGAAAAATACTATTCCATCCAGAATTTTGAAAGATGGAGTGCACCGGAAGAAGACAGGCTATCAACTTGGAAGTTACCTTTGAAGAAGATTGTTGTTTCTAAGAGGCTAAAAGAGGAACTGAGTAATTTAGGGGAGAAAATCTATGGCTATATACCTAACGCAATAGATTTCAAAGAATTCTATCTGAAGGAGCCCATTGAGACGCGCAATCCCAAGAGGATCGGAATGCTTTATCACTTTTCACCTTCCAAGGGATCCCAAGACGGGATTAAGGCTGTTAGAATTGTTAAAACACAATACCCCGAATTGGAAGTTGTTTTCTTTAGCGCATATAAATACAACAAGAAAGTAATACCTCCTTGGGTAGAATTCCATCATACCCCTTCTCAGGAAGAGATTTTAGAAATTTATAATGCTTGTTCTATTTTTGTGAGTCCCAGCTGGAGCGAAGCATGGTGTCTCTCTAGTGCTGAAGCGATGGCTTGCGGCTGTGCTCTAGTAAGCACAAAAGGAGGCAGCGTGGAAGAGTATGCTATCGATGGGGAAACTGCTCTTATATCAGAAGATCATGACCCTTTGGGGCTAGCTGAGAATATAGTCAGACTGATTGAGAATCAGACTCTTCGCATACGTCTGGCTATACAGGGCAACAATCTTATCAGGCAGTTTACTTGGGAAAAATCTGTGGCAGAACTTGAAAGGGTTTTGCTTAACAAGAACTACACACATTAGTGTCCCTATTGTCTCGGGGGCGTGCAAGAAACGCCATCGGGCAAATGGTATTTGTGAATTTTTGCTTCGTTATGTAGGTTATTAGTACTGCAAGAATCAGCGTTCTACAGAATAGGGAGAAGTATAATTGATTTTGAATACTTTAATCTCCAAATTAGTATTATGACATGAACATATGCGTATAGCAATCGATGCGAGAATGGTATATCAACCTTTGGCTGGCTTGGGCAGATATACCAAGAGCCTGATCAAGAATCTTTCCTCTATAGACAATGTTAATGAATATATAATTATCCAAAATGATAAAGGGGAACACGGTATAGTAAAAGCAGATAATTTCAAAGAGGTGAGATTCAATTGTCCGCCTTTATCCTTTGGGACAATGTTATGTTTGCACAGATTAATAAGAGCAAATAGAATTGATGTCTTTCACGCCCCTTATTTTATGATCCCCTTGCTGTCAAGATGTCCGCTAGTCGTGACCATTCATGATTTAACAGCTTTCAAGTTCAAGGATTTCTTTGTCGGCAAGAGCGGCATGGGAAGAAAAATAGCCGAAACGGGAATCAGGTTGCTTACTCCGGTAGCAATAAAAAAAGCTGTCAAGGTGATAACGGTATCAATATATAGTAAAAAAGATATCATCAAATTGACAGGGTGTCCAGATGACAAAGTCAATGTTATATATAGAACTGTAGATTCTATCTTCAAAGTTCTTGAGGGCCCTGAAAAGATCAGAAAGCTTAAAGATAGATTTGGCCTTAATAAAAGATTTGTGTTATATGTGGGGAACACCCGAGCGTACAAGAACTTGCCGAGATTGATTGGGGCCTTTAGAATTTTTAAGAGCAAATCCGATTTGGATCACAATTTAGTTATAGGTAGTGGAGACAAAAGGAATTTAGATTTTTTGAACAAATTGGTTTATGATCTAGGTATGTCTGACGACGTGATTTTTACTGGTGTTTTGACAGACGATGAAGTCGTAGGCCTAATGAAGGCTGCCGATATTTTCGTTTTTCCCTCTTTATATGAAGGTTTTGGACTACCTCCCCTGGAAGCTATGGCATGTGGGACCCCAGTCATTACTTCCAATAGAACCTCTTTGCCGGAGGTAGTGGGTGATGCGGCTCTATTGGTGAATCCTGAAAGTGAACAGGAAATAGCTTCCGCAATGCAACGACTTCTTACTGATGATAATTTAAAAAACCAGCTTATTCAAAAGGGTTTTGAAAGAGTAAAACTTTTTTCCGGAGAAGAGGAAGCAAGAAGAACACTGGAAGTATATGAGAAAGCTTACGAGATGAGGAAAACTAGATGCAAGCCCTAATCCTATGTGGCGGTTTAGGCAAACGGCTTAGGCCTTTTACCAAAAAAACTCCCAAGAGTATGATGCCAATAGCGGGCAAGCCATTTTTGGAATACCTGATTGAATTTTTGAAGAAAAATGGCATAAAAGAGATGATTTTATGCACTGGCTATCTGCATAATAAAATTGAAGACTACTTCGGTAGTGGTAGGCAATTTGGAATGAACATTCGATATTCTCACGAGCATTCGCCATTGGGCACAGGCGGGGCTATAAAGAATGCTGAAAAGTTAATTAGAAGTAGATTTTTTGTATTAAATGGTGATAGTTATATTAATCTGAATCTAAAGTCTCTTTTGGCCAAACACCTGCAAAATAAAGCTATCGTGACCATTGCTCTAACAAAAGTAAAAGATGTCTCAAGATATGGGCAAGTGACTGTTGATAAGAAAGGCAAAATAATCGACTTTCAAGAGAAAGCCAACTTGAAATACAAAAAGGGTGGCTATATCAATGCCGGCATCTATCTTTTGGAGAACAAAACGCTTAAGATGATTCCTCCTAAAATCAACTGCTCCTTGGAAAAAGATATTTTTCCCAAACTCATAGAGGCTGTTCAAGAGTGTCATTGCGAGGAGTTTCCGATGAAATCGGAACGACGAACCGTACGGTCGCTCGCAATGACAGAAATGACCAAAGAGAAGGTTATTGAACAGCCCCTCATAGGGCAGAGATTCTATGGTTATAAATATAAGGGGCTTTTTATTGATATAGGAATCCCGCGATCTTACAGAGAATTCAACAAACTTATGCAAAGGAAAACAGTTTGATTATCCGAAGCAGGGCGCCAGTGCGAATCAGTTTTGCCGGCGGGGGAACCGACGTTTCTCCCTATTGTGACAAATATGGTGGCTGTGCCTTAAATGCCACCATCAATAAGTATGCCTGGGCAACGCTTGAACTCAGAAAAGATAAAGAGGTTCATATCGAATCTCATGATTTCAAGCAGAAATTAGTTTTTAACAATATTAAGGAAATTAAATACGATGGTAAACTAGATTTGATAAAAGCGGTGGTCAAAAATATGGCTCATATTAAAAGCGGGATGAATATCTTTTTACGGAGTGATATCCCCCCTCGCTCCGGATTGGGAAGTTCCGCCGCCGCTTTTGTGGCGGTGATTGGCGTTTTTAACCATCTGCTT
>Ga0214474_1000972_pt1 | contig 13550 bp, 11 predicted proteins | sample RVTome_2_FD_187335 | JGI IMG/M metagenome (GOLD analysis project Ga0214474, IMG submission 187335) | Soil microbial communities from uranium-contaminated site in the Upper Colorado River Basin, Wyoming, United States - RVT95D214 HiSeq ...
ATCCGCCCCACCCTCACGCTTCTGACCGGAGCCATGCTCGGCGCCGACCCGGCGCGCGCCGTCACCCTGGCGGCGGCGATCGAGATGCTCCATACCGCCACACTCGTTCACGACGATCTGATCGACGGCTCGATCCTGCGCCGCGGCTTGCCGACGTTGAACTCGCGCTGGAGCCCCGGCGCCACCGTCCTCACCGGCGACTACGTGTTCGCCCGGGCGGCGCAGCTCGCGGCGCAGACCGGCTCGCTTCCCCTGATGGAGATCTTCTCCCGGACGTTGATGACGATTGTCAACGGCGAGATCACCCAGCTCTTCCATGCCCATCAGGTCGACACCCGCGAGGACTACTTCAATCGGATCTACGCCAAGACAGCCTCGCTCTTCGAGCTATCCACCGAGGCGGCGGCCCTGCTGAGCGGAAGCCCGCAAGGGATCGTCGCCGCGATGAAGGACTACGGCTACCACATCGGGATCGCGTTCCAGATCGTCGACGATCTGCTCGACTTCGTCGGGGATGAGGAGCAGGTGGGCAAACCGCTCGCCACCGACTTGCGCCAGGGGATCGTCACCCTCCCCACTCTCTACTACCTCCAGAGCGAGCCCGACGATTCCGATCTGGCGCTCGTGCTGGCGGGCGACGGAACGGAGGAAGCGCTGCGCCGCCTGGTCGAGGCGATACGGCGCTCGGGGGCCATCGAGCGGTCGCTCGAGGAAGCGCGCGATTTCGCGTCGATCGGCGAAGCAAACCTGGCGGGGATGCCCGAGGGGTCGGAGCGGACGGCCTTGTATGAACTGGCCCGCTATGTGGTCGAGCGATCGACCTGAGGGTTGAAGCAGGAGGCGGTTGTGGAGATCAACACGCAGGAGTACAAGCGGGTCACGGTCGTCACCGTGAAGGGGAGGGTCGACTCGGCGACCTCGGGCGAGCTCGAGGCCGCGCTCAAGCGGCTGGCCGAGAAGGCGCAAACCAACCTGGTAATGGACCTCGGGGGAGTTGAGTTTCTCTCCTCCAGCGGGCTCCGGGTCTTGGTCACGGCGCTCAAGGCGGCCCGCCAGGCAGGCGGCGACTTGATCGTCGCCCGGCCCGCGGAGCAGGCGGCCGACGCGATCTCGATCGCGGGTCTGGATACCCTCTTCAAGACCTACCCCGATCGCGAGGCGGCCGTCGCCTCCTTCTAGGGGCTCGCCCAACCTCGCCAAGACGACGCGGCCCGCCGCAGAGGATGACGGGAAAACGGTCGGCCCCCGTCCCTCATCGGCGCCGCCTCGGAGGCGGTCACGGCTCACCCACAAGTCACTCGAATCCGTCGAGAACGGAAGCTCACCATCCCCGGGCAGCTCGACCAGCTCGAGAAAGTCTGCAGCCTGGTGGGCGAGGCTGCCCGCGAGGCCGGGTTTAACCGCCGGACCGTGTACGCCTGCCAGCTTGCCGCCTCGGAGGCATGCGAAAACATCATCAAACACGGCTACGCGCGGGAGGGGGAAGGCGATATCCAGGTCGAGGTTCGCTCCGCTCCCGGCGATCTCACCGTCGAGTTGCTGGACAGTGCGCCACCTTTCAATCCCGCCGAAAGGCCCCGCGATCGGGCCTGGACCTCACAGGACCCTCCGGTCGGGGGCCTTGGGCTCATCATGATTCACCGGGCCATGGACGAAGTGAAATACCGGCGCAAAGGGCGGCGCAACTGGCTCCTGCTCCGTAAGCGTTCCTCCCCACCCGACGTCTGAGGCAGGCAGCTGGTGTCCCCTTTCCCCTCCTCCGCCTTACAAGGCGAGACCTCCGGCCCTGCATTCCAGGCGCTCCTCCTGGCGCTTCTCCTTCTGATCCTGGCCGGGATCCTGTACCGCCGCTACCTCACCCGGCGCGAGCTGATGGAGCGCGCCGTAGAGCTCGAGGAGCTGGGGGGGATCGGGCGAGCCATCGCCTCCGCGCCTCCCGAGCCGGATGAGCTGGCGGAGGTGGCCTACCAGGAAGCCGCCCGCCTCCTGGCGACCGACTTCTTCCAGCTGGGCGTCTTCGAAGCCGATACCTATCGCACTCTCATCTGGGTTCGCGACGGCGAGAGGCAAGACAACCAGGCGTTTCCGCTCCCCGATGGGCAGGACGGCCTGGTAGGCTGGGTGCGGCGCAACGCCCGTCCGCTTCTGGTGAGGGACTACGAGGCCGAACGCGAACGACTCCCCGCCTGGCCGGCCCATGCCGCCCAGGATCCTCCGGCGTCCGGCGTCTTTGTGCCCCTGATGTCGGGCGAGGTGCCGATCGGCGTGATGCTGATCCAGAGCCGCAAACGACGGGCGTTCAGCGAGCACGATACCCGCCTTCTCATGATCCTGGCCAATGCAGTCGCCTCCGCCCTCGTCCTGGCGAACCTGAGGGCCCAGCTCGAATTCCGCACGCTCCAACTGGTGCTGATACGCGAGATCTCCCGGCGGCTCGCCTCGCTCCAGCCTCTTCGCGAGCTCTTCACTCAGGTGGCTTCCCTCATCTCGGAGACACTTGGATACCGTTCCGTCCGCCTCTACGAGTCCCTTGGCGGGGAGCTGATCCTGAGAGCGGCCTCCGAGGAGGACGTGCCCTTGCCGGCGGGCGACACCACCGCCGCGCTTGCGGCCGAGGCGGCGTCGCAAGGCCGCACTCTGTTTCGGGCGCCCGGGGCCCTCCCCCCGGAGCCCGCGGGCAGCGCCTCCCCGGGCCATGCGGAAGTCGCCGTGCCGCTCCGGGTGGAAGACCGTGTACTGGGCGTGCTTCTCCTGTGCGGGGATCACGGGAGATCGATCCCCTCCGAGCATGTCGGCCTGGCCGAAACCCTGGCCGCCTACCTGGCGATCGCCGCGCTGGAGGCCCGCAATTTCGCCTCCCAGCAGGAAGAGGCGTGGATCACCACCGTCTTGCTCGAGGTCGCCCGCCACGCAGCCCAGCCCGGAGGCACCGACGAGGCGCTCCAGGCGGTTCTCCAGCTCACGACGCTCCTGGCGGGGACACCGTGGGCTGTCCTTCTGCAACCGCTGGCTGAGGGAGAGCAGCTGTCCGTCGGGCTTTCCTCCGGCCTCGGGCGCCAGACCCAGGACCAACTCGCCGACCTGACGGTTGCGCCCGGCGAGATCGGCCTTGAGCCGCCGTTCACCGGGGAAGCCCCGTTCGCGGTAGCGCTCCCCGAACGGCTCGGCGTGATCCTCGACCGAAGAGATGCCACGGCCGTCACCTTGAGCGATGGCCGCGCCCTCCTTGGCGTGCTGCTGATCGCCGGTCAGGATCTCGCCGGGCGCAGGCTCTCGCTCCTGGTTGGGATCGCCCATCAGATCTCTCTGCGCCTCGAAAACACGCGCCTCATCGAGGAAGTCGCCAACCAGCGATCCCTCGAGCGGGAGCTGGCGACGGCGCGGCAGATCCAGGTGAGCTTCTTGCCCAGCGTGCTCCCTTCGCATCCGCCCTGGGAGGTCGGGACCACCTGGCGCGTGGCCCGCGTCGTCGGGGGCGATTTCTATGACTTCATCCCCCTCTCCGATGGGCCGGACGGACCGAGATGGGGGATCGTCATCGCCGACGTCGCCGACAAGGGCGTGCCGGCCGCCCTGTTCATGGCCCTGTGCCGGACGCTCCTGCGCTCGGCCGCTATCAGCCGCACCGATCCCGGCATCACGCTCGCCCGGGTGAACGAGTTGATCTTTGCCGACTCAAAGACCGACCTGTTCGTCAGTGTGTTCTACGCAGTCTGGGAACCTTCGACGGGCAGGCTCGCCTATGCGAACGGGGGCCATAACCCGCCGCTGCTGATCGAGCCCGAGAAACCCGCGCGGCGGCTGACGGAACACGGGATGGTCTTGGGAGTGAGCCGGGACGTCGCGTACCAGACGCGCAGCCTCACCATCCCCTCGGGGGCGCTGCTTGTCCTGTATACCGATGGCGTGACCGAAGCGATGGACTCGGAAGGCCAGTTCTTCGGGCTCCAACGGCTTGAGAACCTTGTCATGGGTTCGACCGAGCGGCACGCCCAGCAGGTGGCAGACACCATCGCCGAGCGCGTCTCGGAGTTTGGCGCGGAGCCCGATCTTGCAGATGATCTGACGGTTGTCGTCCTGCGCCGTGTGAGCTAATCGCCCGCCTCAGCATGCGGAGACTCTTCAATGACCGAGAACCTATTCCCTTCGCGCCATCCTCTTGTCGCACACAAGCTCACCAAGCTCCGCCACCGTGACACCGATCCGAAGCGGTTCCGCGAGCTCCTGCGCGAGATCGCCGCGCTCCTGACCTATGAGGCCACCCAGGATCTCGCCACCGAGAGCGTACGGGTGCCCACGCCGCTGGCCGAGGCGCGAGGCGAGAAGTTGACCGAGAAGATCGGGCTCGTGCCGATCCTGAGGGCCGGGTTGGGAATGGTGGAGGGGGTCTGGGAGCTTATGCCGACGTCAGAGGTATGGCATATCGGGATCTACCGCGACGAGCGTACGCTCAAGCCCGTTCAGTACTACAACAAGCTCCCCGTCGAGCCGACCGTGACCGCAGTCTTGATCCTCGATCCGATGCTGGCAACGGGCGGATCGGCGGTCGCAACGGTCGACATCCTGAAGCGATGGGGGGTCCGGAAAATCAAGTTCGTCGGGTTGATCGCCGCGCCCGAAGGCATCCGCAACCTCCACGCGCACCACCCGGAAGTGCCGATCCACCTTGCGGCGGTGGACGACTCGCTCAACGAACACGGATACATCCTCCCAGGCCTCGGCGACGCGGGGGACCGTCTCTTCGGGACGGCCTAGGATCTGCCGAACTCGCCGTCGTCTTGCGCGATGCCGGCGAGCGCGCGATGCACGAGGGGCGCGGCCAACTGCCCCTCGGCCCTGCCACGGCGACCCGTCGCCTTGGGGACTTCCTGCGGGCAGTTGAGCGCCGTCCTCTCCACAACGAGAACGGGGGTCACAGGGAGTTCTCCTCACATCCCTTGCGATTCTCTGTCCCCCCCGCCGAGACGGCCTGACCGGGCTACCTAGGGCTCGCACCCCGGCAGAGGCGAATCGAAACAAGGCAGCGCGCGACGCGGTCACCCTCGGGCCGTCCGCCGGCAGCCTATTGGAGTCGGATCCCGTTCAACGTCTCGATCGCGGGGAAGGAACAGCCCTCGCGGCCCGTCCCAGAAGGATCAGGATGGGAGCCATCCCCAGGTCGAGCGCGATCGTCAGGGTGAATGCGCTTGCCAGGATCCGCAGGGCGGCCGCGGCCGGGGGAAGCAGTCGGGCCGCGAGTTGCGGCCCCATCCCCGCCCACAGAGTGAGAGCGATCCCTGCGATCCCCAGCAAGGCGAGGGGGAGCCAGGCACGTCGGTCCGCCCTCGAAGGGAGCATCGTCTGCCCGACCGTGACGGCGAGGTAGATCCACAGCGCTGCTGCCGGAGCCTCGAAGGTCTGGCGGAGCCAATCCTGCGCCGCCGGCCATGCCCGAGCCTGGATCGCCCAGGCGAGGTCATCGAGGTGGAGGACGGCAAACCCAATGAACAAAAGGGCGATCGTGCCGGACGCCAGGGGAGCGGCCCCGATCAGCGCGCTGCGGAAGATATCGACCCGCGGTGTGTCGACATACCCGAGGCGGTACGTGCCGTCTTTGAGGAGTGCCGGGCGCATCGAGAATGCTCTTGGCCGGGCGCCGAGCAACAGAGCAGCCAGCCAGTGGCTCCCCTCATGCAGAAGGATGCCGGGGAAGAACAGTGCGGAATAGAGGCTGAGGGCCCGGCGCGGGCTGCGCGAAAGGCGAAGGAGGATTCCCGATAGCCGGCCCGCAGCCCAGTCTTGAAGCGGAAGAAGCGCAGCGAGTGCGGCAACCAACCAGACGAGCGAGGGGAGAAACTCCGTCACGCGCTTCGGGCGGCAGCCTGGGCAATCGCAACGAAATCCGCCGGCTTGAGGCTCGCCCCGCCGACGAGGGCTCCATCGATCTCAGTCTGGCTGAAGAACTCGGAGGCATTGGCCCCGGTCACACTCCCGCCATAAAGCACTCTTACGCCTTCTCCGATCTGCTGCCCGAAGAGCTCTTTGAGTACGGAGCGGATGCTGGAGGCGATGACCTCATTTGCCCCGTCGCCGGTGGCCGCCCTTCCTGTGCCGATCGCCCACACAGGCTCATAGGCGATCACGATGGAGGTGGGGTCGCCCGGCGCCAGTCCGGTCAGCCCTTCATGCATCTGCCGGGCGACGATGCTCTGGGTCTGACCTGCCTCCTTCTCCGCCAGAGTCTCGCCGACGCACACGATGGGAATTAACCCGCGCCGCATCACTCCAATGGCGCGCCGCCGGACGTCCGTGTCGGTCTCACCGAAATAGGCCCTGCGCTCCGAGTGACCCAGGATGACGTGAGTGCAGAACTCGGCCAGCATCGCGGGCGAGATCTCGCCCGTGAAAGCCCCGCTGTCTTCCCAGTGGGCATTCTGGGCCCCAACCCCGATCCCGGTCCCGGCCAGCCGAGCGGCAACCGCAGGGATGGCCAGGAACGGCGGGCAGACGATCGATTCGGCGCCCTCGACGCCCCGAAGGCCCGGAAGCATCGCCTCCACAAGCTCGAGCGCTTCGGCGGGCTTTCTGTTCATCTTCCAATTCCCTGCGACAAGCGGTATGCGGGTCACGAGCACCTCCATGGCGCGCGGATGGAAACCGGTCCTCTCCGATCTCTGCGTGGCTCAGTTCAAGGCCGAGTTGACAGCCGGTCACCGGCGGGAATCACAAGAGGTCCGCCTCCGGACGGGCCTCCCGAGCGAATTTGCCTGGCGGGCAGCCATCGTTCAGACGCCCCGCAACACCTCATCAAGGTGAGGGCGAAGCCACTCCGGCACTCCGCGCAGACCCCGCGCCCGATCCGCAATCCCTGCTGCGGCAGGATCCCCCACCTTCAGGAGAACCTCCAGGAGGGAGGCCATGGCGACGGGGTCCACCGGGTTTCTGGATAGCACTTCCTCCGCCATCCCCCGCGCCTCCTCATTCCTCCCCTGGAAGAGGAGGGAGCGCGAGGCTGCGGCCATGAGCGGATCCCAATCCGGGAAGGCCGTCAGAAGGCGATCGACGGCCGCCCAACTCCCCTCATCGGGCGCTCCAAGGAAGATCGCCCGCTGGAGGGGATCCATCAGCCCGGGCTCGGCGTCCGCCGGGCCTCCCCGCAGGAGGGTTGCGTCGGCGAAGGCGCGTGAGGCCTCGGCGTACGAGCCGGTGGCGAGGAATATCTCCCCGGCCTTGAGAAGCTCCCCGACCGCCAACCGGATCATATCGCGGGCGAAGTAGGCCGCCGCCAGATCCAGGCGCGCCTGAGGATCATCGGGACGGGAGTCGACGGCCTGCCGGGCGTCCTGCACGGCCATGGGCTCTCCCCGTTCGGATAGGAACAGGGCTGGGGAAGTCTCGCCCGGTGTGTTGTTCTCGGCGTTCTGGCGGTTGGTCGCCCAGATGAAACCGAAGAGGCATAGGCATGTGATTGCGAGCCCACCTACAGCCCAGAGCCATGCCCGGGAAGGCTTCTTCTTGGACCCCTCCGCTTCCGGCTGTCGGGCCGCGCCGCTTCCAGGGACCGTCGTAGGCGCCGACAGGGGTTGTGGCTCTATCTCCGCGGCGGCGACCGTGTCCTCCCGAGTCAGGCCCGGCCGGGTTGTGGCGGGCAAGGGTACCGTGCTGAAGTCGGCAGGGCCCGCGAGCGGCGATCCCGTCGCCGCGGCGCGAAAGGCTTCCACCAGGTCGTTGACGGTCGCGAAACGGCTTTCGCGAGGCTTGTCCAGAGCCTTCATCAACACCGCCTGCATGGCCTCCGGAACCCGGGGGTTGACGACGCACGGCGGAGGCAGCGGGGTGTAGATGTGATCGTGAATGATCGAGAAGGGTGTATCGGCACTGAACGGAACACGCCCGACGACGATTTCGTAGAGGACCACTCCGAAGGAGTAGATGTCGGTACCTTCATCCAGGTCGCGTTCACCCCGTGCTTGCTCGGGCGAGATGTAGTGCGGCGTGCCCAGCACCATGTCGGCCGAGAGGGTGGATTCACCGCTTTGAGCGATTCGGGCGAGGCCGAAATCAGCCAGATAGATCGCGCCGTTCGGGGTGAGGATGATGTTGGAGGGCTTGATGTCGCGATGCAGGATCCCCTGTTTGTGGGCGAAGCCCAGGGCGCTCCCCACGGCTTCGACGACCCGGATCGCGTCCGGGATCGAGAGTGGTGCGCGCGCCAATCGGGCTTTCAAAGTCTCCCCCTCGATGAACTTCATCACGAGGTAGGGCTGGCCCTTATGGTCGGCATAGTCGTAGATCGGGACGATGTTGGGATGGTCGAGCTTCGCGACGACTTTGGCCTCGCGGTTGAAGCGCGCCAGGAAGCTGGGGTCTTCGAGAAACGCGGGATGGAGGACCTTGATGGCGACATAGCGGTCAAGGGCCGGGTGGTAGGCTTTGTAGACGGTGGCCATCCCGCCCTGCCCCAGTTGATCGATGATGCGGTAAGGACCGACGTTCTCGCCAATTGCGAACGGCATCGCCACCTCCCCGGGTGGTCTCGCCCATTATATGTCGATGGATGTGAGGCCGGCAACAAGAGAGGGTGAACTGTGAGTAAACTGTAAGGGGGGCCGCTTTGCTTCGCGAGTCGTCGGCAGGGGGACGAAGCGAAGGCGTGAAAGCACACGGAGGCCCCGGCCAGAACGATCTGGGCCGGAGCCTCCGTTCGGTGCTCTAAGATGGGATGTCACTTGTCGAGCAGGGCTGCCACTCCGGGGAGCGTTTGGCCTTCGAGGAACTCCAGGGAGGCCCCTCCGCCGGTCGAGATGTGGGTGATGCGATCGGCCAGGCCCGCTTCCTTGATCGCCGCCACCGAGTCGCCGCCTCCGATGATGCTCGTGCCTCCGGAGTCGGCCACGGCCCGTGCGATCGCCTGGGTGCCGGCGGCGAAGGCCGGGAACTCGAAGACCCCCATCGGGCCGTTCCAGACGATCAGCTTCGCACCCTTCAGGGCCTTGGAGAAGGCCTCGACCGTCTTGGGGCCGATGTCCATCGCCCGCCAACCGGCCGGGATGGCCTCGACAGCGACGACCTTCCGGTTGGCGCCGGCTTCGAACTTGTCGCCGATGACGACGTCGGTGGGCAGGAGCAGTCGGTCTCCCTTGCTCTGGAGGATGTCTTTGGCCTTCTCTACCGAATCGGCCTCCACCAGCGAATCGGCCAGCGCCAGTCCCTTTGCCGCAAGGAAGGTGTTGGCCATCCCGCCGCCGATCAGCACCCGATCTGCCCGGGCCAGGAGGCTCTCCACCACCCCGATCTTGTCAGAGATCTTCGCCCCGCCGAGGATGGCGATGAAGGGACGCTCGGTGGACGCCAGGGCTTTCCCGAGGTAGGCGAGCTCTTGCTCCATCAGAAAGCCGGCCACCGCCGGAAGATGGCGAGCCACGCCCTCTGTGCTCGCGTGCGCCCGGTGTGCGGAACCAAAGGCGTCGTTGACATAGACGTCGGCAAGCGAGGCCAGCTCCCGGGAGAAGGCCGGATCGTTTTTCTCTTCTTCTTTGTAGAATCGGGTATTCTCGAGCAACAGCACGTCCCCGGGGCGAAGCGCAGAGGCCGCCGCCTTGGCGTCCGGACCGATGCACGATTCGACGAAGCCCACCGGCCGGCCGAGGAGCCCGGCCAGATGCGTGGCGACGGGACGAAGCGAAAACTCCGCCTCCGGCTTCCCCTTCGGCCGCCCCAGATGCGAGCACAGGATGATCCCCGCCCCCTGGTCGAGCAGGTAGCGGATTGTCGGCAAGGCCGCCTGGATCCGGGTGTCGTCGGTCACCCTGCCCGCTTTGATCGGGACGTTGAAATCCACCCTCTCCAGCACACGCTTGCCTTTGAAGTCGTAGTCGCGTACGGTCTTCTTGTTGAACATGGCGTCTCGCAAGTCCGGCGCCGTTGCCGGCGCCGGAGCTTCCTCCTGAGCCTTAGAGCGACTTCGCCATCTTTGCGGCGAGGTCCGCTGTGCGCACGGAATACCCCCATTCGTTGTCGTACCAGGCGATGACCTTCACCATGGTCCCGCCGATGACCATCGTGGATAGGCCGTCGATGATCGACGAGCGATCGTCGCCCTTGAAATCGGAGGAGACGAGGGGTTCCTCGGTGTAGCCGAGGATGCCCTTCATCGGGCCCTCCGCCGCGGCCTTGAACGCTGCGTTGAGGGCTTCGACGGTGGTTTCTTTCTGCACCGTGGCGACGAAGTCCACCACCGACACCGTGGCCGTCGGAACGCGCAGGGAGAACCCATCGAACTTGCCCTTCAGGTCCGGGATGACCTTGGCCAACGCCCGGGCGGCGCCCGTTGTGGTGGGGATGATGTTGAGGCCGGCGGCGCGGGCGCGCCGCAGGTCTTTGTGGGCCAGGTCGAGGATGCGCTGATCGTTGGTGTAGGCGTGGACGGTCGTCATCAGCCCCCGAACAATCCCCAGCGTGTCGTTCACCACCTTGGCCGTCGGAGCGAGGCAGTTCGTCGTGCAGGAGGCATTCGAGACGATATGGTGCTTGGCGGGATCGTACATCGAGTCGTTGACGCCCAGCACGATCGTGAGATCTTCATTCTTGGCCGGGGCGGTGATGATCACCTTCTTCGCCCCACCGCTCTCGATGTGTGCGCCCGCGCCCGCCTTTTCCCCGGCGGCTTTGGCGTCGGTGAAGACGCCGCTCGATTCGATCACCAGCGAGACGCCCAGGTCCTTCCAGTGCAGCTTGCGCGGGTCCTTCTCGGCGAAGACCTTGATCCGCTTCCCGTCGACCACCAACTGATCGCCGTCCACCTCGACTTTGCCGGGATAGATGCCGTAGTTGGAGTCGTACTTGAAGAGATGGGCGTTGGTCTTGGCGTCGAAGAGATCGTTGATGGCAACGACCTCCAGGTCCTTGGAATACTTCTCCAAGATGGCCTTCAACACCTGCCGACCGACGCGCCCGAAACCGTTGATTCCGACCTTGGTGCTCATCAGAGTGCTCCTATGGAATAGAAGTCAGTTCAGCGCTGTGAGGCGCTCGCCCTGCCCGTTCGACGGCGGTTCGAGCGGGCCGGTCTTCTCCTCAAGCAGCGTGATCAGTGCTTGGGCCAACTTGGCGGCGTCGTGCCGCCAGGGCTGGGCTGGGTCGGCCAGATCGCAGCGATGAACCGGAACCATGCCCGCGTCGCTTTCATCCGCGCAGACCCAGGCAACGCCCTCGGGCAGCCTCCCCTCCGTCCGGTCGTTCGCCAGAACGGCGTCGATCAGGCCCGCCCCCGTATGATCCTCGAGCGCGGCCAGGTGTCGCAGGCAGTCATACCCGTCGGTCTCGCCCGTCTGGGTGGCCACGTTGCAGATGAACACCCTGAGGGCGCGGCTGTTGCGAATCGCGCTGGCCAGGTCCGGCACCAGCAGGTTCGGCAAAACGCTGGTGTAAAGGCTGCCTGGCCCGAGGGCGATCAGGTCGGCGGCCAGCACGGCGCGGATCGCCTCGGGGTGCGCCGGCGGATCGCTCGGATCGAGCTGGATGCGCCGGATCGACCCCGGCGCCATCGGGATCCGGCTCTCACCCGCTACCCGGATCGACTGGGTATCCTCGGCCAGAGACTTATCCGCCAGCAGGGCGACATCCCTCAGCGTTGAGGGAAGCACCGACCCCCGAATCCCGAGCACGCGCCCCGCCTCCAAGACGCCGCGATCGAAGCTGCCGGTCACGCCGGAGAGGGCGGCGATGAAGAGATTTCCGAACGAGTGCCCGTCGAGCTCGCCTCCGTCCACGAAACGGTATTGGAAGAGCTGCGTCACCAGGTTTTCGTCATCGGAGAGCGCGGCCAGGCAATTGCGGATGTCGCCGGGAGGCGGCAGGCCCATCGTGCGGCGAAGTCGCCCGGACGATCCGCCGTCGTCGGCAACGGTCACGATGGCGGTGATGTTGGACGAGTGATGTTTTAGCCCACGCAGGAGGGTGGCGAGGCCTGTGCCCCCGCCCACGGCTACGATGCGCGGCCCGCGGCCGAGCCGGCGATGCTCAGCGACCGCGTCCACAATCGGTTTTCCGCGATGCATGTACGGGGCGAGCAGCGTGCGATTGAGACGGATCACCGAGAAGACGGTCAGGCCTATCCCGGCCGACGCCAGGAGAACCGCCCTCAGCCAACGGGGCAAGGTCGTCAGGGCGAGGGCGACCATCACGGGGGACTCGGGGTTCGCGCGGTAGAGATCGAGGAGGATGTACGCCAGCCCGAGGCCGATCAGCATCATCCCCAGGACCATCATCACGAACCACCGCTTGACGCCTAACCCCGGGCGCAGCCAGCGCCAAATCCCGCTCCGCCGGCTGCTGGAAGCCCCATTCGATGTCGCGGGAGGTTCGGCAGCGGTCACGGAGGTCACTATACCAGAGGGTGATAGGGCCGTCAACGAAGGTTGACGGCGAGGGCCACGCGCCTTGTGAGAATTGACCGCTACGCCGCGCGCCGCGGCGCAGTCGACCGTCGTCCATCGCGGCCACGAACCGCGGGTATAATCGCCGCGCACTCCTCTCCTCACCCCCGACGCTTCTTGGGGCCACTCCTCGGCTTCTGAAAGGACATCCTGGATGGCCGATTTCCGTCTGATGGCCGACCTGCGGCAAAGCGCACCCGGGAAGATCGTGCTTCTGGTAATGGACGGCCTGGGAGGCATGCCCGTGGAACCGGGCGGCCCGACCGAGCTTGAATCGGCCCGCACCCCCAATATGGACCGCCTGGCTCTCGAAGGCACCCTCGGGCAGACGATCCCGATCCGCCACGGCATCACCCCCGGCTCGGGGCCCTCGCACCTGGCTCTCTTTGGCTACGATCCGATCGCCTACCAGGTGGGCCGGGGCGTGCTCGAGGCGATCGGCGTCGGCATGCAGGTGCGCAAAGGCGACGTCGCCGCCCGGGGCAACTTCTGCACGATCAACGCCTTCGGCAAGATCACCGATCGGCGGGCCGGGAGGATCCCCACCGACACGGCGGCGCCCCTCGTCGAGCGGATCGGCCGGATCCGACTCACGGGGGTTGAGATGGAGGTCCGCCCCGTCAAGGAGTATCGTTTCGCAGTTGTGATGCGCGGGCGGGGCCTGGAGGCGGATATCGACGACACGGATCCGCAGCAGGTTGGGGTGGAACCTCTCCCGGCGAAGGCCCGGGGCGCCGGCTCCCAGCGCGCCGCCGACCTCTTTAATGCCTGGATCGCCGAAGCCCGCAAGCAGATCGCCGACGAGTCGCGGGCCAATTCGCTGACGCTCCGGGGCTTCTCCACGGATCCGGGCCTGCCCCAATTCCCCGAGATCTACGGCCTGCGCGCCGCGTGCGTCGCAGTCTACCCGATGTACCGGGGCGTCTCGCAGCTCGTGGGAATGGATATCCTCGGCGTCGAGGGCGACAAACCGGAAGACGAGTTCGCCGCGGTTGCGAAATCGTGGGGCCAATACGACTTCTTCTTCGTCCACATCAAGAAGACCGACAGCATGGGCGAGGACGGCAATTTCACGGGGAAGGCGGCCGTGATCGAATCGGTGGACGCGGCGCTTCCGGCGCTCCTGGCTCTCGA
>Ga0214474_1000974_pt1 | contig 13545 bp, 22 predicted proteins | sample RVTome_2_FD_187335 | JGI IMG/M metagenome (GOLD analysis project Ga0214474, IMG submission 187335) | Soil microbial communities from uranium-contaminated site in the Upper Colorado River Basin, Wyoming, United States - RVT95D214 HiSeq ...
CGGGTGGGATGTTGTGACCCTGGACATTGATCCGCGCTTTGAGCCTGACATTGTAGCCGACTTGCGTACATGGTCTACGTCTGAGTATTTTGATTTCATATGGGCATCGCCAGTCTGTACTGAGTTTGCTAAGTTTGCTATGCCTTGCTGGTATCCGCCGGCCGCATTACCGGCCCCAGATATGAGCCTGGTGCTTGCGAGTAAACGAATCATTGATGAGTGCAAGCCGCGCTATTGGGTGATCGAAAATGTCCGTGGTGCTGTACCGTTTTTCGAGAGCGTGCTGGGGAGGCCGTCTCTGGTGCTATCGCCGTACTTTCTCTGGGGACACTTCCCTAATGTTGGGGTTAAGCGCACCTGGGGAACTAAGACGAAGCATTTATCTTCGAGCGCTAAAGCGGAGCGTGCGCGTATACCGGCGGTGATTAGCCTGGCGCTGGCTGAGGCGATTGAACAACAAATGTGTTTTGTATAGCCGTATACACAATTCCTATTGATTGTGCATACGGGCGAAGACTAGCGAAAAGTGATAGTAGAATGACTGGCGAATTACGTATAAACGCGGTAGAATTATACGCAAATAGAGATGTAGCCGCAGCGCTTGCGACGCCCGGCTACATGAGCACCCTGGTGGGGATGCTACCTAAAGTATATCTTGTATCACCATTCCCTACCAGCGCACTGGAGGGATTTTTTGCTTTGTCAACCAAAACATGTACCGAATGCGGAATTGAAAAAGAGTTGTCTGATTTTTACGCCGATAAGCGGAATAAGGATGGTGTGCGTAGCCATTGTAAAACATGCGTGATAGGCGAGAGCAGGAAATACAGGATAGGTCATATCGAGCATGTACGTGCTTATAAATCTGAGTGGTGGCAAACATATAAGGTCAAAGCGAAAGACAAGATTCGTGCCCAGCATGCTGCTTACTATACACAAAACCGCGAGCAAGAATTGGACCGGTGTAGAGCATACCAAGCTGCGCACCGCGAAGAAAACAAGAGACATTGCAAAGAGTACTATGCTGCCAATGTGGAGCGTGAGCGTCAGCGGGTGTTGCGCTGGCACAAGGAACACCCCGAAATGCATCGTGCTGCAGATGCCCGAAGGCGTGCTCGGATGTTACAGGCAGGCGGTGAGCACACTGCTGAAGACATCAAGCGTCAGTGTAATGTGCAGAAGTGGCGTTGTTGGTGGTGTGGAAAGAAGTGCAAGAAGCAGTACCACGTCGATCACCTTATACCGTTGGCCCAGGGCGGGCATAACGGGCCAGGCAATATTGTGATAGCGTGCCCACGATGTAATCTATCGAAGCACGACAACCTCCCCAGCGATTGGGCGGGGAAACTGTTTTGACGCACCAGAGCCGAAAGGACAATGAGAGATGAAAACTAGACAATTGCTTTACGACGCTGAGATGTCTGCCCCGCAGTTTGTTGATTGCGAGAAAATCGGCAACGTCGCCGTGAGTGTCGATGAGGTTGATGGTTATCCTACAGAGGTGTGTCTTGAGATTACGTACAACAATGCTCCCCGCACTTGGCTTAGTCCACAGCAGGCGCGCGGGCTGGCAGAGATGCTGTGCGCGGCTGCCGAGACTATCGAAACCAAGCCGGAAGAGAAGGGGTGAGGCGATGGACGACAGAATGCTGACAGACATGGGTGTTGATCCCGATAACGAACCGGAAGAGTACGACTTGGACGACTGCTACTGGATGTGTGACTTGTGCGGCGAGGAACTGCCATGTGTCACGATAGACGAACCAATGCCCGCAGGCTGGACAACTATTGGTAGTGGGTTGCTGTCGGTTGTGGCGTGTCCGAAGTGCAGCAAAGAGTGGAAGGAGTGACGCGATGAAATTATCAGAAAGCAATATCAACGACATTAAGATTTGTTACTCGCTAGGCGTCTTTACTCAGCGCGAGCTGGCTGAGTGGTTTCACGTTAGTCAACCTACAATAAGCCGCGCTGTGAATCGTGAAGATAAGGGGTGAGGCGATGGGTTGTCCAAAGTGTGGTACAGATAACTTCTTAGGTTTAGATATCTTGTGTCCTGCGTGCACTGAAGATAGCACACCGCAGGAGGAGAAGGCACAGTTTTACGTCTTGGTCGCTGGCGACTTCCTGGAAGACGCCGAGGCTACGTTTGATGATCAGGCGGACGCAGAGGAAAAGGCCGTGATGTGCTCCATCGATGACAGCGCTTGGCTCGTCTGCGATGCCGAAGGCGAAGTCCTGTCTATCGCGTACGGTCGAGAGCTGTATACCAAGTAGAGCATGATATCTATACAATTCAACTACCTATTAAGGAGAGACACATGAAGCAATTGACACGAGAGCAGGCGATAGCAATTTCACAAAGTGGCGAATGGAAAGATTGGACAGATGAAGAAATTGTCAGGTTTCAACTTTTTCAGGATAGGCTAGCCATTCCTTTCAGCCGATTTCACGAGGCACTTGAAAATGTGTTGGGAAGACCTGTCTATACTCATGAACTTGGTCTAGCATACGATAAGATAGTGGATGAGTATCAGCGCGAGCGAGCCGCCCCAACTTTTCATGAAATAATATCCCTCATTCCGCCCGACAAGCTCATTGTCTTAGGCTTGGATGATATTGAGTAAGTAAAAATATTAGCAGATTTAATAAGTTGGAAATAAGGAGAGTAACCTATGTTTTCATTAGATAACTCAGTAGAAAAAGAAGCGGTAAGAAAGCTCGGAGACGATATCGGGTTCGGTAATATGATGAACCTGGCACGTGACTGCTGGCACGATAGCCTACAGGCTAAGTATCCCGGCACTCCCGATGGTGAGCTGGCTGTTGGCCCATGCGTTGCTACAACTGTTCCCTGTGGGTGCAAGAAGGCTTACAAGTGTGATTGGTGCTGCGGGTCTGGGTGGCTCACAAAACGAGTGGCGCGAGCGAAGGCCGAAGCCGAGGAGGGAACCGATGGGGAGTAGACTGATAGGTTGTTCGTATTGCCAGATAGATACCGCCGGAAACCACGAGCGGAGCTGCCCAAGTCACCCGGCGCAGAAGCAGCACAAGGTGGCGCGAGATTTACCTCATGGATGGCAGTGCCCGGTATGCGGTGCGGTGTACGCGCCGTGGGTGGCACAGTGTAGCAACTCGCACGCCAGACACACGACAGCGAGCACCACGGGCCAGTGGACAGAGGGGACGGTGAGAGATGAGTGAGAAAAGCGTTGTGGCTAAAGGCGAACAGGACAGAGAGGCTATTCGGCAGGCACGTCAGCTTAGACTTGCTGTGGTAACAAATGTGTGGCGCCAGGGATTGCTGACGGACGACCAGGCGCGCGAAATTCTGCGGGGCAGGTTGGTTCCCACGGACGCTCTAACCGTTCGCGACGATAGTCATTTGTTGGGAGTGGATAGCGCCCTGCACAAGATCTATTAGTAGCCGATAACGACTTACAGGGAGGTATAGCCTATGACACACCCACCATCACAGCACGTACATCACCGCATTCGCACTCAGCTATCAATCGCGCAGGACGCCGACGGCTGGCTGTACGTCGTCTGCAACGTGTGCGATAAGCGCTGGTTGGCAGGCAACTACAACGCGCGCAAGAGTGCGTACACCAGCGACAACGTTGTTAAGCAGGACGCGGAGAAGGTTTGGCAGGAGGCGCACAGTGGACACTAGTATATTACTTAGGCACCAGGCAGCGCTAGACGAGATAGAGAACTACCTGAGCGACGTGGAGACGTTTGCTATACTACGCAACGACAATGCGCAGCTGCGGGCGCTGTTGGAGGCCATTGTCAAGGAGACTGACCCTGGGTGTATTAATACAGATCCTCGTGGTCGATACGTAAAGTCAGGTGGTGGATACCGTCGCTTACCAGACGACTTGACGTTGGCGATCAACGTCGCATCTGAGTACCTGGGGCTGATGGCGTAATGACTGATACCCGGAAGCCCATCGGGGCCAACCTTCAGATGACAGATCCAGATCACGTTAAGATATGGAAATTCATCTGTGATATGATGCGACAGCATGGCATCAGCCAGGGGCAGGTTATCCGGGACGCGCTGGTTGCATATGCGCATATGCAAGCGCAGCCAAGCATAGAGAAAGCACCTATCGCATATGCAACCGCAGACAACAGTGATGTAGTGCAGGCCATCAACGAGGGTTTTGCCACGATGGCCAAACTGCTACAAAATATCAGCGTCGTGCAGGCTAGCGTACCACAAAGCGCGGAATATGGGACACAAGAGCTGCCACCGACGATGACAGACGCCACCGTAGAGTGGGAGGCTATTGATCCGAATGTGCCGACGCCGTTCTTACGCGGCATCAAGAAGGTAGCTAAGCCGGGGATGCGGCTAGAAAGTTAGGAGATTATGAAAATAACTATTCGGTGCGATACATGCAATATAGAAGCAATTATCGATGACGTCGAGCATGACTATGTACTCAATGCGCAACGCTTTGCGTTAAACCACGCAGAGCATGAAATGTACGCCGTGGGGATGAAAGAATTGTATACCGCAGCACGCGTATGGATAGAAGAGACGCGTAAGCTAAACGAGGCTATGCGCCCGGCTTATGATGCTCTGATCGAAGTGTTTCGTGAGATTGGGGCGAGTAAAGAGGACGCCGAATGAATCCACAGTGTCCAGAGTGCGGTAGCAATGAGATAGTGTGCGCTGTCTGTGGTCACCTGTTCCGTCCGGCAGAATTCGCAGTCATGACAGACGCAGAAAGCCGCGTGCTTAAAACACTGCGCGATGTGCGCCCATCACCATCATCTCCCGTGAGCACCAACCTGATCGCCGACTTTGCAGGCTACTCGTCACGATGGACACGCCAGCAGCTAAACAGCTTAGCACGGTCGGGTGTACTGCACAGGCCACATGGGGAGAGGTCGGGATGGGTAGAGCAGTACGTTATAAAGGCACAGATACATATATCGCAGCACTACATACTACAAGCCACAGCATAATAAGACTTCCGTTATACATCCGTTATTAACAAGAGCCTACCTGATAATAAGGGTAGGCTCTTTGCATTCCCCCAGGGCGACAGATAGATCACAGCCTACAGGACGCGGTAGCGTGGGGGACTTAGCAATAGCCAACAGAGGCATATGCATCGATACAGACGGCACGGCGACTATAACCCTTGGTGTAGCGTGACATTGTTCACGCTGGTTGGCGTTATCGTGGTGGTCGCGGCGATCATGCTGATGGCGCGGTAGGCGAATTGTTTGAACGTCATAGAGGTGAACATGACACTAAATAACAGCAAGCAGGACATCATAACCAAACGCCGCGAGGATGTAGCGCGCGGCAGGTTACGCGGTTGGACACAGCGACAGCTCGCAGAGTATTTGAATGTGAGTGTCGGAACAGTCAACCGCGATTTGGCTTGTCTGCAAGAGGAATGGAAGGCCGCTGCACTTACCTCTATCGAAGAGCACAAGATACGAGTGCTGGCTGAGCTGGCTGAGGTTAAGCGTAGAGGGCACGCCACAGACAACATGAACGCAGTGTTACAGGCCATCAAGGCTGAGGTTGACATACTAGGCCTTGATGCCCCCGCGAAGAGTGAGATCAGCGGATCGTTAACGTGGGAGCAGGTGGTTATGCAGGCGATAGAACAGGGGCCATCCCACGATGGTGATCCCTACACCTAGCGATGTACTTTACAACCCAGAAGAATACGCGAGGACGTTTCTATACATCCTCGATAAGCAGAAGCGCAAGCAACGCCTGACATACAACCAGGCACAGCTGCACTACCTTAACAATCGCACACGCAGAGACTATATTCTCAAGGCCAGACAGCTGGGGATGTCTACCGCCATACAAGCAGAATTCTTCAGAGTGGCAACGACGCGGGCGGCCGGGACGATGACGCTGGCGCACGATGACGATACCACACAGCGCTTACGGCGAATGGCAGACTTCTACTACGACAATCTGCCGGATGGGTTTAAGCCTACTCGCAAGTATGCTAACGCCAGCGTGACAACCTACCCGCTACTCAACAGTGAGGCCGCCATCGGGACGGCTGGTAGCTTAAAGGTGGGGCGTGGTTTCACCCTCACACACTTTCATGGGTCAGAGGTTGCATTCTGGCCAGACGCCGAGAGCATACTGGCCGGCGCGATGCAAGCGGGCAATCCGGCCATCGCACTGGAAAGCACACCGAACGGCGCCCAGGGCTACTTCTACGAAGGGTGCATGGAGGCGCTAGACGGCAATAAGGACATCAACCTCTTTTTCTTCCCGTGGTGGTGGGACCCGGAGTATCGGAAACCACTAGAGCTAGGCGAAGAGATTGAGTACACGGCGGAAGAGCAAGAGCTAGTCGATGAGTACGGGTTAGACGCCGAACAAATCAACTGGCGCCGGGCTAAGAAGCGGGAGCTTAAGCACCTATTCCCGCAAGAGTACCCGGAAGATCCGATCACATGCTTTCTGCTGTCGGGCACAGGGTACTTCGGAGACATCTCAGGTGTACGCAAGGTCAAGCTCGGAAGTGTGCAGTACAACCCGGATCACCGTTACTTCGCTGGCCTGGACTTTGCGCAGACGGTTGACTGGCTATCACTCAGTATCATTGACGACACGACGGGCGCTGAGGTGGATTTACTGAGAATACAGCGCTTGCCGTGGAAAGAGTTGAGAAAGCGTGTGATTGACAAGTTCCTTGAGTGGAGTGTCATAGGGTGCCAGGCGGAGTCTAACTCGATGGGCACAACCAACATCGAGGCACTACAAACAGAGATGCAGGAACACGGGTGTCACACAGTAGTCGAAGCGTTCGAGACAAACAACGATAGCAAGCACAGTATCATGAGTGCTTTACACGAATCAATGCACAGCAAGCGGTTGGCGGTACTTGACGATCCGATAAGGCTGAAGGAATTACGGGTATTCACGTCATCGCAGACAAAGACAGGACTTTGGCAACTAGCGGCGCCAGCGGGAGAGCATGACGATACGGTGATATCGCTGGGGCTGGCACACTATGCAAGGACACACCACATGAGCCCGGCGGGGATGGTTGACTGGGCGTAAACAGAGGGAACATGCCAGAAGAACTAAGTGAGTATGTTGCAATCAAGGCGGTAGGCGACTGGGAGTTAGAAGTCAGGGCGATACCGTTTGATGACAAGGACGCCGACGGCCAATACTTCGACGCCAGCACGGATATCATGCAGGCGCAGTTCTCGTCTCCGGTAGTCACCTACTATCATGGCATCAAGCAGGATACTCCTGCAATCATAGGCAAAACGGCACGCATTGAGAAGCGCTCAGATGGTTGGTGGGCGCGTGTTGTTTTGGATAAGGCGCAGGCACTTGCCCTGAAGGTGTGGGAAGCCGCCAAGAATGGCACAGCTTACGCATCGTCCGGTTCTATCCGCCATTTGGCGCGGTTGCAACAGAATGGGCAGATGACAGCCTACGACAAGCGCATCCCTGGGCGGATCGCCGTCTGGCCATTTGCGGAGCTGGCGATCTTTGACACACCACCAGGCCAGCGCCCCGCATCATGGCGAGCGGTGGCATACCCAGCACTCAAATCAGTGTACGAACAGGCCGGAATCGACTGGCCTGATATTGACAACCCAAGCGACAAGGGCGCAGCGAAAGGCGAGGAGCATAGCGCAGCGCCGGAGCAAAGGGAGGACAACAACGAGAAAACTATAGGAGCTAATGCAATGGAAGAGAAAGACATCCAAGCGCTGGTTGAGCAGCGCGTAGAAGCCGCAATGAAGGCCAGCCAGGAAAAGGCTGAGGCGGCACAGAAGGTTGAGGCAGAGAAGCAGGCCGCAGCCGATGAGGCAGTCAAAGCTGCCAAGGCTGAGTGGGAGAAGGAAGCGGCGAAGAACAATCGCCTGCCCAGCGCTCCCTACGTTGCCGAATTCGGCGATACGTGGAAGTATGACAACCTAAGCGCTGGTGAACTGGGGCTAGTGATCGACACGATGAAGAGTGCTGGTCGTCAGGTTTCGGCTAGCGCAGTCAAGGCACAGGCCATCAAGCTGATCGAAGACAAGAACGACTATGGACACCGCGAGCTGGCGCCAAGCTACTCTTTGGGCGCAATGAAGGCCGCCGGGATTAACCCGACGATTGACGCTATCAAGGGTGTTACAGATCCTCTTTACACTGGTGGCACCACGGACGGTGGTAACTGGGTTGGAACTGCTTATGCACGCGAGTTGTGGGGCGTTATCCGTGCCGAGGCCGCAATTATGGCCAAGCTTCCCAGCGTTGTTATTCCAGACGGATTTGCATCTTCGGTGTTTCCTGTCGAGGGCACTGACCCGACCTGGTACGGCGTTAGTGAGGCATCTTCAGCTGACGGCACGCTGAAGGTTCCCGCCGCCACCGTGACGGCATCGCAGATCACCACGCCCACCAACGTTACGTTAAGCGTCAAGAAGGTCGGCGCGCGCGTGATGTACACGGGTGAGATGACTGAGGACAGTCTGATCGCTTTTGTGCCTCAGTTGCGCAATCAGCTCATCACCTCCGGCAAGGAGCAGATCGAGCACCTGGTGATCGACGGCGATACCACCACGACCGCATACACTAACATCAACGATATTGGCAACAGTTCCGCCGTTACGGCTGGAACGCTGTTCTTGCAGTTAGACGGACTTCGCCACTATGCGCTGACTAATCTTAGCCGCGCGGGCGGGGCACTAAGTGAGGACGATTTCCTCGAAACGATGTGGAAACTTGGAACCGCCGGGATCGGCGGCGCCGACATGTCGAAGTGCGGTTTTGTGATTGACCCGAACGTGTACAAGAAAGCGTTGCAGATGGCCGTGCTCAAGACTAAGGATGTCTGGACACAGGCAACGCTTGAGACGGGAACACTCACGAAGCTGTGGGGATACAGTGTATTCCCGTCTTGGTTCATGCACTTTAAGAGCGCAACCCGCAAGAGCAACAGCGCTGGTAAGGTCGATCAGACCACGGTCGGGAACAACACCTACGGCGCAATTCTGGCCGTGCGCTGGGATCAATGGAAGTTGGGCTACAAGCGCCAGATGACCATTGAGACTACCCGCATAGCCAATGCGGACGCCTGGGAGATTGTGGCCCTGGCGCGCCTGGGGCTGGCCTACCGCGACACGAGCGGGGCGGCCGCTATTACATACGGGATCACGGTTTAGTAATCCTGAGACGACAGCCTGATGGGGGAGGTGTTAATCCTCCCCCGGAGGCCAAAGGGAGAATAACATGGGAAGTACATATATTTTACGTAAAGGAAACGCCACACTCAGCGATTTGGCTGATGGTATGGCCGCCAACGGGCTCTATGGTGGCGGCAGGGCGTGGCGCGTTAACTCTAGCGGAAGTGGTGATTACGCCACGATCCAGGAGGCTGTCAATGCCGCATCTCAGGGTGATGTCATTCTGATCGATGGATCGGCAGAGTATGACGAGAACGTTACTGTCACTACACACAAGCTAACATTCGTTGGTGTAGGCGCTCCGCGTTCAGTTCGTGCCACTTCGGTGGGCACCAACTCAACCTGCTTTACGATTAACGGAGCCTACGATGTCGCCATGTTCAATATGAACGTGGGTGGTAGGGGCACGGGGTCGGCGCTTGAATTAACTGGGCAGATCCGCAGGTTCAGCGCTTTTGACTGCCGGTTTTCTGGTGGGGCCAACGGTGTTGAGATTGCAGCCTCGTCTGGTGGGCAGGTGGTTGATGTGCTATTCGAGCGCTGTCGCTTCGAGGGCACTGATGGCGTTGAGTTCAGCACCGGCGAAGGCGGTGATCCCGCTTCGCAAATCTACTTCAAAGACTGCGACTTCCAGTATTGCGCGGCGCTGTGCATTAACCACCCGACGGGCAGCTGGTCAACCGGTCTATTTGTGCAGGGGTGCAACTTCCTACCTGAAGAGGATGGAACCGCGCCGTCTACGGGTTGGATTAAGGCCGACAACGCTGCACAGACTGGCATGATCTCTGGTTGCTTCTTTGCCGACACGTTGCACGAGGCAGACAGGACTGCCATCGATGCTGGCGTGCTGTATGTTGGCAACTACGCTGAGGAAGGTGTCTCAGCGGCACGTCCAGACTAGTTATTGTGTACTGATGGTCTTAGCGATGAGGGGAGGGGAATAACTCTCCCCTCAGGAGCCTAGCATGCAAGGTTTAAGAGACGTGATTTTAAGGGGCACAACAGACGGCACAGGGGCGCTAACTGTAACCGGTGATATTAGCGTATTCGGCTGGCTGTATGCGGTTGAGTGGATCGATGGCACACTGGACAACAGCAACACCGCTGTTCTATCTGTAACAAGCACGCCGAGCGGTGTTGATCGCACGTTGCTCACGCTAGGTGCCGGAGAAGGCGATAGTGATGTGGTTTATTACCCGCGGGTTCTTGAGTGTGACAATGCCTGTACATCGATTAGCACATACGCCATGCACTGCATCGCTGGAACACTGAAGCTAGTCATAGCCAGCGGCGGCGCTTCGCATGAGGGCGGCTGTATCGTCTACGTGTTCGATTAGGGTAGCCCATGACGCAAGGCACACGATTTATCGACAGATTGTTATGGTTGGCGGGGTACGTCAGGGCTGACGCGCTGAAGGCTACTGGTATTCAGTCGCCCGACTGGGCGCGCGCCGGATTGCAGCCCTGGACAGATGAGCCAAACCTAACAGTTATCGAGAATCAACTTAACACGATGGCCACGCTGTCGTGGGTATATAACGCAGTATCAGCCAGGGCGCAGACGGGCGCGGGTACACCGCTTAAAGTCAAGCAGCGCGTCGGTGAAGAGCAGAAGGATATCGATAACCACCCATTCGAGATGCTGTTGGATAGGCCTAATCCTCTGCAATCGCGCACCGAATTCTTGACGGCGTGGTTTGGGTATCGGGCGCTGGCGGGTAATGCTTACGTGTGGCTAAACAGGACAAACCCGACGGTGGCGCCTTCTGAGATGTGGATGATCCCGCCGCAGTCGATCAGGCCAGTGCCGGACGAGAATTTGTACCTGCGCGGCTATGTCTATTACCCAGGTGACGGCAGAGAGATACCTCTGGAGACGTGGGAGATTAGCCACAGCAAGACATGGCACCCAACCAACCGCTTTCTGGGGCTATCGCCCATTGAGGCGCTGGGGCTGGCCGTTGAAAGCGACATTGCACAACAGAAGTGGAATCGGAACTACTTCGCGAAGGATAACGCTAAACCAGCCGGTGCGCTAGCCTATGCTGACCCAATCAACGATACAGACTGGCTGCGCATGAAAGAGGACCTGAAGCAGGATCATGGCGGATCTGAGCGTAAGATGATGCTTATCCGCAACGCTGGCAAGGGCGGCGTGCAATGGTTGCAGTTTGGCCTGTCTCAGAAGGATATGGACTTCCTGGCAAGCCGCGCCTTTACAAAGGAAGAGATCTATTCGGCGCTGGCGCCTGGGCTGGCTTCCATTCTGTCAGTAAACGCAACCGAGGCCAACGCGCTGGCGGGCGATAAGACGTTCATGCGCATGTGCATCTGGCCCGATCACCAGGCTATCGCCGAGCGCATCACTACCGACATCTTGCCGGCGTATGGCGAGAACCTGCGCTGCGAGTTTGATGATGTGCGGATCTCGGACAGGGCCATTGAGCTGCAAGAGCAGCAAGCATACGAGAAAGCCCACACTATTAATGAGATACGTAAGGAATATTACAACGATGATCCGCTGACAGATGAGCGCGGCGACCTACTGCCGGCCGAGATTACCGGACCCACTGGCATCGGCCCGACCTACAAGGAGCCGCAGCCCATACCGGCACAGCTTCAGGCGTTTACCGGACAGCAGGAACAGCCGGAAGAGATGATGCAGGAAGAGGAGCGTAACAAGAAAGAGGCCGACATTCCCGAAGAGGAAGACGAGCAAGCTGCAAAGGCCGATCTCCTCCGGTGGCAGCGCAAGGTTACAAAGCGCATGAAGGCGGGGCATGATGCACTTGTGGATTTCGACAGCGAGTTAATAGGCGATGGCCTCAAGTGCGCGGTACTACACGGGTTAGAGCATGTTGAGACTGTCGAGGAAGTACGCGACGTATTCGATAGGGCCATCAAGGCACGGCGCACCAGTAACGCGCCAGACGATGCAGAGCGTAGGCGAGCAGAGCGTGAGCTACAGGCCATTATGGAAGAGTTCTTTGCTGGGCAAATGAAGCGCGTCAAGAAGGCGGTGCAAGTTGTCGCTTGATGCACAGTTCTGGTCAGACGAGGCGAAGCGTCTCTATAACGTGGTGTTCCCGCGTGTGCTGAAAGCCGCCACAAGCGGCGCCCGGAATGCTTTGGCGCAGTTGCTTACATCAACGGAGGTGGGGATAGATTGGGGACTGGTGAATGATGCTGTATATGACTGGGCACAGCGCTACAGCTTCGATCTGGTGAGGGGTATTAACGACACCAGCGCGGCATTCTTGCAGAAGTCAGTTGGCCAGTGGTCGGCAACTGGTGCGCCACTTGACGATCTGATGCAGACAATCGAGCCCATGTTTGGTGAAACGCGGGCGAAGATGATAGCTACAACCGAAGTTACGCGGGCATATTCGGAAGGCAACATAGTTAGTTGGAAAGAGGGCAAGGTTGTTGATAGCCAACGGTGGATGACGTCAGAAGATGATCGTGTGTGCCCTATTTGCGGTCCGATGGCTGGTGAGGAAGACACACTTGGGGGTAACTTTGGCGGGGTTGGGATACCTCCCGCGCACGTCAATTGCCGATGCTGGTTACAGCCTGTTGTGAGGTTACCAGAATGATCAGCGTCAAGATCGATGGATTAGATAGCCTGAGTAGGCGACTTGAGAAGCTTAGCGGAGTCGGAGATGCACTAATTGAGACAACCGACAAAGCTGTTAAGTATGTGCATAGCCAGGTGCCACCATACCCCCCAACGCGCCCAGGACAGCGTTACGTGCGCACGGGGACGCTGGGGCGGTCGATAGGTACAGAGGTGCGCAGCCTGGGCGTCAGTGTAGTAGGCACGATTGGAACATCTACCGTATACGCACCGTGGGTTATCTCGGATAAGCAACAAGCATGGATGTACACAGGTCGCTGGTGGACACTTCAGGGTGTTGTGCGTAAGGCGAGAGATGGCATTGTCAAGATTTATGCGGATATGTTGAAGAGGCTCGTGCATGGCTAACGAATACGTTACTACGGCAGAATTTAAGGCCGAGCGTCCTGACACAACGTGGGGAAGTACCTACGACACGCTGATCGCGGCCCTGTGCACTCGTGTTAGTCGTTACATCGATACGCTTTGTCTACGCCCTGCTGGTTACTTTAAGGCAGGAACTGCAGCTGCTAAGTATTTCAACGGCAACGGGCGCCAGGAGTTGTGGGTTGACGACATGGCGGCGGCGCCAACCATCGTGGCGGTTGCCGAGACTGGCATCACCGATGGGGCGGGCGGCACTGGTGGATCGTACACTACCTGGGCAGCGACAGACTATTATTGCTGGCCCATGAACGCGGCAGCAGACGGCAATCCGTATACTGCATTGGTTGTT
>Ga0214474_1000976_pt1 | contig 13542 bp, 10 predicted proteins | sample RVTome_2_FD_187335 | JGI IMG/M metagenome (GOLD analysis project Ga0214474, IMG submission 187335) | Soil microbial communities from uranium-contaminated site in the Upper Colorado River Basin, Wyoming, United States - RVT95D214 HiSeq ...
CTGCTTTCTCAGTTCATCTTTTTCCTTCTTCTCATCAGCGAGCTGTTTGGTATAACGCAAACAGTCACGAATCTCGCCGCAATTGCGACACTCGGGCCTTGATTGGGTCATGGTTCGGCCATCGAGGTTCGTTTCCTTTAATGAGCCAAAGCATTTTTTATGATCCATCCGCCCTTTCTCCTTTAACCCTATCTCTACCCCTCCTTTTCATAGACCAAATCCTCCCAAACTTGTCAAGATCAATTTCGGGGATTCTTCTTAGAAATACTTTCTTTCCCATAGATTTGATAACCTTTAGGAAATATTTCGTCAAGATCACCGGGTAAGTTAATGGAACTTGGGAAAGTTATCGTAAAGTGTAATGAAGAAACTTTTAAAACTTCGAATGTTATCTTATAAGATTTTTTACTGTTTAGAACAAGGTTCTATATCCAGAACATTTGATTTAATGCAGATGATCGAGGAGAGAGACCTGCCTGTGTAGATAAGTGCATTGGCCGATGCATCTAAAACTTCCTTCTCCCGGAAGAAACAGGCTCAACCACGGCAAGCATAGACCCCAAAAACTCCCGTTGACCCGAATGGGCTATCTGTGAAACAAAGGTAAACAGCGTAGATTGGTTATGGTGATTTCTTTTCCCGATAGGTCTTTTCCATTTTGATTAAGATCTGTCCAAATTCGTTGGAGTGTTTTCTCATGGCAGAACATGCTGCTTCTGGATCACCAGATAATACTGCTTCGACAATGGGACGGTGCATCCCTGCCGGATGCATGGAGTGCGGATCAGGCCTCACCGCCTCTACGAGGTTCCTTGTTAGTCCCACTGCAGATCTGACGAGGGCTTCAAAAAAGCGATTGCCGCACATCTCAGCCAAAATGAAATGCACCCTTTGCTTCCTTTCCACGTCTACGGACAAGGACGGTATGGGGAGTTCCTCGGCCTCCAAGGCGTCTTTCAGTTGTTGAGCAAATTCTGGAGTGATTCTTGAGGCCGCCAACCGGGCCACCTCGGGTTCAACAAGAATTCTCATCTGATGCATTTCACGAATGGAAATCTTGTTAGCCATGAACAAGTCCAAGAAAGTCTTGGCCAAATTTTCGAAGTTCAGATCGGTCACGTAAGCACCACCATTTGCCCCCTGCCGGGTAACCAAAAATCCAGCATTTTCTAATGCCCGTAGAGCCTCTCTAATTGCTACACGACTCACCCGAAATTCTTCTGCTAGGTCGCGTTCTGCGGGCAGTTTATCTCCGGGTTTGAAATGACCTACTAGGATAGATTGCTTTATCTGATCGCAAACCTCTTTTGAGACTCTGGATTGCTTTATCGGTTTGAAGTTTGGCATTGTGTTTTTTTGCGATAGTATAATAAAGGTGGAATTTCTGCAATATTTAATTTGACAAAAATTTTTTACTTTGATAATGGTTATACCATTGATTAAGTATGAGAAAAGTACTCCAAAGACAGACTCCTTTAGTCTTGAAAACACTATACGGCCAAAGGGGATTGAAAGATGTTGAAAGAACTAACACAGAGAACTTCATTCTATGATGTGTGGAGCAAATTTGTTTCAAAAGGAGATGTGAGTTGTGTACCGATACACGTCAGGCCATCCTGGGAACGTTGCCGAGAAGCCAATGTAAATCCCCAAAAAGATACAAATATTATGCGGGTAGACCAAAGTTCTATTCGCAAACGAATCGATGAGCATTCTGATCTGCATCAACTCCTCCAGGCACATTATAAGAATGTCGAGAAATACTTTTCCTTCCTGCCTCTTGCCATCTTTTTTTCCGACAGAGACGGATACATCTTATCCATCACAGGCGATGATAGAGTATTAGATCGGATAGGAAAGAGCCAACAAACGGAAATCATCGGTAGCTCCGTCAAAGAAGAGATTATAGGCACCACTGCCCCTGGCATATGCCTTGAAGAAAAGCGGTTTGCCACAGTTCATGCCGAAGAACATTATATTCGGAGCATTCACTGGGCCAGTTGTATCGCAACGCCCATATTTGACTGGGAACAGAATCTTTTGGGCTGCCTGGATTTCACCGTCCCTGTAAAGGATGGAGAAAAACTGAAGCACCTCATACCCGTTTTGTTAAACACCGCCAATTCAATCCAGTTCGAGCTTTCCTTAAAAAAGAAGTTAGAACAGCTTGAAATCTTTCATTGCTATTATCGTTCTACCTTTGACTATTCGCGTAGCACCCTCATACTGGTAGATAGGAGAGGCCAGATCATCGATCTGAACAGAAACGCTCAAGAGGCTTTTAATGTAAATCCTGAGTACGTAAAGAATAAAGACATTCGAAGCATACTGGGCGATCAGTGCAATAGTGAATTTCTTTTTAAAAGGTCTGGTGGAAGTAAATCTTTTAGGGGCAGAGTGTCGGGATTGTATTCCACAGAGTCAATACCTATTTTCGATCGATCTGGGAATGAGGTTGCCTTTTTGCTTAAGTTGGAGAAGGAAAAGGCTCCAAAGGTGATCCTCGGAGGAGTACCCTATAGAGCTCGACACACCTTCGAAGGGATCATTGGGACATGTCCTAAGATGTTGAATATCGTTGAAAAAGCTAAGAAGGCTGCCAAGGGGGGATCTAATATCCTGATTGAGGGGGAAACCGGCACGGGAAAAGAGCTGTTTGCCCACGCGATTCATAATGGAAGCTCGTATTGCGCAGGGCCTTTTGTTGCCCTGAACTGTGCCGCCATCTCTTCTGAGTTGATTGAAAGCGAGCTATTCGGCTATGAAAAGGGGGCTTATACCGGTGCACTCCCTGATGGCAATATTGGCAAGTTTGAATCAGCCAATGGGGGAACGATCTTTCTGGATGAAATTCATACAATGGATTTACCGGCACAAACGAAGATCTTAAGGGCGATTGAAGATCGGCAGATCACAAGAATTTGCGGAAAATATGCCATTCCTTTGAATATCCGTATTATTGTTGCAAGCTCAACAAATCTCGAAGAGAATATCGAGAGAGGCCTTTTTATTCCGGCACTCTTTTATAGGCTGAATGTTGTTCGACTCGGTATTCCCAGTCTTCGAGAGAGAAAGGAAGATATTCCGTCTCTGGTCGATTACTTTATTAGTGAGATGAACCTGAAATTCAACCGTTCCATACGGGGAGTGGAGCCCGAAGTGTTAGAGGTGATGTGTCAATATTCTTGGCCAGGAAATGTGCGTGAGTTGAGAAATTGCATAGAGAGCGCTTTCAATTTCTGCGTAGGGGAAGTGATCAGTTTGAATGATTTGGAAGACATAGTCCCTTTCGAATCGAAAAAAAAGGCCATTGCGGGAAGAACGATCAATGATATTACCAAGGAACTGATGATCGAGTCGCTTCGTCGGTTTGGCAATGTGAGGGAGGCAGCCAATTCATTGGGTATTCCCAAGAGTACTTTTTATAGAAAGTTGAAAAAGTTTGAATAACCGCTCTCAAATGATTAAGAAGCGTATCTTATAATTTTTTGAGATCGATGCGTTTCCGTCTTGCTTTTCACATCCTCAATAATATAGAGACCTGGATTTTATCAAAATGAAAAAGGGTATTCTCAATTTGGTAAAATACAGGGGCAGATTTCCATAAAGAAACTCAATAACATTTTATTTTTTAATTAATATCAGATAGTTGAACCAAGGAATAAAAACTACTTTCTCTGGCACTTATCTTGCTGTAGACAAAACGAAAATGGAAAGAAGGCATTTAAACTGGCAACAAATGGCGAACTGCATTTTAACTGAGGAATCAACCGGCCTGATTTTGTTATAGTCCTTATAATATATATCCTAAGTAGATGAAATTTTGAATTAAAGGGAGGAGAGACCATGGGAAAGATAATGCGTGTCAACATGTCAGATTTAAAGTTTAAGGTAGAAGAAATGCCTAAGGAGTACCAGGGATTGGGGGGGAGAGGGTTGTCCTCCAATATTATTGGGAGAGAAGTACCTCCAAAGGCGGACCCCCTTGGTCCAGAAAACAAATTGATCTTTTCTGCGGGAATTTTGGCTGGGACAGCGGTCCCCAATACGGGTAGACTCTCCGTGGGGGCTAAGAGCCCGTTGACCAACGGCATCAAGGAAGCCAACACAGGAGGATCAGCCGCCCAGAAGATAGCGAGGCTCGGGTTTCAGGCTGTGGTGATTGAAGGCTGCGCAAAAGAACTCACGTTGCTGAAAATTGACAAGAGCGGAGCGACCTTTACTCCCGCCTCCTCCCTGAAAGGGGTTGGAAATTATGAGCTTATTGAGAGAATGAAGAAGGATCATGGTAATAAGATTTCGATCATTTCGATAGGGCCAGCCGGTGAGATGAAATTGAAGGCTGCATCGGTGATGATAACGACACCCGATTTTCACATCCGGGTGGCTGCAAGGGGTGGGCTGGGTGCCGTGATGGGCTCCAAGAATCTTAAGGCCGTCATCATCGATGATACTGGTTGTAACCCGGTAGAAGCCAAGGATAAGGCAAAGTTCCGAGAAGCCCAGGCCGCACTCTCCAAGGCCATTCTGGCTGATCCCTTGGGGCCGGCGATGAGAGATATAGGGACCCCTGTTTTAGTGATGATGATCAATTCCTTTGCGTGTTTACCAACAAAAAACTACTCCCTCGGGCAATTCGAGGGGGCTGAGAAGATTTCCGGCGAGTACATGGTAGAGTTGATGAAGAAGCGGCCCAATGCTCAACCCAGCCACCGTTGCATGGATGGGTGTATTGTCAGTTGTTCAAATGTCTATACAGATGAAAAGGGGGAGGTCATTGTTTCCGGTCTTGAGTATGAAACGATTGGATTGATGGGTTCGAACTGTATGATCGACGATCTCGACAGCATTGCGCATATGAACAGGGTTTGCAATGATGTCGGAGTCGATACGATGGATATTGGCGGAGCGATCGCAGTGGCAATGGAGGCAGGGCTGCTTGCATGGGGAGATGGAAAAGCTGCCCTCAATCTTGTAAAAGAGATAGGGAAGGCTACAGATCGAGGGTTAATGATTGGCAACGGCTGTAAGTTCACAGGGGAGAAGTTGGGGGTGAAACGGATTCCACATGTGAAGGGCCAGTGTTTGTCAGCTTATGACCCAAGGGGACTAAAAGGTGTGGGGGTAACCTATGCGACCTCGCCGATGGGGGGAGACCATACTGCAGGCCTTGTTCTACCAAATCCTGGAGACCCTTCGTATAATCCCGGGTCTCCTACCGGACAGGCGGGTCCATCGCAGTTTATGCAGACCTTCATGGCTGCAGCAGATAGCCTGGGTCTTTGCATGATGGCTGGTATGCCGCTTCTCTCACCGGTGCCACAGTCGTCTCTCATATCGTGTGTTTCAGCGATAACCGGTGAATCCCTCAATGAGAATTATCTTGTCAATTTGGGGACCTCCGTGCTGAAAGCTGAGAGGAAATTCAATGATGCCGCCGGTTTTACAGCAAAGGATGACCGGTTGCCAGGGTTCTTCCGGGAGGAGAAGCTACCACCGAGTGGAAATGTTTTTGATGTTCCGGAGAAAGAGCTCGATAGCGTTAATAAATTTTAATTTCAAAGGGGGTTCAAAATGAAAATAAAAGCTGCTGTGGTGTGGGAGAAGTCGGGTCCGTTTAAGATCGAAGAGATAGAGCTCGATGAGCCGAGGAATGATGAGGTGGTGGTCCGTATTGTAGGCGCTGGAATTTGCCACACGGATCTGGCCGGCCGGGACGGTCATTTACCGATCCCACCGCCGCCAAGTGTCTTCGGGCATGAAGGGGCCGGCATTGTTGAAAAGGTGGGAAAACAGGTGACCAAGGTCAAACCGGGCGATCACGTGGTATTGGGCTGGGGCTCCTGTGGGGAATGCATCCCATGCAAGTCGGGCTATGATCCCTATTGCGTGAATTTTTTCCCCCTCAATTTCGGTGGCGCCCGTACTGACGGAACGACGACCTTGCGAAAGGGCAATCAAATCATCCATGGCTCTTTTTTGGGCCAATCCTCCTTTGCCAATTTTGCGTTGGTCAGCGAACGGAACGTCGTCAAGGTGAGAGAAGACGTCCCCCTCGAGATTCTTGGCCCGATGGGCTGTAGCCTCCGGACAGGCGCAGGCGCGGTCATGATCTCGCTTCACCCTAAGCCAGGGGCTTCCATCGCTGTATTCGGTGTCGGTGCGGTGGGGATGAGCGCTATTCTCGCAGCGGTCGTGTGCGGTTGCACAACCATTATTGCCGTGGATATCAATTCTGACCGCTTGGAGATGGCTAAGAAATTCGGCGCCACGCATACCGTCAATTCCAGCAAGGTGGATCCGGTCGCCGCAATCCAGGAGATCACGGGTGAGGGCGCTGATTTCACTCTGGAGTGCGTCGGCAATCCCAAGGTGTTACGGCAGGCTGCGGATTCCCTGATTCGCGGTGGACCCCGCTGTGGGGTTTGCGGACTGCTTGGGGTTGTAGCACCTGGCACAGAGGTTGCGTTGGATATGGAAAAGCTCCTGAACGGCCGGACGGTTCAGGGAATCATCGCAGGCGATTCCGTTCCGGATGTGTTTATCCCCGTACTCATTGAATTGTATCGCCAGGGGCGCTTCCCCTTTGACAAGTTAATCACCTTCTATCCATTTAACGAAATAAGCAAGGCAGTAGAAGACATGGAAAAGGGGAAAGCGATAAAGCCAATTCTGCGTCCTTAAGTTCAAGACCGGAAACAGAGCGGTGCTTAACGGTCCAATAGGGAAGTGAGTAGCAAAGAGAAGAGGTGATGATCGTCAATCATCTCGTGAGAGATTTTTGAAAAAAAACCAGAAATCTCTGATTATAAGGAGTGGAATCGACGTGGGGAAAGAGGTTCAAATTTCTTCTTGACAATGAAGAAAGGGTAAGATAGATTTCCTCTATTTATAAAGATCATCTTTTGGCGACCCTGAGGAGAAATAGGTTTTATGATGAGAAAGGAGGTGGGATCATAAGTTCCAGTCGAAAGGGATCGATAACGGATGAAGGTCTCTTGCAGTTAAATTTAGAATGATAGGGTAGGTTACTTATCAACGGATTTACCAAAGGAGGGGAGAATATGAAACATTTAAAATTTGGGCTTTGCATCATTATATTAATTTCATTTGTCGTCTTTCCGCTCACCGCTTTTTCAAAAGACAAAATTGTTGTTGGTATGGCAAGACCTCTTTCAGGCTGGATGGCTCAAATTGGAGACTCGGCATTCAGACCAATATATGAAACGTGGGTTCCTGAGGTCAATGCCCAGGGCGGTATATTTGTGAAGGAGTACAACAAAAAATTGCCCATAGAGTTAAAGATATATGATGATAAGAGTGATCCGGGCACGATGACGAGGCTGACGGAAAAATTGATTTTAGAGGATAAGGTTGACTTTCTGTGGCCCGCCTGTGGCACCTCCTTTCTTTTTGCTCAAGCCCCTATAGCCAATAAGTACAATTATATACTGATGACAGCCGAGGGTGGCGCCACATCGATCAGGGACATGCTTCCAAGCCTTCCCTATCTTTTTATCTCCTTGAGTTTTTCCGATTGGTACCAGATACCGGTTTGGGCTGAACTTCTTGCCGAGAAGGGCGCGAAGACGGCATATATCATCACTATGGCCGACCTCTTCGGCATAGAGTATGCCGGTGTGTCAGGTATAGAACTGCCAAAGAGGGGAATTAATATCATTGGGATAAGGAGTGTTCCGCCTGACATTAAAGACCTGTCGCCCATATTGAAGGACGCTCAGGCGTCTAAGGCTGACGCCTTAATGGTTCTTGCTTATCCCGATACAGTCATACTGGCTACCAAGCAATGCATGGAGCTTGGTTATAACCCGAAGGCTATCTTAGGCGGCCCCGGAGTCAATTTCGGATTCTATCATGTAATATTTGGTCCAGCGACGGAGGGAGTATGTGGTTTTACTATCGCGAACCGTAAGACGTCTCCTGCAGCCAAGGTGCTATTTGATAAACTATATAAAGGCAGGCCCGAACAAGCCAACGACTGGTGGGGACACCCTCTCTATTGGGCTGGATATGAATTTTGGAAGCAGTCTATCGAGAAGGCTGGGACCCTTGACCAGAAAAAGATAAGAGATGTAATGGCTACCGAGACGTTTAATACGATTCTGGGACCGACGAGCTTTAAAGGCGGACTTATGGCAAAAGAATCTCATAACGGAGAGATTGGTCAATACCAAAAGGGAGTGTTTGAAACCGTGGGAGGAGGCAAATGGCCTGCTACTAAGATTACCGCACCATTTGTGTATCCTAAACCAAAGTGGCCAAAACCGGCACCCGCAAAAAAGTAAAAAAAGAGTATCATTTCTGATTCTTATGTCCCCCTTTACCCTTCCCTCTCCCCTCAGGGGAGAGGGAAGGGTGGGGGGAAATTTTTGAATAAGGTTGGATAGAATGATGATTGTGAAAATCCTCGACATAGTGATTGCCGGTTTACTGCTGGGCGGCCTTTATGCCCTAATAGCTATGGGACTCAGTTTACAGTATGGTGTTGCTCGTGTGCTGAACATATCTCACGGCGAGTTTATAATGCTTGGGGCTTTAGGCACCTGGTTTCTGTTTAGATTTGGGGTTAATCCCCTGGTCTCTCTCGCTATTTGCGGGCCTGTTATATTCATCATAGGGTTTTTACTTTATAGAACTGTGTTCACCCGTCTTAGAACCTCATCAGGATCAATAGGTGCCTATGAGGGCAGTTCGATGTTAGCCTCTTTTGGTCTCCTCTTCATCATTCAAAACATAGCTTTAATTGCATGGGGGAGTGATATCAAAAGTTATACTTATTTATCTTTTCCAGTCAATATAGGAGGGGCGTTATTTGGCGCTAACCGCCTGGTAGCTCTTGCGTTTGCTGTATTTATTGGTTTAGTCTTCTATCTCTTTTTGGTTCGTACCCGTCTGGGAAAAGCGATCAGGGCAGCGGCTCAAGACCCGATGACCGCTGGATTCATGGGGGTCAACATTAACCAGGTGCTGGCTTTATGCTTTGGCTTGGGTGCCTTGTTGGCCGGTTTTGCCGGTTTATTGATAAGCATGTGCTACCCTGTTAATGCAGCGATGGGCCTTGAATATACTATCATTACCATCGTCGTGGTCGTCTTGGGTGGGCTGGGCAGTATTCCCGGCAGTTTTATCGGGGGCTTTATATTAGGTCTCATCGGCAGCATTGTCACCTATATCGAGCCAGGCCTATCACTGGCCGCTTATTATATAATCTTTATGCTCCTGCTCCTGATAAAGCCAAAAGGCATTTTGGGGACATAAAACCCCGTTAGAAAAGAGTTTTTTGACGGAACAAGGAAATGAAATCTTATTTATATCATCGTTATATCATCTCCACCATGGAAGGGAGAGTTTTCTAACGGGGTAAATAATGAATATTACCACAGTTACTTCTAAGAAACTATTGCTATGGGGGTCACTTTTTTTGGTCTTTATCTTATTTGCTTTTTTACCCCTCTATGGCTCGGTTTATAATGTCATATTAATAACCGCTATCTTCATGTATGTCATCCTGACGATGAGTTGGGTTATTTTTTCCGGTCCAACAGGTTACATCTCATTGGCGCCGGCGGCATTCTTTGGTGTCGGTATCTATACTTCGGCGGTACTGGGGAAAATATTACCCTTGCCTATCGTTATCTGTTTTGGCGCTCTTGCCAGTTTTTGTCTCGCTCTTCTCGTGGGCGCATTAACTTTGAGGCTGAGAGGCATTTATTTTTCTATATTCACTTTCGGGCTCGTTTTGCTTATCCAGCAGCTTCTCCTGTGGTATGAAGTGAATATTACACACACACGTGGAAGATTCGTTATTCTCGTAAATAATACCACTATTTATTACGTCATGCTTGCCATTTTAATTGTATTATTATTTACCGCTTACTTTATTAGACGTTCTAAATACGGGTTAGCTTTGCAGAGTATCGGTGAAGACGAAGAAGCCTCGGCTCACACAGGTATCAATGTAACTGTTTTAAAAACAATCATCTTTGCTGTCAGCGCCTTATTCGTAGGGGCCGCCGGAGCAATTATGGCGACAAGATGGACCTATATCGACCCATATATCGCCTTTAATCCGCTCTTTTCTTTTATGCCGGTTTTGATGGCCATTTTTGGTGGCATGGGGCAGTTTTATGGTCCGATCATAGGCGCAGCGATTTTTGCCTACTTGGAAGAAACGCTCATCACTAAGTTTCCATATTACTATATGTTGATATTTGGCATTATATTAGTGGTTGCAATATTATACCTCCCCGGTGGTCTGGTAGGTTTGGTTCAAAAGTGGCGGAAAGGGGGCTTGGCAAGGCAACATGCGGATACTTGAAGGGAAAGGGGTGACCAAGCATTTTGGTGGGTTAGCCGCGATATCAAACGTCGACTTCGAAATCGACCGGGGCGAAATTGTAGGTCTGATTGGCCCCAATGGGGCGGGTAAAACAACGTTGTTCAATCTAATATCCGCTGCTCTTTCTCTTAATTCAGGTGAAATAAGATTTAAAGGCGAAAAGATCAGTGGCTTAAAGCCACATCAAGTCTGCAGGGCGGGCGTGGCCAGGACTTTTCAATCTGTTAAGATTTTTGGTAACATCCCAGTTCTTGGAAATGTATTGTTAGGCGCGCTATTTGGGACATCAACCGGGATGTCTTCACCGGATGCCGCCAAAGAGGCGATGGAATCATTGGAATTTGTGGGGTTGTCAGAAGGGAAAGCGACTCTTGCCAAGGACTTAACCCTGGCTAACCAGAAGCGACTTGAAGTAGCGAGAGCGTTAGCCACCAGGCCAGAACTATTGTTGCTTGATGAGCTGATCGCAGGTTTAAATCCTACAGAGACCGCCCAGGCTATGGAGTTGGTCACCAGAATTCGGGATCGAGGGGTTACCATCCTGATGATTGAACATGTCATGAAAGCCATTATGAGTATATGTGATCGAATCATTGTGCTCCATCATGGCGAAAAAATTGCTGAAGGAGTGCCACAGGAGATTGCCACCAGCAAAACAGTTATTGAGGTATACTTAGGAGATCAGGCTTATGCTGGAAGTTAGCGACATAAATACTTTTTACGGGAAGGTCCAGGCTCTGTGGGGTGTTTCATTAAGAGTCGATGAGGGAGAGATCGTCGCTTTGGTTGGTGCTAACGGAGCCGGTAAGACAACACTCCTGAACACCCTATCCGGTTCGTTACGCCCAGCTTCAGGTCATGCAACGTTCCTGGACAAGGAAATAGATGGACTTCCCCCTCATGTCATTGCGGAATTAGGTATTGCTCATATACCTGAGGGTGGCAAACTTTTTCCCGATATGTCCGTGCACGAAAACTTAGAGATGGGTGCGTATCCTTACCATGCCTGGAAGCGGAGGGAAGAAACAGTTAAGCAGGTTTATGAAATTTTCCCCACATTGAAAGAGAGAGAGGGGCAGTTGGCTCGGACATTGAGCGGAGGCGAAAAGCAAATGTTAGCAATGGGTCGGGGTTTGATGTCAAAACCGAGACTATGCCTGTTTGATGAGCCTTCATACGGTTTGGCGCCGATATTATTATTAGAGCTCTTCCGGGTCATCAAATCCCTGCGTGACCAGGGAATTACCGTTTTGTTGATTGAGCAGAATGTTCGTCATGCCTTGGAGATAGCCGATCGCGGATATGTGATGGAAAACGGCCGTATCGTCTCAGGAGGGAAAAGTGGAGAACTCCTGCAAATCAATCACATCAAAAAAGCTTATTTGGGTTTATAATATTTTAAAATAGTAACTTCATCGATATCCTTCATCTTTTTAAGGCTCCGAAGGTGTCTGTGAGCAACATGCAAGCAGCATCAAATAGCCATTCTCAAGGCCGAGAAAGACAGCGATTTCGTCTGCGCCACGGCAATCACCCAGAAACTAATCAGGATGTACATGACATGGCGATGAGTTAAGAGTGAAGATCCCTCTCGTAGGCGCGAGACAAGAACCAGCATGAATACAGGGCAGAGAAGTTCCAGAAGTGAAGAGCGGCTACAGTACCAAGCACTTTTAGGATTTTGGCAGAATTGTGCCGCTTAGTTATACTAAGTAAAAGGATAAGGAGTTACAAGACGCTTCGGATATTTTTGAATACCGCCTGCCTGCAATAAAAGTTTTCGACGGCACAAAATACATATCACAAGTTCGTTAAGGCGTCAGCTCCGATATCATCATGGAAAGGGGGGATGAGATATGTGAGATTTCACGACCCAATCCAGTTTGTAAAAGTCTTTGAAAGGAGGTAAAAAAAATGAAAAAGAAGTTATTGTCTGGCATGATAGTTTTGGCAATAGTAGCATTGCCTTTGTGTGTTGCTTGTACCCAATCAACTCCGCCAACTCCCCCAACCCGAGCGATTGCCCCTATTGTTTCCACGCAGTGGTTAAAGGATAACATTAATACTCCAAACCTGGTTATACTGGATGTCAGAACTCCCGACTACTATGCAAAAGGTCATATCCCCGGCGCAATCAACGTCCCTGGTCTTGGCAACTTTTACTTATGTCTCTTCGCCCCAGACTGCGGGCTTTGGATGGAATTGCCAAAAGAGGGCGCTCTGCTTACTACTATTGGCAATGCGGGAATCACCGGTGATTCCCGCGTCGTTGTTGTGGGTAGGACAGTTGACCCCTATGCCGCCTATGCCGTCGCAGATGCTGCCAGGGTTGCCATTACGCTCCTGTATGCCGGGGTTAAAAACGTGGCTATGCTTGATGGGGGATACGACAAGTGGGCAGCAGAGGGAAGGACTACGTCTACGGTACCCGTTAAGCCAACCGCAGTAACATACACCGGGGTAGTCAGTAAGGCAATGTTTGTCACAAAGGACTATGTTGAAAAAAAGATCGGGAAATCTGTCATAGTCGAGGCTCGAGAGGCTGATATTTACTTTGGTGTAATTCAGGAACCCTGGACCAAAAGAGCAGGTCATATCCCAAGTGCCAAAGATTTACCTGCTCCGTGGTTCTGGACTTTTGCACAAGATAAAAAAGGAGTGATAACTTACGGAACCTGGAAAGATGCCAATGTAATTAAAGAAATGGCCCTTGCTGTAATTGGTGAGGATGCATCCAAAGAGATCATTGTCTATTGTGGTGTTGGGGGGTATGCTAGCCCAGTGTGGTTTGTGCTAACCCAGATAGTTGGATATACAAACGTAAAATTTTATGACGGCTCGATGCAGGAATGGTCAGCAGATCCAAATGCACCAGTAATCAAATATAGGTATCAGTAAGTCTGTTCTACAGGTAACGTGTGGCTCCCAGGATGTCTACGAGGATAAACAGATGGGACAGTTGATCAAATACGGGAAACTTATTGAATTGTACAAAGAAGGGTGTTTCCCCTTTGACCTATTAATAACATTCTATCCATTCGAAGAAATCAACAAGTCTTGACAAAAGGAATATAATGGGCATAAAGTTTTATAGGCTGAGTCAATGGTAAAGAGAGGGGGTGGTAATAGGTAACAATTATGTAAGTTCTTGGCTCAACATGGGAGAAGGGGATTATAAATGG
>Ga0214474_1000977_pt1 | contig 13540 bp, 15 predicted proteins | sample RVTome_2_FD_187335 | JGI IMG/M metagenome (GOLD analysis project Ga0214474, IMG submission 187335) | Soil microbial communities from uranium-contaminated site in the Upper Colorado River Basin, Wyoming, United States - RVT95D214 HiSeq ...
CTACGGATTTAAGGGGCTCGAAAGAGTAGAAATCAAAGAGGCCCGGGCAGGGGATATTGTTGCCCTGGCAGGGATCGAAGGGATTAATATTGGTGACACTGTCTCCGATGTTGAAAGTAGAGAGCCTCTTCCGAGAATTGCGGTGGACGAGCCCACCATCTCCATGGTTTTTTCCGTGAATACATCTCCTTTCGCCGGCCAGGAAGGAAGGTATGTCACATCGAGAAACCTGAGGGAGCGGCTTGAAAAGGAGCTTTTGTACAATGTGTCGGTGAAGGTCGACTTTGATTCCACAGATTCTTTCAAGGTGATGGGAAGAGGAGAACTGCAGCTTGCGATCCTCATTGAGATGATCAGGAGGGAAGGCTATGAGCTTTCTGTATCCATGCCTGAGAGCATTACAAAAAAAGTGAACGGCATTCTTCATGAGCCGATGGAGCATCTTGTTATCGATGTCCCAGAGGAATTCATAGGGATTGTGACGCAGCAGATAGGGATCCGCAAAGGCCGGATGCAGAAGATGAGCAACAATGGCCACGGCAGGGTTCGCCTTGAGTTCAGGCTTCCATCCAGAGGGCTGATCGGTTTTCGCTCCCAGTTTCTGACCGATACCAGAGGAACAGGGCTCTTCAACCACATCTTTGACGGTTATGAACCGTGGCATGGCCCTATCACCAAACGTTCTACCGGGACTCTGATTGCAGATCGTCCGGGGAAAACAACCACGTACGCACTTTATCATCTCCAACCCCGGGGGACGCTCTTTGTGAAGGAGAACACACCTGTCTACGAAGGGATGGTGATTGGCGAGAATTCAAGAGAGAACGATCTGAATGTCAATGTGACAAAGGAGAAGAAACTCACCAATATCAGAGCAGCCGGGTCGGATGAAGCTTTGCAGCTGATTCCGCCTAAGATTCTCAGCCTTGAGCAGGCCATCGAGTTTATCAAAGAAGATGAGCTGGTTGAGGTAGCCCCATACTCCGTGCGCATCAGAAAAAAGATCCTCGAATCGAACAAGAGACCCAAGTTTGTTTGACAGACGATGGGTCCAACAGTTTGGAGGGATACATAGGCCAAGGGGTTCCCATAAAAAGACTGGGAAGTTCACCCCTCAGTTTCGGGTGCGGTTGGATCGGGGTGGTCTCCCCTCAGAAACCTTGAAAGGCGGGTCATTAGAGGAGGGGAATCGGCGCGTGGTGCTGAAGGGGCCGTTTTAAGGGTATCTGCACCTTGGCCCATCGCTCAAATGTGCCTCTTCAAGGTTTCTCCGGAAAGACCATCCCGATCCTCGGCATAGGATCTTCGCCCATCACTGAGGGATTACCCAGGAGGTTATTTCTTAATTTAACGGGTTCAGAGAAATGTGTTATGATTCTGAACCCATTTTATTTTATGGAGGGAGCATGAAGCGACTGCTGATCTGTTTCGGGGTTTTTTTACAGGTATCTCTTTTTTCCTATGCAATGGGTCAAAGCGTAACAAAGATAGAGGGATTAAAGATATCCAGTCCTGCCTTTGAAAAGGGTGGAGAAATCCCGAAGAAGTACACTTGCGATGGGGCTAATGTAAATCCGCCCCTAATGATTGAAAATGTCCCATCGAATGCAAAGTCGTTAGCCCTGGTCTTTGATGATATCGATGCACCCAGAGGGTCCTATGTTCACTGGATTTTGTGGAACATTGATCCAAATGTAAAAGAGATTAAGGAAAATTCTGTCCCAGAAGGGGCGGTGCAGGGGATGAATGATTTTAAGAAAAGGTATTATGGAGGACCTTGCCCGCCCAGGCGGGCCCACAAGTATGTTTTTAAAATCTATGCTCTGGATACTCTTCTCAATCTGAATTCCAATCTAACCAAAAAAAATTTGGAAAAAGCGATGGAGGGTCACGTCATTTCCCGATCTCAGCTGACGGGAGTGTATAAAAGAAATTAAAGATATTCTTTTTTTTCATCAGGCCATAAACCTAAACGGTACATCTAAAGCTCTTTTCTATTATCTCCGTCTCCGAGATCCTTTATCTTGGGTTGTCATGCTACTAATTCTTTCCTAAAAGTCAAGTCGATTTTTCTTGTCATTCTCCGTCCCAATGGTTATAAATACCCCCAAGGAGCTAAAAATGGAGCACAAACATACGAATCGGCTGATTCACGAAACCAGCCCTTATCTTTTGCAGCATGCTCATAATCCGGTGGATTGGTATCCGTGGGGAGAAGAGACTCTCGCGCGATCTAAAAAAGAAGACAAACCCATTCTCCTCAGCATTGGCTATTCCTCCTGCCATTGGTGCCATGTGATGGAAAAAGAATCTTTCGAAAATGAGGCGATTGCGGGAATCATGAACCTACGCTTTATTAATATTAAGGTGGACCGGGAAGAACGACCGGATCTTGACGAACTCTATATGAATGCTGTTCAGGTGATGACGGGTTCAGGGGGATGGCCCATGACCGTCTTTTTAACTCCTGACCTCATCCCCTTTCATGCGGGAACCTATTTCCCTCCTGAAGATCGAGGGGGGATGCCAGGTTTTTCAAAAGTTCTGGTGGTCGTCTCCGATTATTATCATTCCCATCGAGGGGAAGTGGAGAAGATGGAGGCGCAACTGAAAAATGCCCTCCATCAGATCGCTGAAATTATTCCCTCTCAGGAGGCTGTGGGCGATAAAGTCCTGTCAAAGGCTTTTAATGCTCTGGAGAGTCAGTTTGATCCGATTTATGGAGGATTCGGGAATGCCCCGAAATTCCCCAGCAGCATGGCCCTCTCCTTTCTGCTCCGGAACTGGAAGAGCACGGGTTCAAAAAAAGCGTTGGAGATGGTGGAAAAAACACTGGAGAAAATGGCCAATGGTGGGATCTACGACCATTTGGGAGGAGGGTTCCATCGTTATTCTGTGGATGAACGATGGCTTATCCCTCATTTTGAAAAGATGCTCTATGACAACGCCCTGCTTTCCAGAACTTATTTTGAAGCCTATCAGGCGACTCGAAAAGAAAGGTATCGTCACGTGGGCGAAGAAATCCTCAATTATGTCCTTCGTGAAATGAAAAGCCCGGAAGGAGGGTTCTACTCAACCCAGGATGCAGATAGCGAAGGTGCGGAAGGAAAGTTTTATGTCTGGGAGAGAGACGAGATTAAGGAAGTCTTGGGCAAAGGGAAAGGGACTCCTTTTTGTGCTTATTATGGAGTGGCCACCGAGGGAAATTTTGAGGGAGGGGCAAGCACTCTCAACATTATCTCCACTTTAGAAAAGGTTTCTCAATTATATGGAATACCCGTCGCAGATTTGGAAAAGTTATTGGAGGAGGGACGGCAGAAACTATATGTCGAAAGGGAAAAAAGAGTGAGACCCGGCCGGGACGAGAAGATTCTGACTTCCTGGAATGGTCTGATGATCTCCGGTTTTGTTGAGGGATTTAAAGTTACCGAAAATGAAAGATATCGTAATGGGGCAAAAGAAGCCGCCTACTTTATTCTCCACAAGATGAGGAAGGATGGCCGCTTGATGAGGGTATTTAATAAAGGGAAATCCCAGGTGAAGGGATATTCAGAAGATTATGCCTTTTTTATCCAGGCCCTCATCGATCTTTATGAAGCCACGTTTGAGACGGAATGGTTGAAAGAGGCAGAAGACCTCAATCAGAGAATGATTCACCAATTCTGGGATGAGAAAAATGGAGGTTTCTTCTTCACGGGAAAGGAGAACGAATCTTTGATTGCTCGATCAAAAAACCCTTATGACAATGCCATCCCTTCAGCGAATTCCATAGCGGTATTTAATTTGATCCGGCTTGGTTATCTCACCGGAGAAGAATCCTTCAAAGAGAAGGCCGAACAGATTCTTCACCTCTTTCATAACTTTCTCGACCAACATCCTTCCGGATTTAGCCAAATGCTATCCGGCCTCTCCTTCTTTTTGGGTCCGCAGGAGATCGGGATCATCGGTTCAAGGGATGATCTTAAGACAAAATCCATGCTCAAAGAAATCTACCTCGCCTACCTTCCTAACAAAATCCTGAGCCTCAGGGATCCTCAAGAGCCGATCAAAGGGAATTGGTTTCCGTTTCTCACGGAAAAAGGAATCCCGGAGGTTTCAACCGCTTTTGTCTGTAAAGGATTCACCTGCTTACCGCCTGTAAGGAATGAAGAAGAGTTAAAGAAGATATTGTAAGGATAGGAACCAGCCTGCGATTCTGTGCATTACCTGATTCCTGCTTTTTTCTTGATTCCTTCGATATCCAGCCCGTTGATCCACTGGATGAGACTCTCCCATATTCCGTGAAACCCATATCCTCCCTGCATCATTTCCTTTAAGGCCTCCTCCTTGCTCCAACCTTGGACGGCGACACGGTAGAGTGCACACATGGTTCCGGTGCGATCCGCACCGTGCTGGCAGTGGACGAGAACCGGGCTACGTTTCGGGTTTGTGACGATCTGCAGAAATTTTACGGCGTCCTCTTCCTCCGCATGCCATGCCTTCATGGTAATGTGCTCATATGCCAATCCGGTGTCCCTAATTTCGTCACGGTCTGAATGGAATGAACGTAGATTGACAATGGTCTCGATTCCCATAGCCTTGAGGTTTTTCATACCTTTTGCAGACGGTTGTGCGCTTCGGTAAAGCGTATCGGAAACTTTGTGAAGATTGGGGACGCCTTCCATCTGCATCGGCATGGCCCAGTGTGCGGGACGATTGGTTGAAGATGTTTCAGCCCCGTAAGCGGCATTGAGCAAAACCAATGCGAAGATACTGATGACAGCAATCAGCTTTATATGCTTCATACACAGAACCACCGAGCTAATCGCCGGGCAGACTGCTGAACTGTTAACCACCGGCTTCAGTGTTGGGCTCCCTTGTAATTCCTGTTGAATGGGCGATGGCCCTATTTATCGACCAAATAATATAATCATAGATCAAGCAGAAGTCTCGCTATACCAGGGGTGCCAAAAGTTGCTTCGAAACTTGGATTTCTTTTTTCACTATCAAATTTAAATCCGCTTTTCTCATAGGCAAGCCTGGCAGGCGTATTATTGATGAGGACACCTATCTGCGCACGTTTATAACCACTCCTCCTGCCTCTATTAAGCACTTCATCAAGTAACCTGCTCACTACACCCTGCCTTCTATACTCCGGCAGGGCTGCAACACTCTCAACAATCCATGCCCCTTCGGCATCATCGGGGATACAGGTCATCCATGGGCGATAGCGCTCGACAGCAGCCCTTTGTTCATCCGTAGTCCAATTTAACTTTTGGAAAACTTCTGGAAGTGACTGTACGAAGGCCTTCATACCTAAGACCTTTGGGTCATAGCCACTTAAAGCACCTACTTTTTGCCCATTCATTTCTGCCACAATAAAAGTGGATGAATGAAACAAATGAGGTTTTTGCGTGGTGGCAATGAGGCTAAGGAAAGAAAGACAATCCTGCTCTGTGCCTCCCACATAATGTTCCCAGACCCCGTACTTAAGATGCGACCGTGATGCAGTAAGCATTACCCATGCAATGAATGGTGCATCCTCAGGCCTCGCTGATCGGATATCAATATTCATAATTTCTCCTTACCTTTAACGAAATACCTCTGCAGCCCGAGCGTTTTACAGGAGTCCGCCGCAGAGAGAATTAGGCCATCTCTTTGGTGTAAGGAATGACGATGGCGCCGCGCTTGAAATTACCGAGAACTTCTGACTTCCCACGCAAAAACAACTGCCCTACGAGGGCTGCCGTAACTGCATCGAGCTCATCCCCGTTCATCTTGTTATTTAGCCCTTTGAGTCCAAGCTTTTCAAGTCCTTTGCGCAGGTTCGATAACCCTTCCTGCTTCCGGCCGGTATGCCATATGTCTTGCGCAGCACCGGGGTAAACCTCAATCACCGGATAGCCACGTCGGGTGAGAACTCTTTTTAGGTGGATGCCTCGCTTTGTAAGCAATCTCATCGGACCGAGCGTAATGGGGAAAAAACGGATGCCTCGCCTCAGTAGTTCCCGGTCGCAGGGGCGAAAATGTTCCCCATTTTTGTCTTCCAGCGACTTGCGTCCGGGCGGTAGGTTGAGGGGGGCATCTATAGCAATCAAAGCCGGATTCTCTTTCTCTACGTAACTGATAATCTCCTGATCCGTATGGACTATGGTACAACAAGTAATGTTATCCTTTTTCAGCGTGCAGATACCGGTGCTACGCTTCGGGCTACCCGCAAGGTCAATACCCACCACTTTGCGATTATACCGTTTAATTGGGAGTGCAGCAGGCATAACTGGAAATTACTTAGACCTTAGTGTAAAGATTGGTGACATAACGACTGAAGGCAAGGACGGCTCTCGGCCGTCCGCTGAAGTGCCGTAGCTAGGAGCCAATTTGTTCCTCTCTTTCCTTAACGCCATCTGCCGGCGGTCCATAGAGGATTCTGGCGATTGCGTCGTGGATGCACGTAGCAGATTCGAGTACAGGTCGGACAGCCTCGAATAGGCGGTCTGCATCGGGGCCATACATGTACAGATATCCGTCGCTGCCATCCGTCGCCACATCATTCCCGTCGAACTCACCAACACCGGCAACATCGATTGCCCTTTTGGGTTGATCCTCCAGTTCAAGAAGCGGGCCGAGATCGGTTTGCCCGTACCTGAAATGGACAATAACGGCTTGCTCAGACATAGTTGCTCCTAAGTATTAATAGACGAATTTCAGATTTGTTTGAAACCGCCTCTTCTAAGTCTACCTTTTACCATTTTTGGGCCGTGGTGTCTATAAAGTTCTTAATTGTATTTCTCACTTCCTGCAATTCAGGAACAACGCTCAGATATCAGACATCGGACTTCGGGCCTTAGGCAAATCCGTTCCTGTGAAAACAGGAATCCAGTGGTCATTTACGGATGCTCTCATGCAAATCATACCGGAACGCTTCGGTTTCAAATCTTGACAAGATGGGATGAAACGTTTATCTTTATGAAAATATTTTCATTTTTATTTTAACCTATCATGAATATAGGACTTTTTAGAAACCTTTTTAAAGAGAAGAAACTCAGTCTGAGCCATCCCAGGCTTCTGATCTTTCAAGAACTTTCCAATGCCTCAAGCCCTTTGAGTCCTTTGGAAATTTATCAAAACCTTCTTAAAAAGAAGAAAAAAGTCGGATTGACCTCTATCTATCGATCTCTTGATCTCTTCGAATCGCTGGGCATGGTCTTTAAGGTCGTCAATGGTTCGAGTTTCAGATATAAGCTTTGCGAGCTTGAGAATCACCACCACCATATCGTCTGCAAGGCGTGCGGGAATGTGGTCGAATTGAATTTCTGTGACATTTCGGATTGGTCCAAAAAGGTGACGGAATCCACAGGTTATCAGGTGGTCGATCATCAACTGAATTTTTATGGGTTTTGTAAAGAGTGTAGACCTTAATAATCCCCCCTTCGCCCCCCTTTAGAAAAGGGGGAATGGGAGGATTTGAAGGGAGAAATAGATGTCCCATATTCATTTTCCGGATGGAGTATTGCCGGTTTGGCTTTGGGCTTCAGGATATATCGTTGCCATCCTGGTCGGGACCATTCTTCTTCGACTCACTAAGAAAGAAGCGTTGACCAGACGGCTTCCTTTGCTGGGGATGATGGCGGCAGTCATGGTCTTGGGGGCTTCGGTCGAGATTGTCCCCATCGCTTATCATGTCAACTTGACGGTCTTTTCCGGGGTCTTATTAGGACCTTCTCTCATCTTTATGGCCACCTTTGTCGTAAATGTCATCCTGGCCCTTTTCGGACATGGTGGGATTACCGTCATCGGGCTGAACACACTCACCCTCTCAATTGAAGGGATATTGGGATATTATTTTTTTCGACTTATCTGGAAGGTTTTAAAAAGGTTAACTCCTGCCATTTTTCTGGCCACCTTCATCGCCTTACTCTTCTCCACCTTTGCCATGATCGGAGTGGTCAGCCTGGGGACATCTCACTATGAAGAGTTGATCCATCAAGAAGGGAAGGGGATCTTTGAATTCCACCTATCAAAAGAGAAGGAGGAGCATCATCCAGGGGTAGCCGCTGAAGAGAAAGTGAATCTGAGACGGTTTATGGCGATCGTCCTTCCTTTGGGTTTCATTGGATGGATCCTGGAAGGAGTGATCACCTCGCTGATCGCTCGGTATATCCAGCGCCTGAGACCAGATTTATTGAGAATAAAAACTTGACCAAGATTGATACTTTAAATCCCCCCTTGCCCCCCTTTACAAAAGGGGGGGAAGTAATTTGTGAATAAGCTCCAAAGGAATCCCTATGATTCAGCTTTCCTATTTAGATTACATCGCTGTGGAGAGAAAAAGCTTTCTTCACCGTCTCTCACCAAAGTTGAAAATCATCGGGATGATCCTCGTTTTATTCGTCATCGTCACCGTGAGGAGTCTTCCAGGACTTTTCCTCCTTTATGTGATTCTCCTCACTCTTTTTTTCATTGCGAGGATCCCAGCGAAGATATTTCCACTCACTCTCTATCCTCTCATCTTTGCCTTCCTTTTTATCTTTCTTTCGGGGTTCCGAATCTTCTTTATCCTTCTTATCTTTTTGAAGGTTCTCTGCGGGTCTACGGGCGTTGTCTTGCTATTGGCGTCCACGCCTTATCCTTCGGTCTTTTCTGTCCTGGGGAGAGTCCTTCCGTCGTCTTTTGTGATGGCCCTTTTCTTGACTTACCGATCGGTCTTTATCCTCCTGACCTGCCTGGAGGAGACACAGCATGCCCTTTACCTCAGGGGAGGGGTTCAGTGGAAACATCCCTGGAGGAGTTTGATCAATATCTCAAATGGCTTTGGCCATCTCATCATCCAGGGGATTGATGCGAGTGAGAAAATGTATGAATCCATGGCGCTCCGGGGCTTTAAAGGCAAGATTCATTACAGGGGAGAATAGTCATGAAGCAAGGGGAGATGATAGTCGAAGTAGATTGTATTACCCATGTCTATCCGGACATGACAAAAGTCCAGATTTGCGGTCTGGACTTTATTGTGAACCAGGGGGAAAGGGTGGGTATTCTGGGGGCCAACGGTTGTGGAAAGACGACGCTGCTCAGACATCTCCTCGGGGTGTTGGTACCGAAGGATGGAAGCGTGAGGGTTTTTGGAGTCGATCCCGGAAAGGAATATTCCAAGATTCGACAAAGGATAGGGGTCGTGATGCAGGATGTGGATGAACAGATCCTCGGTCCCACAGTTTATGATGATATCCTCTTTGCTCCGCTGAACTATGGCGTGGGGAAGGCTAAGGCAGAAGCGCTGGCCAAGACTGTGATCGAAAGGTTGAATATTGGGTCGATCCAGGGGAAAATTGTCCATTACCTGTCCGGGGGTGAAAAGAAGAAAGTTGCCTTAGCCGGCGCGCTCGTGTTGGAACCGGACCTGTTGATCCTGGATGAACCCTTCACGGGATTGGATCCGAAATCAAAAAGCGATCTCATCCACACCTTGAATGATTTGAACAAGGAGATGGGGGTTACGGTGATTATGACCCTTCATGAGGTGGAGCTGGTCTCTGAGGTGACCGATATCCTTTACCTCATGCACGGGCATGGGGATCTCAGCGAGCGGGGAAGACCGGATGAGATTTTTGGGAAATTTAAGGACTTAGAAAGTTTTAATCTGGAAGAGCCCACCCTGACGAAGCTCTTCAAGGGATTAAAAAAGGAAGGGCTCGATTTTGGAGACCCTCTCCGTATTGACGAAGCGATCGAATCGATAAAGAAGCACTGGAAGGAAATCAAGAAATCATAGATGTTAAATCCCCTCATCCCCCCTTTGCTAAAGGGGGGATGAGGGGATTGTGCTGAGATAATAAATCGGTATGAGACTTGGTAGTTTTCAATTCGACCATCCTATTTTTTTAGCGCCGATGTCGGGGATTTCGGATTACCCCTTCCGCCAAATTGCAAAGGAGCACGGTTGCAGCTTGGCTTTTACAGAAATGGTCAGTGCAGATGGATTGTTACGAAAGGGGAAATCGTTTTTAAAAATCGGAGAGAATGAACATCCTGTTTCTGTCCAACTTTTCGGTTCGAATCCGGAGATCTTAGCCGAAGCCGCCCAGATGGCTGAGTCCATGGGAGCCGATGCGATCGACATCAATATGGGGTGCCCGGCGAAGCAGATCGTCGGACCCGGAGCGGGGGCTGACCTCATGCGTTTCCCGGAAAAAGTGAAAGAGATTCTTGCAACGGTGAGAAGGGCAGTGAGGAGCCCTCTTACCGTCAAAATTCGTTCAGGATGGGATGGGGAACATATCAATGCGGTCGAAATCTCAAAAATCGCAGAGGACTGCGGTGTCAATGCCATTTCAATCCATCCCAGGACAAAGGTTCAAGGGTATGGCGGTCGGGCAGATTGGGATCTGATTGGGAAAGTGAAAAAGGCCGTCCGTATCCCTGTCATTGGAAATGGGGATATCACAACACCCTTATTGGCCAGGAAGATGTTAGAAGAGACGGGTTGTGATGGGGTGATGATTGGAAGAGGGGCATTAGGAAATCCATGGATCTTTAGATTGAACGATTCGGGACGTGGGGAGGCAGAACCAACTGCTCCTTCTCTGGACGAGAGACAGAGAATGATTCATTATCATTTCACGCTGGTAAAAGCTTATTATGGCGAGAAATGGGCAGTCAAAAAATTTCAGAAACATGTTTACTGGTATACAAAAGGTTTTCCTGGCTGCGCCTCCTTCCATTCAAAATTATCAGGATTGAGAGAAACAGATGCTCTCTTCGATGCCATCCATTCCTATTTCGATTTCGTTCAAAGGAGGCTCCCATGCCGATCGTTCGGATCGATGGAAAACAGATCAGTTACTGGACCGGGAGAAAAGGTATTTTAGAGGGAAGGGAGACCATTCTCTTCATCCATGGAGCAGGGGGAGGGCAGTACACCTGGAGCTATCAGAAGGGTTTCTTTGAGAAGGAATTTAATCCTATCGTCATCGAGCTTCCTGGCCATGGAGAATCGGAAGGCAAGGGGGAGAAGGAGATTGAAAGGTATTCTGAGCATGTATATGCTTTCCAAAAGGCATTGGGTTTGCAAAAAGTCTTTCTCGTCGGCCATTCAATGGGCGGAGCGATTGTTCAGACATTGAGCTTGATTCATCCGGAGATGATTAAAGGGATTGTATTAGCAGGAACCGGAGCGAAGTTAAAGGTTCTTCCTATGATCCTGGATGGGGTAAAGGCCGATTTTGAAGAAACGGTTCGAAAGATAACCCAGTTCTCTCACTCTCGAAAAACTCCGCTGATGTTTATCGAAAAGGGCATTGCCGATATGATGCGATGCCGGCCCGAAGTCCTCTATGGCGACTTCCTGGCGTGTGATCAATTTGACATCATGAAAGAACTTGAGAAGATTAATCTTCCGACGCTTATCCTCTGTGGAGAGGATGACCAACTTACGCCCGTAAAGTATTCCGAATTTCTTCACCATCGAATCAAGGGTTCGAAATTGGAGGTTCTTCCCAATGCCGGCCATATGGTGATGATGGAATCCCCTCAGACTTTCAATGAGAAGATCAAAGAATTTATAGTAACGAAATATGAGGATTCAAGGGTTCGAGTGGCTGAACGTCCGAGAGTGGAAAGTAGGGAGTAGAAAGTAGAAAGTAGTCAAAGCCACCTTCCACTTTCTGCCCTCGAAGGCTTGAACTCTGGGACCCTTTCATGGAAGAGTTTATGAAACGTTGGATGGTGGTGGAACTTTTCATCCTGAAAGAATTTGGAGAAGCGGTCTCAAATTTCCTGATCGAGCAAGGAGCCACAGGCATTGAAGAGATTGATGGAGATTTGGATAGGGGAAGGCTGAGGACTTATTTCCCACAGGATGGAAAGGAGAGAAAGATTCTTTATGCCCTTCGTCGCTATTTGAAATCACTGGAGGAGATCGCCCCTGAAATTGCGGGCACACAGATCAAGACGACCTCTCTCCCTGAACAGGATTGGGGTGAGAACTGGAAAAGGTTATTTAAACCCGTACAGGTGACACCCCGATTTGTGGTAAAGCCACCCTGGTCCAAGATTCGGTTAAAAAGAGGCCAGGTTCCCATTGACATCACTCCAGGAATGGCCTTTGGTACAGGAACACATCCCACGACTATTCTCTGCATTCAAGCACTGGAAGAGAGACTGAAGAAGAAAGGGCTATCCGTTCTTGATGTAGGAACAGGTTCAGGGATTCTTTCTATCATTGCCGCCAAATTAGGAGCTCAAGAGGTTTGGGGAATAGATATTGATGGCGTGGCTCTGGAGAATGCGGGAGAGAATGTGGAGAAGAACCATGCTTCGGGCATCGTCAAGCTGAGAAAAGGAAGCATTGGGAGTGTTCAAAAGAAGTTTGACATCATCATAGCCAATATCGATCTCAAGAGTTTGAGAAGAATAAGAAAGCCTCTTCTGAACCACCTCAAGATCCGGGGTTTTCTCATCCTATCGGGAATATTGGAGAAGGAAAAAGAGAGACTTCGTGAATGTTACTTAAAGACGGAACTTCTACGATGGATCAACGTCGCTCAAGAAGGGGAGTGGGTGTGTTTCACTTTTAAGAGAAAGAAGGAGAGTTAGAATCATGGCCAGATTTTATGTTCTTCAACCTCGGATTGAAAATGGGATGCTCAAGATTGAAGGAGATGAGGTGAAACATATTCGAAAAGTCCTTCGCCTCAAAGCAGGAGATGAGATTGTTGTCTTCGATGGGTTGGGCAAGGAGTTTGAGGGGACAATTGTTGAGGAAAGACTCTCCTCTGTTGTGATTAGGGTTCAAAATATTATTTCTTCAAAGAAAGATTCTCCATTGGAAGTGACTCTGGCCCAAAGCCTGCTCAAAGGTGAGAAGATGGATTACCTGATCCAGAAGGCTACTGAGTTAGGGGTCAAAGAAATCATTCCTTTTTTCTCTTCCCGCTCAGTCCCCCTTTTAGAAAAATCGAGAAGACTGAAGCGCCATCATCGATGGGAAAAAATTGCCGTTGAAGCCTCCAAACAATGCGGAAGGGGATCGGTTCCAAAGATTGAATCCCTCCAAGACTATTCTGACATGCTCCAAATTGCCTCAACCGAGGATCTGCGTCTTATTCTCTGGGAGAGAGAAGGGATCAAGTTGAAAGAGGTATTGGAAAGATCAAAAGAAAAGAGAAAATTTTGTTGTATTATTGGACCAGAGGGGGGATTCAACCAGCTGGAGGTTGATGAAGCGAAAAGAGCGGGATTTACCCCTGTTACTTTGGGGAGGAGGATATTGAGGGCTGAAACAGCAAGTCTCTGCTTTCTCAGCATTCTTCAATATGAACGGGGGGACATAGGATAAAAAAAGGGCCGATTCCTTTCAAGGAACCGGCCCAACCAGAAAGGAGGGGGCGTGAAGACCTGCTTACCGCAGGCAGGGGGGTATTTAAGCAGCCTTTTTCTCTAAATTATCGACAAATTCCTTATAGGTCTTACATTCTTGAAGAAGTTTGCACTTTCTCCGGCAAACTTCAACATGAATTTTCGGGCTTCCTTTCCTTCTATCACAAATAAGATAACTCATTTTTAA
>Ga0214474_1000978_pt1 | contig 13539 bp, 11 predicted proteins | sample RVTome_2_FD_187335 | JGI IMG/M metagenome (GOLD analysis project Ga0214474, IMG submission 187335) | Soil microbial communities from uranium-contaminated site in the Upper Colorado River Basin, Wyoming, United States - RVT95D214 HiSeq ...
CGAGCCGGAATGGTTTTGGGGAGAGTTCGCCGCCCAGGCTGCTGGAGGCATCGCCACCGGCATCTTTGTCGACGCCATACCTGGCGAGGTCAAATACGTGGCCGCCCACTCCGGCGCCAAATTCGCTATCGTCAACGACCAGGAGCAGACCGATAAATTCCTGGAGATAAAAGACGAGCTGCCGTCACTGAAAAAAGTAATTTACTGGGACCCCAAGGGGCTAAAAAATTATCCAGAAACTGTGCCACCTGATAAAAGTGGATTTGTTAACGATATGTGTGGCCTATTGCTAGAATATGAGAATAGTTTAAATTTACCTCTGAGCCAGGAACAAATTGAAAAGATTCGCCAAGTCAAAGAACTAAATAACGTTGAAATCCATAAAGAAAAAATACGCAGCCAACTCAATGAGTTTATACATATATTTGAAAAAATGAGTCGCGAAAACACTACCATTAAAAGGCCTGATGGTCATCCTGATAAGATAATTCTTACGCCTGACGATGAGAAGCTTATCGAAGATGCGATACGCTTTGTAAAAGAGGGATTATGGCCAACGGCCTTCTTACTGAATTTTATCGACGTTGTTGATCAGGGCAGGGAATACGAAAAAAAACATCCGAAACTATTCGAGCAGAATGTGAAGAAGGGAATGGGCGACGACACCGCCTTTATTTACTACACCTCGGGTACCACGGGCTTGCCCAAAGGCGCTGTCATTACCCACAAGGCGTTAATAAATACCGCTCGCGGATTCGTCGACCGCTTTCCGTTTACCGGCGAAGATGATCTGGTATCCAACTTCCCGCCGGCCTGGGTGGGCGACAGCTTTTTCGCCACCGTACCCCATCTGCTGACCGGCGCCAGGCTCAACTTCCCTGAGGAGCCGGAGACTGTTGCCGAAGACACGCGGGAGGTGGGCCCCGAGTTCGTTATCTACGGGCCGCGACAATGGGAAAGCATAGTAAGCGATATACAGGTCAAGATTACGGACGCCAATCCTCTGAAGCGCTTTTTTTACCACCTGTTTATGCCCGTCGGTTATAAGATAGCGGACCTGAATTTTGAGAACAAGAAACCGGGCCCGTTCTGGAGGGCGCTGCACAGCGTGGCTTACGGGTTGCTGTTTCGGCCGCTTAAGGACCAGCTGGGGCTGGTCAAAGCCCGCATGGCCGTTACCGGCAGCTCCGTGCTCAGTCTGGATACCTTCCGTCTGATACACGCCATCGGCATCGAACTGAGGCAGAACTACGCATCCACCGAAGCCGGATTTATTTCGTCCCATGGCAAGGGAGAAATCGATTTCCAGAGCGTGGGCAGACCGGCCGTGGGTGTGGAGGTCAGGGTGACTGATGAAGGCGAGCTGCTGGTGAGGAGCGACTGCCTGTTCAAGGAGTACCTCAATGACCCGGAAAAGACGGCAGCGATAAAGATAAATGGCTGGTGCAAGACCGGCGATGCGGTGAACATCAACGACCAGGGCCACCTGATATTCATGGACCGCGTGGAGCACATGGGAGAGCTGGCTTCGGGCACCAAATATGCACCTCAGTACATCGAAGGCCGGCTCCGATTCAGCCCTTATATTAAAGATGCCATGGTTGTCGGCGGCAAGGAAAGGGACTTCGTCGGCGCCATCGTTAATATAGATTTTGCCATGGTAGGCAAGTGGGCGGAACGCCACGGCCTGCCTTATACCACCTTCGTTGATCTGTCGCAGAAAAAAGAGGTGGCCGACCTCGTACAGAAGGACCTGATGCGCGTCAACAGCTACCTGCCGGAAGCTTCCCGGGTGAGAAAGTTCGTGCTGCTGCATAAGGAGTTCGATGCCGACGAAGCCGAACTTACCCGCACCAGAAAGTTGCGTCGGGACTTCGTGGAGCAGAGATATAAAGAGCTGATTGACGCGATGTACACCAACAAAAAGAATGTAATGGTCGAGGCGCCGATAACCTATCGCGACGGCCGACAGGGCGTGGTCAGCACGGCTGTAAATGTCAGGCAGGTGAACTAATGGCTGAACTGCTTCAATATACGATTACGGGGCTGGCCGTGGGCATGGTCTATGCGCTTATTGCGCTGGGTTTCGCCTTGATCTGGAAGTCCAGCAGCGTGGCCAACCTGGCGCTGGGCCAGCTGGTTTTGATTTCCTCGTGGTTCACTTACAGCATGCTGGTACAGGCCAAGTTTCCGTACTGGCTCGGACTGCCGGCAACGATTCTATTTGCCGTATTTCTGGGCTGGGCCATCGAGAGATTTACGCTGCGCCCGCTGATTGCTCAACCGATACTGGCGATGATAACGGTAACGCTGGGCGTGGCTTACTTCTTGGAAGGCGTGGTCACGTTCGTGTGGCCGGTGAGTGTCGCATCTTTACCGCGCTTCTTCCCTCAGGAGCCGGTTCACATAGGTTCGGCGGTAATATCCCAGCAGTACTTGTGGGCGGCGGTCATTTCACTGATTCTCTTCGGCATTTTATCCCTGTTTTTCAAATACCATAAGATGGGTGTGGCTATGAGGGCTACCGCCGACGACCAGATGGCGGTGCAGGCCTGCGCCATACCGGTTACCAGCGTTTTCTCCACTTCCTGGATCTTTGCCTGTGTGGTGGCGGCTATCGGCGGTGTTCTTATCTCCAGCATAGCCGGCATCGGCAACGGACTGATTGAAACAGGTTTAAAATCGTTCTCGGTAGTGATACTCGGTGGCCTTGATTCGTTTATCGGCTGCATGGTGGCGGGACCCATAATCGGGCTGTGCGAAAACCTGGGCGGCGGCTACCTGACCACGATAATCGGCCCGGGGATTAAGGATATCATTCCGTTCATAATTATTATCATCGTTATGATCATTAAGCCGTATGGACTTTTCGGCGAGACGCGGATAGAGAGGATTTAATGGACTTACCCAGCGGTACGCGTAATTACGACTATGCCACGGACATGGCCGTCCTGCGGACGAAAACCCACTGGGCATTTTTCATTGGGTTCTTAATTATTGTATTTACGGCGCCGCTGTATTTACGTGACAACTGGCTGGGGATATTTAACTTAATCGGTATCACCATAATAGCCGTTACCGGTCTGAATATACTCGTCGGCTATTGCGGACAGTTATCTATCGGGCATGCCGGCTTTATGGCGGTCGGCGCCTACACTACCGGTATATTAACCGGCTCGTTGGGTTGGCCGTTCCTGGTAGGACTGCTCTGCGCTGGATTGAGTGCCGGACTGATAGGTATAATCTTCGGGTTGCCGTCGGTGCGCGTCAAAGGTTTTTACCTGGCGATCACCACCATTGCCGCTCAGCTAATTATTATCTGGATTATAAACCACTGGACGTCGGTAACGGGCGGTTTTATGGGCATGAATGTTCCCCGCGCCTCTATCGGCCCCCTGGTGTTTAAATCTGAAGCCAGCCAGTTTTACTTGATAATGGTAATAGTAGCGGTGTGCCTGTTAGTGGCCAAAAATCTGGCCAGGGGCAGAGTGGGCCGGGCTTTTATAGCCGTCAGGGATAACGACCTGGCCGCAGAGGTGATGGGCATAAACCTGCTCTACTATAAGCTCCTGGCGTTCTTTATCGGCTGTTTTCTGGCGGGCATCGCCGGCGCCCTGCTGGCTCACTGGACCGGATTTTTAAACGGCGAAAACTTTACACTTACCGATTCGATACTGTATATAGGTATGGTGATCATAGGCGGGCTGGGCACGACCATCGGGCCGATAATCGGCGTTGTCGTTATCCGTCTGCTGCAGCAGGGTATTATTTTTATCTCCCCATTCATTGAGAATGCGATACCGGCGCTGTCTACCGGATTTACCACCGGCCTGGGGCCGATGGTATTCGGCCTGGTAATAATTCTATTCTTGATCTTGGAGCCAAGGGGGCTGGCGCATCGCTGGACACTATTCAAGGCTGCCTATCGCTTGTGGCCGTTCTCATATTAAGCTAGGAGGAAATGAAATGTGAGTGTTAATAGCTAGTTGGAGCACCATTAAAATTATTAAGGAGGTTAACAGTTGTCGAAAAAATTGGTAGTAATTGGAGTTTTATGCCTGGCGCTGGTAGTAGCGGTGATGCCCTTAGCCGGTGCTTGCGCCCCTAAAGCTCAACCCGTACAGGTATTGAAGATCGGTATGATGAACCCTTCAACCGGCAAAGCCGCCGAGAAGGGCCTTCCCATGATGAATGGAAACAACGACGTCATCAAATATATTAATACTGAGCGAGGCGGTGCCGGAGGCTATCCCATCGACGCCACGGTTTTAGACAGCAACTACGATCCCACCAAGGTGGTCACCATCGTAAAAGGATTTATGACCAGCGGCTGTCTGTTATTCACCACGGCGGCTTCGGCTGAGATGTCACCGGCCAAGGCGTCGGCCAACGAGGCCGGCTTCCCCGGTATATCCAGCTTTAGCGCGCCTTCGCTGTATCGACCGCCGGCGCACATTTATGGCCAAACACCTGACTATGGTGATGACGCCATAACGTTCGCCAACTACTACTTACAAAATATCTGGAAGGGGACGGGCAAGCCTAAGTTTGCATTACTCATGCTCAATAATCCTACCGGCTACGGCGCCCGCGATGCCTTTAAAGCCGAAGCCGACCAGCTGGGTATAGAGGTCGTCTCGATGGATGAGCATGCTGCAACCACGACCTCTGAAATAGACACTTTAACACGAATAAAAGCTGATCATCCGGACGTAAACGTACTTTACATATCCAGTACGCCGCAGCCCGCCAAGGTAATTATCGGTAATGCTAAAGAACTGGGCATTTATCCGGGTGTAACCATCGGTGTCTGCCACGCGGGCATGACCAAGGCCCTTATCGACCTGGCCGGTGCCGATGTGGTGGAAGGTGTATATGGTGTCTATCCGTGCGTGAGCTGGGGAGACAACGTACCCGGTATGGCCAAGATGGCGGAATATTGCCAGAAATATCACCCCGAGAACGTTGGTAATGCAGACTATATGGTCTCGTGGGCACAAGGCCTGATTGTAGCCAAGGCTCTGGAACTGGCAGTAAAGAACGTGGGTTACGACGCTCTGGCCAAGGGCGATGCCGCGGCCTGGCAGGCTGTGGAAACTCAGGGCATACAGAAGCTTCAGAACTTCGATGTCGAAGGACTTCACGGTCCTGTAAACTATACGCCCGGCGATAACCGGCTGGATAAGTTTAACCGCGTTTTTCAGATAACCAACGGTAAAATAACCCAGTTGACCGACTGGGTGGAAGCGCCCCTGATCAAATACGAAGAGTTCGACTGGTTCAAGTAGTCAATTGCGGATTCACGCAGGGTCTCCCCGTCAGGGGAGGCCCTGCCCGGATAACCGATGCTTAAACTGAACAGTGTAGAAGTCGCTTATCTTAACGTGATAAGGGTCCTGCACGGCATATCGATGTCCGTGGATGACTGCTCGGTGGTGGCTTTGCTGGGAGCCAATGGAGCCGGTAAGACCACCACACTGAAGGCCATATCCGGTCTGCTCAGTGTGGAGGAAGGTGAGGTCGTCGACGGCAGCATCGAGTGGGACGGGCAGAGAATCGATAAGAAGACCGCCGTGCAGATTGGCAAGTTGGGCATCGTCCAGGCGCTGGAAGGCCGCCGCGTCTTCGGGCACCTTACCACTGAGGAGAACCTGATGGTAGGCGCCTACAACCGGAGAGATGCTCATGGGGTCAAGGACGACCTGGGCATGGTCTACGGCTATTTCCCTCGACTAAAACGGCTGCGGCGCAACATTGCCGGCTATCTCTCCGGAGGCGAGCAGCAGATGCTGGTAATCGGCCGGGCCATGATGTCGGCGCCCAAATTGATGATGCTGGATGAGCCCTCGCTGGGCCTGGCGCCGATGCTGGTGGAGGAGATTTACGCCATCATACAACGGTTTAACACCGAGAAGAAGACCTCCATTCTGCTCGTTGAGCAGAACGTCAGGATTGCCTTAAACATTGCGCACTACGGCTACGTCATGGAAAACGGACGGGTGGTGCTCGACGGCACCGCTGATTTCCTCAAGAACAACGAGGACGTCAAAGAGTTCTACATGGGGCTTTCGGCAGTGGGCACGAAGAAGAGCTACCGGGCTGTCAAGCACTATAAGAGACGTAAGCGCTGGCTGTAAACGTAAGCTAAAAACCAAAACCCAAAGACCAAAAATTCAAACCAAAAAGCCTTAAATTCCCCGCCCCTTCATCGTAATAATACTGGCAGCAAGTATTTTGGCAATTTCAGCTGTTTCTTTTAGTAGTTTATTGGCAGACTCTTTGTCGACTTTGCCCGAATCAATTAAAAGGCTAAGCCAAAATTTAGTCTCATTGGCTGATTTTAAGGCGTGGGTGAAGAAGTGGGCATAGTCCTTTTTGGAAGGAGCGCCCTGGGCCTCAGTAACATTAGCTCCGACGCTGGTGGCACTGCGTAACAACTGTTCGCTTAAGACGTTGGAAACCTGCCCTTTGGGTAACCGATCGATCAAAAAAACAATATCCAGTGCGAATTTGTAAACACGTCCTTTGAATTCGTTTTTGAATTTTGCTCTGTCATTTTGCATTTTGGTTTTTGGTCTTTAGATTAGCCTTAGCCTTTAAGATTTAACGTTTTTCACCTAGGTACGCCGCTATCACCTTTTGGTTGTTCTTGATTTCCTCCGGTGTGCCCTCGGCGATCTTGCGTCCGAAATCCAATACCGCGATCCTATCGGCTATGTCCATCACCACGCCCATGTCATGCTCTACCAGTATGATACAGCTGACTCCATCACGTAGCACCGGTGTATTCGGGTAGGTCTCGCCCTGCCCTTCGAAAATATCGATAATGAACCGGGCGATGTCCTCTTTCTCCTCAAGGTTCATGCCGGCCATGGGCTCATCGAGCAGCAGTATTTTGGGCTCCAGTGCCAGTGCCCGGCCCAGCTCAACGCGTTTCCTCATTCCGTAAGGCAGCGCGCCCACCACCTTTTTTCTAATCGGCTCTATCTCCAGGAAGTCGATGATATCCTCCACGGCCTTCCGATGCTCTATTTCCTCTTTGTGGGCGGGACCGAAGTATAAGGCGCTGGCGATTGTAGCCTGCTTCATCAGCACGTGTCTGGCTGCCATCAAATTGTCCAAAGCAGTGAGGCCGGAGTAGAGCTCGATGTTCTGGAAGGTACGGGCTATACCCATTTTGGCTATCCTGTCCGGGCGAAGCCGGGTGATTTTCTTGCCCTCGAAATAGATCTCACCCTGCTGCGGCTTATAGAAGCCGTTAATGCAGTTAAGTATGCAGGTCTTCCCCGCGCCGTTGGGGCCGATGATGGCCAGAAGTTCCTTGTCCTTTATTTCCAGGCTGACGTCGGTAAGCGCTTTAACTCCGCCGAAAGAAAGGCTGAGCTTATCGATGCGCATCTTTGTTTTCGTTTTGACCGCCATAGTAATCGAGTCATATTAGCATTGCAACGCTTACATTTCAAACGCCGCTTATATTGTCGTTCGCTCTTGGTGAACTTGTCGAACCATGACGGAACCTCACTCGTATTTCGTGCTGGAATTCGTTTTTGCTTTTAGTCTTCATTTTACTTAGAATATGATACGATTATCATCATGAGCAAGTTTGCCGACAAGCTGCAACGCATCTACCGGGGGACTGCGCCGGCACTGGGTTTTCGTAAATCGGATGAAGCCGAAAGCCCGCCGCTGTTATTCGTTGCCAGTCTGGCCAGGACCGGCGCCACCGAAGCTTACTCCCTGGCCGTGGCTGGCATCGATGCCGGTATTCTAGGCACCAAAGGTCTGAGCGGCAAGAGCTTTGCTGAAATGACCAAAGCGGTGGGTGGTGGAGTATCACTTGGCTGCTCGCTGGAAGCCGCCGAGAAAGACGTTGCAGCCAAATCGATTGGCCTGGGCTGCGACTTTGTGGTCTTCGGACTCAAAACGCCGTTAGAAACCGTGAACAGAGAAGGGCTGGGTCGGGTGCTTAAGATAGAGCCTTCGCTCGAGCCGGGCCTGGTCAGGGCTATCAACACGCTGCCGGTCGAGATTGACGGCGTACTGGTAGCCGGTGACGAACCGGCCGTAACCATCGAGCGTTTGCTTATATATCAGCGATTTACCGAGCTGCTGAACAAGCCGTTATTGGTGAACATAAGTTCAAATGTTACTCTGCAGGAGCTGAGTGGCCTGGTTAAAGCTGGTGTCAACGGCGTCGTGCTGCCTGAAACTTTCTCAGCCGAGGCACTGGCCGGTTTGAAGCAGTCGGCTGCAGGACTATCGCGCGGCAACAGGCGCAAAACTAAAACAGCTGCCATACTCCCGCGCGTAAGCGGCGAGCTTGAAACCGAGGTTGAGGAAGAGGAAGAGGACGGATAGCAAACGAAACCTAGACTTTTTTCGTGCTTGGTGAGCAAGAGTGGGCAGCCCATCGCCACTTATGGGGGAGTTTAAGAGGGGCGTAGCCCCTCTTAGTGAGTCCCTATTCCCTCTCCCTTGAGGGAGAGGGTAGGGTGAGGATGACGTGAACTAAAAGCAAATACTGAAAATCCAGATTAAAGAATAGTGGTTAGCCGGCCAGCTTGGCTGGCTTTTTAATATAAAAGGTATAATATACCTCAATGGATACCAGCTTCGGTCTGTTCCTGCTTTCTGCCGCCGGAATTTCCCTTTCCGGGGTGATGATGCCCGGACCGCTGACCGCAGCCACCATAGCTAAGGGCTACCGCGAGCAAAACGCGGGCATCTTCATTGCCTTGGGCCATGCCATTGTAGAGATTCCCTTGATGGCGCTGGTCTACTTCGGGCTGGCCCATTTCTTCACCAACCCTGATGTAAAGAAAATTATCGGTGTCGCTGGAGGCCTGATGCTCATTTTTATGGGGTTGATGGTGCTGCGGGGCTTTAAAAAGAACATGGCCGAGACCGCCGACCTGCCTTACAACTCTCTGGTAACCGGAATCATGCTCACCGGGGCCAATCCTTACTTTTTCCTGTGGTGGGCAACCATCGGCATTGCCTTGATTGTTACCGCCGCGCAATTCGGTATCTGGGGACTGGTTGTTTTCGCAGTAGTGCACTGGTCGTGCGATTTAGTCTGGGAACAGGTGGTATCGGTAAGCGTTTTCAGGACCAAGCATATGTGGACGCAGACGGTACAGCGCGTCGTCTTTGGTGTCTGTGCGGCAGCGCTGGTGGGTTTCGGTATCTGGTTTTGCGTCTCGGTTTTTCTATAACCGGTCTAGCAGACGCTCTGCAGCGATTGAAAGTACTTACCCTCGGTCTTTATCGACGGCGCAATAACCATCTTAGCCTGCTGCATCTCTCTGATAGTAAGGGCTCCGCAGACACCCATGGCTGTCCGCAGCGCGCCGACGAAGTTCTCCGTGCCGTCCGTAGCCGAGGTAGGACCGAACAGCAGCCGCTCCAGCGGCGCCCGGACACCGGCCTTGATTCTGGTGCCTCGTGGCAGAGAAGGATGCGGATGTGACATGCCCCAGTGGTAGCCCTTGCCCGGTGCTTCTTCCGCCTGGGCCATGATTGACCCCAGCATTACGGCATCTGCACCCGAGGCTAAGGCTTTGCAGACATCGCTGCCGGTGCGCATGCCGCCGTCGGTAATTATCGTTACGTATTTACCCGATTCCTTAAAGTAAGCGGCGCGGGCAGCGGCGCAGTTCATGGTGGCGGTCACCTGTGGCACACCCACGCCGAGCACTTCCCGGGTGGTGCAGGCGGCGCCGGGACCCACGCCGACCAGCAAGCCGGAGATGCCCGTCCTCATCAGTTCCAGTGCGGCGCTGTAGGTAACGCAGTTGCCGACCACGATAGGTAGGCCCAGAGTTTCGCACAAGTCCGAGAAGATAAGGCCTCGGTAGCTTTTAGAAATGTGCCGGGCGGTGGTGACCGTAGACTGGACGAAAATAATATCGGCGCCGGCTTCTTTGGCCGCCTGTGCCAGCCGCTTGGTGTTGGCCGGAATAAGGGAAACCGCGCAGGTGGCTCCGGCGCGTTTGATGGTCTGGACGCGTTCCGCGATCAGGTCTTCTTTAACCGGCTCCGAATAGATTTTTTGTAGCAGACCGGTAACTTCTTTATCAGGTGCCTTGACTATTTGAGCCAGTATTTCTTCAGGGTTCTTATATCTCGCCTGGACGCCGTCGAGGTTGAGGACTGCCAGTCCGCCGAGCTTATGCAGTAGCACGGCGAAGTTGGGATCAACTGCTGCGTCCATAGCGGCTGCCAGGATGGGGATATTGAAAGTGAAGTTGCCTATCTTGAATTCTGTATTGGTCTGGTCGGGGTTGATGGTGACGTCACCTGGAACGATGGCGACCTCTTCAAAGCCGTAAGTGCGTTCCATGTTTTTTATCTTTGGTGCCGCCATGTTTCCGTCCGCAGGTTATTGTTGCAGACTATAGCAAAGATGATGATGCCAAGTCAAGGAAAAAAGCGATTTCAGATAACGTGGGCTAGACCGCACGGATACGAGTGGGCTATAATTAGGACACGAGTTGTGCCGACACTTTACGTCGTAGCTACTCCCATTGGCAATCTGGAAGATATCTCTCTGCGGGCTTTGCGTCTATTGAAACAGGTCAAGTTAATCGCTGCCGAAGATACGCGTACCACGCGCCAGTTGCTGAATGCCTACGATATTAAGACGCCGCTAACCAGCTACCACGAGCATAATAAACGGACCAAGCTCGACTATCTCTTAGGCCGACTTCAGGAGGAAGATGTGGCACTGGTGTCCGAGGCAGGCATGCCGGGAGTGAGCGACCCGGGCTATGAGCTTATCTCGGCGGCTATCGAACGCGGTATTCGGGTGGTGCCCGTTCCCGGCCCGTCGGCGGTAATCACGGCACTGGCGGTATCCGGCTTGCCGACCGACCAGTTCCTATACCTGGGCTTCCTGCCGCGCAGACCAGCAGCCAGGCGACGGCTGTTGAAGTCGGTGGCGGATGAGCCACGGACGATGGTGGCTTTCGAGGCACCGCACCGGATTAAGGAGACGCTAATAGATGCGCTGGAAATCCTGGGCGACAGAAGGGTAGCAGTCTGCCGGGAACTGACAAAGGTGCATGAAGAGGTGTTCAGGGGTTGGCTGAGCCAGGCGCTACAGCATTTTGCGAGCCCAAGGGGAGAGTTTACGCTGGTAATTGAGGGTGCGTCTGAGCAAGAACCTGAAATCAGCCCCAAAATTGAAAAAGAATTATTGAAACTATATCGGCAGGGAGCCGGCGCTAAACAGGCCGTGTCCCGGCTGGCCGAATCGAGCGGCATACCTAAGAAGAAAGTATATCAAGCGTGGTTAAAAGCCACCAAAGGAGAATGACGATGAATCGTGGATGCGTGGCCCTAGGTGACATAAAGTGTGACAACTGCAAGCGTCTTATCGAGGCGGGACAGAGGTATCTGGTGGCGGATGATGAAAAAGGCAAGAAGTTCCATTTCTGCATGGAATGCTCGGTGGCCAAGGGCCATGCTTACTATGTGAAGGAAAAGGGGGAAGAGGTGCTGAGCTTTTTCCCGCAAATTATTGAGCCGGTTATTGCCCCTCCACCGGTGGAGGAAGTGGAAGTGCCGCAGCCTAAAGCTAAAGGCCTGAAACCGGAAATAATAAAGGAAAAACCGAAGACCAAAGAGAAAGACCAGAAGCCAAAAGCTAAAGACAAAAAACAAGGTAAAAAATAAACTATGTAAAAATCCCTCTCAATCTCCATTTACGAAAAGGAGAAGCGAGCTAAAGGGGATCCTTTGAAAGGCTACGGATGACCCTTCGACAAGCTCAGGGTGAGTGGGGAAATAAGTTAGAATTTAAGGGTTAAATGCTAAACATTCAGGTCAAAAGTTAGGAATGCTTCACCCTCACCCTGACCATCCCCGTCAAGGGAGAGGGGATAACATAAATAAAAATTAAAAACAAAGACCAAAAATAAAAAGTGGAACATAAAATTGGCTGAGACGATTTTTATTGGGGTAGCCTGGCCTTATGCCAACGGGCCGCTGCATCTGGGGCATATCGCCGGTGCCTACCTGCCGGCGGATATCTTTGCCCGCTACCATCGGCTTAAGGGTAACAAAGTATTGATGGTCTCGGGCAGTGACCAGCACGGCACGCCGATAACGCTACGCGCCGAGCAGGAGAATAAGTCGCCGCAGGAGATAGTCGACAGGTATCAAAAAGAGTTCCTGGAATGCTGGCAGAAGCTGGGCATTTCCTGGGACCTGTTCACCACTACAGGCACCGAGAACCATGCTCAAACCACGCAAGATATTTTCCTGAAGCTTTTAAAAGAGGACTATATCTATAAAAACTCGGTACCGCAGGCCTACTGCCCGGAGTGCCAGCGTTTCCTGCCCGACCGCTATGTCGAGGGCACCTGCCCCAACTGCGGCTCCCAGCAGGCCAGGGGTGACCAATGCGATGAGTGCGGCCGAACGATGAACCCCAGTGACCTGCTGAATATGCGCTGTCGTCTCTGTGGCGCCGAGCCCCGGTTCGAGGTATCGGAGCATTTCTTTCTCCGTCTCAGCGCTTTCGAGGACAAGCTCAAATCGTGGATGAAGGACAAGACCTACTGGCGACAGAACGTGCTCAATTTCACACTGGGTTTCCTGGAAGGCGGCCTCAAAGACCGGGCAATTACGCGAGATATCGACTGGGGAGTAACCGTCCCCCAGCCTGGATTCGAAAATAAGCGCATCTACGTCTGGTTCGAGGCCGTTATCGGTTATTTTTCAGCCAGCAAGGAGTGGGCTAAGTCCCGCGGCGACGCCGATGCCTGGAAGCAGTTCTGGACCGGTGAGGCCAAGACCTATTACTTCATCGGCAAGGATAACATACCGTTCCACACGCTTATCTGGCCGTCGATGTTGATGGGCTACGGCGGACTGAACCTGCCCTACGACGTGCCGGCCAACGAGTTCTTGACTATAGAAGGTAAGAAGCTGTCCACCAGCCGCAACTGGGCGGTATGGCTGCCCGATTACCTGGAGCGTTACGACCCCGACCCGCTGCGTTATTTGCTATCGGTGAACATGCCGGAAACGGGTGATACCGACTTCTCCTGGCGGGAGTTTCTACGGCGCAACAACGATGAGCTGGTAGCTACTTATGGCAACCTGGCGCACCGGGTTCTGACTTTTACCTACCGCAATTTCGATGGCGCGGTGCCGTCTCCGGGTGAAATAGACAGCCAGGGTAAAGACCTGATGGCTAAGGCAAAAGAAACTCTGGACCAGGTCGACGGGCTGATTTATCGCTGCCATTTTAAGGAGGCCATTAAGGCGGCCATGGCACTGGCACAGGAGGCCAACCGCTACCTGGATGACAAGGCTCCCTGGAAGGCCATCAAGCAGGACAAGCAGGCCTCGGCGACCTCTGTTTTCGTGGCTTTATCAGTGCTGGCGGCCCTGAAGACTGTGCTGTATCCGTTTCTGCCGTTCAGCTCTGAGCAGCTCCATAAGTTTTTAGGCTTCGAGAGCAGCGTCGAGAAAGGCGGCTGGCAGGTACAGCCGGTGATAGCGGGACAGAAACTGGTAATGCCGGAGCCG
>Ga0214474_1000979_pt1 | contig 13534 bp, 10 predicted proteins | sample RVTome_2_FD_187335 | JGI IMG/M metagenome (GOLD analysis project Ga0214474, IMG submission 187335) | Soil microbial communities from uranium-contaminated site in the Upper Colorado River Basin, Wyoming, United States - RVT95D214 HiSeq ...
GCATTCCAGAAAAATGGACAGGATTGGGCTATCAACCATTCTGTATCGACATCGGCATTTGAAGTTACGGACTTTCAGCGCGATGTCGTCATCAAGATGAAAAAGTTTGATGGTTACTGGCGCTCCGGTAGACCTTATCTTGATGGAGTGGAACTCAGGTTTGTTAAGGAGCCAGCGACCTGTTCGGCTATGATTCAGGCCAAACAGGCAGACATATGGATGGTCTCAACTACCCAGGAAGCGGCTGACTTAAAGCTTAAGGGCTACCAGATACTCCAGACACCTACTCTGCTTAATAATATTTACCCTGATAGCAAGAATGCTGATTCACCATTTGCTAATAAGAAAGTACGCGAAGCGATTGAGTATGCTATTGACCGGCCGGCAATGGCAAAAGCGCTGGGGTTCGGTTTTGAGGAGCCCATCAATCAATTGGCGACTCCTGGTACCCAGGGTTACAACCCGAATTACAAGGACCGCCCGTATAATCCGGCTAAAGCCAAACAGCTGCTGGCAGAAGCAGGTTTTCCCAATGGCCTTAAGACCAAAATGACCTTGCTGTCAACTGCTAAGGACAGAGGAACCGTTATACAAAATTACCTGAAGGAAGTAGGCATTGTTATTGACCTCGATGTAGCCGATGTGGGCAGATACTGGGGCGCTATCAATGGAGGTTGGCAAGGTCTGCTTTTAGGGGTGTCAGCCATAAATCCGGAATACTGCGTTGCCTGGCTCCACCATTTTGGTCCGGAGCCCGTCATGAAGTTCGCCAGCATGGCCAAGTCGCCCGAATATTTAGGCCTCTGTGACAAGTTAGTCATAGCACCAAATATATCGATGATGCGGGACCTGACTATGCAAATGGTAACCCAGGCAAGCGAAGACGCTATGGCCATCCCATTAACGGTAACTATGGGAACCAGTGTAGCGCAGACCTATGTACATTCTAATTATTATAAAGACGTTGACTGGACCTATTGGTGGATATATAACGACTGGATAGAAAAGAAGTAGGTTGCGTGACTAAGGAGAAGGGTGATTCACAGTCTTATTATTTAGAATAGAGTGAATCACCCTTTCATTTAAAGGTGGTAGTTGTTCTGAAACGCCCGAATGGGAGTTTTTCGCCGAAATTCTCTGGATTATGGGCTAAGGCATCAAAATATCACATGACGATATGTTTTATGGAAAAATATATTACAAGGAGGTAAGGGATGAAAAAGTTTTTTATTTTCCTGGGAATCATGGTATCCTGTGCTTTCTTAATGTCAGCCCCAACACTTTCAGCCCCGGCAACAAATCCATCTTCAACTTCGCCAGCTTCTGGACAGCCGCAGTATGGCGGCACACTCAAAGTGATTGTCACAGCGATTCCTAATAATATAGGATACCTGCCAATGATGAACGCCGATGCACAGCTTCGTTCCTGTATGTATGCAGAGCGGCTAATGGACGTCGATATCAAAGGAGACCTGGTACCCTGTCTTGCTGAGTCCTGGAAGGTTGATCCAGATAATTTGACAGTAACCTTTAACCTGAGGAAAGGTGTCAAGTTCCATGATGGTACAGACTTTAATGCGGAGGCAGTCAGATGGAACTTTCAAGAACTCCTGAATGCAGGTTCGATGCCATGCGGCAGGTATATTAAATCCATAGAGGTTGTTGATGATTATACGATCAGGTTTTATTTGAAACAAAATAATAGCCACATTGTATATGATATTTGGCGGCCATGGATATTTTCACCGACCGCCTTCCAAAAAAATGGCAAAGACTGGGCCATCACCCACGCAGTTTCGACATCGGCTTTCAAAGTGGTTGAATTTCAACGCGATGTTGTCATCAAAATGGAAAAGTTTGAAGGCTATTGGCGGCGGGGCAGGCCATATCTGGAAGGGATTGAGCTTAGAGCTGTTAAGGACCCAGCAACATGTTCAGTTATGATACAGGCAGGGCAGGCAGATCTCTGGCTCCAGGCAACCCCTCCGGAAGCGGCGGAATTGCGGGATAAGGGCTATGAGGTACGAATCGCAACCAGTACATTTAACAATATATACCCTGATAGTAAAAATTCTAACTCACCCTTTGCCAAGAAAAAAGTTTGTGAGGCAGTGGAGTATGCCATTGACCGTCCGGCAATGTCAAAGGCACTAGGTTATGGTTTCACGATTCCTCTGAATCAGTTAGCTCCTCCTGATACCTCAGGTTACAACCCTGACTTTAAAGGCCGCCCTTATGACCCAGTTAAAGCGAAGCAGTTATTGGCAGAAGCGGGTTACCCCGATGGTTTTAAGACCACGATCAACTTGTTGTCACCTGTGTTAAACCTGGGAACCGTCATACAAAATTACCTATCGGCGATAGGGATTGATATGAAATTGGATATTGCTGACCCTGGTAGGTACTGGGCCAAACAGTTTACAGATGGCTGGAATGGTTTACATTTAGGAGTGGCTGCAATTAGTCCAGAATATTGCGTTGCATGGCTCCATCATTTTGGCCGGGATCCCGACATTAAATTCGCCAGCCTGGCCAAGTCTTCCGAATTCTTAGCGACATGTGATAAGGTAATGGGGGCGAGAGATATTCTTAGTATGCGGGCATTGACCAAACAGATGGTAACACAGGCAAGTGAAGACGCTTTGGCCATTCCTCTTTACACAAATCCTGCCGTGACGATAACACAAAAATATGTTAACACCACTTATTGCAAGGACCTTTACTGGACAGGCTGGCGTATAGGTGATGATTGGATAAGTAAGAAGTAAGTGGCGTGAACAAGAATCAGAGTATAAGATGACAACGTATATAGTCCGACGCCTGATGCAGGCCCTGTTCGTACTAATCATGGTAACCCTCGTCATTTTCTTTGCCATGCGGTTACTGCCCGGCGACCCATTGGTGATCTATATCGGTCAGAGTCAACAGTTTTCCAGCTTGTCTGAGGAAGGACTTGAAAAGCTCCGGCATCAGTTCGGGCTAGACAAGCCAATAATGATTCAATACGCTAACTGGATATACGGGGTAGTCAGAGGGGACTTCGGGAACTCAATATTTTATACCCAGCCTGTAGGCAGGCTAATTTTAGAGCGATACCCCGTAACGATTCACTTGGGTCTGTTAGCATTTATATTAAGCACTATCTTAGGTATCCTGGCGGGACTGCTCGCTGCCATAAGGCGGGGTAAATGGGCCGATAGGGTAGTAACACCGTTGACATATATTGGAATAACAGTTCCTATTTTCTGGCTGGGGATATTAATGATTTACACTTTTGGCCTCAAGCTTAATTGGTTGCCCATCATCGGCTATACTTCTCCTTTAGACGATTTCTGGCTGAGTACCAAACAGGCGATCATGCCCGTCACCTGCCTTTCCGTTGGCGCTCTGGCAGCAACAGCACGCCAGATGAGGTCCAGTATGCTCGAGGTGATCCGGCAGGACTATATTCGCACTGCCTGGTCCAAGGGCTTGAGAGAAAGATTAATAATAGTAAGACATGCCCTGAAGAACAGCCTCATCCCTGTTATTACTGTGCTTGGGCTGCATTTAGGCTGGATCTTAGGCGGTTCGGTGATCATTGAGACCGTATTTTCTATTCCTGGTATCGGCTATTTGATGGTGACCAGTATCTTTTCTCAAGACTATGCAGTTGTTCAATCCTGTACTCTCATCTTTGCCGTAATGATTATATTTGCCAATCTGATTGTTGATATCTCGTATGGCTGGCTTGATCCCAGGATAAAGTATGGATAAATGAGTGGAGATCATGGCGGAAAGCGATACCACCAGTAAGGCTCTCTCGGAGGCTCCACCCCAAGTCAGCGAGTGGAGACGTTTTCGGAGGGTATTTTTTCAGCGCAGAATGGTGATTTTCGGGCTATTTATATTATTGATTTTAGGTTTTACTGCCATCTTTGCTGATTGGCTGGCACCATACGACCCTTATAAACAGGATTTAAATAATATCTTGCTCCAACCGTCTAAAGCGCATCTGCTGGGCACAGACGCTATTGGCAGAGATACATTAAGCCGGCTCATCTATGGCACAAGGACAGCGCTGACAGTGGGCTTTTTAGCTATGGCGATTTCTGCCTCAATCGGTGTCACGCTGGGGATCATTGCGGGATATTTTGGCGGGATCACCAATATAGTCATCATGAGATTCACAGACGTCCTCATGCCCTTTCCCATGATTGTTCTCGCCCTCTTGATTGCAGCCTTGCTCGGTGGTGGTATCCATAATGTTATTTTAGCCTTGGGCATCGCTACCGTTCCCGTGTATACCAGGGTGACATGCGGAATGGCCCTCAGCATCAGAGAAAATGACTATATCATGGCTGAACGAGCCATGGGAGCCAGCCACATGCGTATGATAATGCGCCATGTCCTCCCGAATGCTTTTCCGCCCATCATAGTGGTTATCACATTGCAATTGGGGTTTTTAATCCTTTCTGAAGCGAGCCTTAGTTTTCTTGGAATTGGTATTGAGCCACCCGGTGCGGCTTGGGGCGCCATGGTGAATGAAGGCTATCGGTATCTCGTGAAGCTTCCGATACTTTCCTTCGCCCCGGGCGCAGCCATTATGCTGGTCGTATTCGCCTTTAATATGGTGGGAGATGGCTTAAGGGATGCGCTTGACCCAAGACTCAGAGGCACACTCTAACAAATAAAAAAATGGGAGGAAGAAGAGATATGAAACAACCATATGAACTAAAGATTGACGCCTATGCCCACATCGTTCCGCCAAGATATATGAAGGCCCTCTATAAAGTGGCGCCGGAGATGCATGACCAGCAGATTCTTCCGAGCCCCTCTCTTTATGACCTGGAGGCACGTTTCCGGATCATGGATAAATATGAGCCGATTCGACAGGTGTTAACCCTGGGCCGAATACCCGTAGAGCATGCGGCCAAGCCGGCCAAGGCCGCCGAATTGGCCAGGATGGCCGACGACGAGATGGCTGAGCTGGTCCTGAAATACCCAGATCGTTTTGTAGCCGCCTTGGCCACACTCGCCATGAATGACATTGACGCTGCTTTGAAGGAGACGGAAAGGGCGATAAAAGAGCTGAAGTTCAAGGGCGCCTATTTACACACCCCGGTTGATGAAAAGCCTCTTGACCTGCCGGAATTTCTGCCTCTCTACGAAATGATGTGTCAATTCGATCTGCCGATCGTCATTCACCCAATGAGAAAGATCAGCCACCCGGATTACCTGACTGAAAAGGAATCTAAATACATGATGTTCAGCCTTTTTGGCTGGCCTTATGATACGACCTCCGCCATGGCCCGCCTGGTATGTAGCGGCATTATGGAAAAATATCCTTATTTGAAGATTGTCACGCATCATTGTGGCGGCATGGTTCCATTCTATGCGGAAAGAATAAGGCAGTTCACGCAGATATTCGAACGCGGCAGGATCAGGGGCCAATGGCCGGAGTTGAAGAAAGAGGCGATCGATTACTATAAGATGTTCTACGCGGATACGGCCATCTATGGAAACCCCTCTGCGCTGATGTGCGGTTATGCCTTCTTCGGCGCGGACCACCTGCTGTTCGGGATCGATTTCCCGCTGGGCGATACCGAACATGGCGATCGTAATTACAGACAAACGATAAATGCGATCGAAGAGATGGATATCCCCGAGTCAGATAAGAAGAAGATCTATGAGGACAATGCCAGAAGAATCATGCGCCTGCCAATATGAAAATGATTAAAAACTCAAAGGAGTGAACAATGAAAATAGATATCTTTCCGCATATCCTGCCAGCAAAATTCATGGAGGCCCTTCACAAAGAAAATGGATTGGGGTATTTAAGACATTTGCATAAGGTGATACCGACTCTTTTTGACCTTGACTATAGATTCCGAATCATGGACCAATTTAATGGCTTAATGCAGGTTTTGAATATCGCTGCGCCACCGTTAGAAAATATTAAAAATCCGCAAAAGGCTTTGGATCTTGCAAAGTTGGCCAATGATGAGATGGCCGAGCTGGTTTTAAAGTATCGAGATCGATTTGCCGCTGCCATAGCCTGCATACCTATGAATAACATGGATGTAGCTTTGAGTGAACTTGACAGAGCTATTAACGAATTGAACTTTAAGGGTGTACAGATTTTCACTCCAATTAATGATAAGCCTCTGGACTTACCGGAGTTTTTCCCACTCTATGAAAAGATGTGCCAGTACAACTTACCGATCCTGCTCCATCCTCAGAGAGAAACAGACTATCCTGATTACAGAACCGAAGGGGCCTCCAAATATACTTTGTCTTCTAGTTTAGGCTGGCCGTATGAAACGACAACAGCTATGGTTCGCCTGGTATTGAGTGGCGTTATGGAAAGATACCCGGAGCTAAAAATTATTACTCATCATTGCGGGGGGATGGTGCCTTATATGGTAAAAAGAATAGCAGGTTTTGTGGAAGCTGGTGAAATATTTGGTTCGAGAAAGGGCCCAGGGAATCTCAGGAAACCCGTTGTGGACTACCTCAAAATGTTCTATGCCGACACAGCGATATATGGATATACTCCAGGCTTAATGTGTGGCTATGCCCTTTTTGGCGCACAAAATCTCTTATTTGGAACTGATATGCCTTTTGATAGCCAGTTCGGGCTCCGATATACGAGGGAAACGATAGAATCCATAGAGCAAATGGATATCAGCACAGTTGAGAAAAAGATGATATTCGAGGATAATGCGAGAAGGCTTTTTCGCTTATCCGTTTAATGTTATAAGGATAGAGTTTTTAGCTCAATTGAGGGATAATAACATTGCTATTTAAATTGGGCGAATCCCATTTGAAGCATCCAGAGTTGGATAGAAATACTACTTTTGTATAATTGACTGAATCAATGATCAGTATAATATTGGGAATACATAAAATGCTAACTTAAAAGCCAATTCCAGATTTTTCCCAGTATTCAACACAATATTCATGGCAACATAAGTATTACTCGGTTTTTTCATTCCGGGCCTGATTAAGCTTGCCCCGTATTTGATACGGGGGAGTCTATATTTTCCTGGATTCCTGCTTTCGCATTGATTTTAGAGTTGTCCATAAGTTGCTAAATGTTCGATGAATTTTAACCGCAGATTTAATGTAACAACAAGGAAGGTATGAAAAAAGTTTATATGAGAGGTGATTGTAATGAAGATTAAGACAGATGTGCTGGTGATCGGCGCCGGCGGGGCTGGAGCCAGGGCGGCAATAGAAGCTGCGAAGAACGACCCGAAATTGAGTATTGTAATCCTCAACCAGGGACCAATAGGAAAAAGTGGACTTACCTCAATGGCCAATGGCGGCATGCAATGGGTTTCTCATCCTGACGACAGCCCTCGTAACCTTTTTGAGGATATCCTCCAGATTGGCTGCTATCTAAACGACCAGAACCTTGTGGAAGTGTTGGCCGAAGAGGGCCCTCAAAGAGCAGAGGAATTGATCAGATGGGGAGCAAAAATGATTCCACACAGAGGGAAAGGCGGCGGCGGCTCGCCGGACACTCCCCCCGGCAGGCCCTCCTATCCAAGAGGCCATTACATTCCGGGAGTGACCTACATGGCAGCATTGCGCAATGAGCTCGAACGTCATCCCAATATTACTTCCTTTGAGGATGTCATCGCCACGAAACTCCTCACTACCGGTAAGAGAATGATAGGTGCCACAGTGCTCAATATAAGAACGGGTGAATATATTGTGATTGAAACTAAAGCTACAGTTCTTGCTTCTGGAGGATTGGGAGAGCTTTTCCCCCACTCGACCAACGCTCCTTTTGGTATACATGGACATGCTACGGGAATGGGCTATGCCATGGCATACCATGCAGGTGTGGAGCTGATCGATATGGAGATGGTTCAGTTTACGGGCAATCAACTTTACCCGCCTTGGCTCCTTGGCAACCCCGCTTTACTAAGCAGCATGTGCGGCGGGAAATACGTGAATGCCCTTGGAAAAGAGTTTCTGAAGCTGCCCCAGCCCAGAGATGCCCTCCAAAGGCTTGCGTACAAAGAGATCAAAGAAGGAAGGGGTACCGAACGGGGGGGCGTATACATAGATCTCACGCTTTCACCTTTGCCGAGTGAGGAGATAGAGGAGCAGCTTAAAATATCCCTGGCTGAGGAAATCGCCAAGGAAAGGTGGAGGCTCATCAAAGCGATGAGTGTGAACGACCCTGACCCGAAGAATTGGAGGGTGGAATTCACCCCCGGGGGCGCCCACTTCTTCATGGGTGGCGTAAGAATCAATGAAAGATGCGAGACTAACGTAGAAGGGCTTTACGCTGCAGGCGAGGTCTCGGGAGGCGTCCACGGAGCCAACAGAATGGGTGGAAATGCTATGGTAGAAATCATCGTTTTCGGTGCAAGGGCCGGCAGGTCTGCCGCAGAATATGCAAAGAGGATTGATTGGGTTGAGCCTGAGGAGGTACCAGAAGATGAGTACGAAAGATTATGTGGATTCTTCAAGAGACGAGGAATAGCACCCAAAACCATAATGGACAAGATTGCCACCTTCATGGCGGAATATGTGGGTGTGGCACGGACAGAGACCGACCTCATGAAGGCACTGTCAGAGATAGAATCCTTGAGGATCAACGACCTGCCCCAATTGCGTGCCCCCCAAGGCCGGCGGTTCAATCTTGGATGGGTGGAGGCCATCCAAGTCCCGTACATGTTGGACGTGGCTGAAATGATCGTCAGGTCAGCGCTCTTCAGGAAGGAGAGCAGAGGGGCGCACTACAGGGAGGATTACCCAGAGACGCGATCCGATTGGCTTAAACACACGCGTGTCTTAAAGAAGAATGGAGCCATGGAATTAGGTACTGCTCCAGTTATTATAACCAAATTAAATCCAGGAGAATGAAGATGAGCAATGAACCGGTCCTCTTAAAGGTTTTTAGATACGATCCCAGCATTGATCATGCACCTACATATAAGAGTTATCAAGTTCCATGGAGAGATGGCCTCTTATTATTGAGTGCAATTAAGTATATCCGTGACAATCTTGATGAAACATTGGCCTTCCGTGACTATTGCTGCGGATGCTCATGGTGCATGTCCTGCATCATGATGGTGGATGGGAAAGGGATGCAGACATGTTCGAGACCCCTCAACCCTGGAGAGAGCCTTCTCATAGAACCGATGAGAGGATTTCCAGTCATCAAGGACCTTACGGTCGACTTTGGAATAACACTTACAACACCAGAAGGCGTCTTCAGAAAGATGGAAGGAAGTGTGATGAGGAAGGTGAAGTAGTATATTTATACTGTACTAATAAAGCCACATTCAGTGGATATTGTGCGCAATATGCTAAAGATACGTGATGAATGGCTTAGAGATGAAGGGGGTAAGGGAAAATAAGTTTTGACAATACCGTTTTCGAGAAAGGAAGATGGTTTATGGATTTAGCCCTTTTTTTACAAATCTTGGTAAACGGCTTGATGAGTGGTGGCATGTATGCCCTGGTCGCTTCTGGGTTTACATTAATCCTGGGTGTCATTCAAGTATTCAACATGGCCCAGGGTCACTTTTATATGCTCGGAGCCTTCATTACCTTTGCAGTCGTCGTCTCCTTCGGACTTCCGTATCCTATCGCTCTTCTTGCTGCACTGCTCGCGATGGCATTCCTGGGTGTGCTCTTCCACTTTGCTATCATCCAGTGGACGATGCCTTATGGCTTCTTCCATATGATGTTGATCACCATTGCCTTTGGCACGATGATCAGCCAGGGCTCACTTCTGACCTTTGGCTATAATGAACAAGTGGTACCACCGGTGCTTCCCGGCACACTGGTTATGGGCGAGATAACCCTTAACCGGGGCAAGTTATTGGTGATAGCCGGTGCAATCATCATCATGGTGGCCCTCTCCCTCTTCATGAAAACGAAGATGGGCACGGCCATGCTGGCAGCAGCGGAGAATAGAGAGGTGGCCGGTTTACAAGGAATCAACGCCAAAAGGATATTCTGGGTCACAATGGCTGTAGGCTGTGGTCTATGCGGTAGCGCCGGTGCCCTAATTGTACCGGTTCTATCTGCCACCTCTACAATGGGGATGAATGTCTTCATACGGTCTATGCTGGTTGTTCTCATGGGAGGGATGGGCAGTATGTCAGGGGCCTTGTTAGCGGCTTTTCTTGTGGGGATCATAGAAAGCTTCGCATTCCAGTTCGTGGGACAGTTAAGCCTGTTAGTGATTTTTGTGTTTATGGCCATCCTGATGTTCTTCAGGCCGGGTGGCTTATTGGGCAAACCGTTACCTATACCCGGGCAATAATTAAAGAGTACTCAGGAGGAAATGATGTCCAATACAACAAAGATAGCCTTAGGGGTGTTGATACTCCTGCTGATCGCATTGCCACGGTGGGTTAATCCTTATGTACTACAGATTCTTATCTTGACGATTACCTATGCCATGCTGGGGCTGGCTTTTTCATTTACTCTGAGAGTAGGACTACCAAGATTCGACATCGCTGCATGGTGGGCTGTGGGAGCCTATACGACTGCCCTCCTGATGAAGAAAGCCGGCATGTCTTTTTGGCCAACCATTTTGATTGGAGGCATCATCGCTGTTCTTCTGGGATGGCTGATTTTTAAAATCACTATTCCACGAGGTATGATCGTCTTTCTTATGTTTGGAATGGTTACGGCTATGGCAATGCAGCAGTTGTTTGGCTCGATCAGTTTCTTCGGTGGCTGGGGAGGCACAGGTCTCGTGCCTCGAGTGACCATTGGCTCGTTTAAATTCGTCCGCAAGCCGGAGTTGTATTACCTGGGACTTTTCTTTCTGACGTTGAATATAGTCGTCTATTATCTTCTATACAATTCGAAGATCGGTAGAGCATGGAATGCCATAGGATCGAGTATGAAGCTGGCTAGCTCGGTAGGAGTTGACGTGGTCAAATACAGAATGGCAAATGTTCTCATTGGAAACTTCTTTCTTGCCATGGCAGGAAGTTATTATATAGCCTATTCTCTGACCGCAGTACCGTCGACCTTTGGTTTCCATAATTCAATTTATGTCATGATGTACGCCATTGTCGGCGGATTATTCCATAGCCTTGCCGGCCCTATTATCGGGGCCGCAATCATCACCTTTGTCCCGGAGTATTTTCGTGTGGTAAAAGAATATGAGCCGATCATTACTTCGGCGGCTATTATACTCATTATTATTTTTATGCCTATGGGTGTTTTAGGTTTGATAGACCAGCGGCTAAAACCCTTCCTTTTTCATATGAAATGGTATACTCGGTTTTGCCAAGGGCCAAAGGTTTCCGTAAAAGGGTGAACAATGTTCATTGTTCATTGTTCACAGTTAATCGTTCATCGTTTAAAGGAGGCTGTGCATGACTGAAATAGAGCTTACAAAAATCGTTGGCAGTGACAATGTCCTCGACAGTCCAACGGTTCTCGAAAAATATTCTAAGGACTCAAGCTTTGTTACGCAAATCATGCCCAGATGTGTAGTTAAGCCCGGCAATGTGGATGAGGTACAAAGGATAGTGAAGTGGGCGAATGAGACACTAACCCCCCTTGTACCGGTGAGCTCGGGGCCTCCTCACTTCCGTGGGGATACCATCCCAAGTGCCGGCGGAGCAATCATCATTGACCTCAGTCGAATTAAGAGAATCATAAGAATTGATCCCAGAAACAAGATAGCAATGATCGAACCAGGGGTAACTTTTGGTGAGCTCCAATCGGCACTGGCCAAGGAAGGGTTGTGTGCCTACATGCCTTTGGCTCCGCGCAGCTCGAAATCGGTGATAGGTAGTATATTGGAAAGAGAACCGATTATCAGGCCGAGTCATCATTGGGATAGCACTGACCCTCTACTCTGTGCGGAGATCGTCTTTGGAAGCGGAGATAAATTTAGAACTGGAGAGGCTTCCGGACCTGACACAGTGGAAGAGCAATGGGAATTGGGCAGAGTCCAGATGAACCCTTTTGGTCACAGTCACATAGACGTACAGAGATTGGTATCCGGGGCTCAAGGTACCATGGGAATTGTGACCTGGGCGACACTAAAATGTAGCTACTTATCTAAATTGAACCGAGCCCTTCTGGTACCGTCAGCAAGGATCGAGCCACTCATTGACTTGAGCTACCGGTTTGTGAGATTCAGGTTTGGCGGTAGCCTCTTTATATTGAATGGACTTAATCTGGCTTGTTTGCTCGGCAGCGATCCTCGAGAGATTCAGGAATTAAGGAACATTCTACCACCATGGGTTTTGTTCTCGAGCTTTGAAGGTTATGGGATATTGCCAGAGGATAAAGTGGAGTTTGAGGAAGCCGACTTCAGGGCTATGGCTCAGTCATACCACTTACAGCCTGAGGCAACCATTCCAGGGGCAAGCGCTGAAGAAGTGTTGCAATTGCTTTCCCAACCATCGCCCGAGCCTTACTGGAAGATGAGGTTTAAGGGAGGTTTTCAGGATTTTTTCTTCCTGACGACCCTTGATAAAACTCCTGAGTTCGTCAGCGTGGTGCCTGACCTGGCCCGGCAGCACAGTTATCCAGGGGAAGATTTGGGGATCTACATTCAACCAATCGTTCAGGGCACCAGTTGTCACTGCGAGTTCACCCTGTATTATAACCCGACCAAGTCCACTGAGTTGGAAGTAACCAAGCGGCTTATCAATCAAGGAAGTGAAGAGATAGCAAAGATGGGAGGCTTCTTTTCCAGACCATATGGGGCGTGGAAGGATGTTGCCTATCGCCGAGCTGCTGGCACTCTGGTAATGCAGAAAAAGATTAAGCAAATATTTGATCCTAAGGAAATCCTTAACCCAGGGAAATTATGCTTCTAAAGATCTGAAAACGGAAGGGGAAAAATTCATGGGATGGCAAGATTATGTGCATGATATGCAAAGATGCACGAGGTGTTCATACTGCAAGTGGATTCCTTATCGATACATGCAGAATACTGATTTTATGGAAGGTTGTCCGTCCCTTTCAAGGTTCAACTGGCATGCTTACGCAGCGAGTGGCAAATTCAATATGGCCTATTCTCTCCTGCTGGAGAGGATAGAAATTTCGGATGCCTTTCTGGATGTACTTTACAAGTGCCACATGGATGGGAGCTGTGATATCTCATGTAAGGTCCAGCAAGATTTAGAGCCCTTGCAGTTGATGCAGGAACTCAGGATTAAATGCGTTGAAGAAGGTCAACTGGTTCCTGTCCATATGAGTGTGATCGAAGGTCTTCGTAAAGAAGACAATATGATGCAGTCTTTGAAGGCTGATAGAGGAAAGTGGGCTGAAGGGCTTGATGTCAAGATCCTAACTAATAAGAGTGCCGAGGTGGTTTATCACGCCGGTTGTAGATATTCCTTCGATGAGGAGTTATGGCCGGTTGCCAGAGCAGGACTGACTCTGCTCCTGAATGCCGGTGTTGATGTTGGCATTATGAGCAATGAGGAAGCCTGTTGCGGCGGCCGCGCTTATGAGCTGGGGTATGCGGGCGAACTGACCAAGTATGCCGAACATCAGATGGAGGCATACCAGGCGGCAGATGTCAAAACCCTGGTCACCCCCT
>Ga0214474_1000981_pt1 | contig 13508 bp, 10 predicted proteins | sample RVTome_2_FD_187335 | JGI IMG/M metagenome (GOLD analysis project Ga0214474, IMG submission 187335) | Soil microbial communities from uranium-contaminated site in the Upper Colorado River Basin, Wyoming, United States - RVT95D214 HiSeq ...
TCAGGCCCACCATTGCTGCTCCCGCGCAGGTCTCAAGGGCGACCTTCTCGTTGGACGATATCTCCATCCGGTAGTCGAAGCTCGGCTTCGCCTCCGAGAAAGTGTCCAGGATCTCGGTAGTCGGCGATCCAGGGTAAGCCGACACGAGTTTCACGTCGGCCTCGATGGCCCCTCTGACTATCGCCTCGTTGCAGAGCATGAAGGCACTTGTCGGACCGTCTTTGATGACATCTGCTAATCCCATTTCAACATCCTCCAATTCCTCAATGGGCAGGAACGCATTTCGTCCTGATTGCCCTTCCGATGGAGTCGTCGGGGATTGTCATATCCCCGAACATCTGAGGGACGTGGAGCATCATTCCTTTGGCTTGGTCCGGATGTCCATGACCTCTTGGATGCGCCTCCGGACCGAGAACGGGTCCGGAACGGCCTCCCAGACAAGCCCGGTCTTCCGCCCGCCGGACTGGCCTTGGGTCGAGAACACTATGGTGCCGTACCCGAGCGCGCGCTTTCCTATCGACTGGGCGAGGTCCACACTTGATATCATCGTGACCGGGATGTCCTCGAAGGTCTTGTTGACGATTCCCCTCTGCGTGATGATCCTCTCGTCTGTTGCAGCATATACCGTGCCGCTCCAGCCGAGCCATCTGATCGTGAACGCGAGCATCATTAGGACGAATATACCGAGCAGCGCCCACTGGATGTAGTCACCATACTCTCCGTCCAACGCCTCGCTGAAATAGGGTATCTCGGGCGCATCCGGTATGTAACCCCACGAAAAACCGATCAACGCGATCACCGCGATGAGGAGCGCCAGTGAGGCCGCTTTCATGTAGAGCCAAGCACTGGGCCTGGTCTCGAAGATAACGCGTTCGTCGCTTGAGAGCATCTTCCTCGGGATGAGTTTCGCCTTGGCAGCCATAGAAAGCCCGGGTCGATGTTATGATGTTCCGGAGTATTTAGACTTGGCTTGTCTGGACGCCCCTCAGTCTGTTGGCAAGGGCCTTGGGATCCCTTATCTGGACAGAGCAGCCATCTGACGCGCAGACCATGGCAGACGACCCGGTTCTGCCATCGGGTAGGTCAGGGCCAGAAGGTTTCATCACGACCAGCGTCGACGGTTTCATCGCCCGCTTGGCAACTGTCCATAGCTCGTTGGTGATGGCGTCAAGGGGCTTGTCCGAACGTACCTCGACTATCGACGGGCCTTCTTCAAGGACGCTCCATGCGACTACGTATGAGGACGAGAACAGTCCGTACATCTCGGCATCCTTGTGCGAGAATGAGTCGATGATTCCCCTCTGCATTCTTGCCGGCTCTGGCTCGTTCGAGGCCGCCGCGAGCAGAGCAGAGGCTCTGGCCCACTTCGAGTTGCTGACGAGAGATCTCCTCTGCTCTGCGAGTTCGCCGACCGCATTGGAGTCCTTGACGATGTCCGAGTACCCACCCTCGGGGTGAGCGAAGTGCGATTTCACCCTGTTCGCCAACACCTTTCCGAGGTCGAGCAGCGAGTCCTCGCCGGTGAGCTCGTAGATAGCCAGGAGCGCCTCAAGGAATGAGACTTGGTCTTCGAAGAGGAATAGCCTCTTCCCTTCGGCATGTCTGAGCAACCCGTGCTTCCCGTCCCAGAGTTTTGACAGGTCGTACTCCCAAGCGTCCTTGGCTGCCTGGACCCACTCCGGCTCTCCGAGAACAGCTCCCGCCTCTGCTAGGGTTGCGACCGCCTCTGAGTTCCAGCCCCCGTAGATTGCTTTCACAACTGGGGGAGCTCCCCTGCTTGCTCGTTCATCCAGAGTGAGCCTGTAGTATTCTTCGTCCGCATCCTGGCTGCTGAAGAAGCCACCCGAGCTGAGGTCTCTGAGCGTTCCGAGGAGATAATTGGCCACACCACGAGCGGTCTCTTGGTAGCTCGGCTTTCCGAGGGTGATCGCGGCTCTGACGAGATTCTTGAGGAAACCTAGGTTGGTTTCCAGCATCTTCTCGTAGTGCGGCTCCTTCCAGTCCCGGGTCACAGAGTACCTGAAGACCCCGCCCTCGGCCGGGTCGTACAGTCCCTCTATCATGCGATCCAGCGTATGGATGACGGCGTCCGCGATCTCCTGGTCTCCGGTCTGGGCATATCTGATCATCAACAGGTCCAAGACGTCCGGATGCGGGAACTTAGGATAGAGGCCGAACCCTCCGTGCTCGACGTCGTACGCGGAGAAGATGTCCTCGAAGAGCGAGTCGACGAACGCTCGGTCCGGGGGCGTCCTCTGTCCGATGGCCGTCGAGATGTCGAGATACTGCATCCTGCTCCTCTCAAGGGCAGCATCCACCTCTCCTGCGGCCTTAGCTGCAAGAATGGAGGCGATGATCCGCTTCATGTCGACTGGCGGTATGTAGGTCGCCCCCCACACTGACTCGCCCATGTCGGACAGAAACGCGGTCGTGGGGAAGCCGCCCCGGTTGTATCGTTCTGATATGTCCGGGCGCTCGTCTATGTCGACCCTGATGGGGATGAAGTTCTCGTTGATCTGAGCTATGACCGCCCGGTCGGAATAGGTCGTGTCGTCCATCACATGGCACCAGTGACACCACTCAGCGCTCAAGTCGAGAAGGACTAGTCTGTTGCTGATCATGGCCTCCTCGAAGGACTCCTTCGACCACTCCCTCCAAGCGATTCCTGGGGATCCGGTCTCCTTGTTCATCTTCGCACTTGACCTTGCCCCGCGCCATCGACAGTGGGCCTCTTCATGAATCAAGATGTCCCCGAACAGTGCGAACGTGTGTGTGTTTAGTGCTAGAGGATGACAAGATGTGCCCTGAGGTGCGCTTAAGTACGCCCATGTCCCACGGTGGAGGTTAGAACGGGGCGGAGAATCCCGAGCCACAGTACGTGGCCGGTATCGACACTAATATATACAGAGACAGGGCCTACATTCTTCAACACCCAGCTGGTCATGTCCCCCACAGGACCTGCCGGGCAATCGACACAGGAGGATTTTGCTTTGACAGAGATAGGGCACCACATGAAGGTGCTTGCTGGATGGCTTGTATGTTTGTCTATGTTGACCGGATTCGTGGTCATGCTCCCCGAGGGAGCAGACGCCGCGCCCCCAGAAGGGATCATCGCGGGCAACATGAACGATGGGACGAACCCTCTCCCGGACTCGATGATCGTCGTTATGATGATGTTCGCGGACGGCAAGATCGAGCAGTTCACCGTCACTGACGCTGATGGGAACTACTCGCTCTCAGTTCCCGGCGGGCTCGACTACATGATCATGGCCTTAAACGACAGCTGCTATGCGGAGTCCTCTTCCACTCGCGTCATGGCGGGCGAGACTTCGTATGTCAACTTCACGATGGCCAACATTGCCCCTGCGGTCACCGATGTGACCCTGATGGGGCTTGTGACTGACGAACTGGGCGACCCCGTCACCTCGGGTCAGCTAGGGGGCTACTCGAACGCCATTGGAGGCGATGGTATGCCGATGTTCATAAACATGACATCAATCGACCCCAGCGGATACTACACAGTCAATGTTCTTCCATCGCCCGAGGGGTGTGGTGTCGCAGCGCTGAACATGCCCGGCTATCCAATGGCAGACAACAAGACGGACGGCGCGACCTACTCGGGCCAGACTTACTGGGTCAACCTCAGCCTTGAGCCAGAAGTCAACACCGAGGATGCGACCATATATGGGACGGTTGTCGACATCGACTCCGGCCTGCCCATCCAGGATGTCTTCGTCTCCATTAGGACGTGGAACGAGTCCTCGGAGCAGGACGACAGCAACTACACTTGGACCGACTCGAACGGACAGTACTTCATGAACATAACGAGTGGACAGGGCGAGATCACGATGACCAAGCCTGGATACACAGTGTACAGGCAGGATGATCTGTACATCTCGCCGGGCGACAACTTCGTAGACGGAGCCCTGCGGGTCACGACGGCGACAGTCATGGGGAATGTGACTGATGCTAGTACTAGCCTGCCGATCTCATCCGCGCGCGTCTTCCTGTACGACTCGACATTCACGACGATGAATATGGCCGTCACCAACGCGTCCGGCGCGTATGTGCTCGAAGCGTTCGATGGCACCGACCTCCTGCTAGGCGCCCAGGCAGAGGGCTACTCGCAGTCGATTATGTATGTTGACATCAACGTCAGCGATGTCCTCTGGGTGGACTTCGAGCTCAGGTCGGTCGATGCGTGGTGCGTGGGTAATGTGACGGATACCATCACGGGCGACCCTCTGCAGAACGTATGGCTCGAGTTCTCATCGGCCGAATTCTATGATGACACGAACACAGACATGTCCGGCGCGTACAACATCTCCTTGATATCAGGGGACTACACGGTCGACGCCAACGCGCCCGACCACATGAACACGATGATCGACGTCACGATCTCACCAGGGGAAAACGTGCTCGACATCCAGCTGATGCCCTGGAACATCCCAGAGACTGTTAGGCTCTGGGGTTATGTCAACGACTCCTTGAGCGGCGCCGGGATACCGGGAGCTACTGTGGATATTGGCACGGGCCCGCCCGACTACATGGAGAGGAACCAGACGATGTCCATGGGCGACGGATACTATGAGATGATGGTCCCCCCAGTCGAGTTGATTACTCTGGCGCATGCCAACAGCCACATGCATTCGGAGGCCATTGTTGACGCATCTAGTGTGTCCGAGGTGAGGCAGGACTTCCTCCTGGACCAAGATGTCTGGTCGCCGAACGTGACGTATTCCCAGAATCCAATCGAGAATGTGTCGTGGACCAACCCGTCCATGATACACGCAGTCGCCCAGGAGCTTGACATGCGCGAGATGGCGCTGTTCCAGTTCCTGAGCAACGGCTCTGGCAGCGGCTGGACCTACTACTACGCAGTGGAGACTCTGTACAACAGCTTCAACCCGCTGGAGAACCAGCCGAACAACTTGCCCTACTGGATGGACGGCGACAACTACACCATCGACTACGGATGGGTCGCGATGCCCGGAGGCGGCTGGCTGCAGGGCAGCGCAGGTGACATCTACCTGCAATACTACAACATATGGTGGGGTCCTGACCAATACAGCGCGCTCCGTGCGTCCTACGTCAACTCCAGCATGGGCTCCCCGGAGTTCGGCACTGCCTGGTTCGACGGCGCCACGGGTCAGTTCGAGTTCTTCAGCTTCGACTACGGAGGAATGCCCCAGGTGACTCCGGCGGACCCGACGGGCGTCATATCCCCGTACGGCATGTCAATCGCAGTCGAGGACGGCACGGGGATGATGATGTGGTACGGGACCGTTTCGATGGGCGACTGGAGCGTGTCGGGCCTGGAGTTCTGGCCGCAATGGGAAGGGCCGAGCGGCGACTATGCGACCCTGATGTTCTTCAATGACTGGGGCGACCACGGCTGGGGCAACATACAGCTGTTCACAGTTGACAACGAGCTGCCCGTCGCGGACGCAGGACCAGACCAGCAGGTGACGGTTGACACGCAGGTCACATTTGACGGGACGATGTCCAGCGACAATGTCGGCATCGTGGAGTACACATGGTCCTTCGTCGACGGCGTGCCTGTGGTGCTGACCGGCTCTGTCGTGGACTACAACTTCACGACCTCGGGCAACCACACGGTGGAATTGGTCGTTCGGGACGGCGCGGGCCACTTGACCAACGACACCATGGTGGTCGAGGTGCTGGGTGACGGCGCGCCCGTCGCCGACGCGGGACCAGATCAGGAAGTCCCAGAAGACACGGTGGTCTATTTCGACGGCACTGGTTCGACCGATGACGTCGGGATCGCGAACTACACATGGACCATCGTTGAGCTGAGCCTGGAGATGTACGGTCCGATGCCGGAATACACGTTCTCGGCGCCTGGCGTCTACAACGTCGTGCTGGTCGTGACTGACACGATCGGTCATAGCTCGGCCCCGGACGGCATGTTCGTGACCGTGAACGATGCGACCCCGCCGACTGCGGACGCCGGCGGAGACCAGACGATGATGGGCGGAGAGCTGGTCACTTTGGACGGGACAGGGTCTTCTGACGACGTTGGCGTCGTCAACTGGACCTGGACGTTCATGTACGAAGGCTCTCCCGTCGAACTCTGGGGCCCGGTCGTGGACTTCACGTTCTGGGTCGAGGGCGTATACGACGTCACATTGAACGTGACGGACGCCGCGGGCAACTGGGCGACAGACGATGTGCAGATAACGATCTCGGGGATGATACCTGAGTTCCCGGCCCTAGTCCTGCCCGTGACCGGCGTGCTGTTCGTACTGCTCTACGCCAGGGCTCGGAAGACGCGGAAGTAGTTCGCCGAGGCAGCGAAAACCATCAAACCCCTTCCCAGATTCTATTTCTCTAGGCCTTTGATCCCGCACGTCCTCAGCTCGTCGACCAGGTCCTCGAGCGACCTGGGCTTCTTGGCTCCTGTCTTCTCAAGTCCCAGATCCCTGTAGAGCCTGGCCGCGGACGGCAGTTCAAGTCCGGCCGATTTCAGGAGGTGTTCGTCGAACAGTATCTCCTCCGGAGTGCCCTGCGCGATGACCGCGCCTCCTCTTACTATGCATATCCTGTCCGCGAGCCTCGCGGCCATGTCCATGTCGTGGAGGGCTATGACGACGCTTATGCCGTGCTTGTCCCGGAGGGATCTCAGGAGGTTCTCTATCTTGATCGAGTTCGAAGGGTCGAGGTCACCCGTGGGCTCGTCGACGACCAGTATCTTCGGCTCCATGGCCAGGACGCCTGCCATCGCAACGAGTCTCTGTTGTCCTCCGCTCAGGTAGTGCGGGATCTTGTTGGACACGTCCCTGAGGCCGACGATATCGAGCGCCCACTCCGCCTTCTTCTTGGCGTCTTCCGGGGACATCCCAAGGTTGAGCGGCCCAAACATAACGTCGTCGAGGACCGTCGGAGAGAATAGCTGGGCGTCGGCGTCCTGGAACACGAGCCCGACGAGCTTCCTGATCTGGGAGACGTTCCTCTTGTCGATATCCAGCCCGAACACCCTGACCCTGCCGACGTCGGGCATCATGAGTCCGTTGATGTGCTCGATGAGCGTGGACTTGCCCGCGCCGTTCGGGCCGCACAGCGCGACGATCTCCTTTGGGTATACGCTGAAGCACATGTTGTGTATGCCCTCGGTCCCGTCTGGGTACCTGTGGGTGACGCAGTCGACGTGTACTATCGCATCCTCCCTGCCGGGAGGGCACTGGTTGCATACGCTTTCACTCGCCAATCTACCACCATCCGAACAGATCTTCCACATATCTAGAGTAAGTCACAGCCGCCAGTGCGAGGGCGGTCAGCGAGACGACGGCATAGCCGCCTACGCCCGGTCTCGGGAGCTTCTCAGCCATCGGGAATGTGCCGTTGAACCCCCTGGCCTCCATGGCCTTCGCGATCCTCTCCGCCCTCTCGAAGGCGTGAACGAATGCCAGCGCGAAGATGCCGGCGAAGAGCTTGGTCTGTCTCGATGCACCTCGAACCAGGTTCCCGTTCCTGGCGTGGATCGCATCGATCACATCGGACATCTCGTCCGTCGTCTCGAACGTGAATCTGTAGGAAAGGAGGAAGACATTCGCCAGGGACTGCGGCAGGGTCCGGGATGCAATCTGGGCTATGTGCGAGTACTTCGTGGTCATGAACACCGCGAGCGAGAATGTGACGACCGCGAGCGCCCTCAGCAGGAGCTTCACGAGCAGGAGCACGCCGTTGTCCGTGACCGCCACCCTCCGGCCGAGCAGCTCGATGCTGGCCAGCTCCTCTCCGGGCTCCGTGAACATGAACAATATCGATATCGTCACAACGAACAGCACGGGCATCGAGTACCAGCCGACAAGGAGCCTCAGCGGCAGACGTCCGAGGGAATAGAACGCCACCGTCGCCGCGAACAGCAGCGCGATGAGATAGAGGTCCATAAGGACGATGACGAAGACCACGACGATGCCGAGAAGGGCCATCTTGGTCCATGCGTTCATCCGGTGCAACATGCTGCTCCCGGACTCCGCGTAGTGAGTCACCAATCGGAAGTCGGGTATGTGCTTCGAGTAGGAACGTCTAGACGTGCGGCGTCCCCTCCTCTGCGCGAAGGGTCGTTTCGTCCTTCCCTCTGCCCTCCACATCGTCCAGGAGGTCTGGCCTGACCTTCCCGATGTACGATACGATGTACCCCGTCACTACGCCCTCCATGACCGCGGCGACCAGGTTTGCAGCGGCCAGGATGAGCATGTTCCTGAAGGTCTCGTCCCTCGTCTGAGTGGAGTCCTGTATCTCAGAGGCAGTCACTATCCCAACGACGATGAAAGCGCTCACGGCCAGTGCGAAGAAGGCAGCGCCGAACCCCGCCGTGAACCTGCCAGTCTTCACGCGCGTTCGCATCGCGCGGTAGATGTAATACCCGAGGAACACCTCGACCAGGTTGACGATGGTGTTCGCGCCTATCATGCCCCAGCCGCCGTGCCCGACGGCCGCGCTGAACACGTTTATCACGAGCACCGTGAGGCTGCCCAGGGACGGGCCGACCAGTATCCCGATGAATGGCGTCAGGTTGATGTGGATGCCGCCAAAGACCGGGATCTCGACCTGGAATATCGCGAAGCCGACCGCGACGCACATGGATGCTATCGCCAGTTTCCTCGTTGGTATGTTTTTGCCGCCTAGCTTCAGCAGCGGCAGAGCCAGGAGGGCCATCGCGGCGAGGGTCCAGACTGCGACCCAGAATATCGTGAACGCGCCGTCCTCCAGGTGAATGTGAGCCATCTGTGCCCGCCTTCTGAGCCCGCGCATTCTTAATAACTTCTTCGCCTTTCTTAATAACGAGCGCTCAGGAAGAGATGCCTGTTATTAATCCGGCGGCCTGTCACATGAACGTGCCCGTGGCGAAAGTCAGAGATAGACGCACGGACGTATCGCTGCCAGGGCCACGGTCAGTGGTCGTCAGATCAAGGTGATCGCACGCTAACAACGACGCATCTCGCCGCCGTCCTCCTCCTCGGTCTCGTCCTCAACCTCAACAGGGACGAGTGGTTCGTGGCGGTGACATTCGGCGTAGTGATCGATATCGACCATATATTCGCGGCTCCGAGATACATCTCCGCCAATGGCTGGGACGCGATACTGGCACCCACATGGGACGACGGCTCTGGCCATGTTTGGAGGTCGCTGTTCCACGAGCCAATCGGGTTCTTCGTCGTCGCTCCACTTGCTGTCGGTTGGAGGTTCATGGCCCCGTTGTTGTTCTGGGGCATGCATGTCCTCATCGACTGGCTCCAGAAGGCGACCATCGAGCAGTCAGCCCTGATAGAATCGGTCTTCCTTGCCCTCGTCGTGTCGGGGATAGTCCACGTGACTTACCAGAGGTGGAAGGCATCAAGGCCGGGAAGCAGTTTCTCCGATTACCTGGCCTACGCGTCGTCCTACGTCAAGTCGTACTTTTCGTCGCAAGAAGGACCTGCCCAGGGGCCCGGGGGTAGTACCTGAGCAGGAATATCACCCACACCACTTCGAAGACGATGCATATCGTTGCGGGGACTGCTACGGCGGGTTCGAAGAGTGCTATGGCGAGGGTGGCCGTGAGCCCGAGGTTCTTGTAGCTCGCGAACAGGACATACGCCGCCCGCTCTTCCTTCTGCATCTTCGCCTTCCGGAGGAAGTACTCCGTTCCCAGCCCGGTCCCGAAGGTGCGTATCACACATGCGGCCGAGATGGCGATCATCACGGTCGGCTCGCCGATGAACGCGTCCCTGTTCGCTCCCGTCACCGCGAAGATCAGCAGGGCGAAGCATATGTTCATCATCGAGGTGTTCACGGGCTTGCTTATCTTGAGCCTCATGACGAGCCGTGAGGCCACCATCGGAAGCACGATGAGGATGAGCAGGGAGGTCACGAGACTGCTTGTGGAGACTGCGGAGCCGATGAGCGCCAGCGTCATGGCGGGCATGATCGCCAGGGCGACGATGTAGTTCAGCGCGGTCGAGAACAGCGCCTTCGAGGTCTTCCCTCCCAGGATAGTTGTGAACGGGACGACTGAGACCGCCGATGGTGCAGCGGCCATGAGGATCCAACCCCACCTGTACTCTCCCTCGAAGAATAGGCTGATCACCAGGATCAGCCCCGTCAGGATCCCGTAGTTGACGACCAGCGACCAGATCGAGTGCCTTACGTGCTCCTTCCCCCTTGCCTCCACAAGACTGACGGTCGAGAGGGACAGGGTCATGAGGAGGGCCAGGGAGGCCATCGACGCCTCCTTGGTGTATGCGGGAAGGCCGCCCGTGAGCAGACCCAGGACCAGACCAAGGACCATCATGACCGAGTAGCTTTCGAGAATCCGCGCTGGCCTCATGCATCCGTCGAAGCATGATGATGATACAAATATGCTTCTGAGGAGACCGCCTGGCTTGGTCGTCCGCCATAACCCAAGGCTATTTAGAGCAAAACCTGTTTCTGCAGTCGAATGGACATAATCGGAGCCTTGGTGGACTTCATCCTGGGGCTGATATCTTCCTGGGGTTACCCTGGGATATTCTTCCTCATGGGGCTTGAGAGCGCCTGCATGCCCATCCCCAGTGAGGTGGTGATGCCGTTCGCGGGATATCTCGCATCGCAGGGCGAGATGGAACTGTGGATCATCGTGCTGGTGGGCTCCCTGGGATGTACATTCGGCTCCATCATCTCCTATGTCGCAGGGTACTACGCCGGCCGTCCCCTCATACTGAAATACGGCAAGTACTTCCTGATCACCGAGAAGCACCTGGTCCAGGCCGAGGACTGGTTCCAGAAATGGGGCCCGAAGGCGACGTTCATCGCGAGGTTGCTCCCGGTCGTGAGAACGGTCATCTCGCTTCCTGCCGGTGTCGCGAAGATGGACTTCAGGAAGTTCACCCTGTACAGCTTCGTGGGGTCGGTCCCGTGGAACTTCTTCTTGGCCTACACGGGGTACATCCTCGGGTCCGAGTGGGAGACGATCAAGGGCTACTACAGGGAGTTCGAATACGCGCTCGCCATCGTGGGCATCGCCGCGGTCGTGTTCTATATCTGGCATCTGAGAAAGAGCAAGTCAGAGGTCATCACAAAGCCTGGCGCGTCGGCCACGCCCGACGGATCGAAGGCTGAGCCCGAAACGAATGGGGCCGGCGAAGACGGTCATCCGTAGTAGTACTCGCCCTTCGACTTCTGTTCCCTGTCCAGCCGCGAGTCCTTCTTGTTGATGCGCGGCCTGCTGGAATCCTGGTCCCTCCTGAAAGTTATCTCCACGTCCTTCAGGAACCTGTTCATTCCGTCCCGCATCTTCATCGGCCCTTCTGCGGCGCCTTTCACCGACGGCTCCCCGGAGAACACCATCAGAGAATCGGAGATGAGGTCGATCATGTAGACATCATGGTCGACGACGAGCGCCGACTTGCCGAGCTTCTCGATCGCGCGCCTGATGGTCTTGGACGCCACCATCCTCTGGTTGGAGTCGAGGTATGCGGACGGCTCGTCGATGAGGTATATGTCCGCGGCCCTGCCTAGGCACTCCGCGATTGACACCCTTTGCAGCTCTCCGCCGGAGAGTGTGTCGACCCGCTTCTCCATCAGATGCTTCAGGCTCAGCGGATGCGCAACCTCCGCCTGGAAGAACCCCGACTCGAAGTCCTTCCCGATGCTCGCGAAGAGCATCTCCCTGACGGAGCCGTCGAACTCGGGTTTGATGTACTGAGGCTTGTAGCTCACGGAGATCTGCCCCTCCACCTTGCCAGAGGTCGGCGCTATCTCCCCCGCCAGCAACTTCACGAAGGTGGTCTTGCCAGTGGCGTTCGGTCCGACCGCTCCGACGACCTCGCCCTTCTTGATCGCGCCCTCGTGCACTTTCAGGGTGAAGGACTTGAACCGCTTCGTGAGCGCGGGGAACCCGACCAGGACCTCCGACTGCCAGTCCGCCCTCGGCGGCCGGCGCTCGAAGACTATGTGCGTGTCCCTGAACCGTATGTTCTCCTCGCGGAGGTATCCGTCGAGGTAGACGTTGATCGCGGTCCGGACGGGCCTCGGCTGTGCCATGACGCCGTATGCTCCCTCTTCACCGTACATTATGTGGACGAGGTCTGCGAGGAAGTCCATGACCGCCAGGTCGTGCTCTATCACGACCACCTGCTTGCTCTCGCTGAGGCCCTGTATGACCTTGGCGATCTCGAGCCTCTGGTAGATGTCGAGATAGGAGGACGGCTCGTCGAAGAAGTAGACATCAACGTCCCGGAGGAGCGTGGCTGCTATCGCGACCCTCTGGAGCTCCCCGCCGGAGAGCTTGGAGATGTCGTGATCAATGACGTGCGTGATGCCGAGCCTCTCTGCGACCTCGTCGATCCTGCCGCCGTCGTCGACCTTCTTCAGGAGCGCCCTGACGACCCCTTTGTGGACCGCAGGCAGCTTGTCGACATATTGCGGTTTCATGACGGTCCTGATCTTGCCCTCCGAGAGCGCCTCGAAGTAGTCGTGGATCTCGGTGCCCGCGTATTTCTGGAGGACCTTGTCCCAGTCCCCCTCCTTCTCGTACTCCCCGAGGTTCGGTACGACCTGCCCTGATAGAACTGAGAACGCCGTTGTCTTGCCGATCCCGTTAGGTCCGAGGAGGCCGGTCACCTGGCCCTTTCTGGGCACGGGCAACCTGTAGAGCCTGAATGCGTTCTTCCCGTACTGGTGTACGAGCTCGCCCTCGAGCTCCTGAGGCAGGCCTATGATCTTGATGGCCTCGAAGGGGCACTTGTGGACGCATATGCCGCACCCGACGCACAGCTCCTCTGCGACCACGGGTTTGCCCTTCTCCCCCATGGCAATGGCGTCGACCCCCGTCCTCACCGGCGGGCAGTAGTGTATGCACTCGAGGTTGCACTTCTTCGGCTGGCATCTGTCCTTGAGGACGATCGCGATCCTCATCGGCGGTAGAAAGTGCGGGGCGCTTAAAAAGGTATCAGCCGGACTCCTTCAACCCTCGTTCGATCTCATTCGCCAGCGGCTCGACATCCAGCTCGGCGTACCCGATGGTCTTCACTAACTCGTCCGCTGTGTACTTCTGCCCGTAGGACCAGAGCTCCTTCAGGTAGCTCCCTGCCTTCTTGTTCCGGAACCAATCGTCCCCGAACTCCTGCACCAGGGCCGCCCTCATCTGCCCCTCGAGGATCCAGGCCCTGAGGTACTCCGCGCAATAGAATCCATCGTCAACGTCTTCGAGGTAATGTTTGTCCGTGTGCCTGAACTTCAACGCCTTCTGGAGGCAGCTCCTGTACACCTCTCCGAACTCCGTCGAGACCTTCGCGTTGTGCAGCTTCAGTTCATAGACGAGCTTCGCGCCGTACCTCCGCAGGAACATCAGCTTGTTGACGAGGGCGAAGCGAACGAACCCGTCGGGGTTCTCCATACCGAGGACCTCCTTTAGCCAGAGGGGGTTCGTCGGGAGGTAGTTGAACAGGAATGCGAATGATTCCGTGACTGAGTTGTCCCCGAGGTACTTGTATTCGGCGGGCAGGTCCTTCTTCACATTCCCG
>Ga0214474_1000985_pt1 | contig 13468 bp, 15 predicted proteins | sample RVTome_2_FD_187335 | JGI IMG/M metagenome (GOLD analysis project Ga0214474, IMG submission 187335) | Soil microbial communities from uranium-contaminated site in the Upper Colorado River Basin, Wyoming, United States - RVT95D214 HiSeq ...
CTCGTACCGAGGGCTTCGCCATCGGAAATCTTTGCCCGTGCACGGTCAAAGGACTCATACCAACGCCAGAACTCGAAAAGGACCACGCCGGGCCATTATCGGAAAGAAAAAGGAAAAGGAAAAGAAAAAGGAATAGGTGTTTGGTACGAGACACGGTTCACGCCTGCGTGCTGAAGCGACTTCGGCGCGCAAGCACGAACTGCGGATCACGTTGATTAAGGAGGCGTTATGCCCAAAGGGCAGGGAATAAAGAAAAAGAAGGTTAAGAAAAATATTCAGATTGGAATTGCTCACATCCAGGCGACCTTCAACAATACGATCATTACCATTACCGATCCAGAGGGGAATGTAATCACCTGGTCCAGCGCTGGCACACAAGGGTTTAAGGGCTCCCGTAAGAGCACCCCTTTTGCCGCGCAAATGGCAGCCGAGGATGCGGCCAAAAAGGCTATGGAGCATGGTGTTCGATCGATTGATGTTTATGTGAAGGGGCCAGGAGCTGGAAGGGAATCGGCGCTGCGATCGCTTCAGGCAGCTGGTTTAAGAGTCCACGTCATTAAGGACGTCACGCCAATTCCCCACAACGGATGTCGCCCCCCAAAACGAAGGCGCGTCTAAGACCGCTTTAAAAGCGTCAGGACTTCATGTCGGTTTATTGATTAATTTTGGTAACAAAAGCTGTCAAGTAAAAAGAGTGGTGTTTTAATCCGTGTAATCTTGTTCCTGAATCGGTGTAATCAAATTTAATGAAATTAAATTAGGAGGGTTAGCGTTGGCAAGATATACGAAAACGAATTGTCGGCTTTGTCGGAGGGAAAATCTCAAGCTCTTCCTCAAGGGGGAGAGGTGCTATACGGAGAAGTGTGCGTACGACCGGAGGAATTACCCTCCTGGACAACACGGTCAAGGTCGGAAAAAGTTCTCGGCTTACGGAACTCAGCTTCGGGAAAAACAGAAAGTGAAGCGGATGTATGGGATTTTGGAAAACCAGTTTCGCAACATTTTTAAGGAAGCGGATCGACAAAAAGGGATTACCGGAGAAACCCTCCTCGCCCTTTTAGAAAGGAGATTAGATAACATCGTCTACCGACTCGGTTTTGCCAATTCAAGAGACGAAGCGCGTCAGCTTGTTCGACATAACCATTTCCTGGTCAACCAGTCCAAAGTAAACATTCCTTCCTATCTCGTTAAGCCAGGGGATGTCATCGAGCTCCGGGAGAAGAGCAAGAAAGTAGTCCGTATCTTAGAGGCCCTGGAAGGGGTAGCTCGGCGAGGTGTTCCTCAATGGTTGGAATTGGAAAAAGATCAGATGAAGGGGAGTGTGAAGGGGCTGCCCACCCGCGAGGATATCACCATCCCCATCCAAGAGAAGCTGATCGTCGAGTTGTACTCAAAGTAATTTGGAGGCGATATGCAAAAAAGTTGGAAAGACCTGATTCGACCCAAACGGTTGGAAGTAGAAAAAGAAACACTCACACCCCTTTATGGAAAATTTACGGCGGAGCCCTTTGAAAGGGGTTTCGGCATCACCATCGGAAATTCTCTTCGACGAATCCTTCTTTCTTCCTTGCAGGGGGCGGCGATCACCGCAGTTAAAATTGACGGCGTGCTCCATGAGTTTTCGGCCATCCCCGGGACCAAAGAGGATATCACCGAGATCATCCTCAATCTGAAAGAGGTGAGGTTGAAGCTTCATACTGAAGGCTCAAAAACCATCCGGGTGAAGGCAGAAGGTCCCAAAGTGCTTAAGGCAGGGGATATCCTGACAGGCGATGCGGTGGAAATCCTGAACCCAGACCATTACATTGCCACGCTTTCTCGAGATGGCAAACTCTCGATGGAGATCACGGTAAAGGTGGGGAGGGGTTATGTCCCGGCAGAGCGAAACAAAGAGGAGAGCCAACCCATTGGGACCGTTCCCATGGATGCCATCTTTTCTCCGATCAAAAAGGTGAATTACACCGTGACCAATGCCCGAGTGGGACAGATCACCGACTACGATAAGTTGACCATGGAGGTCTGGACCGATGGAAGTTTGAATCCAGAAGAAGCCGTCGCTCACGCGGCAAAGATTTTGAAAGATCAACTCTCCATCTTCATCACCTTTGAAGAAGAGGAAGAGGCGGAGATGTCATATCCCGAAGACGAGGAGGAAAAGGAAGCCCTTAATGAAAACCTCCTCCGAAGCGTGGATGAATTAGAACTTTCCGTTCGGTCCGCCAATTGTCTGAAGCATGCGAACATCAAGCTGATCGGAGATCTGGTTCAAAAAACGGAGGCAGAAATTTTGGCCACCAAGAACTTTGGTCGAAAATCCCTCAACGAAATCAAGGACATTTTATCCGAAATGGGGCTTAGTTTGGGAATGAGATTAGACAACTGGCCTCCCAAAAAACCTGAAGAGGAAATGGAATCAGGAGCCATTGGATAGGAGTCAGGAATGAGGCATCGTGTTGCAGGGAGAAAATTAAGTCGCCACACTCAGCATCGGGAGCTGATGTTTCGTAATATGATGGTCTCGTTGCTTCAACATGAACGAATCAAAACCACTTTAGCCAAAGGAAAAGAGCTTCGAAGTTGGGCGGATAGGATCATCAGCTTAGGGAAACAAGGAACGCTTCATGCCAGAAGAAGAGCCTTTGCCCTTCTTCGCAACGAAGGAATCGTTAAAAAACTATTTGACGAAATTGCACCCAAACTTAAAGACCGCGAGGGAGGTTACACTCGAGTTTTCAAATTGGGATGGCGGCAGGGAGACGCAGCTCCTCTTTCCCTCGTTGAACTGGTCACCTTTGCCCACCCCGAAGAGAAAAAGAAATCGACCATAACAAAGGCCAAACAAGTTCTTGAAAAGGTGACTCCAAAAAAGAAAGAAAAGGTAGAAAAGAAAGAAGAAGAAAAAGAAAAAGGAAAAGAGAAAGAAAAGGGCAAAGAGAAAAAAGAGAAGAAAGTCAAGAAAGAAGAAAAAGAGGCTCCCAAGGAGAAGAAGGAAAAACCAAAGAAGAAAGCTTCAGCAGAAAAGAATAAAGAAAAGGGCAAAAGCAAATAAGAAATCTGTTCTTCGGGTTTAACGGCTGCTCTTAGGGGGTTGCAGAAGCTGCAACCCCCTTTTTGTATTAAAAGATACTGGGTGTTGAAATATTGCTCTTTTTGATTTATCAATAGTCTCATCACTGAATGATATACTTCAGTGCTAACCAGACAAACGGGAGGATGATATGATCACACTGATTGCGACGGTGAAAGTAAAGCAGGGGAAAATGGATGAGGCCGTTAACGTTTTAAAGGAAATTGTTCCAAAGATCAAAGAGGCAGAACCGGGTTGTCTTGCCTATACCCCCCATACCATTCGTGGTGAAGACAATACCATTATTTTTTACGAAAAATACCGGGATAAGGAGGCACTAAAAGTGCACTCCGGCAATGTTCAAAAATCTCTGGAGAAACTCCTCCCGTTGCTGGAACCGGGCATGGATTTAAAGACCTGTAACGAAATCGTATAGAGATAAGGTTTCTGTATATAGTATAGTGCGTCAAAAGTCTCTTTACTTTGATTGTCATTCCGGGCTTGACCCGGAATCCAGGATTTCTGAACTGGATTCCCGCTTTCGCGGGAATGACGGCCTGGGAACTTATGTAAAGAAGTGTTAGACGCACTACACTATATGTATGAAAGGTCCTGGAGACCGGTGAACTACCGGTCGCTATCAGCCTCAAGAAAATCTTGTCGAACCGCCTGCTGGACCACAAGAAGACGATGAGTCTGATCCCTTGGAAGAAGAAAAACCAGAAAGAATCTTCTCAGGCTTTTTTGCTCCACAGGCAGGGCAGGTCAAAGACTCCCCACCCTCATTGACCTTCTGGAATCTCTCAAAAATGACCTCACACTTACGGCATCGATATTCATAGATAGGCATGTTTTTCTCCTTTAATTGTAGCGTCGGCATTCCTGCCTGCCGGCAGGCAGGTACTGCCGACGATCTCTTTGTCGCCCCCAGTAAATAGGGGCGCTACAAATTCATTATTTAATTTGACTACGCTATGCACCTTGTGAGATGACTTCATACCCTGCTTCTTCGATCGCCTTTGCGATTCGGTTCGAAGCCACCTCTTTCATATTGTCAAAACGAACCTCCCCTTTGGTAAGGTCTATCTGAACATTTTTAATCCCATCGAGTTGGTTGAGCGCCTTTGTGACCGACATCACACAATGCTGACAGCTCATTCCTTTGACTTTTATTGTTGATGGCATCGTATTCTCCTCCTTTCCTGTTTGTCTCTCTTCCCCTTCGGTCGCGGCCACGGCCTTGTCATTTTCTTGATTTTCAACCTCAGCCTCGACCTGAACCTTCTCTTTTTTTGGTTCGTCTACTTTATCCTCAACCTCAACCTTAGCCTTAACCTTATTTTTCATTATTTCCTCATACCAGATCGAATGGCGGTCCTGCGCGTATCCCGGATCGACCTCTCCAGTAAAGATCGATTTGACCAGAGGTCGATTCACCTTAAAGATCAGCGCTGCTAAATGAGCAAGAACACCCAGAAGGAAGAAGATTGTGGCGAAGGTATGAGCCAATGTCATTGAAGTAATCAACGCTGGAGATAGATAGACACCCGGTAGATTTTTGATTACCTTGACGGCGCCCGTCAAAACCAAAATCAATCCCACCCCTCCCAGATAGGCATAGGCTACTCTCTGCTCGGGAAGATACTTATCCGATTTGGGCTCCTCACCAAATCCAAGCATGCAAAGAATGGTTCTGCACGAAGCCCCGATATCAGCTTTTCTAGGCATAAGCCCTCGGTGTCCAAGCCATCCATGGTACAAGGCATGAAAAACCATGATGGAGACAAAGACGATCCCCGCGAGATAGTGAATTTTCAGGTTGATAAAGAAGTCCCCTGCCCAACCCAGGCCTGGAATTTGAGTCAGCATATACCTTTTATACATGGGGAGCTCTCCAAATCCCGAGAAGATCAGAAGGAGTCCGGATATGGCTAAAAGCCAGTGTTCTGCAAGCTCAATTGGCTTATGTCGAAGAACGGCCTTTCTGTCTTTGATGATCCTCTCTCGCATTATTCATTCTCCTGTTTATCATTGCTCCGCGGTATTCCCTTCATGCTTCCCCTCTTTTCGTTGCCTGCATCAGTGTCATCCTCCTTTTTCTTGTGGTAGAGCACAAGGCCAATCGCCCCCAATGCACTGATGATCGGACCGATGAGAAAACCCTTGGCCCATCCATTGACGTCACGAAGTGGATTCTCGACCCTTCCCATGAGAAAAGTTGATTTGGTTTCTCTCAATCTTGCATCGATTTTTTCAAAGGGAACTCTGCTCACATAGATGGTCCCTGTTCCACCATTTTCACTCTCGCCATAGATAAATCCATTGATCTCTCCCGCCCGATCATGAGCCATCTTTAAAATCTCGTCCCTCCTTCCGAAAAAGAGAGGCTTCTTGTTTCCGAGTCTCTTCTCACAAGCCTCCAGACACGCGGGGATCAGGCCTTTTTTAATTCGATGATGGCAGAGGTCGCACTTATACATGACCCCTCCTCCTGCTGGCATGGGTTGAAGCTTGAGATAGATCCCAACACCGCTCTGCCTTTGAGGGATATGCCATGGACAGACCGCTTTACACTTTGCTCCTCCCAGACAGAGATCATGATTGATCACCACAGAACCGTCGTCATACTTATTCAAGGCTCCAAAAGGACAGAGATTGGCACAGGGGGGATTTTCACAGTGCATACAACGACGAGGGATAAAAATATTTTCCCCTTCCACCTCAACCTTCTGAATGGTTGTCCAGTTATAAGGCGTGAGGGTATTCATCAGATCCTTCTTCTTTGACCAGTCATCACGTGTCTTTTGAGGCCAGAGGTCTTTGATGGGTTCTTTGGGATTGGGAAAGTTCTTCTCGTTCACCTTCCGGCAGGCCTCAACACATTTCGGCATACGTTCATTCTTACATCCATCGCACTTGGTCAAATCAATCAGCGTGGCATAGGGCCTGGAATTCGCAGAAGCCACACTGGACAATCCCAATACTCCAGCAGCCCCTGCCCCCGCTACGATAGCTCCTGTTTTGAGGAAACTCCTTCTTGTTAACCCCCTCTTTCCATCCATAAATCCTCCCCTTCCGAGGGATTGCAAATCTCAGATTGTAGAACGCAGATTGAACCGGCCCGCCCTAAGCGGTGTTTTACAATTTGAAATCTGAAATCTTAAATCTGAAATGCTGTTAGGCCCAATCAATATATCTTGAGACAGCCTTTTGAAAACCTTTGAAGGCCTGCCCTCGTTTGACACCGGGCACCTTCTGACTTTTATCCAGACATTCTTCCATATACGTCTTCACAACGACCGTACCCACTTTTTTGATGGCGGCGGTGACCGCAGCCACCTGAGTCAGAACATCCGCACAATCAACCCCTTCCTCGACCATCCTTTGCAGGCCACGGACCTGCCCTTCAATTCTTCGTAATCTCAATAAAACATCCTTTTTCTCGGGCTCCATACTATACCCCCCTATGGTATAAATATTATAATAATTCATGTTATCCCTTTTGTCAAGAAAGAAATATGACGTGCCATCTAAAAATCAAAAGTGCACACCTGATTCTCCTAAACCCTGCTATGGCAGAGCATCACAGGTGTGATTGGAAATCCGACGACGGAAATCTATGATTCTCCCTCTCCTGCTGGCGGGAGAGGGTTGGGGTTAATCCTCTCCCCCAGGGGAGAGGAGTTCCGAAGGTGTGCAGTTTTAAAATGCATGGTGTCCACTTTCAAAAAGTTGGTAAAAGAAAAAAATATGACGTGTTTCCGAGAGGGGCCCTTGACACCGCGGTCTCTTTCATCTACGATGTCATCCATTTACAGAAAATACGGTAACGACTATGAAAAAATACCGTTGGATCATGATTTCTTTCTCCTTCGTCATTGCATTCCTGTTGCATCTGTTGCTTTTTGCCACAGCACCTATGGTCACCCAGATCATGGAGGAAATGAACCTGTCGTACGCGGATTTCGGCCTTGTCTTCTCGGCGGCGATGATCAGCCTTCTTCTTTTCAGGATCCCTTGGGGGTTAATCGGTGATCGAATTGGATATTTGAATGTCTTCAGGATTGCCTTACCGATCACGGCCGCCTCTGCCATACTTAGAGGATTCGCGTCAAGCTACTCAACACTTCTCGTCACCCAATTCTCTCTTGGATTAGGCCTGGCCGCAGTTTTACCCTGTCTGCCTCTCATCATCAAGGAATGGGCACCTGAAAGAACAGTCGGTTTTTCAACGGGGATCTATGTTTCAGGTTTTGCATTGGGCAATTTCACGGCTCTTGGGCTGACCCCTCAACTTCTCACAGACATGAGCTGGAGGGAGATTCTTCTTATTGACGGCGGGGTGGCCACAGGGGTGGCTGGACTTTGGTGGGGTTTGGCAAAGAGTGTTGTGAAAGAAGAATCTGAGTTTAGACGTAAAGATTTCATTCTTATTCTAAAGGAAAAATACGTCTGGATTTTGCTGCTCTTGATGATCGTCTCCATGGGAAGTTACGATACCCTTGCCACCTGGATGCCAAAGGTCCTGGAGATGAAGGAACTGAACAAAGCCTTTGCCTCCTTGCTTCCTCTGGGATTTCTTTTGGCTGGACCTGTCGTCGGTTTCTTATCAGATCGGTTATGGGATAAGAGAAAAATATTGGCCATCCTGGGTGTTGTTTCCTGTACGTCGGTCATAGGAATCAATTATATCCCCTTCCCTTCTCTACTCTTCTGCATCTTTCTTGCAGGATTCGCAATTACCGGGGTTTTCACCATTGCTCTCTCATCGCCTGCGGAACATCCTCATCTCTCTTCGTCGATCGGCGGCGTGGTGGGTCTGATCTCTTCTCTCGGAAACATTGGACCCCTTCTCATGCCTGTGGTTTTTGGTTACCTCATCGATGTCACGGGAACGTTCTATGCGTCCATGTTTGCCGTCGCGGCTCTCTCCTGTGTCACATTGATCCTGAGTGCAAGTGTTGATAAATAACTGCTTCATCGATCCATTCTCCATACCACAAAATAATACCTCCGCTATCCGTGGAGGTAATTCGGCAGGGGTGCTGAGAAGGCTTTATAGCGGAAACCTCTTAACGCAATCTGCTTGGGATCGAAGTCCCTGAAAGGCCCCCTTTCTCGGAATGGCGATGATGGCCCATAAAATCTTAACGATCCGCTTGATAAAGCTTTGGAAGCATCCCTGTCGAATCATTGGGGTCGGGGACCAACTTCTCCTACCCACAACCGTGGAATTACACCACAGACTCAATTTCCGTTGACAAGCGTCTGTGATTCGTTTAACTTGAACCTTTAGAAATGAATCCAGAGTGGGGGGTAATGAATGATGCGAATCAAAGCCAACGGCATTCAGATGAATTACGAATTATCGGGCAAAAAAGGGGCTCCGGTAGTGGTCCTTAGCCACTCCCTAAGCTCCAGTCTCCTGATGTGGAATCCTCAGATGGATGCCTTAAATCCTTATTTTCAAGTACTCCGATACGATACACGTGGCCATGGCAATAGCGACACGCCGTCAGGAGTATATACCTTAGAACTCTTGGCGGAGGATGTCATTCAATTATTGGACGTTCTGGGTATGGATCGAGTGCACTTTGTTGGACTCTCTATGGGTGGGATGATCGGTCAGTGTCTCGCCCTGAATCATTCAAACCGCCTTAAGAGCCTCGCCTTATGTGATACGACTGCCGTCTTTCCTGCAGAGTCCCAACCGATATGGGAAGAGCGTTTGGGCAAGGCGCACAAGAAAGGGATGGAGGCACTATTAGGAGAAACCATGGAGCGCTGGTTCACTCCATCCTTCCTGAAACGGAACCCTCCTATGGTCAAGCTCATTCGGGAGCAAATTCTCGCTACACCTGTGGCAGGTTATATCGGCTGCGCAGAGGCGCTTCGGAGGCTTAATTATTTGGACAGACTTCCCGAGATCAAGATGCCAACGCTGATCATGGTAGGCGAAGACGATCCTGGAACCCCGGTCTCTGCCTCAGAAGCCATGCGCAAACGTATATCCAACTCTAAGCTGGTTGTGCTGCCATCTGCCCGTCACCTTTCCAATGTGGAGCAGACCGAGGCTTTTAATTCCGCCCTGTTAACTTTCTTGAAGAACCTTTGACCCTTTCGACAGCGCCAAGTGCCACTCAGAGTTTACCCCGTTAGAAATCCCAGTCGTTGCGACTTCAAACCGAGCGGGGCATTATTTCTGACGGGGTAAACTTGCTGAATATTAATCTTTGAACGGTTAAATGGGTATGTCGGTTTATTTCAAGAGGAGATGGCTTTCAGGGCTTTCTCCAGGTGTTGATTGGATTGAGAGAGTTTTTCTACGGCTTCTTCAATCTCGGCCTTTACCGAATCTAATCCCAACTCACCAGCCGTTTGAGCCCATCTTTTGTACTCACCTTTGTGGCTTTCATTATGCTCGATCCAATGTTCAATGACGACTGATAGTTTTTTTTTCTGATCCATCCTTCTCTCCTCCTCTTATAAGTTCTGACATCTCCTTCATGAAATCTCTGGAAAAAGCTTTCAAGTTACTGGTGAACCAATAGGCGGGTTGAAAAAGCTTTAGACCTGCCTGCACGGAGCCCCCCCTCCAGAAGCCTTGCGGAGGGCAGGCGCTTCGGCGAAGGCCGGGCGAAACCTTTCATGGTTTTATCCAGCGCACAGCTACAAATGCACCTGTGTCTGAATTTTTTCTTTTTCCTTCTTGCTCAATCCCAATGGCCTTTTTCGGATCATCTTCTTTTTTAAAATGGATGGCTGTTTTCACCACACCTTCCACAGAGGTAAGGGAGCATAGTTCATCCGGGGATCTGAAAATTGCTTTCTCAAATATTGTGTGTTTCTCCTTTGCCTGAGCCCTTCTGCGTAAGGCCCAGGAGCTAAGGCTGTTCAGGGTTGCGACAACAATGTACCCCCCCTTTTTGGTAACACGGAATAGTTCTCCTACCGCATCTTTTGCATCCTCAATGAATTCAAGGGCAGTCACTGAAATTGTTTTATCAAAGGAGCTTTCTGGATAGGGTAGATTTAGCATATCTGCTAAAACCATCTGGCAGGGAAATCCTTTGAGCTTATTTCCCGCCTGAATAAGCATGGGCAAGGAGATATCCAATCCAACGACTCGCGAACCCGATGAGACAATATCGAGTGTAAACACTCCTGTGCCACAACCAGCATCCAAAATGATCTCGCTTCGTTTTGGTTTCAATAGATCCATGATCAATTCAACTTCATACTTTCTTACCAGGGAGCCAATAGGTGTGGTGAACCACCTGTCATAAGTCTCAGGCCATTCATCAAAAAGCTGGGGCTTCTCCCTATTCATCATAAAAAAAGCTTATCATCTGTTTCAGCGGGGGTCAAACGATATGACAGATCAAAAATTGTCCTATTGCCCTCCCCCGTTATCTCATCGCCCATGACGGGGTCCGTGCCCTGATCCACGACGATAATCGTCTCGGTCACGATGGGGATATCCATAACCGTAATTATAGTAGCCGTAGCTCTGAGGATAGCTATAATATCCGTAGCCATAATCATACCCATATCCTCCATAGCCGTGACCGTAGCCACCAACTGCGACGCAGCCCGGCAACGTCAGGCCAACCAGAAGTAGAATCCCAAGGAGAACCAGTTTTTTATTCATATTATCACTCCTTTCCTTTCGTCTTTATCTATTTAGACGGGCTTCGGGCCACTTTATTCAAATTCGTAAGAAGTGCGGACCACAGCTGAAAGGAGATTCTTGGGAGGATAAAATGTTAGTTTGAAAGTAGGCTCATTACACTTGAAAGATTTCTTGTGAAGCCGGGGTAAGGATTTCGCAGCCGTCGCGAGTGACAACGACCGTATTTTCAAGCCCCACAGAACCCTCCCCTGGAAAAACGATTTTGGGTTCAACAGCAAAAGTCATTCCTTCCTCAAGAAGATAAGATTGACCCTGGGCGAGGAAAGGCAATTCATTCAGTTCCAGGCCAATGCCGTGGGCAATGAAACGGGTCTGAAGTCCTGGGGGTCCCAGGTAACTGTCCCTGTAACCCAGCTTCTCTGCGAGCTGAAGGGTCTTCAAAAAGATGCCCTCGCAATCTGCCCCTGGTCGGGCATCTTGCAAGACGGCATCGTGAATTTCTCTGCAGGCTTTATAAGCATCAATAAATTTCTGTTTCATTTTTCCAATGGAAAACATGCGGGTTTCATCTGCCTGATATCCCTGAAAGCACGTTCCAAAGTCAACCAGAATTGGCTCATGGGCTCTCATTTTTTTAAGGCTGGCTCCAACTGGAAAAGCTGGCGAGAGTCCGAGTCCGCCCATGGGAGAATCCGACTGGCTGACGATTCCTCCTGTCAGACCACTGAGCACATGCCATGTGTAAGCCTCGTAGTTAAGGGACCTCACCCTGAGAAGCCCTTCGTGCCCATATCTTTTGGCAGCCGCCTCTAAGAGACCACCAAACTCAATTTCAGTCATTCCCTTTTTAAGAATCCTTTTGGCTTCCTGAAAAACCTTCTTCCCTATTTTTCCTGCCTTTCTCATCAGGTCAATCTCAAAGGAAGATTTTATCTTCCGTGTTTCTCGCAGGATCAAAGAGGCATCCACAAATTTGGTGCCTGGAAAGAATTCTTGATATTTGAAGTAATCTTTCACAGGAAAGACATCCAGTTCCAACCCGACGCTTTGGGGAAGTTTCCCACAATGGGTTTGAATTAGCGCGGCTATCTCTCGAATCGATTTCAATTCGACGATTTGCTTAAGGGGTGACTCCACTTTGGCCCGCTCCAGTTCCCTTTTGATCATGAGTAATGGTTTCCCTTCAACAGGAATAAAGAGTAAGCCATCCTGAGTCGTCCCGGAAAGGTAGTAAAGGTTCATCTTCTGAATTACCAGAAGGCCCTCTATTTCTATCTTTTCCATGCCGGCTCTGATCCTGATGAGGCGTCTCTGTATCTCCTCAATCGGGGTATACCGAAAACCCAAAGATTGGCTCAATCCCCTCAACTCCTGTCGCACCCATTTATTGTAATTCATCCCTTCTCCTTTCCCAATCGGCCTAAGCTCCAAAGTATTATAACTTTTTTACAAAATTCTTTTGAAATTGTAAAATAGAAACTGGTAATCTTCCCCTTATCCCCCTTTAGGAAAGGGGGGATGGGGGGATTTGAAAGTTAGTCATATAAGATTAACAAGAGGTATAAGAATGAAAGATTTAGAAGAACGGATTAAGAAATTAGCGCAATGGATGTTTGAAGCGAAATACATCGTGGTCTTCACTGGGGCGGGTATCAGCACGGATTCAGGATTGCCTGACTTTCGAGGACCCGATGGCGTCTGGACAAGGCAGGAGAAAGGGCTTCCACCCATCACCAGACCATCCACTCCGGTCGAACCGAATGCTGGCCATCGAGCGATTGTCGAGCTGCAAAATTTGGGTAAATTGAAATTCCTCATCTCCCAGAATGTGGACAACCTCCATCTGCGTTCCGGCATTCGGCCTGAACTGTTGGCTGAACTCCACGGCAATGTTTCAAAGCTCAGATGTCAACGCTGCCAGACTCAGGTAGACAAGTCTTTGGGAATAGATACCTGTAAGTGTGGAGGCAGGCTCGTCTCGAGCGTGGTGAACTTTGGTGATTCCCTCCCTCAAAAGGATCTGGAGGATTCTTTCCAGCATTCAAGTCATTGTGATCTCTTTATTGTGGTGGGATCAAGTCTTGTGGTGAGCCCTGCCAATGATATGCCCAGAGTAGCCCTCAGATTAGGAGCCCGCCTGGTCATTATCAATCAGGGAGAGACTCCCATGGATGGGAGTTGTCATGTACGCTTTGATGAGAAGATCGGCGCAGTACTCCCTCCAGCAATAGATAAACTGAAAGAATTGATGAAGAATTAGCACCTGCCCTATTGATCAGATATATTCAATGGTCGCAGGAGGTTTGGGTGTAAGGTCATAAAGGCAGCGATTCACACCCTTGATGGACGTGATGCGCTTGCTGATACGGTTTAGCTTATCCCAGGGGATTTTCGTAACCGTTGCTGTCCTTGCATCCACGCTGTTGATGCACCGAACCACGATAATCTGTCCAAACTCGCGCTTTCCCTCACGGATTCCGGTAGCCTTGTCATTAAGAAGAACCGCTAGGTATTGAAAGGCTCTGCTCTTTCCAAGCTCTTTTTCAACAATATCTGTTGCCTCCTGGACGGTTTCAAGCCTCTCTTCTGTGACCTCTCCCACAATTCTTGTGGCAAGAGCAGGACCTGGAAATGGAATTCTCTTCGTAATTTCAGCAGGGAGGCCCAGGATCTTCGCTACCCTTCTCACCCCATCCTTACGTAGTGTCTGAAGCGGCTCCAAAACTTTATAGCCGTACTCTTTCTCAGGATCAATGCCGATCTGTGCA
>Ga0214474_1000986_pt1 | contig 13440 bp, 13 predicted proteins | sample RVTome_2_FD_187335 | JGI IMG/M metagenome (GOLD analysis project Ga0214474, IMG submission 187335) | Soil microbial communities from uranium-contaminated site in the Upper Colorado River Basin, Wyoming, United States - RVT95D214 HiSeq ...
CGGGGTCCCTGCCTACCGGCAGGCAGGAAGGGGCACAATATAAAATGAAATTACCTTTATTTAAAAGAGCTTATAAAAATAGATCTTGCTCGTGCCTTTTCGGGTGGTGATTCCGCCGATGTCGACCACGGAAACGACTAATTCTGCCTCGCTGTCGTTGTCAACGTCTTTCACCTGGAAATCGGAGATATACCCGTCAATCTTTTTGGTCTTCCAATTGGTTGTTAAGGTCCCATCCTGCCAGACTAAATTATAAATTTCCCCGCTGTCAAACAATCTAATTCGATCAAAAAGTCTCGTTGCCGAGGTGTCATTTCTGTTAATAATCACCTCATTCAATCCATCTCCATCAAGGTCTCTGATGAGAATCCTTCCCGGGATATAGACTCTCCAGGGAGGCGAATTTCCATATCTGAAGCTCATATCCCTCTTCTTTTCGGTATCGTAGGAATTGGTTCCTCCTCCATAACGTTCGTTACTTCTCCAGAGGTTCTTTCCATTCGGGGCGACGATTCTCAACCGCTCTGAATCATCAAGCACAATAAGGTCTGATGTCTCTTTACTTCGGAGTGTTGCCAGGGCGAGGCCGAAAATATTTGTCTCTTTCGGGAAAGGCATCTTGGGCCCCTTCTCAAAAGATTTATTCTTCCAGAGAAATTTATGGATGGGGCCGGTAAATAAGCCATCGGAACCCATTCTTTGCCCCGTCAACGTCGGCCCATCTTTTGGATGATCCAATACCCGAAAATACCAGTTTGCCTTGTCAATAATCTTCCTAAATTCTTTCTCTTCATATTCCAAGATAAAGGATTGGAGATTGTCTCCCACGACAGAGGTGACGATTATTTCAGCATGTCCATTTCGATTCACATCAACGACATCGAGACTTAAGAAGTTGTGCTGGTGTCCTATCTTGATTCCCCGAAAGAGTGTCAGTTTATCTCCATCGTATTTAAAGACATAGAGATTATTGGCATCCATGATGACCAATTCGTTCTTCTTGTCTCCATCCACATCGCCGATGTCGAGGCCTTTGATTTCAAAGTCGAAAGTCTGGCTCTTCTTGAAATCTAAGCTCCCACGGTCAAACCTCTCGATCATCCCCCCCTCCCGTCTGGATTCACCGGGGCGGCCAGCCATGGTGCGGCGGCCCAGGATTTTAAATCCGATGTCCTGTGCAAAATCACCAATCTTCACCATCACATCGTCAATGCCTTTATGCTGAGTAAAGGCGCTGAGAGGAGGTTTTTCATCGGTGAGGCTGATCAGGCGGGCGTCCAGGCTGATATAATCGCCAACCTTTGTGATGCTTCCGAGAACGACATAATCGGCTCTGATTCTCATCCCGATCTTGGTGGCCGCTGCCTCGTCGAGGCGTGTCGGCCTCTCTTCAAAGAAAGCCCGTTCCACAATAGAGCGGTCTATGACAACGATTCTCTCCTCCACGGTAATTCGGGAGGTTAAGATGTTATAGATCCCTTCCCGAAGATAATCCAGATTTTCCTGGCTGTGAATCATAAAAGGGAGGATAGCTACCTTATAGACCTTGTTGGGATCTCTGGTTTGAGTGATCGAAGGAGAAGGAAGGGTAAGCATAAGGGCGAGAAATAGGCATAGTAGTAATGTTGCTTTAAATTTCATTGGAATTCCTTTCGTGCGGTTTGGATTTTTTGACCCTGGCTGGGCGCCGTAAGGATATAATGATTTATTTGTGAAAATTTGTCAAATTAAGATAATTTAATGTTGTCCTCTTCTCTTCCCCTCTTTGGCAAAGAGGGGTTAGGGGAGATTTTAGATTATTTAATACCTTTTCAAATCCCCCCTTACCCCCCTTTTCTAAAGGGGGGGGGTCAAGGAGTATATGCATTCAGGAGAGCATTAAACCCACTCACTTCCAAAATGAGCCATTTCCATTTGTAGTAATGAGACACGCCCGCGTGCCTGCGCGGTGCAGCGTTTCGGCGCACAAGCGTGCTATAGCTTCATCCTACTAAATAATACCTGTCTTCAATTACTCCGGCGTACAGACACAGGCACGTAGTCTAAAGGAGTATCTCGGACACGCGACACGGTCACGGACACGGGTTTTAGTATTTATACCAGCCAGCTCCGGTTTTTCTCCCCAGTTTTCCTGCCCGAATCATTGACTTCATAAGGGTAGGGACAGACCACTTGCTCTCCTTATTTAATTCTTTATAGAGATATTCTGTGACATGGTGGGCAATGTCAACTCCAGTTAAATCCATCAACTCGAAAGGACCCATAGGATAATTCAGCCCCAATTTTACCGCTTTATCGATGTCCTCAACGCTCGCTACTCCTTCTTCGAGCATCCTGATCGCTTCCACAAAGTGGGGTGTCATAATGCGGTTGACAACGAATCCAGGGGTATCTTTTTTCACCTCGATGGGTTCCTTTCCCATCTTCTTCGACATCTCCATGACGGTGCGGATCGTTTCGTCATTCGTATCATATCCCCGTATGACCTCAACCAATCTCATGAGAGGAGCCGGATTGAAGAAGTGCATGCCCGCCACCTTCTCAGGCCGTTTGGTAGACATGGCGATTTCCGTAATCGACATGGAAGAGGTATTGGTGGTGAGGATAACACCGGGTCGTGTCAATTCATCTAATTGTTTGAAGATACTTTTCTTTAACTCCAGATCTTCGAAAACCGCTTCAATCACGAAGTCCGCATCCTTCAAATCTTCCATCCGGGTCGTTCCCTTGATTTTGCCGAGAACCCCTTTCTTCTGGTCTTCAGTTATTTTTCCCTTTTCAACGCTTTTGGCAAGAAACTTCCCGATGGCTTTCAGACCGTTTTCAACGAAGCGGTCTTCGATATCTCTCATGACCACTTGGTATCCAGCCTGTGCCGCAACCTGAGCAATTCCGTTTCCCATGGAACCTGCACCCAACACGCCGATCATTTTAATGTCCATAAACCCTCCTTCCCTGTGGTTTGTTTCTCTTTACAGGATTTAGTTAATTTTTTCACATAACTTATTATAATCTGTTCGCGATGTCAATTGATTTTTTTGAAAGTCCCGAAAAAATTCAGGACTTTCTGATCTGTGCAATCATTTCCTAATCTGTGTAATCGGAGATTTCTGGACTTTTTCGGGAATCTCCCTAAAAATTCCTTGACAAGTAAGGGGTGATTCAGGTTAAATCATTAACGTGTTTGTGCCCGTGGTGTGCGTCCGGGAAAGAGAAGTTAATTGGATAATTAAATACAGACACGAATCACGGTCACGCCTGCGTGCCGTAGCGCAAGCACTTCGGCGTGCAGGCACGGACACGATGAAATAATGAGGAGGTATTTATGGCGACCCCCGTGACAGTCCCCATGGTAGGGAAGATTGTGTCGGTTTCAGTAAAAGTGGGAGATCAGGTAAAGGAAGATGATCAGGTGGCCGTATTGGAGGCCATGAAGATGGAAATGCCTCTGGTTGCTCCAGTGAGTGGAGTGGTGAAAGAAATATGCGTCTCTGCAGGCCAGGAGGTGGAGGCCGAGGCGATCATTGCCGTGATTGAATAGAGGATTCCCATTTCCCCCAATCCCATTTGTTGAAATTCATTTGACACCCTCCTATCTATGTGATATCCAATAAATTTGCGAAAAATGTGTCCGTTAACTGTGTCACGTGTCAGATCACGAATCACCAATCACGGGTAACGGGTACGCCCGCGTGCCCTGCCTTCGCCGAAGCGGCTTCGCGCAGGCAGGCGAAACACCTGCTCGACGAACAATTTCTTTTGGGGCAATCGCTCCGGCGTGCAGGCACGTACCCGTGTTCTAAGAGGCTCTATGTACCGAGATAAACTCATTGCTGTTATTGTTCCTGCCTACAATGAAGAAAAATTGATTGGGAAGGTCCTTGAAACGGTCCCGAGCTTCATTGACCACATCGTCGTGGTGGATGATGCCAGCAGTGATCGGACAGGCGAGGTCGTGAAAACCCATCAGGAGGAAGATTCGCGGATCATCTATTTGCGTCATCCAAGAAATGAGGGAGTTGGAGGAGCCATCGTTACCGGATATAAATGGGTTCGAAACAATGAAATTTCCATCAGCGTGGTCATGGCAGGTGACGCACAGATGGACCCCAAAGACCTCCCCAAATTATTGGACCCTGTGGTCGATGGGCAAGTGGATTATTCCAAAGGAAATCGGCTTTTCACCGGAAAGGCTTGGGAGGTCATTCCAAAAACCCGCTATCTTGGGAATGGCATCCTTTCTTTTTTAACGAAGATCGCCTCCGGATATTGGCATGTAGCGGATTCCCAATCAGGCTATGGAGCCGTCGACTTGGAGGTGCTTAGAACTATTGATCTCGATAACGTTTACAAACGTTATGGAATGCCTAACGACTTTTTGGTGAGATTAAATGTTTATCAATTCAGGGTAAGAGATATACCTGTCAATCCTATCTACGGGATCGGGGAACGCTCAGGTATAAAAATTTATACGGTGGTTTTCACCCTTTCGTTCTTGCTTCTGAAACTCTTTTTATGGAGGCTTAAAGAAAAATATGTGATTCGGGACTTCCACCCGTTGGTCCTTTTCTATCTTCTCGGTTTTGTCCTTACGCCTATTGGGGTTGCTTTTGGCTGTTATCTTCTGATTTTCAGGCTTTTTGTCGGCCCTGTGGCAGCTACCAGTGCTCTATTTGCGGCTTTCTTTGCGATATCAGGTCTTCAATCTCTCTTCTTCGCCATGTGGTTCGATATGGAATATAATAAGGAGCTGAAATAGAGTGGTACGGGAATTCAAATGTCAAAATCCAAATGTCAAAAAGTTACTTTTTGTCCCTTGGGTTTCATTTGAACTTTGAGCTTTGACATTTGACATTGGTTCACCAATGAACATCTGTATCATTACTTCTTCCTTTCCATCCCGTCCTGATGACACGGTTCAGGCCCCTTTTCTTGTCGATTTTATCAAGGAGCTTAAAAAAAGGGGACATCACATCTTTGTCTTTACGCAAGATCGCGAAGGAGACAAGGAAGAATTTTTAGAAGGCGTCAAAATCAAATGGTTTTCCTGGATCAAATCGAAAACGCCCCTTGTCCATCTCAACCCTTTTAGCCCTCTGGATTTTTTTCGGATTGTGAGTTTTTTTTATAATGGAAAGAAGGCACTTCCTCCTTTTATAAGAGAGAACAGGATAGAAATATGCCTTGCCCTCTGGGTTCTTCCCAGTGGTTATTTTGCAAATCAGGTCTTCCGGCAAACGAAAACCCCTTATTCTATTTGGGCCCTCGGTTCAGATATTTATCGATACGGAAGAAATCCCTTTCTCTACCCAATGATGAGTAGAATTATTAAGGAAGCGAAGGGTGTTTTTGCTGATGGTTTTGATCTTTCGAAAAGGGTAGAAGAACGGTTTGGAAGAAAGTGTTTTTTTTTAGCCACCACACGAACCATCCCTTCTTCTCCCCCTTTATCAAAGGGGGGAGAGGGGGGATTGTTAAAAAGGGGACACGGGGGATTAATAGGGAAACCATACCGTTTTCTATTTGTGGGGAGGATTGAAAAGGTGAAAGGGATCGACCTCCTGCTTGAATCCATGGCATACTTAAAGCGGGAAGCATCGAATGTTCATCTCACAGTGGTGGGCAGAGGAGGAATGGAAGAATGGGCAAAGACCTTTATTAAAGAGAGGGGTTTGGGGGGGCATGTTTCGTGGATGGGAAACGTATCGGACGAGACATTGGCTTCCCTCTACGAATCATCCGATTGCGTGGTAATTCCGTCCCGTTCTGAGTCAATCCCATTGGTGTTTTCTGAAGCGTTAAGGTTCAATAAAGAACTGATCGTCACCGATGTGGGTGATATGGGAATGCTGGGCCGCCAATACGGGGTCGCACGGGTGATTCCTCCGAAAAACGTCATGGCCTTGAAGGAGGTCATGAAGAAGAGAGTTGAGCTCAAGGATAACGGGAATCAAGAAAGGAATGAAACCAGAAGGGAAGAATTGAAACAATTATTCGATATCGAGACTTCCGTGGAGAGATTTTTGGCAGATTATTCAGAAAATAATGTGACTCGTGAATCGTGATAAAATTAGAAATATTTTTTTAAATCATGAGTCACCAATCGCCAACACAAATCACACGTTCCGGACACGGACACGGACACGAAAAGGGGTTGAGATGAAGGCAGTTATATTGGCTGGAGGGAAGGGGACAAGACTTGCCCCCTATACAACCGTATTCCCTAAACCTTTAATGCCCATCGATGGGATGCCCATCCTTGAAGTGATCGTGAAACAGTTAGCCTACTTTCAGATAAAAGAGTTGATATTTACAGTGAGCCCCCAATCGGAGCCTCTTCTTTCTGCTTACTTTGGGAACGGTCGAAAATTTGGGGTGGATGTTTGTTATTCCAAAGAAGAGAAACCTCTTGGAACGGCCGGACCTCTTTCCATCATTCCAAACCTTCCGGAGACCTTTCTGGTGATGAATGGAGATATCCTTACCACTCTAAATTTTCAAAAGTTGATCAGATTCCATCGCCGGCATCAAGGCATGGTCACGATAGCTATGACTCAGAAGAAAGTCCCGCTGGAATTGGGGGTCATGGAATCTAATCATGCCCATCACCTGACTCGATATACTGAAAAACCAACACTCTCCTACTCTGTCAGCATGGGGATTTACGTGTTTGAAAGAAAAATTTTGAAATGGATTCCTTCGAAGAAATACCTGGATTTTCCAGAATTGATCCAGAAACTCATTAAGCAACGAGTAAAAGTCGTCTGTTATCCTTCGAATGATTTCTGGCTGGATATCGGCCGGCATGAGGATTATGAGGAGGCACAGAAGAAATTCCAGGAGATGAGGAAGAGGTTATTGTACGAAAAGGGATGAAAACCGTGAGTCGTGACTCGTGATTTGTGAATCGTGAGGATTAATGATTGCTAAAGAACTATAATTTTTTTCGAATCACGAATCACCAATCACTGACACGACAAATGTGAGGTTATTATGGCGAGAGTATTAGTGACGGGAGCGGGAGGATTCATCGGAAGCCATTTGGTTGAAGAGCTGGTCAAACAGGGAGAAGAGGTGAGGGCCTTTGTCCGATATAATTCAAGGGATGAAAGGGGCCTCTTAGAAGATTTGCCCAAAGAAATTCAAAATCAGATTGAGATCGTTCCCGGAGACCTGAAAGACCCGGATGGCGTCAAAAAGGCAATCAAGGGATGTGCGAAAATTTTCCATTTAGGGGCCCTCATTGCCATTCCTTATTCTTATGTCCACCCTTTCAATTTCATTCAGACCAATATCATTGGGACTGCCCATCTCCTAAATGCCTGCCTTGAGAGTAGAGGTTTAGAGAAAGTCATCCATACCTCCACGAGCGAAGTTTATGGCACGGCACAATATATTCCCATTGATGAAAAACATCCTCTTCAAGCCCAATCTCCCTATGCTGCCAGTAAGATTGCAGCAGATAAGTTAGCAGAGAGTTACAATCTTTCATTCGGTCTTCCCATTGCCACCATTCGACCCTTTAATACTTTTGGACCCCGGCAATCCCTCCGGGCTATCATTCCTACCATTGTCTCGCAGGCCATCCACGATAAGAAAATTCGGTTAGGGAATACCAAGCCTCGACGGGATTTTCTTTTTGTGAAAGATACGGTTCGAGGTTTCATTGAATCGGGGAATTGTAATGAAGCGATCGGGAAGGTCGTCAACATCGGAACAGGAACGGACATCTCCATTGAGGAGTTGGCGAGGAAGATTCTTGATCAAATAGGTAAGAAAGGGGAGATCGAGGTTGAGAATCAGAGAATTCGGCCAGAAAAAAGTGAAGTGATGCAACTTCTTTCCGATACCCGTTTAGCCCAGAAGCTTTTTAAATGGACCCCCCGATATTCTCTGGAGGATGGATTGAGAGATACGATCGAATGGTATGAGAAGAATTTATCCCGATTTAAGGTAGGAAGTTATCCGCTATGAAGTGGAAATATCCCCTCTCGGATATTGATTTTGGGAAAGGAGAAGAACAAGAGGTTCTAAAGGTTCTTCGTTCGAAATGGCTTTCCACAGGTCCGGTGACCGAAAGGTTTGAAAAAGCCTTTTCCGAATATCTTGGAGGAGGTTATGCGATTGCTGTTTCGAACGGGACGGCTGCCCTTCATTTAGCCTTGGCAAGCCTTGGCATTCGGGAGGAGGATGAGGTTATCCTTCCCTCCCTTACCTTTGTAGCGACAGCGAACGCAGTTCTTTATGTCAGGGCAAAGCCTGTCTTTGCCGATATCATAGGGTTTGATGATCTCAATATTTCCCCCGAGGAAATAGAAACCAAAATCACTCCAAGGACAAAAGCGATCGTGTTGATGCATTATGGCGGATACCCTTGTGACATGCCATCCATTATGGATATTGCCAAAAGACGTGGTCTTTATGTCGTTGAAGATGCAGCCCATGCTCCTGGAGCAGAATATCAGGGAAAGAAATGCGGGGTCCTCGGTGATATAGGGTGTTTCAGTTTCTTTTCCAACAAGAATTTGGTGACCGGAGAAGGGGGAATGGTGGTCACCCGGAACAAAGAATGGGTAGAGAAGGTCCGAAGGATGAGGTCGCATGGGATGGAAGCGCTTTCATGGGATAAGTACCGAGGTCACCTTTCATCTTATGATATAAGAGGACTCGGTTATAACTATCGAACAACGGAAATTCAATCCGCTCTGGGTTTGGTGCAGTTGAAGAAATTGGATCGGAATAATAGGAGGAGGAAGAAACTGGTTGAAATCTATCGAAACGACCTTCAAGAAACGAAAGAGATTTCAATCCCTTTTTCGCATTTTAAAGGCATTCCTTCCCGCCATCTTTTCCCGATCTTGGTGGCTCCGTTCGTTAATCGAAATAGGGTGATGGAGAGGCTGAAACATTTTGGAATTCAGTCAAGCATTCACTATCCTCCTGTCCACCTCTTTTCCCTTTATCGCAACCAATTTGGTTACAAAAAAGGGGACCTTCCAAAAACGGAAGAGGTGAGTCAAAGAGAAATGACCCTTCCGCTTCACCCACTATTAGACACGGGTGATGTGAAGTGGATTGCGAAGAAAGTAAAGGTCGTGATTCGTGCCTGCACGCCGAAGTACCAGCGTTTCGGCACGCAGGCGTGAATCGTAAAAGGAGAGGAAAAAGTCTGTAAGTTCTTATCAGTCACGAGTCACCAACCACCAACCACCAATCACTAACTTGAGGTGTTATGGAACTAAAGGTTTTTGAATCACCTGGACAAGAGTGGGATGAATTTGCCTCCCGATACACCGATCTTATCTTTTACCAATCGGTCTGGAGCCAGGTGCTCAAAGAGGGGTTGGGGGGGGGCAACCCCTTTATTTTTGCCTGAGGGAGGGAGGAGAGATCGTCGTTGGTTTGCCAGGAGTCCTTCTCAATATTATAGAATTGTTTGCTTCTTTCATCCCTTTGACTTCTGTTGATACTGTGAAGATTTCGTAAGAGATCAGTCGATCGATGATACGATGAAGGGGCGGTTTGATGGGACAGCGCGATGTTTGGGTCAATAGAAGCAGGGCATCAAGGAATCAAAAATACAAGGGTGTTTTGTTTCGCCATTTTCCTGAGTTATTGAATGATTACTTGCATCAATGGACGGTTCAATTGATTACAAGCCATATCAGAGAGGGGGACAAAAATATTCTGGACATCGGATGTGGATACGGACGGCTTTCCATCCAGATTCGTGAAAAATACCCCGATGCCCTTCTAGTCGGATTGGATATCTCACCCTACTATGCCAAAGAGTACATTTGCCAGGTCCAGAATGGCTCTGCCATCTTATCGGATTCAGTATTGCTTCCGTTTAAAAAGGGAGGCTTTCACATCGTCTTCGAAGTTTTTTCCCTCATGTATCTTCCAGATAAGAGACGTTATCGTCAGGCCATCCAAGAGATGCTCTATGCGTTGAGCGAAAAAGGGTCCATGCTTGTCATCGAAAACAATAGGGTGGGCACTTTTTTTATAAACGGGCTCGGCCTCTTCACATTGCTTTCCAAATTCACGGCCGAAAAGAAGAGCGAGGCAGCGGAGGGCCTAATCTTCAGCGGTCATGAGATCGATCTTATGGTTCAGCAGAGTGGTGGGGTTGTCACGAAGAAGTGTGGAATGCCGCTTTTCACCCTTTTGATTCCCTTTAATATTTTACTCTCTTTCGTTTCCTCAAAATTGTTAAGAAAAATATTATCCATTATAAAATACTTAGACCCTGTGTTCCAATTTCTGAACTTTTTGTCCCTCTATCACTTTTACTGGATAAAGAAAAGAGAGGCAGATGTCTACCATAGCTAGACACCGGATCGAAATGCCCTTAACGCTCCTGCTGCGGGCACTCCTGTTCAGTAGAAGCCGACATCTCGATCAATTTGAAATAGAACTCGAAGCGCTTTTTAAGCGTAAGATCATTCTCTTCCAAAGCGGCAGGGGTGCACTCTACTATTTATTGAAAACCATGCCGCAAACAACTGTCATCGTCCCCGCCTACACGTGTAAGGTGGTACCTGAGGCCGTCCTGTTAGCAGGCAAAGAGGCCCTTTATGTGGACATTGATATAAACACCTTCAATATGGATCTCCATGACTTAAAAAGGAAAATAAGACCTGGGAGCATAGTTCTAGCCACCCATCAATTCGGAATTCCCTGCGATATTTTACCCATCCTTCATCTTGCCGAGGATCACCGATGTGTCGTTATTGAAGACGCAGCTGGAGCCTTTGGAAGCCAGGTTAATGATCAAAGGGTGGGAACGTTCGGAGTAGCCAGCATCTTCAGTTTTGAGTTCACCAAGGTGCTTTCCTCGGGGAGGGGAGGCTTCATTCTTTTCAATGAGGAAGACCTTCATGGGAAAGTGAAATCCTTAATTGAAGAAGAGCTTCAACCTCCGGATGTGTTTTTTTTGGCGAAAATTTTTCTGATCTTATTCTTTCATAAAATCGTGAGCCGACCGTTCTTCTATTCTTTATTCATTGACTATTTCCGTAAGAAATATGGGTTTTCCATGGATCGGGGTGAAATCCTTCCTTATAAAAATGAACTTTATCAATATAGCTTTTCCTCTTGTGAGGCCTTGATCGGTCTGTCAAATCTCAAAAGGGTCGAAACAATCACTCTGAGAAGGTGGGACATTTCAAAGCAATACATGAAGGAGCTTTCTGGTCTCCAGGGGATCGGATTGCCTGTATTTCCCCAAGGAACCTTTTCCTCTCTCATGCGGTTTCCTGTGCGCATTCTGCATCAAAACCGAGAAGCTTTCTATTCGAAATGCCTGGAACAGGGGCTTGATCTGGGTTTCAGTTTTACCTATAGTTGTTCTGAGGAGTGCCCTAACGCTATATTGGCCGCGCAGCAGGTGGTGAATCTACCCTTAAATAGTTATTTGATGGAGAGAGAGGTCTGCCGAATTATCGATATCATCAGGAAATCCTTGCAGTAAAAAACGATGAAAGTATTACTGGTTTTGCCCAGAACGAAACCCAATACCAATCCTCCCCTTGGGTTGGCATACATTGCTGCGATCCTCAGAAAGAATGGCGTGGGAGTAGAGATTCTGGACCCTACGTTTGAAGGAGCTGAACATGCATTAAAAAGGCTGTGTCAAATCGATTACGATCTATTGGGGATAGGTACCTATACTATGAATTTCAATCTGGGATTGGAATGGGCCAAATTTGTTAAGGCCCGGAAGAAAGATATCCCCATCCTCTTCGGAGGTGTCCACCCAACAATCCTTTTTCAAGAGGTGATTGAAAACAAAGAGATTGATTTTGTCGTGATAGGAGAAGGGGAGGAGACAACTCTTGAGTTGTGGAGGGCATTAAAGGGTATACACCCTTTAGAAGCAGTGAAAGGTCTGGTTTTTAAGAGGAATGGAGAGGTGATGATCAATCCGCCCCGACCTCTTATGGAACCGCTTGATTCCATACTTTTCCCTGCACGGGACCTCCTTCCCATGAATAAATATCTCAGGGCTAATTTCGGACGGAGCGCTTGGGCCGTGAGACAACCAAGTACTTCGATCATCACCAGCAGAGGATGCCCATTTAACTGTACCTATTGTTCTTCCCATCTGATGTTCGGGCACAAGACCCGTTACCGATCTGTGAAAAATATTGTTGACGAGATGGAAGCATTGATTGAGGAATATCAGATTCAAGGGTTATCCATCGTGGATGATACCTTCATCATCAGCAAGAAACATATTTACGAGCTCGCTGAAGAGATGAAAAAAAGAAAAATTAAGATTGAATTTATCTGTAATGGAAGAGTTGATATCATTGATAAAGATATCTTGAGACTGCTTAAGGATATCGGTTGTGTCGGTATTGCATTTGGTGTGGAATCCGGTAGCCAATCGATTTTGGATCACCGATTGAAGAAAGGGATCACCCTGGAGCAAGTCCGGAAGGCTTTTGATTTGGCCTATGAAGCAGGAATTCCAACCGATGCCTATTTTATGATCGGGATCCCGGGGGAGACGGAGAAGGATATTCGGGAGACCATCCGATTTTCCAAAACCTTGAGGGCCTCTGCCGCCAACTTTGCCATTACCATCCCCATGCCTAAGACGGAGCTTTATGAGATGGCCCTGAAGTACGGGACACTTACCGCAAGGACCTGGGACGATTATGATTATACAGGGAGGCCCATCTTCCAATCGCCAGACCTCGATGGGGCCACATTGATCCGGCTCCGGAAAAAGGCCATTTTTTCTTTTTACTTCAGTCTTTCTTTCCTCCTCAATCAAACTCTGAGCATCCGAAGCTTTTATGATTTTAAAAAGAAGTGGAAAGGCTTTCTGATGTTATTGAAGGTCATCTTCAAAACATGAAAGAAAAGGGAGTGTCGAGAGGACTTGAATCTCTTAACTGAACAAAGAAGGAAGAATCCTTTTCTGAAAGTCGCGCAATGGCTGATTGTGGTTGTGATTTTTCTTTTTTTGGGGAGAATCGTCTGGGAGAACTGGACCCAAGTAAAGGAGGCTTCCTTTACCTTCAGGCCGCTCCCGATGATTTTATCTACTCTTCTTTTCGCTTCCTGTTATCTCGTTCAGTTCTGGGTATGGTATCTCATTACTCTAAAGCTTGGGATCGCCCTCTCTTTGCGGGAGACCCTGGAAAGCTGGTTTTATTCCCAATTGGGGAAATATCTGCCGGGGAAAGTGTGGATTCTCCTCGGGAGGTTCTATTTTTATGGATCCAAGGGAAGGTCAAAAAAAATCATTTCCATTGCCCTCTACCTCGAGACTGTAACCCTCCTCATCGCCGCCGGGTTGCTATCGCTTATAGCCTTGGTCTCGTTCAGAGAGGGAGGTCCCCTCAATGTTGGAAATCGATTATGGGGGATGGTCTCCTTCCTCGTCCTTGCCCTCTTCTTCTCCCACCCCCGAATTCTTGAGAA
>Ga0214474_1000987_pt1 | contig 13435 bp, 11 predicted proteins | sample RVTome_2_FD_187335 | JGI IMG/M metagenome (GOLD analysis project Ga0214474, IMG submission 187335) | Soil microbial communities from uranium-contaminated site in the Upper Colorado River Basin, Wyoming, United States - RVT95D214 HiSeq ...
AGAACCAAACTATCTTGTCATGCTGAACTTGTTTCAGCATCTGGTTTGCTTTTCTCTGCCTTCGGCAGACGCATCTTTCATCCCCGTCCACAGGACGGGGTTTTCAGATGCGCTTTTAATAAGGGGGATAGATTTATTTGAAAAATGAAGAAAGTGCAGCATCAATCCCCAATCGCTTCACCGTTTCTTGGTAGGGCTTCAAAGAGGATTCAATTTCCGCTCTCAATTTTAAAGGAAAGATCTTATTTTGGGGTAATTCTTTTGCAAGTTGAGACAGGGTGGCACGCAAACATTCTAAAATCCCCTGGGCTAAATCCTTATCCACCGCATCACCTGTAAACTGGACCGTTCCTTCTCGATATTCGAATTCACTGCTAAACGGATCAAGGAAGGGATATTTATCTGACTCTTCTAAGAGAGACTTCTTAAATGCCCCAAGAAATTTCCCCTTTTGAGAGATTCCATCCACCAAATTTTCCACCTTAGAGAGGACCTCTTGGAAAATAAGGGTGAGTTCTTTTAAGTCTTCCACTCCTCCTGTGACATTCTTCTCTTCATGCTTCTCTTCTTTGGAAATTTTACCCAGGGTTCGATAGACATTGAAAATGGCCCCCGTCTTGACGGCATTCTCTACAAACGTTGGAATCGATTTTCTGCCAAAAACAGAGGGGCCGGATGCTGAGGTGGTAAACATTTCTATCGGCTCTCCTTCCTGTAAAAAAAGAACGCCCATGGGTTGATGGTCTCTTGTAAAAACCTCTATGAAGCCATCGTGTTTCTCTTCTCTCAATTTCATAATGAGCCGATCAAACCGGGTGAAATCCGTAGAGAGTTCTTTGAAAATGATTTCGTGGTTGAGGTTGCTGGCTACGATGGCTGCTTGTTCCGGTGACAGCCGATAGACATTGAGGACTCCGTCTTTCTGCTTGGAGAGGGTAAGAAGGCATTGAACCGCCTCCGGCCCGATCATCCTTTTTGAATCAGCCCCTACCTCGGCCTCTGCATTGATGATCTCTCCCGTATCGATGAATAGAACCCCCTTTTTTTCGGGAAATTCAATTTCAATGGTTCCGCTGAAGCCCTCCGATTTTAGGGTAGATAAAAGGGCCGGGAGATCTGTATAGGATGTCATTAAATCTTGATGCCTTATTTTTCCTTTTGGGAATATCATCGGTTCCCCTTTTATGTCCTCACGTCCTCAGGGTTACTTAGATCTCAGAAGGAGACAAAGGTTTCATTTCGACTCTTTTCTCTTCTGCAACCGCTCGATGGCAGCTTTCACGCTCATCTGCATTCTCTCGATGGATTCAGCAAGAAGACCAACTTCTCCCCTTGCTTTGATTTGGATGGGAGTATCCAAATCCCCCATACTGATCCTGTCAGCCACTTCGGAAAGATAGCGAATAGGCCGAATCACGGAACGGGAATAGAAGTAGGCCATCATCAGCATAAAGACGAGAGACACCAGAATGACGAAGTAAAACATCTGAATTTTTATCTCATAGGCTTCAAAATACCCTCTCTCGACAAACTTCATTCTCCCTTCGATGGCCCTCGCAGGCTTCGAGAATTCGTCGAGGTAAGTGGTGCTAGCAATAATATAAGGTGTTCCCCCAACAGGTGTGCAGACCATATATTTTTCTCTGAAAGTCCCGTCTGCATCCTGCCAAGTATAATACCCACTTGATTCCAGACCCCTTTCGACACCGGTATAAACCTTCCAGAAACCAGGAAAATTTTTCCCGAGAGATTCTCTCAATTTACTCATATCGATAGCAATAATTTTAGGATTGACATGGGCCCATGTCCGCCAAACCCCTTCTGTATCTGGCAATTCATATAGGGCGGTATAACCTGTCAACCCGACTTTTTGTACGGCCACTCTCATGAAATCCAAATCTTTGTTAAAATCCTCTTTCCTTAATTTCGGACGAGCTTGAAGATAGATCCTGACCTGTGTAGCCACATCGATGGCCTTTTCCTTGATGATCTTCTCACCCAACTTATTCAAAGAGGATTTTGCTTCTTTCACAGAAACCGTGCTCAATTCTCTTAAACTTTCGGCCCCGATGTCTTTGAGGCTTGTAAACCGGTTTCCTCCAAAATCAAAACTGTGAAAAATCAAAACCCATAGGAAAAAGAAGACGATTAGGATTGGAATGAAAATCCCTATTAATAGTTTCGGTAAGAGACCAAGTCCTCTTCTCTTTTTCTTCTCTTTCTTCTCTTTCTTCTCTGCCATAAGGTTCCCTCCTTATTTATAACTTAAATTCTATTCCGGGAAGGCGTGGAGATTCAGCCATCTTCTTCTCGGGGTTGAGAAATTCCATCATCGCCCCTTTAAACTCCTTCCTCTTCTGCTCATTGTGTATGTCTTCGCTCAATGCTTCAACAAAGGATAATGCTTGATCCTGGGGAAAAGAATCTTTTGTCTCTCCAAATGCGATGAGTTGATCATCGATGATGAAAGGAGCCACCGGACCAATGATCTTTTTTAATTCATTCTCGACCATTTGGAAAAAATCTTTCCCAATATATTTTTTACTCGGAGCACCCTTTTTTTCTCCTTTCTCCAACAATCCTGCTTGGACAAGTTGACATATCATCTTCGATGTTTTGAATTCATCCCATCCGAGCGTCCTCGCAATTTCTAAGACCGTCCTGGTTCCGTTTGTCAACGCTAACACATTCCATTCATCTCCCTTGATATTCTTATCCTCTGAATGACTCTGGAGGGAGATATGGAAGATGGCATTGGGGGATGGAACCAAATCCCTGATCTTTTCCCACTCCTGTTTTTTGTAGGACCAGTTGAGGAGCAAATTTTCTGTGGGAATGAAGATCGTTTTTTCTTGAGGAGGCACATCTGGATCAAATGTGGTCTTCCCTATCTGCCAACTCATGATGTTTAAGAAAGCCTCTTCTCCAAAGGAATGCGCAGTTTTGGCATGGACGATATTTCCCATCTCTAAAAAGATCTCCCCATTCTCGTTGCCTTTGATCGTTATTATTCCAGTCTTTCTCCCAACTAAAAGAGGTTTTATAAGATCGAAAAATTTGGTTTGGGAAAGTTCGCCTAAGAAGGCTTCAGGCATAAAAGTCCCTTAAATTTATTGTCAAAACATGTAAAAGCAAAACAAATGCCAAAATTTGACACAGATTTTTTGTTCTATCAAATCAATTGGAATCTATTGAAGTTTAAGGAAGTTTTTAAATTTTGAGAGAATAGGTAAAAATTCTATGGGAATTCACCAGGATAAAAAATGGTAAAATATTTGTCATTTTACCGACATTTTCGTCCAAAACCCATGTGAATCATACTTTCTTATGATTCGTAGTCCGGGTCGAGTAGGAGGCTCTGATTTTTTGATTTTTGAGGCCAGCTTCAAACCCAAAGAGTTGTTTTTATTAAAGTGGTTTGATAATAATCGAATTGATCATTTCCATGCAGGTCTTCTGAAAAACCTCACACACCTTCTTTTCATTTCCTGAAATCGACTCTCTTTCCCAGTCCTTCCCCTCCTCAGAAATCTTTAACCCAAAGGAATGGACATCCTTTGAATACCTGATGAAGACGGCGTGTTCTCCTTGAAAGACAAATAGGAATTGTCCTTGAATGGCCCAATGGGATGGAATCACAATGTCTTTCTTCACAATGGGTTGAAGGGAAGGGGCATTGGGATTCCATCTCATCAATTGAATCATGGAATCAACTACTAACTCTCCCTTCTTTATTTTATCCTTCAGATACATTCTTTTCTCTGAATCAGGTTTCAGTGGAGGCGCGTTTATGGGCTCAGCTTGAGGATTCGTCTTATCCGCAATTTGGACAATGAATATATCTTCGACCTGTTTATTTTTTTCTTTAATAAAGAAATAAGATCGTGTAAGCGAATTTTCCTTTGGATATTCTAAAGAAGAGGAATAGCTTAATTGTAATTCCGAGGGTAACATCAAGGTAAAGGGGGGCTTTTGCGAAATCAATTTCTTACCCTGAATTTCTATGGCCTTTTCTGGACTGACACGTGTACAGGCGAATAGAATCAAAATGATCAAGGCGGAATAGATTTTTCTCATGGTCGCCTCTTTAAGAATAGATCAATGGTTATATAATTGTAGGGGCGGCTCTCCGTGCCTGCGCGCTATAGCGCTTAGGTGCGCGAGCGTGCCCGCCCAATTTGGGAGCCCACAGAGGGGCTCCCCTAAAATTCCCAAAACCCAATCCCTAACCCCGTGAGAAATTACTTCTTTTTTGTCAGCAATGCTCTCAATTTCGGGCCTGTCTCAGGACATTTGGCAAGGACATCCTTCCAGCCTTCGTCATCAGCGATCTTCAGGAATTTCTCTTTTTCAGCCGGGGGAAGGTCAATCACCTGAAGACCCGCCTGTTTCAGAAGAGGGATCTCCTTTTTGCGCAACTCCTCGTATAAGGCGACTGTTTTTTTCTCAGCTTCCATGGCAGCTTGGTTGATCACATCCTGGAACTTCTTGGCAAGCCCGTTCCATGTCTTCAGGTTCATGACCATGGGGTGCGGTCCTGAATAAAATGAAGGCTCCACAATATACTTAGTATACTTCTCCCAACTCCACTCACGAATGCCAAAGGCCGGCCAGCCATAGCCGTCGACAACGTTTCTTTCAAGGGCGGTGTAAACCTCGGTGGGAGGTATCATGACAGGATTTCCGCCAAGACCTTTCACAAGCTGAAGGTACATAGGGGAGACGCGGATGTTGAATCCTTTGAGGTCCGCAGTTTTAATGGGTTTGGTAAGGTAAAGGCTAAATGGCAAGTCAGTCCCTATCCTTCCCAGAAAATAGAGCCCCAGCTTCTTTTCATGCAGATCACTGTAATATGCCCAGGCTCCGCTTGCTCTCTCTTCCCAGGGAGTGAGGTGCGAGAGCTTCATTGCATCGACCTCAGGTAGCAAGTGGACGTAGTAGGCATTGGTCGTATGGACTATATCGACCATGCCTGTCTGCGCAGCTTGGACCTGGTCCTGAATTTTGACGACCTCTGGCCCACCGATAAGGTTTATCTTCAGTTCGCCGGGATATTTCTGCGCGATCTGTTTTCCCACGCTCTCCAGGAAAAAATCGAGAGACTGGTTGCCCTCGGCCGCGTTTTTCGGCCATGCAGTAAGTGCTTTCAGGGTAATCTGTTCAGCTTTGGCAGGCACATATTGAGTAACCAATACCGCAGATGCGAAAAAAAACAAGAACACCAAAAAAGCTAATCTCTTTTTCATTGTCTTCTCCTCCTTTTTTTTATTTTTTTCCAAACATATTTTAAATCACTCCTCAGCACTCCTTCGTATATCGTCCTTCGTCTTTCGTCTATCGTCCATCGTTAGAAACTCTCACTTCATTCCCATCAGACTGGGTATAACAGTTGCTAAGAATGGCATAACCAGCACAAGGACAATACACAAAATATCTACAATGACATAGGGAGTGACCGCTTTCCAGATATCAGCCATGGTGATCTCCGGAGGGGCCACCCCTTTCATCACAAAGAGAGTAACGCCAAAGGGAGGCGTAATCAAACCTGTCTCAAGGGCGATAAGCATGAGGACCCCGAACCAGATGGGATTATAATGAAAGGCATTGACGACAGGCATGTAGATAGGTATAGTGATCATCATAATTGCAACGGTTTCCATGAAACAGCCAAGGATGAGGACGATGATCAGCATGCCAATGAGGATTACTATCGGCGGAATACTGAGTTTGGTAATAAATTCCGTCATGCCTGCAGCAGCACCGGTAAAGGCTAAGATTTGACCATATGTGGTGGAGACAATGACAATCATGAAGATCATGACCGTGACTTTGACGGTGCCCATGACTGACTTCTTGATCACTTCCCAATTCAAATGCCTGTAAATAAAAGCTAAAATAAACGACCCCAATGTCCCTGTCGCAGCAGCTTCCGTAGGGGTTGCCACACCAAGAAAGATGAATCCTAATACCATAAAGATAATGAGTCCAAGGGGTACCAAGTCTTTCAAAGTGACCAGCACTTTTTCTTTCAGAGGGATATGGGGAACATCATACATGGGCGCTTCTTCAGGCTTGATTCTCACCCATAATACCACGTAGACAAAATAGAGGGCAGACATGATTAAGCCCGCCGGTATGCCAGCCATAAGAAGTTGTCCCACATCAATGTTTGCAAGGCTTGCGAGTACCACCGTAAGTGCGTTGGGAGGAATAAGCGCGTCAACCGTACCTACTCCCATGAGTGGCCCAAGACTCATGTTCTTGCTGTAGCCTCTTTTCAGCATGTCAGGAAGCAGGATCGTACCAAGGAGAGCGCACGTTGCAATAGTGGAGCCGCTCAAAGCACCGATGATAACCCCCATAATGATAGCTAAGATAGAGAGCCTGCCCCGGAACTTCCCCAGCCATTTATCGAGCACATTCACGGCATTCAGCCCAAGGCCTGAATGGAAGATCAATTCACCCATAAGGATGAAAAAAGGTACAGGGAGCAGAGTGAACGTGGTAATGGAAGAAAAGACCCCTGTCACCACCGCAATAAGGCCTGGTATTCCCCCCAGGAAAAAATAGGCGGCAACAATATTCACCACAAGAAAGGCGAAGGCAATGGGCAGGTTGGTGAGAAGCATGAAGACCATGCTTCCAAAGAGCAAGCTGATGATCAGCCACCATTCCATAGAGTACTCAGAAAATAAAAGTTTCGTCTCAGGGTAAGGGTAAAGATGCCCGTTTCGTCATGACGGTGAACGTTAAACGATAAACGATGAACCATACATTATCTTTTTTGTTCATTGTCCATCGTCCATTGTTCAAAACAGTCTTCGTAACCTTAACCTATAGACCATTTTCATTGTTCGGGGGTGACGCTTCCTTCATGAAACATTACCTCTCTGCCCTAATATCGATCAACCTCCTCCATGCCATCCTGAAGAACTGGATGGTAAGGAGGATGCTGCCTATGGGAATAATGACGAAAATGATCCATTTCGGAATCGTTACCCCCCTTACGTCGGTTATTCCTTTTATGATGCATTCACGCGTATAGTCAATTCCGAAATAGACCATGAAGGCACAAGCTAGTCCGCCGATGATAAATATGATGAGGTCGAGATAACGTTTTGTTTTCTCATTGAGATGAGTGTAGATGACATCGGTAGTGATATGCCCTCTCTCTCTCAAAAGCCAGGTGGTTGCAAGAAAAACGATCCATAACAGGGCATATTCGGTCGTCTGCATGAGCCATATCGTTGTCTTTGTAAATAAAAATCGCATGCCAATGGTGTAGCAGACTGCAGCCGTGATGAATAGGAGTATGACGCCAGCCAGAAAAGCCAGGAGATCAATCAACCTATCAAAAAAAGTCCAAAATTGCTTCATAAGAATGGCCTAAAAAATATCAGCCCGTAGAGAAAAGGTCAAGAAAAATCTCTTTATTATAAGGAAGGATATTATAGTGAACGACTCTGAAAAGTGGTCATTGCGAGGAGCGAAGCGACGTGGGTCGTATCGACCTTCACTTCGTTCGCAATGACACATTGGGTATATGTCAACTTATTTTTGTTGTTCACTATAGCTTCCTTACTTTTTAACTAATGAACCCTTTCATGATTTGTGCCTTCTTGCGGCAGGGAGGGTTGATGTGGAGTGATCTGCCCTATGCTTCAATTTCTCCCACTCCTCATCCACATCCATTTGGATCTGTCTAATCTGCTCTTCCTTCAAGTGTCTGAATCTCCCCTGCTTCAGGAGGTACTCCTGGACAGGGAGACAGCGTGGATTATGATTGATGGTATATCTCTTCCCATATTCCACTTCATAAAGGGGAAAAACATTTGTTTCCACGGCAAGGATGGAAATTTCAGGAGAAATATCGGATGGCATTCTCCAACCGGTCGGACAGGGAGAGAGTAAATGAATAAACTTCGTTCCTCGGATCCCTTTGGCTTTCATGATTTTCTGCTGAAGATCTCGTGGAAACCCGGGGGTTGCTGTAGCCGAATATGGATTGTAATGGGCGGCCATGATCTCCATGATATTCTTCTTTCGATTCGGATTTCCTTTAGGCGTCGTCCCTGTCCAGGCAAAGGCGGGAGTGGATGAGCTCACTTGAATCCCGGTGTTCATATAGGCTTCATTATCCAGGCAGACATAGACAATATCATCGTTGTTCTTTGTCACTCCTGAAAGAGCTGCCAGTCCGATGTCGAAGGTTCCCCCATCTCCTGCAAAAGCCACCACCTGAATATCATCCTTCCCCTGAATTTTAAGGGCATTGGCAATCCCAGCTGCGGTCGGGGCTGCAATTTCAAAGGCAGAATGAAAGGCCGGCACCGCGTGAGGGGAATTGGGATACATGCCGGAAACTGCCCCTCCACAAGATGGAACGATGATGACGATAGTTCGGGGCCCCATGGCCTGCATCACCAGTTTCATGCCGGTCGCCAGTCCACAGCCGGCACAGGCGCCATGACCGGGTCTTAAATAATTTGGGCCTAATTCTGGAAAGGCCATATGAATTCTCCTCCATCTCTACCAGTATTGACAAACAAACTACCGGAAATCCCAAATTCCAAGTTCCAAATCCCAAACAAATCTCAAATCCCAATTTCAAATGCCCCCCTCTCCCCATCCCTCTCCCCTTGGGGGAGAGGGGAAGGGTGAGGGGAATTGGAATTTCGGTCATTGGAATTTATTTGGTGCTTATTCCTTTATTCTTCCAAGATCCAGATCGGTGTATCTCTTGGTTCCGTTCTGTTCTCAACATCAAGAGCGATTTTTTGAATGATTTCGGGTGGTACATCTGTACCACCGACCCCTGCTATGTAGCTGAAAGTAAGAGGATGGTCGGGAGAATGAACCAGGGCTGCCCTTAATTCTTGGCAAAAAATCCCTCCGCTCCCGAGAGAGAAGTTTCGATCAATGACAGCAATCTTTTTCTTTCCTCGAAGCGTTTGTTGAATTTCTTCCGCTGGAAAAGGTCTGAAGAGGCGTATTTTTAACTGCCCAACCCGGTGTCCCTGTTCTCGAAGGGCCCTAATAGCAACCCTGGCCGTACTCGTGATCGTTCCAGCTGTCACGATTACGATCTCAGCATCTTCCAGCATCACCGGCTCAATGATCCCATATCCTCTTCCAAACTCCTCTCTATATTCATGATCAACCCTGTCAGCGATTTCCTTGACTGTATCCATCGAAGTCTGAGCCATATGCCTATACTTACGATACAACTCCGCGGGCACCACTGGTATTAAATATCCCGGCTTATCAATATCAAACCGATGGGGGAGGTCAAGAGGCGGGAGGAATTGATCCACTTTCTCCTGCTCAGGAATGTCCACAGGTTCCATAAAATGAGAAACTAAAAAAGCCTCTAAACAGACCATTGCTGGCAGGAATACCTGTTCTGCAACTTTATACGCCTGAATCACGCTATCAAGCGCTTCTTGACCATTTTCACAATAAAATTGAATCCATCCTGTATCTCTCTGGGAAAGGCTGTCCAGCTGGTCAGCCCAGAATCCCCATGGCGCAGCCAATACTCGATTGACATTGGCCATGACGATGGGAACCCGACACCCGGCAGCAAAATGGAGCATCTCGTGCATCAAGGCAATGCCTTGAGAGGAGGTCGCTGTGAATGTTCTGACGCCTGTTAAGGAGGCGGAAATACATGCTGCCATGGCAGAGTGTTCCGACTCCGTTCGCATCATGATCCCCTTTAGCTCACCCGAGGCCTCCCAATCGGAGAGCTTTTCATAGATCGAGGTCTGTGGCGTGATCGGATATGCAGCGATCAAAGGTGTCCTGCAGAGCTTGACCGCAAGGGCCACTGCTTGATTTCCGGTGATAAAATCCCTCATGAAAACTCCCTTGTCGAAAAATCATTGCAAAACTAACAATTACCAGTAGCAATGAGTAGAAAAAGATCAAATCACTCCTCTCCTCCCTTTACAAAAGGGAGGTCGAAGCGACTCTGCGCGAAGACTCGCTCCGAGAATTCCCCTCTTTGGCAAAGAGGGGTTAGGGGAGATTTTCAGAAAAGTATGCCTTCTCAAATATGGACTCCTTAGTAACTTTGACCGCGAAGCGCGGGATTAAATTGGATTGATCCTTTTCCACATTGTATTGATCTTTATCCGTGCTCTTTCATTTGGACGACGCTTCTGGGACAGGCCCTGGCGCAGGTGCCGCATCCTTTGCAATGGTCCAAATCGACGGTCTTCACCTTTTGCGCCGGATCGAGTGAGATCACTCCCTCCGGGCAGAAGAAATAACAATTGTAACAGTAGTTGCATGTCCCGCAGGTAAAGCATCTCGAAGCAGAAACTTGGGCTTGATCGGCGGAGAATCCCCGGTTCACCTCCGAAAACCCCTGCAATGCCTTTTCACGGCTTAGTCTTCGTCCCTTCACCCGCTGGACCGGCTTAAAGAACAGTGTATTAATTTTTTCATAAGGGACGACCTCCTTCACTTCCGGCCATTTCCCTTCCTCTATCCCCGAGCGATAGGCTTCCATAGAGAGAGAGCCTTTATTTCCAGCCCGGACCTTCGGAAGAAATTCGTCACCCGACAGTCCCCTCAGGTGGAGATCGATGGAAATGGCCGCCTTCTTTCCTGAGGCGATAGCAGTGACGACCGTTCGCGGCTGATCAATTGCATCGCCGCCCGCGAAGACGTGCTCCTGTCCATCCAACCGGGAGGGGCCTGCCTCCAGCAGGCCATTCTGAATCAATTCAGGAGGCAGCCATGAAATATCGACTCCTTCGCCAACGGCCGTCACCAGGCTGTCGGCCTCAATCGTCAGGAGATCCCCCTTCATGGGCAGAGGTCTCGGCCTGCCGCTCGCATCAGGTTTGCCCAATCGCATGTGCTGAAATCTCACGGCAATTTTCTTATTCTTACGGAGTCTGATCTCAACGGGTTGAATCAAGAATTCGAAACGCACCCCTTCTTCCTCGGCATCCCTCTTCTCTTCTTCAATGGCCGGCATTTCGTCCTTCGTCCTTCGATATGCCACAGTGACCCTGGAGCCAAGGCGCAGGGCCGCGCGGGCCACATCCATCGCTGTGTTCCCCCCGCCAACGACAACGACCTCTTTCCCCAATCTAACCTTCTCTCTAGAGTTGATCCTCCCCAGCAGTTCCTTCCCTTTCCATACCCCTTTCAACTCTTCGCCTTCGATCTTCAGGGGAAGATTTTTCTCGGCGCCAGGAGAAAGAAAGACTGCATCGAACCCCTTCAACTCGGAGAAAGGAAGGTCGATTCCCACCCTGAAGCCGCTCCTGATCTCGACTCCGAGATTCAAAATCCTCTGGATCTCTTTTCTCAAGATCGATTTCGGGAGCCGGTATTCCGGAATACCCCAGCGCATGACTCCGCCGGCCTCTCTCAGGGCCTCAAAGACAGTCACCTGATGGCCAAGTAGGGCAAGAAAGTAGGCGCTGGAAAGGCCCGCCGGTCCTGATCCCACCACGGCAATCCTACTCGGGTTCTTCCCTGATTTCGGACGGAGGTCTGAAACCATGTGACCCGCGGCATCGGACACATATCTTTCCATTGCTTGAATGGAGACGGATTCATCATATTCGCCCCGGTTGCAGTGAATTTCGCAAGGATGGAAACAGACTCTTCCGCATATGCCCGGAAACGGGTTTTCCCTCAAGAGAACCCGAAACGCCTCCTCGTCTCTTCCTTCACCGGCAAGATAAAGAAATTCGGGAATGGGATTTCCTGTCGGACAGGCCTCCTGGCAGGGAGCGGTCATGAATGCGGTTTCAGGCTTCTGAAAACCCCACTTCCCCGTTTCGATTACTTCCGTACTTCCGTAAGAGATAGGAATGAGGGGCTCTGATAAGAAGTTATTCTTCATTTCCATTTTAGATTCCCATACTTCTGAGTCTTAGAATTCGCTTCTAACATTTATGCAAAAAGATTCACGGTATATCAAATTCTAAATTCGAAGCACGAAATCCGAAACAAGCACTAATTTTCAAAATTTCAATTTTCCAAACAAATAAGTTTTGAATTTTGATATTTGAATTTGTTTAGAATTTCGAAATTCGGATTTCGGATTTGAAATATACGCCAACGCGTTTATCCTTCTATCTCATACACCTTTGTCTGCTCGTAGGCCTCGCGCACCGCCCGGACATTCTCTTCCACCCTGGCGGGTACCATCGTCCGCACCGCATCTATCAGCGTATCCATCCTGACCAGATGGGTGAGCCGTACGTACGCGCCCAACATTGCCGTGTTGAACGTGTCCCCCAATCCGGCGCTCCGCGCGATAGCGCCAGCATCGATCAGGCCGATCTTAAACCTTTTCAAATTGGCAAAAGAATTCATTTCCTTACTTGAGTTGATCAGGATCAATCCGTCCGGTTTAAGCTCCTTGAATATCTCTTGCTCATGCGTCAAGGACAGATCAAGAATAATCAGGTGGTCAGGGTGTTTAATCTGACACTTCAAAAGAATGGGTTCGTTGTCCACGCGCAGAAAACCAAAGACAGGCGCCCCCCGGCGCTCGTTTCCGAAGATAGAAAAACTCTGGGGATACTTTCCTTCCAGGAAGAAAGACTTCCCCAAGATCTCGGATGCGACAACCGCCCCCTGGCCGCCACGGCCTAAAAACTTAATTTCGATCATACATCGTCCCTAACTTTGAATGAATCTTTCTCACCCCTTTCTCTCTCTCCTGAAGGGGGAATGAAAGGGTAAAACTATTCCTCTATTTTCCTATCCTCTTTAAGAGCATATCTCAATATATCTTTCTTTGATTGTTCAAGGTGGCACTTTATTGCTCTGTTCACTTCTTCCAGATCACCCTTTTCAATTGCTTCAAGGATCCCTTGGTGGCCCTGGATCGCCCTCAAGACATTGTCCGGGGAATAAATGCTCTGAATTCTGTACCTCAACATATGTCGCCTTAACGTCTGTCCCAATTCCTGGAGACGCTTGCTTCCGCTCTGTCTTGCAATGATCTCATGAAATTGGGCATCCAAATCTATAAAGGTCCTCGGATCTCCATGGACAGCCTTTTCCTCTGAGACTGAGATGTTCTTTCTCAATTCCTCAATGAGTTTTTGAGGAGCCTTTCCCATGGCCCAGCGGGCCGCCACCCCCTCTATCGCTACCCTGATCTCACATATCTCCTCAACCTCGGCCTCGTTAATGGGTTTAACCACATATCCCACCCTCGGTATGGATTCGATGAGGCCTTCAAGTTCCAGGCTGTGGAGCGCTTCTCTGACCGGCGTTCGGGATGTTCCAATTTCATTTGCGATTTTATTTTCTATTAAGTGATGATGGGGAGGGATCTCTCCACTCAAGAGCTGCTCACGAAGGTGATCATAAATCTTCTGGCGTATTGATTTGGTATTCTTAATTATTAGTCTTCGCATTTGATGGAGTACTGTACCCCAGTTTAATGGACCTG
>Ga0214474_1000990_pt1 | contig 13421 bp, 7 predicted proteins | sample RVTome_2_FD_187335 | JGI IMG/M metagenome (GOLD analysis project Ga0214474, IMG submission 187335) | Soil microbial communities from uranium-contaminated site in the Upper Colorado River Basin, Wyoming, United States - RVT95D214 HiSeq ...
TAGATTCATCTCCTTCATGATCTGGGTGACCATGGGCGCTGTGGCAAAGAGCAACAGATGCGAGAGGAATGCAATGACGAAGGAGAAAGAAATCATGACCCAACGGTATTTTCTCATGGTCGTTATCGCGTTTTATATAAATTGATAAAATCGTAGATGAACGAAACCTCAGTGTCAAGGGTTCCTTCTGTAAAAACTTCATATTTCTTTGTTGACAAAGGGGGTAAGATTGATTATCATATATCCATATACCATAGGGGGGTATAGTATATTATGGAAAAAGAAAAGAAAGATGTTTTGCTGAGATTACGAAGGATTGAAGGACAGATCCGTGGCCTGCAAAGGATGGTCGAGGAAGGGAGTTCCTGTGCAGACATTTTGACACAGGTGGCGGCTGTTACCGCCGCCATCAAAAAAGTCGGTACGGTTGTTGTGAAGACGTATATGGAAGAATGTCTGGATAAAAGTCAGAAGTTGCCCAGTGTCAAACGAGGAGAGACCTTCAAAGATTTTCAAAAAGCGGTCTCAAGATATATCGATTGGGCATGATCTAAATAAGGATTATGAAGAGGAGGGAAAATGAAATGGCGACTACTTTGAAAGTAAAAGGAATGAGCTGTCAGCATTGCGTGATGTCCGTCACCAAAGCGCTGGGTCAACTGAACGGGGTTAAGAACGTACAAGTAAACCTTGACAAAGGGGAGGTTCGTTTTGATAATACAAAAGAGGTAGCATCGAACCGGATTGAGAAAGCCATCAGCGATGCTGGGTACGAGGTCATTCAAAATTAAATTTCAGATTTCAAATTTTAGATGTCAGATTTTTCAATCTGCAATCTGCAATTTAGGAGGTAGTTATGCCTATCTATGAATATCGATGTCGTAAGTGTGAGGTCATTTTTGAGAGGTTCCAGAAGGTCAATGAAGATGGGGAGTCTTTGACCTGCCCTGCCTGTGGAGCAAAAAAGCCTGAGAAGATTCTTTCTGGATTTTCTTCTTCCAAGGGATCGGAATCATCCTCTTCCTGCGGTTCTTCAGGTGGCTCGACAAGGTTTTCTTGAGGCTAACTGAGAACCGGTAGTTCACCGGTTTCCTAAACTTTAGTGATTCTTAAATAAAGTAGTCATATCCCCTAGGGTTTTTGTCTTCTACAATTCTATCTATCCCAAGGCACATCCATAAAAGGTTCCCCCTCTCAAATTAAAAATCCGTGTGAGACCTGATTTGATAAAAGATCTGATTGCCCATTTTTATGATGGTTGCCCACTTTCATAAACAGTTGAAGAAAAGGCTGATATTTTAATTGGTTAGATATCTAAGAAATGGGTCTTTAAAAAAACAGCTCGGATTTATGGTCAAAGGTTCGGGTTTATATTGATTCCGTATTGGAAAGCAAGAGTCCTAAAATTCATATCAAAAACCATCAGTTACCAATGGTTGAGGTAGAATTCTGTTTTCTTTCACTGATTGGCATCCGATTTGCTCAATACAAACGAACACCACGAATTACAGCGAATACCACGAATAGGTTTATTCGTGCAATTCGTTATCATTCGTTTAATTCGTATATTTTCTCTTTTTAAAATATTCTTGACAAAATTTTTGAATGGTGTATTAATCGCACCAAATTATTTTTTTATCGTAAGTGAGACAAGGTAGAAGTTTTTCTGGAATTCGCACACCCGACACGGACACGTTATTTTCATTGATTCTTGGAGGTGACCTATGAGGTATAGGAGTGGAATTTGTATAGGGGCGATTTGGGTAGTTTTTATAGTGTTTAGTTCATTTTTGGCGGGTGGCAATGCTTGGTGTCAATCCTCTTTAGCGATAAATTATTCGAATCTATCAATGGGCTTTGGGGCCCAGCAGAATTTGTCAGCATCGGGAGGTTGTCCCCCTTATACTTGGAGTCTATCCGGCGGCGGCTCACTTACGTCCGGAGGAGGCAACAACTCGAGTGCAACCTATACCGCGCCAACGAGCAATCCGAGTTGTGCCAGCAACGCGATAATAACCTTAACCGACAGTTGTAAAGGCACGGCATGTATTAAAATAGCTGCCACCACCACTAACCTATGGATTGCATTAAGGAGAATCAAATTCGTTTCTTGTGGTGAATCTGGTTTAATAGAGGGTGAGTGGTGGTATTGTGATGGCACATCGACCGGTCCATCTTGTTACACGGCCGCTGGCTCCCAGGGGCCGTGCCCATGGTGTTGGGATGGGCCTTGTGATTGTGGCCGATATATTGGAGATGATGGATACTACTGTGCCAGAGGAGGCATGGAATTCCAATGTGCTATGTGTACTTCGTGTGGGGTTACCGATGTTCGGACACCAGCGATGGTACAACAAGGTTGTTGCCCATTAAACCCCGATACCGGGAAGCCCTACGATGGACCTGATTGTGAAAGCCTGACAAAGAACAGTGGCCGTCCCCAATTATGCGACTATTCTGAAGGGAAGGTCACGAATTCTGTTGCCAATCCCACCAATGCAGCTACAGGCAACAAATTTGAAGAGGTTCTTGATCTCTCAATCTCCACCCCCGGAATACCCCTTGAATTCAGAAGATCCTACAACAGCCAGATTACCTTTGATGCCCTCCTGGGCTATGGATGGACACACTCCTTTGACATCTCTCTCGGTGTAGTTCAAACGAGTCCGACAAAAAGAGTCCGTATTTGGGATTCAGATGGTCGAAGTCTCTATTTTATTGAGGTTCAACAGACTTCTACTGAGATTCTTTTCGGAGGAGAATCCGGGGTCAAAGACCGGCTCAAGCAGGTTATTGCTTCAGGAGAATACTTCCTCCGCCGAAAAGAAGGGAACCTCACCTACAAATTCAGCTCCGATGGAAAACTCCTCCAGATCTCCGATCCCAATGGAAACACACAGACCTTTACCTATACTGGTAGCCTTCTTACTCAGGTTTCAGACAACTTTGGAAAGACTTTTACAATCCAGCACACTGGCAATCGTATTACCTCCATCACAGACCCAAAGAGCCAATCTGTCCTTTATGAATACACAAACGGAGACTTAACCAAAGTCACCTATCCTGATACAAACTTCATAAGTTATGCCTATTCGAACCACGATCTGACAGACAAATATGATACCAGCAACAACCTGATCGGTCACTGGGGATACGATGGCAGCCACAGAGTGATAAATTACTACAGCCACATTAAAGATACTGTCCATCAGGAAGAGATAAACTTAACTTATCAGCCTAATAGCACTCTCGTGACAAACTCAACCGGGACAACGACCTATACTACAGCATTCATCGATGGAATCAATGTGGTTCAACAAATTGACGGCTGCTCGACCTGTGGAAGCGTAAATAAACACTTTACTTACAGCAACCGCCTCGACCTTACGCAGGTGACTTCTATCGATGGTTCAAACCAATACACAACCCAGTACACCTATGATAACCCAACCAACCCCTGGGAGCAGGTGGGTGAGGTCCTAACAATGACAGAGGCCCTCGGATGGCCCGAGCAGAGAATTACTTCTTACACCTACTCCCACCGCACAGACGACCCCTTCCTTCTCACCCAGAGCACAGAGACCATAAAGAGTGTAGTTGATCCTCAGCAGAACAAAGTCACAACCACTGCCTATGATAACCAGGGTAACATCCTCTCCAGGCAGGAAACAGGCTATGTGTTCATCAACGGGGTTGCCACCCCAAAGACCTACACAACCCAATACCAGTACAACACCCTGGGCCAGCTCACCCAGATCAACGGCCCAAGAACAGATGTCACAGATATTACCACCCTTGAATACTATGACAACACCTCTGGAGAGGGAAACAACCGGGGCCAGCTCAAAGCCATTGTCAATGCCCTGAATCAAAGGACAGAATTCTCAAACTACGATGCCAATGGAAACGTAGGAACGATCACCGATCCCAATGGTGTGATCACCCAGCGAACCTATGATCAGAGAAACCGAATAAAAACCATCACCAACCAGACCACAGGGGCTCAGACCCAGTACTTCTACGACATCAGAGGAAACCTCTCCTACATCATCCTACCCGTACCCGTTGGGAACCGGATCGACTTCACCTACAACCTTGCCAATAAACTGACAGAGATCAAAGACAGCCTCGATAACAAGATCCAGTACCAATACGATGTAGAAGGAAACCGGATCAAAGAAGAGACCAAAGACCCTCTGGGGACTCTGAAGAAATACCTTGACTTCACCTACGATGCCTATAACAACCTCAAGAAAATCATCAACCCTGACACCACCTATACCGAATACACCTATGACGGAAGAAAAAACCCGACTGCATCGAAAGACCCGAGAAACTACACGACCACTTACTCCTACGATGCCCTAAGCCGGCAAAAAGACTCAACCCAAATCTGGAATGTAGTCACCAGCTATGGCTATGACACCCAGGACAACCAGGCAACCGTTACAGACCCCAATAGCAACACCACCTCTTACTACAATGATGACTTTGGGAGGAAAAACCAGACCGGCTCCCCGGATACCGGGACCACGGATTACCTCTACGATGAAGCAGGAAACCTCCTTCAGAGGTTTGATGCCAAAGAAACAGTGGTCAACTACACCTATGATGCCTTAAACCGGCTCACAGCCATTCAATTTCCTTCAGATTCCACCCAGAACGTCACCTTCACCTATGATTCAACGTCAGTGACCTATGGAATAGGAAGGCTTACAGGAAGGACTGATCCCTCTGGATCTTACGTCTTTTATTATGATGCCCATGGAAACCTGACCAGAGAAGAAAAGACTGTAAACAGCATTCTCTACACAACCCAGTATACCTACAATAACAACAATATCCTCACTTCTATTACCTACCCATCAGGTAGAGTAATCACCTATACGCCGGATCAAATAGGAAGAATCTCCCAGGTGAGCGCAATAGTCAACAGCAACCCAAAAACCCTTGCCTCAGCCATCACTTACTTACCTTATGGAGGAATAACAGGATTAACTTATGGAAACTCTCTCACCTTGACCCAGGGATATGATAACCAGTACAGAATATCCTCAATCGTAACGGGTTCAATCCTGAACCTCGCCTATGGTTACGATGCCAATGGCAATATCACCTCCATTCTCGATACAGTTAACCCTCCAGGAGGAGAGGTCTTTGATCCTCCTGGGACCTACACTTACCAAACAGGGACAAACAAACTGACCCATATTGAGGGAACACCTTCAATAGACTTTGGATATGATGCGAATGCCAACATCACCACAGAAAATGCCTGGACGTATGTTTATGATCTATCGAACCAACTGGTCACGGTATTAAATAACTCCAATCAGGTCGCAGAGTATACCTACAATGGAGCAGGTCAGAGAATAAAGAAGGTGACGCAGACAGAGACCAGAATCTTCCATTATGACCTACGAGGTCATCTGATTGCGGAAACAAATCAGAGCGGACAGATGCTGGCGGAGTATATCTACCTTGGAGATCAGCTCCTATCAATGATCAAACCCGGAGAAACCGTCTATTACTATCATAATGATCATCTTGGTACTCCCCAGGTTCTCACAGATGATACCCAAACCATTGCCTGGAAAGCGGTCTACACACCGTTTGGCGAAGCAGTGGTTTCCATCCAGACAGTTGACAATCCCTTCCGCTTCCCGGGCCAATACTACGATCAGGAAACAGGACTCCACTACAACTACTTCCGTTACTACAATCCCCAAACCGGCAGATACATCACCCCTGATCCAATTGGATTGGAGGGGGGAATCAATCTATTCGTTTACGTTGCAGGGAACCCGGTCAATCGGATTGACCGATTAGGGTTGAAGGATTGCGATTGCCCAGGAGGCGAATGGTCCTCTTTCTCAATACCTGCATTTTCAGCATTTTGGGGAGGAGGGGGAACTATAGCAAGGACTACATACAAGTGCAAAACAAACAACCGGGTTTGTGAAGCAACCTCTATTTGTTTTGGAGGTGGAGCAATAGGAGCTGTTGGAATTGGAATTGACTTTGGTGGTTACCCCAAGACTACGGTGGGTGTGGAAAATGTCTATCGTGATTCAGACTTCTCGGAATTCAGCTCCGGTATTTATGCGACAGGCGGGCCGGTGTCGATCACATTTACTGGTTCATCAAAGAATGTTGGCATTTCGAAGAGTTGGGGTGTTGGGGTGGCCTATGTGACTTGTTTTAACGTTTATATCAGTTGCAAATGATTGCGAGGTGTAATGTGAAGTATCTTCCATACATAATTGCATGTATCTTGATTCTTGCTAGCTGGTATTGGCTGGCGCGGACGATATTCCCTCTATTAAAAAAGAAAGGATACAAGATAAGTAAGATAGAGCTATATGGTTTATTGTTCATCTTATTTCTTGTCATGCTGGCATTAATTGTGACATATCTGCTGACAAATGGAACTTTCATATGGAGATGACTCGTTAAGTTGTGTCCTAACTACCAGATCATGAGCCGATAAAAGGAGGAAAAGAGGGTGACGCTTCTGAGAGAGAAAGGGAGGTATCATCATGGAGAGTGTAAAGGAAGTAAACAGATGATGCTAAATTCTTCACCCATGCTCTTTGAAAACTGAAGCTAAAGGGGGTAAAAAAGAAGCTCTCTTAGGGGGAGACGTATCGGAGTATCTCCGGGCCAATATTACGACCCAGAAACAGGACTCCATTACAACTACTTCCGCTACTACAATCCCCAGACTGGAAGGTATATAACTCCCGATCCAATTGGGTTAGAGGGCGGGATTAACCTATTCACATACGTTGCCAATAACCCAATCAATGCAGTTGACCCGTTAGGGTTGCTTATGGTTTGTTCACAACTTAGGGTAGGAAACAATACGACAATAACATGCTATGATTCATCGGGTACGTCTACGTACCATCTTTCAGAGCCTGCACCTGTCAATCCGGCAGCTCCTTACGAAAAGGATCAACAGTTAGCCCCAGGACTTTATTTCCTATTACCAAGAACAACATGGGGAGGGGTTCTTCCTAAAGGTTCACCTGTGTACACAACTCCTGGCCAGCCGGCTGGAACGATTATCACTCCAAGTGGAAAAATACGTGGTGTTCCAGTACCTGCAGGGCCTCATGTTGCTGGCCCGGAAAAGAGATCAGAAGGCTGTCCTCTATTTCCAAGGACGAAAGCAGGGAGGAAACAACAAAAGGAATTTTATCGCCATTTTAAGGAAAATATAAATACTGGCGGTACATTGATATACATATTAGATCCGCTAAGTATAGAGAAAATATGAATATTGACGGCATATGGATATTCACATTGGATCTGTTGAGTCCGAAAGGAGGGCCTACAAATGTGCACTAAAAATATCTTTCTAGTTTATTGCATTTTATTTTTCATTTGTGTCTTTGCAGATGTTCTTCGAGCTGGAGATTGGGTATTCGAATCTGAAGAAGCTAAAGAAATCTATACTAAGAAGAAGATCCAGATTCCTTGTAAACGCATCGGAGAGCTTCTGAATAAAGATGATATACAAGGGGTGTACATAGCCATTAGAGATGCCGCATTATTTGGGGACAAAACATGCAATAAGTATATCAAGGAAAACCTCGACAGGTTGAAGGGAATAGAAGGTGCCAAAGATGCCGTAGCATTTTATTCTTATAAAAACGGAGATCTTTCCGGCCTTAAATTGCTTGCGGACTCATACGACAAAGATGCTCAGAAGATTGGTGATCACTGGACTATAGATGTTTTTGGATTTTTGAATGAGTGGGAAATTAGTGGTAGGAGGCTTGTCAGACATGCAAAATGTTGTAGTGATTTGGTAGGGGGCGAAGCATTATGCTCTGCTATTTGGTGGAGGCGGTATCTATACGGTGAGAAAGATTTTAAACATTTCTGGTTTAAGATAGGGAAAGAAGAAAATGTGAGCTCAGAGAAGCTTCAGCATTTTTACGACACCTGTCATCCGTGAAAAGCACTGATAACGATCCAAAGGTTAAGTTGTCTAAATTGGCCAGATCTATGGCCGGAGCCAACTTCTTAACACCCGCTCTTTGAAAACTGAAGCTTAATAAAAAAATGGATATAGGTGTCAGGTCTACACTATGACAGTTTGGAGACTTAGACGATTGTGGGCAGCCCTTGGCCGGTGATAAGAAGGATGACTATTTGCCAACAAGGGCAGGAAGTGTAGCGCCCAAAGAAAATAAACAGTTTTTAACTATAAGAAAGCATTCATGATGGAGGGTCGAAAGATGGCATCAAAATCTAAATTATGGTCTTTTATTTTTATCTTAATCTCAGGGGCAATTCTTTTATTTCCTTTTGTAGCCTACGCCCAAACACCAATTGACTGCGGGCAGACACTGGCCGGATCGATCAGCGCTCCGGCAGAAATAGACTCTTATACTTTCAGTGGATCGGTCAATGATGTGATAACGATTCGATCACGGAAAACGTCAGGAACCTTCACTGTCTATCTGAGTCTCTATAGCCCCGGCGGGAGTCTTCTTCAGAGTGGTGCTCAGATCAATCGAACATTAACAGAAACAGGAACCTACAGGATTGACGTGAGGGACCAAAATAATACGAATACCGGTGACTATCTTCTGTATTGGCAGCGGCTGAGCAGTCCCTGCAATGTGGTAGCGGATTTGCCGTGTGATCAGGTGGTATCGGGGTCAATCGGAACGACGACCGTAGACCCGCCACCCTGGAGGATATATACGTTTACAGCGGCGGCCAACGAGGCAGTTACGATTCGGTCGAGAAACACTTCGGGAGGGTCATTTACTCCTTACATCGAGCTTTACAATCCGTCGGGGGCATTTCTTCAGAACGGTAGTTATATGGATCGGACGTTGACTGTGGCAGGGACGTATACGATTCTGATGAGGGACTATTATAATACCTATGGAGGCAATTTTAATTTAAGCTGGCGTAAAGTAAGCACACCCCCGTGTAATTCGGCGCCGATCAATTGTGGGCAGACATTATCGGGATCGATCACAGCAGCGGACCAGATTAACTTCTATACGTTTACGGCGGCGGCCAACGATGTGGTGACGATTCGGACGCGGAAGGTATCTGGGAGTTTTACTACGGTGTTTGATCTTTATAGTCCTTCGGGTACGCAGATACTATCGGGTGCTGCATCGACCAATTGGACACAGACATTGACGGCGGCCGGGACGTATAAGATTTTGATGAGAGATTCAGGGAATGCGAACACGGGAGATTATCTTCTTTACTTGGAGCGGATGAACATTCCCTGCAATGTGGTAGCGGATTTGCCGTGTGATCAGGTGGTGTCGGGGTCAATCGGAACGACGACCGTAGACCCGCCACCCTGGAGGATATATACGTTTACAGCGGCGGCCAACGAGGCAGTTACGATTCGGTCGAGAAACACTTCGGGAGGGTCATTTACTCCTTACATCGAGCTTTACAATCCGTCGGGGGCATTTCTTCAGAACGGTAGTTATATGGATCGGACGTTGACTGTGGCAGGGACGTATACGATTCTGATGAGGGACTATTATAATACCTATGGAGGCAATTTTAATTTAAGCTGGCGTAAAGTAAGCACACCCCCGTGTAATTCGGCGCCGATCAATTGTGGGCAGACATTATCGGGATCGATCACAGCAGCGGACCAGATTAACTTCTATACGTTTACGGCGGCGGCCAACGATGTGGTGACGATTCGGACGCGGAAGGTATCTGGGAGTTTTACTACGGTGTTTGATCTTTATAGTCCTTCGGGTACGCAGATACTATCGGGTGCTGCATCGACCAACTGGACACAGACATTGACGGCGGCCGGGACGTATAAGATTTTGATGAGGGATTCAGGGAATGCGAACACGGGGGACTATTTATTATATTTGGAGAAGACGAACAGTCCCTGCAATGCGGCCCCGATCACTTGCGGCCAGGTGCTGACAGGGTCGATCGGAACCTCAACTGATCCGCCACCCTGGAAAGCTTATACCTTTACGGGTACGGCAGGCGATGCGGTCTCGATCCGGTCGCTTAAGACCAGCGCGGGCTCGTTTATCTCTTACATGGAGCTTTATGGTCCGAATGGGGGGTACATTGGTGGATACTATAACTATCCTCTGGATCGGACACTTACAGCCACCGGGACCCACACCATCCTGATGAGGGATTACTACAATGCCAACGCTGGGGATTTTCTCTTGGTCTGGCAGCGGATGAACAACCCCTGTGTTCCAGAACTTAGTTGCGGTCAGACGGCCACGGGCAATATAGGAAGAACGACGAGTGAACCACATTGGGGTTTCCATAAAATCTCGGTTTCCGCCAACGACGTGGTTAAGATCCGTGCCATCAAGACCTCAGGCAGTCTCGTGCCCTACCTTGAACTTTACAGCTTTAGTGGAAGTGTGGTGACGAGCGCTGCAGGCGAGATCAATACCACACTGACCGCAGCGGGAACCTACACCATCGTGGTGAGGGATCAAACGAATACCTATACAGGAGGCTACGCAGTCACATGGCAGAAGTGGAACAACCCCTGCGCTTCGGCACTCAATTGTGGTCAGGTAGCTTCCGGATCAATTGGTATCACAGCCGATCCACCGCCCTGGAGGTACTACTCCCTTACAGCCTCAGCCAATGACATCGTGACGATTCGGGCGACCAAAACATCCGGCACCCTAACTCCCTACCTTGAGATCTATAATTCCAGTGGTACCCAGGTTGCGAGTGGTGCAGGTCAGAAGGATACGACACTGGCGACTGCAGGAACTTATACAATCGTGGTTAGGGACCAAAACAACATCAACACAGGAAATTATACTTTTTATTGGAACAGGATCCCCAATCCCTGTAATGCAGTAGCTCTTAGTTGCGGTCAGGTTTTTCCGGCTTCAGTCGCTGCCGTAGGTGAGATAGACGCATACACGATCACCGTATCAGGAGGGGACAACATCGTCCTAACTTTAACCAAGACCTCAGGCGGACTTGATCCTTCTCTGGAGCTTTACAATAGCTCAGGGACCAGGGTTGCCTATCAATATACGCCTTCCGGAAACGAGACAGTTATTACTCAAACGCTATCCACAGGAGGGACCTATACTGTCTTTGCCTCTGACTACGGCAATGATGAAACGGGAAGTTATACGCTGAAATTTCAGAAGAACAATAATTCATGCACGGAGGTCTCTTTGCTCTTGCCCAACGGAGGTGAGAGCATTTTAGCAAGATCGACCTATACTATCCACTGGTCATGTACAAGCCCTTCTGGCGTCACCTCTCAAGAGATTAAACTGTCAACCGACGGTGGAATGAGCTTCCCGACTTCTATTGTTACGGGTCTTGCGGGGGATGTGAGAGCTTACAATTGGAATGTTCCATCCGAACTTTCGACAAACCAGGGTCGCATCCGTGTTATTGCTACGGATGGTTCAATGGCGAATGCATTTGATGATAGTGATGCTGACTTCACTATTAATCAGGTAGCTGGCCGCATCTATGTCTACGATGAATATAATCGATTGATTCAGGTTATCTATGAGGATGGGAAGAAGGTGACATATACCTACGATGCCGCGGGCAACCGGATCACTCTGATCAATGAGCAGTAATCGTCCGGAAATTGGACATTAGACACTGGACTTCAGACATCAGATTGGTGGTCTTCAAGTCTCTGGTTTCTGCCCCGATTTCCAGAATATAAGGGAACATCCTATATTGTTTAGTTGAATAGCTATGGCATAAGAATAGTTATTACAGAATCCAAAGCCCTTAGCCCTCAAAATAAAAAGGCCCTCTACCCAAAGTAAGGTATAGGGCCTTTTACTCTTTAACCTTTTCTTTTTCTTTCGCTACTTTTTCTCCTTTTTCTTTCTCTCCTTCTCCAGCTGTTTTTTGAGGCCTTCTACCTTTTCCTGAAATTCGTCGGTGACCGCACTCGACTGAATGTGATCGGTGATAATGTGAGGGGTCATCAACAGGACCAGCTCCCTTTTCTTATCCTGCAAATCATGGACGCCGAAAAGCGCCCCGAGGAGAGGAATTTTGCTCAGGAGTGGCACACCGCTCTTATTCCTTTTCCTTGTATCCTCAATCAGTCCTCCGATGACAATTGTCTGTCCTTCCAAAACGGAAACGGTGGTTTTCGCTGTCTTTTTATCAAAATAGGGAACATCCGTACGACCAAAAACGTCTTTCGTCGCCGCATCGCTTTTCTCAATTTGGATCTCCAGTGTGATGAGCCCTGCATCGCTGATACGCGGCGTGACAGTAAGAATAATACCCACATCCTTGTATTCAATCGTGCCTTCTACAACTCCAATGGTTGACGTGGAGGTCGTTGTATACGTATTGGTTAAGATGGGCTCGGAAGTTCCGATCTGAATCTTGGCTTCCTTATTATTGGAGGCAAGAATGTGAGGCGAGGAGATAATGTTCAAACGGTTATCGGCTGCCGCTGCATTGACCGCAGCGGAAACCCTCCCTCCTAATTCAACAATCGAGTATCGAATAAAACTCCCAGTAGCCAGCGCGGCGTTAAAGGGATCGGTAAGTGGCTGCGAACCTGCAACAACCCCTTGAGCCTCCGTGCCTTGCTTGTGGCCACTAGTTGTAACAAACTTTGCCCATTCGACCCCGAACTTATAGGTATCATCGAGGGTGATATCCGCAAGAAATGTCTCAATGAGAACCTGTTTGGGATAGATATCCAGTTTTTTGATCGTATCGAGAATGTTCTTGTAATCTCTGGCAAAGGCTCGAACGACCAGCGCGTTGTTCGTTTCATCCACAACAATATTGATCTCTCCTTCTGGCACAGCTCCTCCTTCTTCTTTTGCTGCAGGAGTAGTGGGAGGAGGGGGTGTGGCAGGAGGGGAGGAAGGAATGGGCTTTATCCCTCTGGGATATTCAGCTGCCGTGACCTTTTCTTTGAAATCTGCTTTTTTATCTTTCGCTGCCCCAAAAACTTGTTTCAGGACATCCCCCAGATCTTTCGCCTTCATGTTCTGAACATAATAGACGAACACACTGTATTTTGTCCCTTCCGTAGGGATTTTATCGAGCTCCTTGAGCCATCCCTCCACCTTCTCAAAGATATTGGGGATAGAACTCACAGCCAAAAGTGAGTTGATTCGAGTGATGGGGGTGAATGTGATGCCGACCCCTCTCCCTGATTTTGTGGAGACCTCGAAGGAAGCAAAGATCCGCTCCATCTCCTTGGCGACCTCATTCACATCGGCATTGGTAATGGGATAGATTCTTACTCTTAAGTCGGTGAAGATATCGAGATCGAAGAGGTGGATGATATCCACGGATTTTTTTACATTCGAGGCGAGGTCGCCAATGATGAGGATGTTGTTGGGAGGGTGTTCCACAATATCCGCTCCATCCGAAAGGAAGGGTTTGATCATCTTGGAGACCTCTGT
>Ga0214474_1000993_pt1 | contig 13396 bp, 14 predicted proteins | sample RVTome_2_FD_187335 | JGI IMG/M metagenome (GOLD analysis project Ga0214474, IMG submission 187335) | Soil microbial communities from uranium-contaminated site in the Upper Colorado River Basin, Wyoming, United States - RVT95D214 HiSeq ...
AGGGAAAGTCGGCACCTTGGAATTAAGTGGCTTACCTTGTATGCCTTTTCCGAGGAAAATTGGAAAAGGCCCAAGTATGAGGTTGACACCCTGATGGGCATATTGAAGAGTTTTCTTAAAAGTGAACTGGATGAAATGCTCGAAAATAGGATACGGTTTCAGACTATTGGAAATACAGAAAAACTCCCCGAAGACGTACAGGAAATTCTTCAAGATACCATTGAAAAAACATCCCGTAATAGTGGCATGATACTTACCCTTGCGCTTAGTTATGGGGGGAGACAGGAGATATTTCAGTCTGTAAGGAAGATTGCCGAAGAGATAAGGTCGGGCGCTCTTCGCATAGAGGAGATTACGGAGGATCTTATCGCTAATTCCCTTTACACAGGGGGGATGCCTGATCCGGATCTGCTCATAAGGACAAGCGGTGAATATAGAGTGAGTAATTTTTTATTATGGCAGATCGCTTATACGGAGATCTATATTACTCCTGTTTTGTGGCCTGATTTCCGGAAAGAGGAATATCTTCTGGCTATTGAGGAATTTCAGAAAAGGGAAAGAAGGTTTGGGTCCGCAGGTGAGTAGCAGGATGGACAGGGGCGTTTACATGCACATGAAAAGATGGCTTACCGGCATAATCGCCGCGCCTTTCCTGATTTACATGATATGGTGGGGACCGCGGTGGCTTTTTTATCTATTTCTTTTTGTTGCGGCCATTACAGCTCTAGCCGAATTTTACAGGATGGCCCCATCACATCTACCCAGATTTGTTCAATGGCTCAGCTATTTTATCAGCCTGCTGCTGTTTCTCATATTTGCAATAAAGCAGGTATTGCTTACCCCGATAATAATCGGACTGTGGGCAATTGTCCCCATGACCTTCTATATGCTGACCCACCCGATACCTGATGAGCAATGGATAGCTGATATGGGAAGGGCGCTCTTAGGTCCTATATACATATGCCTTCCCCTTGCGATGCTAATTTTAATAGATATGATACCGGAGGGGAATATATGGATCCTCTTCCTATTGATCGTTATATTTACAAATGATACCGGAGCTTTATATATTGGGAGGTTGTTTGGCAGGCATAAGCTCTATGAGTCAGTCAGCCCCAACAAGACCTGGGAGGGCGCTGTAGGGGGATTGATAAGCAGCTTTGTAGCAGCCGCGATTTTTTTGTATTTTTCCAGGATTCATGGACTGATGCTGGATATTTTCATCCTTGTCCTCCTGCTTTCCGTAATGGGACAGATTGGCGATCTTGTTGAATCCATGTTAAAAAGGATATACGGGATTAAAGATTCGGGGAGGATACTCCCGGGGCACGGAGGGATGCTGGACAGGATAGATGCGTTACTGTTTTCAATACCTGTGCTTTATATATATTTAACCTGGACGATTTAAAAAAATCTTTGTGATGTTCAGAAGGAACGGTATCTTTATCAATATGGAGGGGTTTGCCAATGGCGCTTAATCTGTATGACAGGGTAAGGGTTCTGGTTACCGGTGGGGCGGGGTTTTTAGGTTCCCATCTATGTGAAAGGTTGCTTGATGCAGGGAACTACACGATCTGCCTTGACAACTATTTTACTGGCCAGAAAAGAAATATATCTCACCTTACCGATAACAGGCATTTTGAATTTATCCGGCATGATCTTGTCAACCCCATTTTGCTGGAAGTGGACAGGATATATAATCTGGCATGTCCCGCATCGCCTGTGCATTATCAATATAATCCCGTGAAAACAATAAAGACAAGTGTTATGGGTTCCATTAACATGCTGGGCCTTGCCAAGAGAGTAAAGGCTAGGATATTGCAGGCATCTACAAGCGAGATATATGGTGACCCGACCGTTCACCCTCAAAGAGAGGATTACTGGGGGAATGTCAACACCATAGGTCTCAGGTCGTGTTATGATGAGGGGAAACGGTGCGCAGAGACACTCTTTTTCGATTATTACAGACAGAATAGCGTGGATATAAGGATTGTTCGTATCTTCAATACATATGGTCCCCGAATGCATCCGAATGACGGACGGGTGGTTAGTAATTTTATTGTCCAGGCGCTGAAAGGTGAGACTATCACTATTTTCGGGGACGGGAGCCAGACGAGATCGTTCTGTTACGTGGATGATATGATTGACGGAATAATGAAAATGATGGAAGGGCCGCATGATTTTGTTGGCCCTGTGAATCTGGGGAATCCTGTTGAAAACAGTATCAATGAATTAGCCGAACTTATTATAAAGCTTACAAAATCCAGGTCGCGGATAGACTTTCATCCTTTACCCTTGGATGATCCCAGAAGGCGCAGACCTGATATAACCCTTGCCAGGGAAAGACTTGGCTGGGAACCCAAGGTTGCTATCGAGGATGGCTTGAAAAAGACGATCCAGTATTTTAGGGAAATTCTGTAATGTCAGGGTTTAGATCATGGATCTAGTTATATACGTCCCACGGAGGTCTCCTTTTTTTATAGAGGTGAAGAAATAATCTGCAAGGACCCGGCATATGGATGTCGTCACGCGGACGGAGGATACATCGCAGAGCGCATGGCGTGTGGGGTCAAAAAAGAGAATATCGAATATCGATTTCAGAATATCGAATATTGAAAAAGTCTAAACTTCATAATTCGAAATTCCCTGTTCGATATTCGATATTCAATAATTCTACAGTTGTTTTATTTATAATAAAGGGAAATCCTCATAGGACATCAGATGAATATTCAATAGCAAATTTAACCGGATATCACTCAAGATAATTATTTTTTAGATATGAAAAAGATTGCCATATTAGGTTCCACCGGCTCTATTGGTGCAAACGCCCTCAAGGTAATTGAGTCTAATCCTGAAGAATACAAGGTCTTGGCCTTGACAGCCGGCAGGAATATAGGGCTTCTGATGAAACAGATATTTCAGTTTCAACCTATAGCTGCGGCTGTTTCAGAAGAGGGTCTGGCAGATATTTTGCGAGATAGGCTCAAAGGACATTCAAAGACGGAGATCCTGGCTGGTGTGGAAGGTTTTATTAAACTTGCCGCTCTTGAGGAGGTAGATACCGTCATCTCCGCGATGAGCGGGGCAGCCGGCCTGATACCTACCTATGCAGCTATTGAGGCAGGAAAGGATATTGCCCTGGCAAATAAAGAGACAATGGTTATGGCAGGCCCTGTTATTATGGGCCACGCCAAGGACAGGGATGTAACCATATTGCCTATTGATAGTGAACATAGCGCTATTTTTCAGGCCCTTCAGGGGCATCACAGGGAAGATCTTAAGCGCATTATCCTTACCGCTTCAGGAGGTCCTTTCAGAGAGGTAGCCAGGGAGAAACTGGAGACAATCACACCGGAAGAGGCACTTAAACATCCCAACTGGGATATGGGCAAGAAGATTACTATTGATTCCGCTACCCTTATGAATAAAGGGCTTGAAGTAATTGAAGCCAGATGGCTTTTTAACCTGGATATTGGTCAGATAGACATTCTCATTCACCCGGAGAGCATTATTCATTCCATGGTTGAATACAGGGATGGATCTATAATTGCACAGATGGGTATCCCAGATATGATAACCCCTATCTCTTACGCCCTTTCATATCCACGCCGTATGGCAACCAATCTTCCTTCGTTAAAGCTTGAGGAGATAGGAACACTCACTTTTAAGAGACCTGACATGGAAAGATTTAAATGCCTTGCCCTCGCAATTAAGGCATCTGAAATAGGTGAAAGCATGCCCGCGGTCTTAAACGGTGCTAATGAGATTGCGGTTGAATCTTTTCTCCAGGGTAGGCTAGGATTTCTCCAGATCCCGATTCTGATAGAAAAGACCATGGATATTCATAAGCCCTTTTCCATACATAATATAGACAGGGTTCTTGAAGCGGATAGATGGGCAAGAAAGACGGCTGAAAGGCTGTTGCTCGGACTGAGAAATTAGAAATAGGAGGCGATTTAGTAAATGCATATTTTCTTAGAGTTTTTTCAGTTTTCCTCGCATATCGTAATATATTACCTGCTCCCTTTTGTCGTTGTCTTGGGGGTAATGATTTTTTTTCATGAACTGGGTCATTTCATTACAGCCAAATACTTTAGAGTAAAGGTACTTAAATTCGCGTTAGGTTTCGGTCCAAAAATAGTGGCTAAAGAGATAGGTGAGACAGAATATTCGATAAGATATATCCCGTTAGGCGGCTTTGTAAAGATGCTCGGAGAAGATGAAGATGAGGAGGACGTGGATTCAAAGCCCTTGCCTCCTGATGATATGGCGAGGGCATTTAACAATCAGCATCCCTTAAAAAGGATCGCTATTGTGGCCGCTGGGCCTTTATTTAATCTTGTCCTGGCCTTGTTTCTATTCTGGGGAATGTTTCTTATTGCAGGCAATTATATTATGACTGCTGAGATCGGTCAGGTCAAGGCTGACTCACCCGCTGATAAGGCAGGTCTTAGGACAGGGGATGTTGTTGTGTCAGTTGACGGCCTGGCAATTGATGGTTGGGAGGATCTCAAGGGACAGATCCAGAACCACTACGAGCCTATTATGCTTGCGGTCCGGAGGGCTGATTTACTTTTTAACGTGACTATAACGCCTGAGGAAGGCACGGCAATAAATGAATTTGGGGAGGAGATCAGGTCCGCCCAGATAGGTATTGTGGCTGCCGGAAAATATGAGGGGATAGAGCTAGGGATATGGCAGGTAATCAAGGAGGGTTTCGCGGAGACATGGAAATGGATCAAGTTAACCTGCATAGTTGTTGTAAAGCTGTTTCAGGGGGTTGTTTCAATAAAGACCGTGGGAGGTCCTATCATGATAGGACAATTGACGGGGCAGCTGGCTGAGGAAAGCTTCAGCAATCTTATTCCCTTTATGGCTGTTATAAGCATCAACCTGGGTATTTTAAATCTCTTTCCTATCCCGATACTTGATGGTGGTGTTATTATCTTCCTGTTTATTGAGCTGATCCTGGGCAGACCGATAAGCCTCAGGAAACGTGAACTGGCGCAAAAAATAGGGCTGTCTCTCCTGATTATTCTTATGATGATAGTATTCTACAATGATATTTTAAGACTATTTCAATAGAACCCATGATATTCGCTATTAATACTTCAACGCCCCAGTTCAGCATAGCCCTTATGAAAAAGGAAGGGATTTTAATTGAAGAATATATAGTCTCTCCGGGTAGAAGGAATTTCAGGGCCTTCATGCCGATTGTTCACTCCATTTTTGAGTCTACCGGCTCTATGATCGAGGAGCTAAAAGCGATTATTGTGGCTATGGGGCCTGGAAGTTTTACCGGCCTAAGGGTGGGACTGTCTGTCGGAAAGGGTATTGCCCATGGCCTTCAGATACCCATTATCGGGGTTTCCAGCCTGGAATCTATGGCAGTCCAACTGCCTTCTACGCCTTATGTCCTATGCCCTATGATATCTTCAAGGTCAGGGGAGGTCTTTACCGCCCTTTTCAGGTTTGACCGTGAATATAGGATGCTAAGAATCACGGAGGATAGCTCTTTAAGTCTAAAATCGCTTGCCTCAATAATTAACGGCCCAACGCTTTTTATAGGGAATGATTTCGATGCGCAGGGATATCTCGTCAAGGATCTAATAGGAGAGAATGCATTTCTCGCACCACCCCATCTCTGGAACTTAAGGGCCTCCACTGTTGCCTCATTAGGGCTTAAAAGGTTTCTTAATAATGATTTTGATGATATCCAAGATCTGGTACCTAACTACAAGAGACCTCCTGATATAAGACCTAATCCTTTTCCGGTCATGTCCGGGAAATAGTTTTCCTCCTAATTTGTGATAAGGGGCGTAAGGGCGTTGACAAAAGTTTGATAAACAAATAAGATTACTTGCATATCTGGACCAGTCAGATCTGATAATGCCGGCACTTTTGAACGTTATAAGAGATTTATTTATGGCATCATCCGGGAGACATAGGGCTCAAATAGAGAACAGGTTGCCTGTTGCAAGGGATGGTCTGATCTTCATCCTGTTGGGTATAATTATTTCAGTTATATTATATTATATGGGATTCGTGCCCGCTGCCATCCTGATGGTGATCGTGACCCTCTTTATTGTCTATTTTTTTCGGGATCCGATACGCACATGTGATGCACCGGATAATGCAGTTATAAGTCCTGCGGATGGCAGGATACTTGAAGTCAGGCAGATTGGAGAAGGCGATAGCCCTCTGGGGAAAAATACGATAAAAATAAGTATTTTTATGTCTATTTTTAATGTCCATGTGAATCGTATCCCCTCGAGAGGCAGGATCTCAGAGATCGTTTATAATAATGGTAGATTCTTTTCCGCCAACCTGGACAAGGCCTCGGAATATAATGAGAACAATAGAATTACACTTGAGACAGATAAGGGACACAGGATCATTTTTATCCAGATTGCAGGTTTAATTGCCAGACGAATTGTATGCTGGATAAACGAGATGGATTATGTTAAGGCTGGTCAGAGGTTCGGGCTTATCCGATTCGGTTCAAGGCTGGATATCTATATCCCCCCTGAGAGCCGGATCTCTATAAAGGTTCGGGACAGGGTAAAGGCGGGAGAGACAATAATAGGATATTTGCCATGAGACAGAAAAGGAAAAAGGGATTCAAAAGAACTAGCGAAAAGGGCATCTTTATACTGCCTAATTTATTTACCTCCTCGAGCCTCTTCTGCGGATTTTTCGCGATAATCTCATCTATTCAGGGGCGATATGAGGCGGCGGCTATCGCCATAGTAATTGCGGCGGTATTTGACGGGCTTGACGGCAGGATAGCGCGTTTCACAAAGACAACCAGTTATTTTGGAGTAGAATATGATTCTCTCTCCGATCTGGTGTCCTTTGGTGTAGCTCCTGCTATACTTGCCTTTTTATGGGCATTGCAGCCATTTGGACGCCTGGGCTGGCTGGCGGCGTTTATGTATGTAATATGCGGAGCATTGCGGCTTGCCAGGTTTAATGTGGAAAAAAGCAGTGAGGTGACCTCATATTTTAAAGGTTTGCCCATCCCCTCCGCGGCATGTTTTTTATCCTCTATAGTGCTGTATGAAAGCTCCATAAATGGCTTTTCGGAAAGCAGGCATATAATATCAATAATAATAATCTACGTGTTATCCTTTCTGATGGTCAGCTCTATAAGGTATACAAGCTTTAAGGAATTCAACATAAGAAACCAGAAGCCATTTAATATGCTTGTGGCAATTATATTGATCTTTATTGTCATAGCCTACAAACCGAATGTACTTCTTTTCCTTATTTTGCTTCTCTATGTCCTGTCAGGTCCTATGACTTTCTTATACCTTTCCCAAATTAAACGTTATAAGGAAAAGGACTCCCTGGATATTATTTCACCAGAAGGCAAGGGCGAAGATGATTTCAAGGATTTTAATGATCAGGAGATAACCAGGTAATGAGTTATGAAAGTAACGGGAGGCATCTTAAAAGGCCGGCTTCTGTCGTCCATAAAAGGCTTGGGCATAAGACCAACCTCAGGCAAGGTTAGGGAAGCCATATTTAATCTTTTGGGTCAGGATATAACCGGCCTGAAGGTTCTTGATCTTTTTGCGGGTACAGGCAGCCTTGGTATTGAGGCACTAAGCAGGGGAGCCTTATCCGCCTTATTTATCGATAATTCATATCTATCGATAAAAACTATAAAAAAAAATCTGAGATCATGCGGATTTGAAGGTTCAGGGATTATCCTGAAACGGGATATAATGAGGGGGCTGCCTTTTAAACACCGGTTTTTTCAAAAGGGCATAGGACTTGTGTTTATTGATCCCCCATATGGAAGAGATTACATACCGCCTGTGTTGAAGAGGCTTTCTGACGGTGAAATCTTGGCGACATCTGCGATTGTAGTGACCGAATCTCTGAAAGATGATAAACTGCCCGATAAAGCAGGTAAGCTCCGCCTGTTTGATACAAGGATATATGGCGAGACCAAAATAGATATGTATGGCAGAGAGGATCTATAGATGAATAATAGAATAGCAATCTATCCAGGGACATTTGATCCGTTAACAAATGGCCACCTGAGTATTATAAATAGGGCCCTGAAGATATTTGACAAGCTGGTCATTGGCATTCTTATCAATCCCAAAAAAAACCCGCTTTTCTCACTGGCGGAAAGGAAGGCGATGATAGAGGAGGTTTTAAAAGATAGACCTAATGTCGAAATTGACTCCTTTGATGGGCTGCTGGTTGATTATGCTGTGAAAAGAAAATCAAATGTCATCATAAGGGGCCTCAGGGCTTTATCGGACTTTGAACTTGAGTTTCAGCTGGCGCTTATGAATAGAAAGCTGAATAGGGATGTTCAATCCATATTTCTGATGACGGATTATAAGTGGTTTTATATCAGCTCCACTATAATAAAAGAGGCTGCCAGTCTGGGCGGGAAGATTGATGGACTAGTGCCGCCGATTGTGTGTAAGAGATTAAAAGAAAAATTCGGTCATTAAAGATCTTGACAGTATTTAAACCATAATTCATTATAAAAAAGGATAGATTCGTGAACAACCTGAAATAACAGGAGAGGAGGACAAGGCATGTCCGTGACCAAAGAGAAGATAATAAATAATATCTATAATCATGTCGGGTTCAGCAAGACTACGTCCCGTTCGGTTGTGGAGAATCTTTTTCAGATCATAAAGGCTACCCTTGAAAGAAGTGAAGACCTCCTTATAAGTGGGTTTGGTAAGTTTGTGGTGAAAGAAAAGAATGAAAGGAGGGGGCGGAATCCTCAGACCACAGAGGACCTCCAGCTAAGGGCGAGGAGGGTGGTCATTTTTAAGTCCTCTGGTGTCCTAAGAAAGAAGATCAATTCAGGCACTAAATCCTCAGAATAAAGGCCTCAGTAAATCCCATATCCTTTAATCTCATTTCCATCTCTCCTGCCTTGGCCAAAGTACTTGATTTGGAGACATGTAGCCTGAAAAATATCTGGTTATCCTTATCAATATATTCCATGATATTAACATAATCAAAAATGACCTTCAGACGCTCAGCGAGGTTAATGGCATTATTTTTTTCCTTAAAAGATCCTATTTGGACGGTAAATTCACCGGTTTCAAAATCTCTAATATCTAACAGGGGGATGGATCCGTCTTTAGACCTCAATTCCCCTATTTCTTTTCCCAGGGCGATGATTTTTACATCCGTGGTTCCTGAAACGTCCATGTCTATTTCTTTTGCCGCGCCGTAAGAGAGATCGATAATCCTCCCCTTTACAAACGGGCCGCGATCATTAATGCGCACGATTGTAGACCTGTCGTTTCCGAGATTTATCACCCTTACATAGGTCCCTATAGGGAGGATCTTATGGGCCGCTGTCTTCTTATACATGTCAAACGTTTCACCGCTGGACGTGGGACGGCCATGAAATTCCTTTCCATACCATGATGCCTTTCCCGTTTCAATAAAGCCCAGGGAGTCTGGCAAAGGGTAGTAACGTTCACCGTTAACCAGATAGGAATCAACAGCACCTTCGACCTTTACTTCTGCAGGCGGAATCCTGACATAGGCCCTTTCCCTTGCACAGGAAGTAAATAATGTTATGGATATCATAAATAGAAAAAATGGCTTTTTCATTCGCTTAAATCCTTGATTCAATTCCATATGCCGTTCGATAAGCCATTCGGTAGGCCATTCGATAGGCTCTTAGTTTATAATATTATCACATTTACCATTCAATTGCCTAAAAGTTTTGGAAGATTCATAAATATTGGCATTATCAGATCTAATTAGCGCAGATATGTACCGTGGGGAGTTTTAAATTCAGCCTGAAATTTTGGATATTGTTTGTCAATTTTACTTGACATGAGGATAAGGTTTTATAATTATATTTTGACTACAATGTAATTACACTGAATATTATGCCCATTTTTTATATCCTATATTACAATCAGCAATATTCATATTGGGATTGAGGCGCGGGAGATTATGAGACTACAGGATAAGATCGCGATAATAACAGGCAGCAGTCGTGGTATTGGAAGGGCTATAGCAGAGGCCTATGGAGAAAATGGCGCCAGCGTGGTAGTAAATTATTCATCCAGCCAGAAGGCCGCTGAAGAAGTGGTTAATAAGATTCAGGGCTTTGGGATGAGGTCTATAGCTGTAAAGGCAAATGTGGCAAAAAAAGAAGAGGTGGAAAGGCTTGTTCAGGCAGCAATCGGAGAATTCGGCAGGATTGATATCCTTGTAAACAATGCCGGTTTCACCAGACCAGCCATGATGATGAGAATGACCGAAGACGAATGGGATCAGGTTCTGGATATACATCTAAAAGGCGCCTTTCTTTGCTCCCAGGCGGTCGCCAGGCATATGAAGGAACAGAAGAGCGGAAAGATAATCAATGTGACATCTGTTGCGGGTCTGGTGGGTACTGTGGGACAGATAAACTACAGCGCGGCCAAGGGCGGGGTCCTCAGTATGACAAAATCAATAGCCAGAGAGTTGGCCCAATATAATATCTGCGCGAATGTCATATCCCTGGGTGTTGTGGCTACCGATATGACCGAAAAGATACGAACGGATGAAAGGCTTAAAGAGATATATATGAACAGGATCCTCTTAAAACGATTTGCTGAGCCCGGGGATATTTCACCTGCCTTTGTGTTTCTGGCCTCAGATGAGAGCAATTATATAACCGGACAGCTCTTCTGTGTTGACGGCGGTTACGGTATGACCTAGAAGCATCAATTATATACTTTTTAGAAGACGGGATATTATGTAACTATTCAAATCTTCTTTGGAAGGGAGAAACTATGGCAGAAATACCTAAAAAGATACTGACTTGGCAGATGGTTCAACCGACAACCTTTGATAAGGAAACAAAAGAGGCCAAACCGGGCAGGCTTGAAAAGACGGAGATCCCGGTTCCGGATCTAAATCCTGGTGAGGTACTTGTGGAGGTAGCCGGCTGTGGTGTATGCCACACGGATCTGGGATATTTTTATGACGGTGTGCCCACTGTTTCAAAGCCTCCTCTGACCCTGGGGCACGAGATTTCAGGGACAGTAGTTGCGGGAGATAGCGCCTTTATCGGCAAAGAGGTTATAATCCCGGCGGTTATGCCCTGCAGGCAGTGTATTCTCTGTAAGACAGGGCGCGGCAACAGGTGCCTTAATCAGAAGATGCCAGGTAACAGCATAGGAATGTTCGGGGGTTTTTCCAGCCATATACCGGTCCCGAGTATTGATCTTTGTGAAGTCAAAGGCCGTGGGGATATCCCCCTCTCTCATCTGGCCGTTGTAGCAGATGCGGCCACCACGCCCTATCAGGCGGCAAAGAGGGCGGACCTTGAGCCGGGAGACAATGTGGTCATTGTTGGAATTACGGGCGGAGTTGGGCAGTATATGGGACAGATGGCCAAAGCCCTGGGAGCAAAAACCGTGATCGGTATTGCCAGAAGCCAGGAAAAGCTTGAGAGGGCCCTTAAATTCGGCGCTGATTTTGTGATTAATTCAACGGGAAAAGAGGCCGGGGATGTCTCCAAGGAGTTCAGAGGCATATGTAAAAGTAACGAACTTCCCAATACAGGATGGAAAATATTTGAGGTAACGGGCGTGAAACCAGGTCAGGAGATCGCCTTGTCCATGCTCGGTTTTACGGGGAAGCCGATTGTGGTTGGATTCGGTCTTGCAAAGACCGAATACGCCATAGGCCGTCTCATGGCCTTTGATGCGGAGATCATCGGAACATGGGGATGCCTGCCGGAATATTATCCCATTGTGCTTGATATGGTCCTTAAGGGCAAGATCAATATTGAAGAATTTGTGGAAACACGACCCATGAGCAGTCTTGCCGCTACATTCGCCGAGGCCCACAAGGCTCCACCCATGAAACGGATAGTCTTGATCCCTGATTTTTAATTTACTATTTAGTGGTTTTGATAAACTTGTTAAATATGAATAATCGAAAGGAGGATTTATTATGGCTTTAGAATGGATGCCGAGGGAAGATCAGGCAAAGGATCACCTGCTGCATAATGATATGCACTGGGGAACTGAAGCCCCCTGCGTTGTTTATGAAAAAAGGCCTCTTAAGGATCCGAAGGGTAATGTGATAAAGGGTCTTTATACGGCCTGGATCAGATTAAATAATCCCAAACAGTATAATTCCTACACAACGGAGATGGTCAAGGGTGTGATTGCCGGTTTCCAGAACTCATCCGTTGATAGGAGTGTCGTGGCTGTCGTTTTTACTGGGACAGGGCCTTATGCGTTCTGCACCGGGGGGAATACCAAGGAATACAGCGAGTATTACAGCAGAAGACCTGATGAATACGGCCAGTACATGGAACTCTTTAACGGTATGGTCGATTCAATCCTCATGTGCAAGAAACCGGTTATCTGCAGGGTAAACGGTATGAGGGTAGCAGGAGGCCAGGAGATCGGGATGGCCTGCGATATCGCTGTATCTTCAGACCTGGCCATATTCGGGCAGGCGGGCCCAAGACATGGCTCAGCACCTGTAGGAGGGGCGTCTGATTTTCTGCCCTGGTATCTGAGCATAGAAGACGCTATGTGGAACTGTGTCTCCTGCGAAATGTGGTCTGCCTATAAGATGAAGGCAAAAAACCTGATCAGCAAAGTTGTCCCGGTTTTGAAGGTGGACGGTAAATGGGTCCGCAATCCACAGGTAATCACGGATAAATATATCCAAGACGGTGAGATCGTTTACGGCGAATATAAGACCGGTGATGAGGCAAAACAGGCTCGTGAGTTTGTAAAACAGCATCAGGAAAATGCGGATTTCGAACTCCTGGATAATGAAATGGACAAGATCGTCTGGACATTCGCAAACCTGTTTCCGGGCTGTCTGATCGAGTCCATTGACAGCGTCAGGCAGAAAAAGAAATTCTTCTGGGATACCATGAAAAATTTCCACAGGCACTGGCTTGCCGCGAATATGGGCGGGGAGGCCTTCCTTGGATTCGGTGCATTCAATACCAAGAAGATCACGGGTGCTGATACCATAGACTTCATTAAATTCAGGCAGAACATCGCAGAGTGCAAGGGCTGGGATATGGATATGTTCGCCGAAGTTATGGGGAAGCCGCAAAAATAGGTTAACCGCTGAAAAGCGGGATTAATAATACAGGCAGGCAGGGTTGAAAGGCCCACCTGCCTTTTTTAGATCAAGGTTTAATAATATACTCAATTTTGTTATATCTAATATGGATTTGATGTTCCATGGGGGTAACCCTTTTTATGAGACCTTTGAATAAGTCCTTTTTCCGTCATTCCGGACTTGATCCGGAATCCAGAAAGTCCTTGAAAACACTGGATCCCGGCCTACGCCGGGATGACGATATTACAACTTTTGTACCGTTCTGCAAAGGTCTCTTATAGAGATGGAGAAATAATCTGCTATG
>Ga0214474_1000994_pt1 | contig 13392 bp, 10 predicted proteins | sample RVTome_2_FD_187335 | JGI IMG/M metagenome (GOLD analysis project Ga0214474, IMG submission 187335) | Soil microbial communities from uranium-contaminated site in the Upper Colorado River Basin, Wyoming, United States - RVT95D214 HiSeq ...
ACGCCGATAGCTATGGAGAAGGAGCTTCGGTTTGCGATACGTGAGGGCGGACATACGGTGGGTGCGGGCGTAATAAGTGAAATCTTGGAATAGCAGAACCGGCCGGATCAGAGGATAAGGAGAGATTTAGATGCGGGATATAATATCTTTGGCATGTGAACAATGCAAAAATAAAAACTATTCAACAACAAAGAACAAACGGAAGACCCCCGATAAATTAACGTTTAAAAAATATTGTGCATTCTGTAAGACCCACACAATACATAAGGAAACAAAGTAAATTCTTGAACATACAGGCCAGTAGCTCTAACGGCTAGAGCATCGGACTCCAAATCCGAGTGATGGGGGTTCAAATCCCTCCTGGCCTGCCAATTTATGCAAATATAATGATAAAGAAAGTGGCAATCAATTCGAGCAAATCTATTTCGTATCCTGATGGAGAGAGATGAACGCAAGTTATAAAAAGAGGAAAAAGGGATGGTCTCGAAAACAGGATCATTCGGGATCGGAGTCCGAGGTGATTTTGAAACAGGATGCTGTCCAGGCAACCGGGGAGGACATAGAACGAAAAAGCAAGCAAGAAATCTCAAAAGGCGGACACGAAAAAGAGACAAAAACCAGGAATGTTATATCCGCGTATTTTCATATTACAGTCCAGTTTTTAAGAGATTCAAAGACAGAACTTAAAAAGGTTAAGTGGCCAACACGCAAGGAACTGTTAGCCTCTACATCTATGGTGATAATCTTGGCTTTAGTGGTCGCTTTATTTCTCGGATTAATAGATTTTGGTTTGTTAAATATTATTACTAAAATAGTTGGATAGCATCAGAGAACTGATAATGGAAGAAAACCACAGCAAAAGCAAAGAATTAAAATGGTATGTGGTTCACACCTATTCCGGGTTTGAACATAAAGTCAAGTCTAATCTTGAAGAAAGGATTGATGCCCTAAATCAAAAAGAATTTTTTGGCAAGATACTCGTACCTACAGAGCAGGTTGTGGAGCTGAAAAAAGGGCGGAAAAAGACCTCTTCCAGGAAATTTTATCCCGGATACATTATGGTTCAAATGGTTTTAAACAAAGAGACCTGGCATACGGTAAGAAATACTGCCAAGGTGACGGGATTTCTCGGCGGAGGTAGCAATCCATTTCCTGTTCCTGATGAAGAGGCAATGCGTATTATTCAACAGATGGAGGAAGGAATCAGCAAACCGAAACCCAGATATTCCTTTGAGGAAGGCGACGAGGTAAGGGTTATTGACGGTCCTTTTAACAACTTTCAGGGGACTGTCGAAGAGGTAAAGCAGGATAAGGAAAAACTTAAAGTCCTAATATCAATATTTGGGCGAGCTACCCCTGTTGAATTAGATTTCATACAAGTGAGTAAGATATGATGGGCAAATATCTAAGCCGGCGGAGCTTTTATCAGGCAATAAATCTATTTATTGGGCATTAATAGAAGAGGAAGATAATGGCAAAAAAAATTATAGGGAACGTAAAGCTGCAGGTAAAAGGCGGACAGGCTAATCCTTCTCCTCCAATAGGGCCTGCTTTGGGGCAGCATGGGGTAAACATCCCTGAATTCTGTAAGGCGTTCAATGCAAGGACACAAGATAAATTGGGAACAGTGATTCCAGTTATTATAACTATTTACGCAGACAGGTCATTTTCATTTATTACTAAGACGCCCCCGGCAGCCATCCTTTTAAAACAGGCTGCCAAGATAGCAAAGGGTTCCGGCCAACCTAACAGAGTAATGGTTGGTGAAGTGACAAGGAAACAGGTCGAGGAGATAGCGAAATTAAAATTTGAAGACTTAAATGCCTATGATCTGAAAGCCGCTGTTAAGATTATTGAAGGAACAGCAAGGAGCATGGGTATTACTATAACTCAATAACATACTGATAACTTTATTAATAATATTTTTGAATATAGACGAATAGAGAGAAGACGAGATGGTTTCAAGAGGGAAAAAATACCGGGAAGCGGCAGAAAAAATTGACAGGTCAAGTAATTATGACTTTAAGGAGGCTGTTAAACTTGTACTTGAGGGCGCTCATGTTAAGTTTGACGAAACAATTGATATAGCAGTCAGACTAGGAGTTGATCCTAGACATGCTGATCAGATGGTGCGCGGAACTGTTGTATTACCCCACGGAATAGGAAAACAAGTACGCCTTCTGGTGTTTGCCAAAGGAGAAAAAGAGAAGGAGGCCCTGGAGGCCGGGGCGGATTACGCTGGTTCTGACGAATTAATAGAAAAGATACAGGGTGGATGGATGGAATTTGATAAGACCATCGCAACACCTGATATGATGGGTTCAGTGAGTAAACTCGGAAGGATATTAGGCCCGAGGGGCATGATGCCTAATGCCAAACTCGGGACAGTCACTTTTGAAGTAGCCAAAGCCATAAAAGAGGTCAAGGCTGGCAAGATAGATTTTAAGGTGGAGAAAGCAGGCATAATTCACGCTCCGATGGGAAAGGTTTCGTTCGGTTTTGATAAGCTTATGGAAAATATTAGCTCTTTCATGGATACTATCCTCAGGCTAAAACCTCCTGCGAGTAAGGGTACCTATCTTAAAAGTATCGCCATTTCTACAACTATGGGCCCCGGAGTTAAGATTGACCCGGCGTATACAAAGGATCTGTTAAATATTTAACCTCATTAACCATTATAAACCATATTGCCGTTTCATATTATGTGGTCATAAAGACGTAGATTTAATGAACATGATTTTATTATGCATATAAATAATTAGTCAAAGACAGTAGGCGCTCAGACGATCGACAGGATTTGACTGTTAAACATGGTCGTTCAGTAGCTTAATATAGTTTATCCGAGCCTGCCTAGACTATGTTGATCTTCAATATTATTAATGCCTCTGTTTTTGACAATCCGTTAAAAAAGAGGGGGTGATTAATATTTGGAAAAGAAGAAAAAAGAACTTTTTATATCCGACATGAACAGCAGGTTGAAAAAGGCACAAGCTACCTTTTTGGTTGAGTATCAGGGGATTGATGCAGGGTCCATGAACAGGGTAAGAGGAGAACTCCGGAAGATCGGAGCGGAATTTAAGGTGATCAAGAACAGGCTTCTTAAGCTGGCAAGCCTAGGTACAGGCACTGAATCAATCCGTGAGCAGTTTGTCGGACCTTGCGCGATCGCCATAACCTATGATGACATTGTGGGCCCGGCAAAGGTGCTATTGGAACTCAGCAAGGATATAAAAAATCTAAAGCTCAAATCAGGGCAGATCTCCGGTAAGCCGATGGATTTGGATTCTCTGAAAAAATTGGCTTCGCTTCCCGGCAGAGAACAGCTTTTGGCGCAACTCTTATCCGCCATGAATGCTGTTCCAACATCTTTGGTAAGAGTATTAAATGGTGTTATGCTGAAGATGATGTATGTTTTAAAGGCCATTGAAAACAAAAAGGTAAATGAACATATATCGACAGATAACGGTTAATCGAAATTATAATATATTTAGGAGGTTAAAATATTGATATGGCAGCTAAAATTAGTAAAGAAGATGTTGTTGAATTTATTGCGCAAATGACCGTCTTGGAACTATCAGAATTTGTAAAAGAACTGGAAGAAAAATTTGGTGTTACCGCAGCTGCACCGATGGCAGTGGGGGTTGCTGCTCCAGCGGAGCAGGCAAAGACAGCCGCTGAACAGACAGAATTTAAAGTTGTTTTGACCGAGATCGGCAACAATAAGATTCAGGTAATAAAGGTTGTCCGAGCAATCACCGGACTTGGTTTAAAGGAGGCAAAGGCATTAGTTGATGGCGTCCCGGGGACAATAAAGGAAGGCATACCCGCAGAGGAGGCGCAGGGGATAAAGGTCCAGCTTGAAGAGGTTGGCGCCAAGGTTGAGATCAAATAATGCAGATCTAAAATCTTATTATATATAAGGAGATCCGATGAAAGTTAGGGAGGGTGCCAGAGATCGAGTAAGAAGGGATTTCGGGAGGATCGGTAAAACCATTGATATCCCGAACCTGATCGAGGTGCAGAAACATTCATATGATCGTTTTCTTCAGAAGGATGTTATGCTTGAGGAACGAAAAGATTTTGGCCTCCAGAGTCCGTTTAAGAGCGTTTTTCCAATTCATGACTTCAGCGGTACTTCATCGCTCGAATTTGTCAAATACACATTTGAAGATGCCAAATACGATGAAGACGAGTGTCTGAATAAGGGGATGACATATGAAGCGCCGTTACGATTAACAGCCCGTTTATTAGTGTTTGATACGGATTTAGAAAACGGCACCAAGAGCATTCGGGATATAAAGGAGCAGGAGATATACTTTGGCACGATTCCAATGATGACCAGGAGAGGGACGTTTATTATTAATGGGACTGAGAGGGTTATTGTAAGTCAGTTGCATAGATCCCCGGGTGTCTTTTTTGATCATGATAAAGGGAAGACCCATTCAAGCGGAAAGCTGCTGTATTCGGCACGCATAATTCCGCTCAGAGGTTCCTGGCTTGATTTTGAATTTGATCCAAAGGATCTGCTCCATGTTCGCATAGACAGGAGGAGAAAATTTCCTGCCACGACCTTTCTCAAGGCCTTGGGATATTCTTCAAAAGACCTATTAAATGAGTTTTATGAGACCGAGAAGATCACAATAAGTGAAAAGGGATGTTTCAGGTCTACAAGTCTGGAAAATCTTCTTAGACAGAAGGTTACTAAAGATATCGTCGGTCCGAAGACAAGAAAGGTCATAGCCAAAAAAGGTGAAAAATACACTAGGAAGCTTATCAAGACCCTGGAGTCCCAAGGAATAAATCAGATCCCGATAAATATTGAAGATGTTGAAGGAAGGGTTCTATCGGAGGATCTAATAGACGCTTCGACGGGTGAGGTACTGGGCTCTATGAATCAGACTCTCACTCACGAGATTCTGGAAATGATTATGGAAAAGGGCATAACCGAAATAAAATGTCTTGTTCTGGATGCGCCGGGTGTAAGCACTGCAATTAGGGATACCATGATGCTGGACAAGATAGATGCCCACGATGAAGCCAGGCTGGAGATCTATAGGAAAATGAGGCCAAGTAGTCCTCCAACACAAGAAGTAGCCAACAATTTCTTTAATAGCCTCTTTTTTAATATTTCTTCCTTTGATCTATCTCCGGTGGGAAGACTGAAATTGAATTATCGGCTCAACCTGAATGATGTGTCTCTTGAACACAGGACCTTAAGGAAAGAAGATATTGTCACCACGGTGAAAGAGCTCATAAGACTTAAGAGTACTGAGGCCTCAGTGGATGACATTGATAATCTGGGCAATCGAAGGGTAAGGGCAGTGGGGGAACTCCTGGAAAATCAATACCGGATAGGCCTTGTAAGAATGGAAAGGGCTATCAAGGAGAGGATGAGCCTTCAGGAAATTGAAACACTGATGCCCCATGATCTGATCAATTCCAAACCGGTTTCCGCTGTTGTAAAGGAATTTTTCGGGACAAGTCAACTTTCCCAATTCATGGATCAAACTAATCCTTTATCGGAAGTTACGCACAAGAGAAGGTTGAGCGCCCTTGGCCCGGGAGGATTGACAAGGGAAAGGGCGGGCTTTGAGGTGCGTGATGTGCATCCGACACACTACGGACGAATCTGTCCGATTGAAACTCCCGAAGGCCCGAATATAGGCCTAATTGTCTCTCTGAGCACTTTTGCGAGGGTGAACGAATATGGTTTTATAGAGACACCCTATCGGCATGTCAAGGCCGGAAAGGTCACCAAGGATATATCCTATCTTTCGGCACTTGATGAAAAATATCATCCCATCGCTCAGGCAAACACCCCTATTGATATTAAGGGTTCTTTTATAGGAAGCGAAGCAGAGGTTCGAATAGCGGGTGAAGCAAGCAAGGTCTCTATTAAAGAGGTGGAATATATGGACGTATCGCCGGATCAGCTTGTCAGCGTATCCGCTTCTTTGATTCCATTCCTGGAACATGATGACGCCAACAGGGCCTTAATGGGTTCAAATATGCAGCGCCAGGCTGTACCACTTCTCAAGGCAAAAGCCCCCCTGATAGGTACAGGCATTGAAGGTGTAGTTGCCAAGGACTCGGGAGTTTCGGTGATAGCAGAAAGAGACGGGATTATTGAGGATGTTGATTCATCTCGCATAGTGTTAAGGTCGGTTGGGGGAGATGATCATGAAGAAGAAGTGGAGATCCATAAACTGGTTAAATACCAGAGATCAAATCAAAATACCTGTTATAATCAGAGGCCCATTGTAATGAAGGGGGAGACAGTTAAAAAGGGACAGATTATTGCTGATGGCCCGGCGACTGAATTAGGAGAGCTTGCGCTTGGCCAGAATGTGATGGTCGCCTTCATGTCTTGGGGCGGATATAATTTTGAGGACTCCATTATAGTAAGCGAAAGGGTTGTGGAAGAGGATGTTTATACTTCAATACATATTGAAGAATTTGAGGTCGTTTCCAGAGATACTAAGCTTGGCAAGGAGGAGATCACGAAGGATATCCCAAACGTAGGAGAGGAAGCGCTGAAAAACCTTGATGAAAGCGGAATTGTAAAGATTGGCGCGGAAGTTGAGGTAGGGGATATCTTGGCGGGAAAGATCACGCCAAAGGGCGAAACACAGCTTTCACCTGAAGAGAAATTATTACGAGCCATATTCGGAGATAAAGCGGGTGATGTTAAGGACACCTCCCTTAGGGTTCCGCCAGGGGTTGAAGGCACAGTAATAGATGCAAAGGTCTTCTCAAGAAGGGGCGTAGAAAAGGATTATCGAAGCCGTTCGATTGAAGACAGGGAGAGGGAGAGGCTGGAGAAAGACAAGACCGATGAGGTTGAGATAATTGAAAAAAGCGTAAGGAGAAGATTAAAGGAGATATTGACTGGGAAAAGGTTAAAATCAAACCTGCGCCATAAAACATCCGGAAAGCAGTTGCTCAATACGCGCAAGCCAATAACTGCGGAAGACATCAACAGGGTTCCCATTGATGCCTGGTCCGGGGCGGATATTAAGGCATCCATGGATACCATCGAGAAGATGGAGTCCGTCGTAAAGAAATATAATACCAGGATGAGCCAGATTAACAGGACTTTTAATGACAAGATTGAAAAACTGAGCATCGGTGATGAATTGGCGCCGGGTGTCATAAAGATGGTAAAGGTTTATGTGGCTGTTAAAAGGAAATTATCAGTTGGCGATAAAATGGCCGGTCGCCATGGAAATAAAGGAGTCCTTTCAAGGGTGCTTCCTGTTGAGGATATGCCCTATTTTGAGGACGGAACTCCCATTGACATTATTCTGAATCCATTAGGAGTGCCCTCAAGGATGAACGTTGGGCAGGTGCTGGAGGCTCATCTGGGATGGGCTTCTCGCGAATTAGGAAGAAAAGTGGCAGAGTTGGTGGATAAAACCCGGGACATTGAAATGTTTCGAAGGAAGCTCAAGGCAATCTATTCACCAAAGGAATACAACAAGTACTTTAAAGATCTTAACGATAAATATCTGATAGAAAATGCAAATCTATTAAAAGACGGGATTCATATGGCATCCCCTGTTTTTGACGGAGTGGATGAAGAAGAGATCCGCAGATGTCTGGAAAAGGCCGGCTTGCCCATAACAAGCCAGACGATCCTCTATGACGGGAGGACAGGTGAGCAATTTAGTCAAGCGATAACAGTCGGTATTCTGTATATTATGAAATTGCACCATCTCGTGGATGAGAAGATACACGCGCGTTCAATCGGACCTTATTCTTTAGTAACTCAGCAACCTTTGGGCGGAAAGGCCCAATTTGGAGGCCAGAGGCTGGGAGAGATGGAGGTATGGGCAATGGAGGCATACGGAGCCGCGTATTCACTTCAGGAATTCTTAACGGTTAAGTCCGATGACGTGGCTGGGAGAACAAGGATGTATGAGAGGATTGTCAAAGGCAACAATGTCCTTGAAGCCGGATTGCCGGAATCCTTCAAGGTCCTTATTAAGGAATTATTGAGCTTGGGTCTTGAGTTTCAACTATTGGAAGATACTGAGACCTAATAAATATCGCTTAAAATTGATTACAGGCTGTCATTCCATTTATAGATAAGAATAAACAAAATATAAAAAGAGGAGAAGACATTGGAAGAATTATACAACTTCTTTACTAAGCCGAAGGATCCGTCCAGCTATAATGCTGTTCAGATCTCATTGTCATCCCCTGAAATGATTTTGGAGAGGTCTTATGGCGAAGTCAAGAAGCCCGAGACTATAAATTACAGGACCTTTAAACCCGAAAGGGACGGATTATTCTGCTCCAAGATATTCGGTCCTATCAAGGACTACGAATGTAATTGCGGTAAATATAAGAGGATGAAACATCGCGGCATTATATGCGAGAAATGCGGTGTTGAGGTAATACAGTCAAAGGTCCGACGTGAAAGAATGGGCCATATTAACTTGGCAGCGCCGGTTGCCCATATATGGTTCTTAAAATGCCTTCCTTCCAAGATCGGAAATCTTCTTGACCTCACATTGAAGGACCTGGAGAGGGTACTCTATTTTGAGAATTATATTGTTATTGATCCTAAGGACACCCCATTGACAAAAGGGATGCTGCTTTCCGATGAACAGCTTTCTCGGGCGAGAGAGGATTATGGAGACAAATTTGAGGTTGGAGTAGGAGCAGAGGCTATTCAGACCATGCTAAAGGCCCTTAATCTGGAAGAGCTTTCAGTCAGCCTGAGATCAGAGATGTTAAGCACCAGGTCGGAGGCCAAAAGGAAAAAATTGGCCAAGAGGTTGAAGGTTATTGATGCATTTAAGGATTCAAAGAACAGACCGGAATGGACGATAATGGATGTTATTCCGGTATTACCCCCGGACCTTAGACCGCTTGTACCGCTTGACGGGGGAAGGTTTGCTACCTCCGATCTCAATGATCTTTATAGAAGGGTTATAAACCGAAATAACAGATTAAAAAGACTTTTAGAGCTTAACGCCCCGGATATTATCGTAAGAAATGAAAAGAGGATGCTTCAGGAGGCCGTGGATGTCCTTTTTGATAATGGAAGACGTGGTAAGGTGGTTACAGGGGCTAATAAAAGACCTTTTAAATCTCTGAGCGATATGCTCAAGGGAAAACAGGGGAGATTTAGACAGAATCTGCTTGGGAAGAGGGTAGACTATTCCGGAAGATCGGTCATTGTGGTTGGTCCAGATTTAAGGCTGCATCAGTGTGGTCTGCCAAAGAAGATGGCGTTGGAGCTCTTTAAACCTTTTATATATAATAAACTGGATGAGAAAGGGCTGGCGACAACTATAAAATCGGCAAAAAAGATGGTGGAGAGAGAGACTGCCGAGGTTTGGGATGCATTAGACGAGGTTGTAAGAGAATACTGTATCTTGTTAAACAGGGCCCCCACACTGCATCGTTTAGGCATACAGGCATTTGAGCCCATTTTGATTGAGGGTAAGGCTATCCAGCTCCACCCCCTTGTGTGTACTGCCTTCAATGCGGATTTTGACGGTGATCAGATGGCCGTCCATGTGCCTTTATCCATAGAAGCCCAGGTTGAGGCTAGGGTTTTAATGATGTCCACAAACAATATTCTTTCTCCAGCCAATGGGGAACCTATCATTGTACCCAGTCAGGATATCGTATTGGGCATCTATTATATGACTAGGGGGAGGCCTTTCTGTAAAGGTGAAGGCATGATTTTTTCAAATCCCGAAGAGGTCCGAATGGCCTTTGATGCGGGCGAATTGGAACTGCACACCTATATCAAGGTGAGGATAAATGGCAAGATCGAAGAGACAACCACAGGCCGCATAATCCTATATGAAATCTTACCAACAGAACTCCCATTCTCGATGATTAATCAGGTAATGAATAAAAAGAGACTGCGTTCTCTGATTAATGAATGTTATCGGAGGGCCGGAATCAAGGCAACAGTAATACTGTCCGATCGATTAAAGGATTTGGGATACAGGTATGCGACCATATCCGGCATATCTATCTCCATCAATGATATGACAATCCCGTCACAGAAAAGCAAGATCATAGAAAAGGCTAATAAGGAGGTTAAGAGGATAGATGATCAGTATAAAGGCGGATTGATAACCGATGGAGAAAAATATAACAAGGCTGTTGATATCTGGGCGCAATCAACAGAACAGATCGCGTCTGAGATGATGAGGGAGATGGGAGTCGAGGAGAGGGAAGGGCCTGATGGAAAAAAAATAAAGACTGAAAGTTTTAATTCCATATATATGATGTCTGATTCAGGATCACGAGGCAGCAAAGACCAGATGAGACAGCTGGCGGGGATGAGAGGCCTTATGGCTAAGCCATCAGGCGAGATTATTGAAACCCCTATTACGTCCAATTTTAGAGAAGGCCTCACGGTTTTGCAGTATTTCATATCCACCCATGGGGCAAGGAAAGGCCTGGCTGATACGGCGCTTAAGACGGCCAATTCGGGATATCTGACTAGAAGGCTCGTAGATGTTGCTCAGGATGCTGTGATTACCGAGGAGGATTGCGGCAGTTTGGATGGGATATGGGTGAGCTCACTCATGGAAGGAGGAGAGATAATTCAGAGGGTTGGCGACAGGATACTGGGAAGGGTTGTACTGGATGATGTTTATGACCCTATTACAAATGAGCTCTTGATATCGGCTAATGAACTTTTGGATGAGGAAAAGGTCGCCATAATCGAGAATGCCGGCCTGGAAAAGGTAAAGATCAGATCCGTCTTGACCTGCCAAGCCAGAGGGGGAATATGTAAAAAATGTTACGGACGGGACCTGGCCCATGGTCATGAGGTAAATATCGGGGAGGCTATTGGTATTATAGCTGCCCAATCGATAGGTGAACCCGGAACCCAGCTGACCATGAGGACGTTCCATATCGGAGGAACCGCAAGCAAGAGAGTAGAACAGACTACAATACAGTCCAGGAACAAGGGCACTGTGAATTTTCTGAACCTTAAAACAGTGAAAAATATTGACGGCAATTATGTGGCCATGAATCGTAACGGAGAGATAGCTATAATGGGTAAAGGAGGCAGAGAAATTGAAAGATACCCGATTATCTACGGGGCTATTCTCCGTGTAAAGGATGGACAGAACATACAGAATAATCAGGTTTTGGCTGAATGGGATCCCTTTACTATCCCGATACTTACAGAGGTTGAAGGCACGGTTAAATTTGGAGATATTGCCGATGGAATGACCATGCAGGAAAAAAGGGACAATGTAACGGGTAAGATCAGCAGGGTAATAGTTGAATCACGCCAGGCTGATGTCAGACCGCGAATCTCGATAAAGGATAGTGAGAAAAAAACAGCAAACCTTCCCGGCTCCTCAAAAGGAAAGGCACGTTATTTTCTGCCGATCGGGGCTATTATTATGGTGAATGAAGGCGATACTGTCAGCGCAGGAACAGTACTAGCAAAGATCCCGAGAGAAACAACCAAAACAAAGGATATTACGGGCGGCCTCCCAAGGGTAGCGGAATTATTTGAAGTAAGGAAGCCTAAAGAGAACGCTATTCTGAGCGAGATAGATGGCACTGTATCTTTCGGACAGTATAGCAAGGGGAGAAGGAGGGTTGTCATTACTCCTGAAGTAGGCGAATCCGTAGATTACTTTATAAACAAGGGTAAGCATGTAAGCGTCCTGGAGGGAGATTATGTTAGGGCAGGGGAACCGCTAATGGACGGTTCAGCCAACCCTCATGACATCTTGAGGATCAGGGGGGCCAAGGAATTGGCAAAATATCTGGTAAATGAGGTGCAGGAGGTCTACAGGCTTCAGGGAGTGGGCATCAACGATAAACATATAGAGGTTATTGTAAAACAGATGCTGAGACAGGTTACCGTCAAGGATGTGGGCGATTCCGGTTTCTTATTGGGTGAACAGGTGGAGAAATGGAGTTTTGAAGAGGAAAATCGGAAAATTATAGAACGAGGCGGGAAACCGGCAACAGCGGAGCCTCTGCTTCTTGGAATCACAAAGGCCTCTTTGAGCACCGAGAGCTTTATATCGGCCGCCTCGTTTCAGGAGACAACCAAGGTCTTGTCTGATGCGAGTGTTGCCGGAAAAATAGACAGGCTTAAAGGATTAAAGGAAAATGTTATTATGGGACGCCTGATCCCTGCCGGTACAGGCGTCAAAGGATACAGGGACTTGGATGTCGAGGTCGCAAATTAATATGGTATTAAAAAAACTTGACAAATATCTGAAATAAAAATATAAAAACAAGTTTTTTATTTTTAATAATTTATCATCTCCAAAAGCTCTAAAGAGAAGAACGCTGAAAATAAACGGCAATTTAAAGGAATTATATATGCCTACAATTAACCAATTGATCAGAATAGGACGCAAGAAATCGAGGAAGAAAGACAAGACCCCGGCCCTCCAAGGGTGTCCTCAGAAAAGAGGAGTTTGTGTTAGGGTCTATACCTCAACCCCTAAAAAACCTAACTCGGCATTAAGAAAAGTTGCCAGGGTCAGGCTGACAAACGGGATTGAAGTCACATCCTACATCCCTGGAGTTGGGCACAATCTTCAGGAACATTCCGTTGTTTTGATTAGGGGCGGACGCGTAAAGGATTTGCCGGGTGTAAGATATCATATTCTAAGGGGAACCATGGATACATCTGGAGTTGATGATAGACGACAGGGGCGCTCCAAATACGGGGCAAAAAAGCCCAAGGCCATATAGAGGAGTTTTTATGCCGAGGAAGAGACTGATTTTAAAGAGAGAAATATTTCTTGATCCGAGATATAAGAACCAGCTTATTGCCAAATTTCTTAATTGTATGATGGCAAAAGGTAAAAAAAGTCTGGCGCAGGCAATCCTCTACAAATCATTTGATATTATACAAGAAAAAACCAAGGAAGATCCGGTAAACGTTTTTCAAAGGGCTATTAATAATGTCAAACCTCTGGTTGAAGTAAAATCAAGGCGTGTTGGCGGTTCTACATATCAAGTCCCGACAGAGGTGAAATCTGTAAGAAGTCAGGCCCTGGGTATAAGGTGGATTATTTCATTTGCCAGGACAAGAGGAGAGAAGAGCATGGCGGCGAAATTAGCGGGTGAATTAGTGGACGCCGCGAATAAGAGAGGCGCTGCCGTGAAGAAGAAAGAAGACACACATAGAATGGCTGAAGCGAACAAGGCCTTCGCACATTATCGTTGGTAGCCTTTTTAAAATCTATGGATATTTCAAGAATGTATTCATTGAGAAATTTAAGAACTCAATTCTTGTTTTAAAGGGGAGGTAGCGATGTCGAAGAAGAGATTTGAGAGGAAGAAGCCTCATATAAACATAGGGACGATAGGACATATTGATCATGGCAAGACGACGTTGACGTCTGCGATCACCAAGCATCTGGCGAAGAG
>Ga0214474_1000995_pt1 | contig 13390 bp, 13 predicted proteins | sample RVTome_2_FD_187335 | JGI IMG/M metagenome (GOLD analysis project Ga0214474, IMG submission 187335) | Soil microbial communities from uranium-contaminated site in the Upper Colorado River Basin, Wyoming, United States - RVT95D214 HiSeq ...
GACGGGAGCCGCCTTGTGCGCTCATCGCCTGCCAGAAGCGGACGGCCTCATGCGGGTCGTACCCTGCCTTGGCCATCAACGTCAGGCCGATGCGGTCCGCCTCCGATTCATGCAGGCGGCTGTAAGGCAGCAAGGCGCCTACGTTGGCAGTCACGCCGTATGCCGCCATAAAGAGCTGAGTAGTTTCTTCCGGCTGCTTTGCCAGGGCCACTTCCAGGGCCACGCCTCCCAGTTGCGCCAGCAGGGCCTGGCTCATCCGCTCGTTCCCGTGTTCGGCTATGGCGTGGGCCACCTCATGTCCCAGCACGACTGCCAAGCCGGTCTCGTTCTTGGTAAGCGGCAGGATACCGGTATAGACCGCCACCTTCCCACCCGGCATACACCAGGCGTTGGCCGTTTTATCATCCTCGATGACATTGAATTCCCACTTGTAATTCTTTATCTTGTCTCCCGCTCCCGACTGCTTCAGAAATCCCTCGGCTGCCGTGGCGATCCTGTTCCCCACCCGGGTAACCATTTGGACCTCTTGCCGGTCGGTGGAGAGCTTGGATTCCTTGAGGACCGTTGCGTACTGCTGGTCGCTTAAGGAGAGTAATTCAGAATCGGAGATGAGGCTTAAACTCTTTCTCTCGGTGAGCGGCACCGTGGCGCAGGCAGCAAGCGAGAAACAAAGGATGAAGACAGTCAATATCCTGCATGGGGTATTAATTATGGTGTAGTGTCTGGTTCTTTTATTCATGGTTTTCTCCGTGCCCTTTTTTTGCCTGTGGGGCTATTTCTTGGTCATTGTGAACCCGCCGACTGCATTGCCATACGCCAGATATTTACCGACGATGAGTTTCCCATCCAAGGAAGCATAGCCTTCCATTTCGATACCCCATTTCGGGCATGCAATTCGCAGCGTAACCTGTCTGGTAGCTGCGGCAAAGTCGCCTGAGACGGAACAAGGATCTTTTGCATCATTTATATAGGCTCCTGTTAATTTTCCAGAGGTTTGAGTTAAGGTCATGGGATTGCGCGAGTCGTTGGAAAGCCACCTCACCTGCCATTTACCGGAAAAATCAGTTACTGCCTGTCCAGAATGGGATAGCGCACCCGCCAACACGACAGAAGCCACGATCAGCAAGGCAACAAAGAATAAATTTTTCTTCATTTCTTTAACCTCCATCACAAAAATCTTATGGATGTCTTCTCATGCTCCTGAGATTCAATGAGATCGATTCTCTCTTTGGTTGCCTTGATCTCGACGACAAGTCTGGAGAAGGTCCATCGATTTGCAGACTTTGAGGCTGCGGCGTAGATCGTTCCCTTGCCGTTAGGACCGGAAATAGGAATGGCCAAGTCTGCCTGCCCTGACGGGCCGCTTACATTGATGCTCCCTATGACAAAGATCCCCGCCTCAATCGGCGATCCTAAGGCCTTGACGACAGCGGGATGGGTTTGTGCCGTGGCCAGGGCATCTTTGTACACGTCGGATGATTTTACCATGCCGAAGACGATAGTGATCATGAGCATGGCAAAGGCAGCGAAGAGGGCCAGGAACCCAAGGCAGGCGACAGGGACGAACCATTTCCAGTTTCGCTGCCACCATGTCCGGGATTTTTCTTGGGCTGATGGAGGATGTGTCTTTGGTTCCATATCTATTCGCTCACCATTGGATATCGGCCACGGATGTTACCGCATCCGCGGGAAAGAGCGGTTATGACGCCGATTCCGAATAAAGATTAGACCCCACTGCTTCCGTACATTATAGAAATCAATTCTTGTTTTGGAGCTTTTCTATGTCCGGTTTGATCTTTTTCAGCTCTTCCTCGGCTATTTTGCCGCCGATTTTTTGTAACTGAGGAATATATTTCTCATTCATTATTGTCGTGGATTCTTGCATGACAGTTGGTGCTGTAGAAATGAATTTCTTGCCGACCGGAGTTTCATAAAATGCTATTAACTCCTTTATTTCTGCGACGTTAAAGTGTTTTGAAAACGCAGGATAGTAAACATTGTTAATAAGTTCGTTTAACGGCATTACTTCACCTATTTTTACTTTCATTTTTTTAACATAACTTCCCATAGACTGTTCGAACAGCTGTTTCAATTTTTCTCTTTCCTCCGGTGTGATATCGCCTATGTTTTTTATGTTTTCCCTGAACGATACGACAAAGCCTTGCTGAAGCTGGACAATCATTACGCTGAGTATTTGGTTGTATTGAGCTTCAATATTTGTTGCCTTAAAAAATTTTTGATACACTTTAAGTTCTTCTTTTTTATCTTGGGCCTGGGCACATGGGTATGTTGCTAAAAAAACAAGAAAAGACAAACAAACAATCATCACAGTTTTAGGTAATTTTTTTGCCATTGCTTTATCTCCTTTAGGTTTCATAAAATTTTAGGCGCTTTGCCATGTCCGCTGGAAAGAATAGTTATGCCATTAAACCAGAATTGTCAAGGGTAAGGGTTTGCTCTATCCCCGCTTATACAAGCCGATAAGCTGGCCTTGGGCAAGGATGTGCCCCTTCATGGCCTTTTCCAGGTCCGCCTTGGAAGCATTGGTACTGATATTGAGCATGGTGTCCAGGGCATAGACCTTAAAGAAGTAACGGTGGGTGCCGGATGGCGGGCACGGCCCCCCGTACCGGTGCCTTCCAAAGTCATTCATACCCTCTATGGCCCCTTGCGGAACAATAGCCTCTTTTATCTCTTTCACGCTGGGATCGATATTCCAGATGACCCAGTGGACCCATCCCCCGCCAGGTGCATCGGGGTCATCGCAGATCAGGGCGAGGGACTTTGTCCCCTGCGGGCAGTTGGCAATCATCAGGGGTGGATTGATATCCTTCCCATCGCAGGTATACTGCCTGGGGATATTGCCGTTGTTCTGAAAAGCCGGGCTTGTAACTTGTAACGCAGCCATGCCACTCACCTCCTTGCTCAAGGATACAGAAAAAAGTAAAACAATAACCATGAGCGGTGTCGCTATTAATCTATAGCCCATCTTCCCCCTCCTTTCACGTTAAGTTATCCTCGGCCAAAGCCCGACTCCATCTTCCCGCATGCTTTATAGACCTGTTTTCCTACTATTATCTCGATATTGGCACCATGCACAGGTCGGACTGGCTGCCGGCGGTTCAGGCAGGTTTAATACTTCAAATACCTCTTCCAGGAACTTAATAAAACCATCGTCGTTCCTCGGTATATCGACCCACGTGATAGAACCATGAAGTGCTACACGATCCGAAGATAGGCAACCGTATTCATGGGGTTCGTATACCAGCAAGCCGAGCTTACTTATAGGTGACAAACCGAATTGTCCTGGAGCGGGATTTTCCAGACAATGAGCATAGGAGTGTAATTGACGGGCATATAGTGAAACATGCTCAGATTTCACTTGTGAGGTTTTAAAATCGATGATGCCATAAGTACCGTCATCGAATTGCAGTGCCGTATCGAATTTGCCCTTGATAAAGCACGAAGATGACGAGGTAGTCGAATAGATAGGTTTTGATTCCACCCACTTTTCATTATATCGAACGACGCCCCTTGGCAATGCTGGGCTAATTTCTTCCGTTCTCATTTCTAAATAGTAATTTTTCATTTGACCATCGATAATCGTGAATATCTTTGGGAAAGCCCCAAAGGGACGCTGAAAGCCGGAGACAACTTTCAGGTAGAAGCAACGCTTGCACTCCTCCCAGAGAAAGGCAAAGTCCGATGGAGAGAGCTTAAAGTGTTTTTTACTCATTTGTCGTTCCCTGCACGATCTACCTATAAATTTATAACCAACATGGCAAGTTTTAAAGTGTGGTTACTTGAATCGTGTTTTTTAATTAACAGCACGTTTCTCCTAGGGGTGATAGATAACTTCGTGGTGCTCGTCAGGAATATGGTCAATGAAAGATGATCTACGAATATCGGGTTTGGTTCCCTTTTTATATGGGTTTCTAAAGATAAGACTACTTGATCTTCTTCGAGCATGAAATAGATGGAGTTCCTCTATTGCTCTGGTCATCGATACATACATGAGACGGCTCTGCTCAGCCATACTATGTTCGTCTGAGTCAGTTCTAGGTAAGATGCCATCCTCTAAGCCTATCACGCAGACAACATTTGCTTCTAAGCCCTTTGCACCTTGTAAAGTCATTAATTGAACGTCGGAGCCTTGACTTGGGCCAGTCCATTGGGCTGAAGCTTCAACCCAAGTATCTACTTCATCCAAGAAACTTTGAGTTAGTTTCCAGGGTGCGAGGGTTCTATTTATTTGCGCTACGAAACTTGCAAGGTCATCGTTATTTTTAAAGAGACTAATAAGAGCAGAAAATTCTGAAAATATGAGCGAGTATAGCTTATCATTCTTAACTTCATTTTCAAGACTAGCCCAAAGACTATCCGCTTCTCCTTTTATTATATGCTCCCAGAGAAAGCTAATTTTTTTAAAAGCGCTTTTTCGTTCTTCCTTTTTATCCTCTCTTCTTGCTTTTTTTGAAGGAATTCCGATAGAAGGATTATCCATAAATGATTCCAAAATTTCACGAAATGCTAAGCTATCATGATTGTTCCTTAACCATTTTGATAAAATAGATATTAAGGGTAACCCTTCACCAGGCAGTGTGAGTGGGGCGCTAAAACTAATTCTCGCATTTCTTAATTCTTGAACCACTGATTTAGCGAAACCCCTATGTGGAAATAAAATTAGAACATTAAGAGAGGGTAAGGCTCTTGCAACAATAGCTCGTACTATGGCTGCTTCCTGTCGATCGCTGGGAGCATTATGAACCTTGATTTTAGGTCCTTCCTCTGTATTATAGTCGAAATCATCTTTAGGTAATCTATGTGGATCAAAATATTTTACAATTGATAACGAGCCATGAAGGATATGTTTATGACATCGAAAAGACTTATTTAATTGCTGTATTTGCGCTTTTTCGCCGAAATTATCTCTAAAATTTCTAATAAATTCAGGTGAGCCGCCTCTCCAGGAGTAAATACTCTGGTCATCATCACCGACAACAAAAAGACCGTTTCTTTGCCCCTCTGACAATAAAAAAATTAAATCAAATTGAGCGGCATTAATATCCTGATATTCATCTACAAGTAAATGTCTACACTGCACTTGATGTTTAGCCAGTAGGTCGGGGTTTTCTCTTAATAGCTTGCATGCTAATAATATTTGCTCATCGTAGTCAATCGCAGAACAACTGCGAAGAATTTCCGTATATTTTGAACAAATATGACATTTCTTTTCATCTGCGTCGTTGCAAGAACCATACTGCCGGCATTTGCGAGTTTCTTGCGCATCATCTGAATCATACCCTGCAAGTAGTGCGGCGTCGCTAAGGAGAATATCTCGGACTCTATCACTTGTAACTACACTATCAATTTTTTCCAAACCAATGGCAGAAGGGTTTTCCCTCAATATTTTATATCCCAGACTGTGCATAGTTCTCATTGCCGTCGGTTGTTTTTGATAGGGCAAATAGAGATCCGGTTTGGTCATATCAGATATTCTATCCCGCATATTTTTCGCTGCGGTAGCCGTAAATGTAATCACGGTGATATTCTCCGGTGAAATATGGAGCTCCTCAATCAAAAACTTTATTCTCCTTCCTAAATAATAAGTTTTGCCTGTTCCCGGTCCTGCTACAAGCAATAGTGGTCCGGAAAGCTTATAAATATCTTCACTCATTTATAAGCGCTCTTTTTTTGAAGTCTGCAGGGTATTTGCGAAACGATGCTTATTTTCAAAATAATCAACAATGTGCCCTTCTTTTTAGTCTATCCCCTTACCAAGCCCTCTTGGGGTCGGACCATGCAGCCTATATTTAATGATCTGAATAACCGCGCCGATTTGCCGAATACACTGGAAAGAGCGGTTGTGCCGCTAATCCCAACTTACTAAGAATAAAGATTTAACCCCCATTCCTTCGCCCAAATAACAACTACTGCTTGCTATTAAACATCTTGTGGAAATTGCAAATTTTCAACAGCGTTCCCCTCATTCCCTCCTAGGTCTTCAAGTCCTCTCGGGTGAGTATTTCTGCAACCTGATGTGCGATGTCAAAATCAACAGAACGTTTCTCCAGAGTTGCATATGTCTTCAAATTTTTGGTTACCTCTTCAATAAGCTTTTCCGCAGCTTTTCCCCTTGACTTGCCCAAAACCTTTCGCACTGTATCACGCCAGAAATCATTCTCTTTCTGATAATCAGACAGGCGCTTTACCATTAAGATATTGGTTCTTTTTATTACAGTTTGTGCCTTAATTACATTCTCTTTAAGCATTTCAGATCCGGTTTGGAGCTCGTCAACTTGTTTTTTTATGTTTTCTGCATCGTTTCTCAGTTCTTCATTCTTTTGGAATATATATAGTAAAGCGAAGAAAAAAATAAAGGTGTAGATCGCAGCCATTATCACAGCCTCCTTTGCAGCCACCATAGCTGGATCCTTAATATCAGTTGACATTCTTGTGGATATCTTGAAGTTACCTGTATCAACGACTCGCACATCGACAGTAGATTTAGGTGTGTTCTTGAAAAGAATAACTGCTTCAGTTTTTGGAGCAACTCCATTTATTGTTATGAAGCGCTCAGTGGCTGTAGGAGTGTAGCCCTTGGCTTCGGCAATAATGATAGGCGAGCTCGAAGTGATATCTGAAAGGTTCAGATTCTTCGGAACAGATAATGTTATGGGACTCATGGGCCTGCGCTCGAAATTCCGAAAACACAACTGCCTATATTGTAGGCTGCTAATAGTAATGATAGGACCCAATACTATTTCGCCCCTATCCTCAGTAATTAGATTTGACCCAAAGTTCAGAAAAAATGTTATCACGAATGATATTGCGGTGATCAGAACAATATTCACTATTTTCTTCACTATTTGATCTCCTTATTCATAACAATTTATATACTGGAGATTTTCCGTATCACCCCTGGAATACAGAATGGAAATATTTTAAGTTCCCTATGCCCAATATCCCTTAAGTGTGATTCACCGAAGATCTTGTTGCCCCCCTTAGACTATCTCCCTCCACATCTCCACGAGAAACTGGCTTACGGTGGAGGTTTCCGGCGCCCAATCCATTTCCTCTCCATGCACACCCTGCCATACCACGGGGTCAAGGTTGTCCAAATCGCGTCTGTGGATTGCCCAGGAGACAATGCCGTGTCCGTCATCCATAAAGACCAGCCAGTTCTCGTGCCAGTCGAGCTCCTCGATGGTTCTCAGCCGTTGCTGTTCCGAGGTGATTTTGTTATATCCGAGCAGGGAGTAGTAGTCGGAGAGGGCTGCGGGGATGCGCAGGTTGCGCTGGTCGAGCCGCTGCTGGACGGCTTCGTCGCCGAGGCCATCCGTAGAATCAGGTTCAGACCCGAAGATCTCGCGGAAGTGCGCCTTGTAAAACTCCTGAAACATTAACTGTTCTGAATCTTTCACCGCAATAATTGGATTCGTTAAAGATCCAGGTTCATCAACTAGTCCGGCACCTTTTCTTTCAGTTCATCCAGCCAGGCAGTGGCCTCGGAATCGCTGGGCGCTCGCCAGTCGCTGCGCGGCGAAAGCGAGCCGCCTGAGCCCACCTTGGGGGCATTGGGCAGGGCCGAGCGCTTGAACTGGCTGATCTTGAAGAAGCGATAGAGGAAGACCTCCAGCCATTTTTTGATCGCGGGGAGGTCGTATTCATGGCGTTTTTCCTCAGGCAGGAACGGCGGCCAGGCGCCCCGCTTTTTATCGGACCATGCCTGGTATGCGAGGAAAGCCACCTTGCTCGGCCTGAACCCGAAGCGCAGCACATAATAGAGATGGAAATCCTGGAGCTCGTAGGGGCCGATGATTTCTTCGGTCTTCTGCGCAGGCACACTGTTGGCGCCCTTTTCATCAGGGACCAGCTCCGGAGATATCTCGGTATCGAGGATGGATTGCAGCACGGCGCTCGTGGCATCATCGAACTGGCTTGTCTTGATGACCCACCGGATCAGGTGCTGGACAAGGGTCTTCGGCACCGAGGCATTGACGTTGTAGTGCGACATATGGTCGCCGACGCCGTAGGTGGTCCAGCCCAGGGCGAGCTCGCTCAAGTCGCCGGTGCCGAGCACGATGGCCTTGTTCAGGTTCGCCAGGCGGAAGAGGTGCGACGTCCGCTCCCCTGCCTGCACGTTTTCGAAGGTGACGTCATAGACCGGTTTGCCGTTGGCATAGGGATGTCCGATGTCCTTGAATACCTGCATGCACGACGGCCGGATATCGATCTCTTTCCCCGTTACCCCGAGGGCCTTCATTAAGCGATGGGCGTTTTGGTTCGTCTGCGCGCTCGTCGCAAATCCGGGCATGGTATAGGCGAGGACATTGGATCGCGGGAGCTTCAAGCGGTCCATGGTCCGAGCTGCCACGATCAGGGCCTGGGTGGAGTCGAGGCCGCCTGATATGCCGATCACCACCTTTTCCAGACCGGCGGCGGTCAAGCGCTTCATCAGGCTGTGGACCTGGATGTTGTATATCTCGTAACAGCGCTGGTCCAGTACCTCGGGCTTGCTCGGCACGTAGGGGAAGCGCGGGACTTGCCGAATTAACTCCGTCTTTGCCTTGGAGATCTTGAACTGAAAGGGGATGTGCCTTATTTTGGCGAGGCGCCGGCGGTGCTCGCTCACAGTGTCGTTGAAGCTGGTTGTCCGCATGCGGTCCTGCATCAACCTATCGAGGTCGATGTCGGCGCAGATGAGCTGTTCCTCCCCGGCAAAGCGCTCGGACTCCGCCAGCATGTCGTTGTTCTCATAGATGCAGGCATAGCCGTCCCAGGCGAGATCGGTCGTTGATTCCCCTGGTCCGGCAGCGGAGTAGAGGTAGGCAGAGATGCACTTGGCCGACTGGGCGGCGCAGAGCAGGCGGCGGTAGTCCGTCTTGCCGACGGTGATGTTGCTCGCCGAGAGATTGGTCAGGATGGTGGCGCCGGCCAATGCCGCAAAGGTGCTCGGAGGCAGCGGCGACCAGATATCCTCACAGATCTCCACATGGACGGCAAAGCCGGGCACGTTGGTGGCTTCGAAGATCAGATCGTTGCCAAAGGGCACGTTTTCATCGAACAGAATCACTTCCTTCTGAAGGGCGCCACGGGCCGGCGTGAACTGACGCTTTTCGTAAAACTCCCGGTAGTTGGGGAGATAGGTCTTGGGCACGATTCCCAAAATCCTGCCCTTATAGATCACGACGGCGCAGTTGAAGAGCTTGCCCTCGAACCTCAAGGGGGCGCCGACGATGAGGAGCGGGGAAAGGTCGCGGCTCGCCGCTACCAGGGCGGACAAGGCCGAGCAGGCGGCGTCGAGCAAGGCATCCTGGTGAAAGAGGTCTTCATTCGAGTAGGCGGAGATCCCGAGCTCGGGAAAGAGGGTGATTGCTGCATGCATCTCAGAGGCCCGGCGCGCCAGCCCCAGCATGCGCTCGCTATTGTACCTACAATCCGCTACCCTGACGGAAGGGATGGCTACTGCTGCCCGGAGGAAACCGTGTGAATATATGGAATAAAAGGGATCAGGCATCTGCTTGGCAACCCCCTAAAAGTCGTATGTCCTGTCTCGTATTGTCACCATTTTGAGCAAAAAAATTGTAAAAGTCAAGCAAAAAAGAGGGTGTCAGAGGAGGTAGCGGGGATGACAATGATGGCCCCTTTGGGCTAAAATGAAGCGCATTAAAATCGATAGGGTAGGGCTTCGACAAGCTCAGCCTACAAGGGTTCGACAGGCTCACCCTAATAGGGTTCGATAAAATCGTTCCGAGGGGTTCGGCAGGCTCACCCCGAGCGGAGTCGAGGGGCTCACCCCAAAGGGGTTCGACAGGCTCACCCCGAGCGGAGTCGAGGGGCTCACCCCAAGAGGTTATTCTAATGGATATACCGGAATTTGCGTCAATCGATACCTTGAGAAAGCTCTGGTGGCTGCATGACTCCTTCTGGCATGCGGCCCTAGTCAAGGAGCTGGGATTCGAGCAGGCCAACCGGATCAATCTCCGGGTGGCGTCCCCCACCACTTTGTATAAAAATCTGATTGAGGGGATGTCGCTCCCGCTCTCCACTAGAGAGATAAGGATTGCGGAATCCCGAAGCGGGAAGAGCGACAGAGAAGCTCTTCCGCATGATGACCAACCAGCTCTTGAGAGAGAAAGTGATCCAGCGGCCGCGCTCGATCCAGGACCTGTTGCCCATCTTCAGGGTCGTGTGGAAGAACGCCTTTTTCGACGGCCTCTATATCGACGAGCCAATCACTTACAAGGGCAATACCGCCGTCTGGATCGGGAGCCGGTGTCATGTCTATGAATCGATCAAAAAGGCGCGGATGCTCGCCGGCTACGAATGCGGCTGCCAGGCAGTGCGCTCCGCTTCCGCTTTGTATATAAATCTAATTGAGGGGATGTCGCAGAGCGACAAACAGCGTGATGAAGGCCTTGCGCCTCAAGCCCCTGCACACCATAAAAGAAAGCCTGGTCAAGGGGCACGGCCGCTGCGTCGTCGAGACCACATTTGTCCCTAAATAATGCGGGGTTTTGTCAAGCTATTCGCAACCTACGGCGTGTAATTTATTTTGTTTCAGTTCCGGTCAAATCCTCTATTGTCTTTTCAGCCGCCTCGATAAATTGCTGGGCCCTCTCAAGTTGTATCCGGGCATCTTTTTCGGTGATCTCAACAAAATCGCCGTAGTCGGCTTCTTCTCTGAGGTCTTTGGCCTTCGGCAGAAATTTACCGATCTCTTTCGGGAAGAGACCTTCTTTGATGATATGTTGGTTAAACAATGAAATGATACCAGAGTGTTTGCTTGAATCCATCTCTTTCAGAGCAAGCAAGGCCCTCGCAGCACTGAACATCGCATAATAACTTCTTGTAACTGATAGCCCATAGTGTTTCTGCTGAAGGCTATCGCTCGCCTCAATGAGGATTTCTTTTGCCTTCTGCATTCTATACATGGCTAACTTCGTTCTGCTCATAGCGGAATACCTTCCCGTTCCACCTGCTCAAAGAAAAATGAACCCAATTCCCTGTTCTTTTCGTATTCAAAAAGGCTATATACGACTGGTGCAAGAGGGATATTATATTCATAAAAATAATCTGCCGCTATATCGCTTATTCTTTCTTGTGCCTCCCCCTTTCTTTTTACGAGAACGAAAATATCAATATCAGAATCCTTGCTGGCATCCCCCCGCACCTTAGAGCCAAATAACCGAATCGAAACGATGTCCTCACCTACCTTTTTTTTGAGCTCTGTGACGAAGGAGGTCACTACCTTCATTTCTGTCTTATTTAAGAACGGTAATGATGTTTTCATAACTTCACCTATTAGTTTCTCGTTCCTCGCTGTAAGGTAACGATGTTTGCTCACTATATCACGTTTATCAGCGATGTTAAAGCCTTTGGTTACAGGTGCTTCTGATGGTTATTTCCGACTTGACCCTTTTCTCCCTTTATGTGACAACATTCGTTTATGATGGGGGAGCATAGAGACACCCGCCGGAGCGCCTATCAGTTCATCCTCATGATGGGGGTGGTGAGCCTGTTCGGGGACATCGCCTATGAGGGGGCGCGCGGTGCCACCGGGCCCTTTCTCTATACCCTGGGGGCGAGCGCCGCTGCCGTGGGGCTGGTGGCCGGGCTCGGGGAGTTTCTCGGCTATGCCCTGCGCTTGCTCACGGGACACTGGGCAGACCGCACCGGCCGGTATTGGATCTTTGTCTTTATCGGCTACGGCATGATCCTGGCTATCCCCCTCTTGGCCCTGGCAGGGATATGGCAGGTGGCGGCCTTCTTTATCGTTGTCGAGCGCCTGGGCAAGGCCATCAGGGCGCCCTCGCGCGACTGCATGCTTTCCTACGCCACCAAGCAGGTGGGCAGGGGATGGGGCTTTGCCATCCACGAGGCCATGGATCAGATAGGCGCGGTAATCGGGCCGCTGGCGCTGAGCGCGGCGCTCTTTTTGCACTGGGGATACCGATATGGGTTCGCAATCTTAGGGGTGCCGGCCCTCCTGACGCTGGCGATGCTCTGGGCAGCGCTTCGCAAGGTCCCGGTGCCTGAGGCCATGGAGCAATCACACCCTTCGCCATCGCCCCCTGATTCACGCAGGCTTCCCCAGGCCTTCTGGCTCTATACGATCTTTGCCTTTTTGAGCGTGGCGGGTTTTGCCAACTTCCAGCTCATCGCCTATCACCTGGCTGCCCGAGCGATTGTGCCGCAGGCACAGATACCCCTTTTCTACGCCCTGGCCATGGGGGTGGATGCGATCGTCGCACTCGGCATCGGCAAGGCCTACGATAGGATCGGCCTGGCATCATTGCTCGCCTTGCCGCTTTTGACGATCCCCATACCGTTTCTGGGGTTTTCCGGGAGCTATGCCCTGGTTGTCTGCGGGGTTGTCCTCTGGGGGGCGGTGATGGGGATACAGGAGACGATCATGCGCGCGGCCATTGCCGATTTGACGCCTATGGCGCGCCGGGGTCTGGCCTACGGTATCTTCAATACTGCCTATGGGGCAGCTTGGTTTGCCGGCGGGGTGGTGATCGGCATCCTCTACGAGCGCTCCATCGGCCTGGTCATCGCCTTTGCCGTGGCCATGCAGCTGCTCTCCCTCCCCCTTGTGGTCCTTCTGTACAGAGGGGGCAAGGGTGCGGCATGACGAAGCATCAACCATGAACGATGAAAATTAGCTCTCTTTCCCTCTCCCACCTCATCAGGAGACTGTGTTGTAATTCAAATGTTTCCCTCTCCCCACGCCCCGCGATGGGGAGAGGGTGGGGGTGAGGGGTCCGTCTAAAAAACATGTAATATTATTTTTATTGTAACCCCTCATCCTCACCTTCTCCCCTTACTAAGGGGAGAAGGGATATATGGTGCTAAAATGTAATTATGGCACACTCTTTCAAGGGGAGAGGAACACAGGGGAGACTTATTTTTTAGGCAATTGAGAAGCTGGATGCGATAATCCGTGATGATCAGGCAGCTTGCCGGCCTTTAATCAGCGCATCCCCCCATCGGCGAAAAAGGGATTGTACTGCCTTTCCTGGCCGACGGTGGTCTCGGGTCCGTGGCCGGGATAGACCAGCACGTCGTCACCGAGGGTGAAGATCTTGGTCTGGACATTGCGGAGCAGCCCTTCGTAATCCCCTCCGGGGAAATCGGTCCTGCCGATGGAGCCGGCAAAGAGGGTATCCCCGACAAAGACTATCTTGTCGGTGACCAGGGAGATGCCGCCGGGAGAGTGGCCGGGGGTGTGGAGGACCTTGAGGGAGATATCCCCGAAGGTGATGATATCCCCTTCATCTATATAGCGGTTCGGGGGAGGGGAATTTTGAATCTCCATCCCCCACATGGCGCCTCCTTGTTCCTGATGCAGGATCATGGGGGCATCGGCACGGTGGATGAGGAG
>Ga0214474_1000996_pt1 | contig 13386 bp, 17 predicted proteins | sample RVTome_2_FD_187335 | JGI IMG/M metagenome (GOLD analysis project Ga0214474, IMG submission 187335) | Soil microbial communities from uranium-contaminated site in the Upper Colorado River Basin, Wyoming, United States - RVT95D214 HiSeq ...
GTGCCCGCCCATAAGATACGGCGAGTGCAGGTCGACTCGCAATTATCCAGGCACTCTAACACTGTCATTCGAAACTGTCCAAGCGATGGCGTTCGAGCTCGTCTCAGAGCTCTCGAGGAACGGCATCAAGCGGGTGATGATACTCACGGGTCACGCGGGCTCGGGACACATGGCTGCGCTGAGGCTGGGCGCGCTCAGAGCAGTGGAGAAGAATCGTGAGCTCAAGGTCATGGTCCTGTCGGATTACGATATCGCGTACGACCTCAGAGGGAAGGAGTTCCCGGTCGAGGACGGGCACGGAGGCGAGATCGAAACCTCCAGGATACTGAACATACGCCCGTCCCTTGTGCGGAAGTCACGGCCGAAGGGGACGACGCGGCCTCCGGAGTTCATGATACTGCCGGACCCGGAGCGTCACATGCCGACCGGGATATACGGAGACGCCTCATACGGATCCGCGAGAAAAGGCAAGACTATCGATGACTATGTCGTGAAGAGGCTCTGCGAACTCATCGAGAGCAATTTCGGCATGAAGAGAGCGTGATATGATGAACCTTAAGGAGCGGGCCGCGGAGGCCGCGGTCAAGTATGTCAAGAACGGCATGGTCGTTGGCCTCGGGAGCGGGTCGACTGCGAGCATCGCGATAAAGATGATCGGCGAGAGGGTCCGAGGTGGCATGGACATCGTGGGCATACCCACATCTCGTGACTCGGAGATACTCGGAAAATCCGTGGGGATCAAGATCGGAGAGCTGAAGGACCATCCGCAGGTCGACATCACAATCGACGGTGCTGACGAAGTGGATCCGAAGCTCAACCTCGTCAAGGGACTGGGGGGCGCATTGGTGAGGGAGAAGATCGTGGCCGTGGCCACAAAGATGGAGATCATCGTGATCGATGATACGAAGCTGGTGGACTACATCTGTCAGAAGTCGCCCTTGCCCGTCGAGATCGTCAAGTTCGCGCACGAATCCACTGTTCGTAGGCTCCAGGGATTCGGGTGTACCCCGAAACTCAGGATGTGGGATGGAGGACTCTACGTTACCGACAACGGGAACTACATCGCGGACTGCAAGTTCGATCGAATAGACGACCCCGCGAAGATGGAGTCTGATTTGAACCTGGTCCCGGGAGTTGTGGACAACGGACTGTTCGTCGGGTTGGCCCACAAGGTGATAGTTGCCACGGAAAGAAGCGTCAGGACACTTGAGAAGAAGTAGGCTCACTTTGCGAGTTCTTTGAGCTGCTTGATGTTGTTCTCGATGCCCTCGATCTTCTTCCGCTCCTCGGCCTCGATTATCTCAATAATCTTCTCGAAAGGTATCGCGAGTTTGTTGGAGTGCACGGGTCTCCCCTTGCCCTCCTTCTTGATGTCCCGCTTCGAGACGTACTTGCGCCTCCGGAGCTCCTGCATCGCAATTGACACCTCTGGCTGCCTGAGGCTCGTGGCACTTTCGATCTCGACAGAGGTCGTCTCCTCTTTCTTCCTGAGGAAAACCAGAGTCTTCGCGATGTTCTTGGACAGGCCTGTGCGCATAAGAAGTTCGACGAGCATCTCGTCTTTCTTTGTCAGGCCTTTGTCCGTCATATTATGTGCCTAGCCATTTATTAATTGTCAAATATTTATCCCTTTCTATGGTATTGCCTTGTTATTGATGATGACGTAGTCAGAAGGTTCATTATCGACGAGCGATCGTTGGACGCCATCACTGGCGATGGGTCAGTCCTCTGGGTCGCGGAGAATGCTTTAATACCAGTTCTCGCTTACTCTTCGCCTGCGCTGAGGAACGCTGATTTCAATGAAGATGCCCAGAGTCACTAAGGAGTACTGCCCAAAGTGCAAGAAGCACACGTCCCATGAGGTCGAGAGGGTCAAGTCTCGCCCGAGGTCCGAACTCAAGTGGGGGCAGCGGCGATACAGGAGAGCGACCTCAGGATACGGGGGTTTCCCAAGGCCCAAGTACGAGGGCAGGCAGAAGCCCACCACGAAGGTCGCGCTCAGATACAGATGCAAAGTCTGCAAGAAGGCCCATCAGAGAACGTGTTTCAGGGCCAAGACCTTCGAGCTGAAGGAGGCCTGAGCAATGAAAGGCAAGGTTCCAGCTCCAAGGAGCAAATTCGTCACTGTCAAGTGCCAGGATTGCGGGAACGAGCAGATCGCGTTCGACAAGCCTGCGACGCAGGTGAAGTGCAACGTGTGCGGTGCCACGCTGATCAAGCCGACTGGAGGCAAGGGCGTGATCCGGGGGCAGCTGCTCGGAGAGGTCCAGTGAGATGGTGCACGCCGAGTTCCCCGAAGTAGGCGATTTGGTCGTCTGCAGCGTTGACAATGTCAAGAACTTCGGCGCGTTCTGCACCCTGGACGAGTACGGTGGAAAGGAAGGTTTCATCCACGTCCGCGATGTCGCTACTGGCTGGGTCAAGTACATCAGGGACCACGTACGAGAGGGACAGAAGATCGTCTGCAAAGTCCTCAATGTCGATACCGAGAGAGGGCACATCGACCTCTCCCTCAAGCAGGTGAACGAGCACCAGAAGAGGGAGAAGATCCAGGAATGGAAGAACGAGAAGAAAGCGGAGAAACTCCTGGAGATAGTCTCTAACAATGTCGGCAAGACCTTGGAAGAGGCCTGGGCAGAGGCCGGCCTGAAGCTCATCGAGGAGTACGGCACCCTCTACAACGCTTTCGAACAGATCACACTGGCTCCCGAGTCGCTCAAGGATGTGGGGCTGGACAAGAAGTGGTCCGCCGCCGTGTCCGAGGTGGCGAAGGAGAACATCCAGACACCCATAGTGACTATCGACGGTCTGCTCGAGATCACGAACCCGCGTCCGGATGGCGTGGACCACGTGAAGAAGGCACTCGCCGCGGGCAAGGAAGTCGACGACGCCACCATCGACATACACTACGTCGGAGCCCCGAGATACAGGATATCGGTTTCAGCGACGGACTACAAGGAGGCCGAGCTGCAGATGAAGTCGGCCGTCACCAAGATCACCGCCGTCGTCGAGAAGTCCGGCGGGACATTGAACTTCAAGAGGAAGGAGGAGAAGTGAAGACCCTTCTGAGGAAGTGCCCCTCGTGCAGGGACTACACCCTCAGGGACACCTGCCCTAAGTGTGGCGGCGCAACCTTCATGCCGATGCCCGCGAAGTACTCTCCAGAGGATAGGTACGGAGAGTACAGACGGCGCCTGAAGAAAGAGATGACTGGAGACGCTTAGATGGAAGATATTGTTGTGGTTTTCAAGGAGAGGCCGGAGCTCAAGGACCCGGTCTTCGTCGAAGGCCTCCCGGGCGTTGGCAACGTCGGGAAGCTCGCGGCAGAGCACCTGGTCGACCAGCTCAAAGCGGTCAAGTTCGCGGAGCTCTTCTCGAAATTCTTCCCGCCTCAGGTGCTCGTGAACGACTCGGGGATCATCAGGCTCGTCAGCAATGACATGTACTATGTGAAGAGGTCCGACTCAGAGCACGACATCGTCATCATGACGGGCGACTATCAGGGACTTACCCCCGATGGCCAATACGAGCTCTCGGACAAGACCCTCAAGATCATCAAGGACCTGGGCGTGAAGCGTGTCTACACCCTCGGCGGTTACGGACTCGGCAAGTTGATCGAGAAGCCGCGCGTCCTCGGCGCCGCGACGGACTCCGAGCTCGTCGAGGAGATGAAGAAACACGGCGTGACCTTCTCCAAGGGCGAGCCTGGGAGCGGTATCGTGGGTGCGAGCGGACTTCTGTTAGGCTTGGGGCACCTCTACGACATGAGGAGCGTCTGTCTGATGGGAGAGACCTCGGGGTACTTCGTGGACCCGAAGGGCGCTCATGCGGTGCTCGAGGTACTCTCCAAGATACTCAATGTCAAGATCGACTTCTCCGAGCTGGAGGCGAAGGCAGAGCAGATCGACATGATCACTTCGAAGCTCAGAGAGGCGGAGCCAGCTCCGGAACCGAGGCGCGAAGACCTGGGCTACATCGGCTGAGCCAGTACTGTCAGAACCCTCAGTGACTCATTGAAAAATAAAAAAAAGGGGGGAGGTAATCCTGATCGATGAGTCGCTGATTGAGTAGTTAGAGTGCATCCCATCCCGTTTCTGACTACTTCTTCAGGTACTTTTCTTCGTATTGTCTGATTGACGCCAAGCTTTGTTCGGCGTGCTCGAACTTGCGCATCCTGTCGACGACGAGCTCGAGTCGGGCATAGATGAGGTCCCTGATCGAGGCGCGGATCGCCTCGGACCGGGAGGGGAAGTCGTCGATCTCCACAAGGAAGTCAAGTGCCCGCAGGTGCCTCTGCGGTATGCGGATGGTGATTTTCTCAGTATCTGGCTCCATACGAAATCGCCCCGCTTCTTGATCCATTCCCCAGGTCGACCACGGCTGCCGTTTGTACCTCTTTTGCCTTACGGTCGTCCGACAGCCCCTTATATTGATGCTAAATATATAAAACTTAGGTTTTCTTTAGCGGCCGCGTTCGAATGGCGTTCAGATGGCCTCTCAGCCCTCTCGAAAAACGATTTATACGAAACTCATAATAGGGAGCCCGCAGCTGTCATTCTTGCGAGAACAAATCCCGACTTAGCTCAGACTGGTTGAGAGCGGCTGACTGTAGTGTGGTAATCGGCACGACCGATCACGGTCGCTGAAATCAGCAGGCCCCCGGTTCAAATCCGGGAGTCGGGACCATCATTTCTCTCAGATGGGCTCCGGTATGATCATCCACTTCTCGCGAGCGTCCGGCCTCACGACCTCCTTGTTACGCTCCAGGAGTGCGAGCTCCTTCTGGTCGAAGGATTTCGGATCCATGGTGATGATGAGCCTCGAGTCGCTCGTCATCGCACTCTCGGTCCACTTGTCGATGGCCCTTATCACCCGCAGGAAGTCATTGGTCGTGACGAGGTACTCGATGCCGTCGACGAGGACCACACCGTTGTGCGACTTCTCCATGAAGTTCGTGAGGAAGTCTGTCAACAGGTTCAGCTTGGCTGGGTCCATGTTGTCCTTGCCCGCAACCGTTGAGAGCCACACGATCGGCGTTGTCTGAAGATAGTACTTGGATCTGATCTCATTTGGGAACTGTCGAGACACCACGAGCCCTTGAGGCCTGCTCATGTACTTCATGCACTCCCTGCACGGGCAAGGCAACTTGCACTGGTTGCAGTCCAGGCTCTCGCATGGGAAGCTGTTGTCGTTCTGGCAGTCCCAGCACCGCCCCTTGAGGATATCCGCGAAGAGCTTGAAGGAGAAATCCGGCTTCGGTTCCTCGACGATGTAGACGTATCTCAGGAATAGACGGTAGTTTGACTTCGTGCTTGAGGCCAGCCTCTCCACCGTCGGGGTGCTCATGGCTATCTGTCCTATCGCGATGGAGTATGCGAACATCACGCCCGAGAGCCCAAAGCACGCGGCCACAAGGATGTTCATGGCGTCTTGAGTGAGCCCCAGCACTTCAGTCGTGTTGAGGACCCAGATGATTCCTCCAGCGGCAATGGTCCAGATGCCGATCAGGAAATTGTTGCCCGAGCGCCTGCCCTTGTCATCGACTTTTTGCCTGGAGAACATTATGAATGCGGTTGCGAGGCACATCATCAGGGCGGCTACCGATATCATGAGAACCAGTGTCATGTCGGTCAGCTCAGGCGTTGGGCGTCGTCCGTAGTCAACACTTGAGAAGACCCCCACACCGACACTCGCGATGACCGCGACAACCATCGCGATGCCTAGGATGTTGGGCGGCTTGAGCGAAACACGTCTTTTGTACGGAAAGACGATCGAGAGTTCCCAGAGGAACGTGAATCCGAGCAGAGTCGAGACCACGAACACTCTGCCGAGCGCGTTTCCCAAGTCCGCCTCGTTGCTCTTAGTGGCGGGGTACAGGGGACCGGTGACTATCGAAATGGCAAGACACGCCATCGCGAGAAAGAAGAGCCAGGACGCGATTGAGTTAGGTGCCTTGTTCCTTGCGAGAACTCCTGCTCCCAAGCAGATCGCCCCTGCCATGACCGATGCAGCAAGGACAAGGTCCGCCATTTGGTCAACTCCGGTTTCACACGCACGCTGGTCGCCGAGTGTAGGAAATCAGCCTAGGACAAATTCGATTCTGCTCACGAAGCTGTCGTCGCGGCGCGGACAGCTTCGAGGAGTCTCTCAACCTGGAACGGCTTCGCGACGAAATCGACCGCGCCCGCCCTCATCGCTTCCTTTCTAAGGGCCTCCTTCACGAGGGCGCTTACGACGATGATCTTCGCCCGCGGGTCGATTTCGATGATCTTCATGATAGCGGAGAGTCCGTCCATCCCTGGCATCAGAATATCCATGAGAACGACGTCAGGCTTGAGAGCCTTGAACTTCTCGATCGCCTCGAGACCATTCGCAGCCTCTCCGGCTATCTCATGGTCGTGCGATTCGAGTATGTCTCTGATCATCTCCCTTATAAAGGGCGCATCTTCAACTATCAGGACTTTTGACATCGATTCCAACCCAACTTTTTCTTAGTGTTGGTAAAGACGAAATCAATCATATATAAGTTGGCTAGCGTGATTATCGAATGCGATAACAGGAACAAAGCCGCTCAAAGGCCAACCTTGGTTTTTGCAAAAGTCGTCGCACCGCGGAGGATGCAATTGCTGGCTGCGGTCTGCGGGTTTGCATGCATTGGCAGAATGCCGAAGGCATTCTTGTCTGACGATTCTTCGGCCGGAAAACGCACACACCAGCATCTCACAAGAAATAAATAGCTCAAAGTGCATATGTGTTTTCGTCCGACACTCGTCGGACTGAAGGGATGGGCATGGTATTCGGCTTCAGCAGAAAGGATGCTCGCGAAAACGAAGACCCCAGAGGTCAGAAGAGGGTCCCATATAGATTGGCGTCCTACGAACACGACGTCGAGGGCAAGCGATTCAAAGCTAGCAGGGTCGTGTATAGTTTCTGGAGTGCCTCGAAGTACGTTCTCATCCTCTCGCTGATGCTGTGGTGGCTGCCCATGTTCGGGCAGATGATCGCAGGGTATGTCGGGGGCCGCAGGGCCGGGGGTCCGTGGAAGGGCGTTGTTGCCTCGATCATTCCGGTCTTCGCGATTTGGGCGGTCATGACGGGTTTTCAGACCGGCGTCATACCATCGCACATGTTCGGGATTGCTGTCGCACCTGCCGCAATAGGAGGTGTCATCAACAGCGACATCCCGTTGCTGGCTCCGTATTTTCAATTCTCATCCGAGTATGTTGGTGGATTCGTCGAAGGCCTCGCGGGCGCGAGCCCTTACGGAATCAACTACTACGTGCTCACTGTGGCGTTCGCATACGTGGGCGGGGTGCTCGCAGCCCAGAACAGGCGCGAGATCGAGTTCACATCTGGGGCTGTGATGAACACCACGACGGTTCTGGTGCACGATCCCTCGCAACGCGAGCAGGGCGTGGTCGAGCAGCAGGAGACGTCGCACGGATTCTTGAACGGGATCGGCGCCTTCCTCCATCTGCCAGGAGGTCACGGCGACAGAGATACGGCAAGAGCCGCAGGGCACTCTGCGCGCAGACATGGCAACCCGTGGGGACGTGCGGCTGACGTGCACTACGCAGATGCCGAGTATGGAACAAATGAACCGTACATGCTCCCGCCTGGCCCGTCAGCATACGATGATAGCCGGTCTGGTGGGGCTACTCGTTCCAGGTTCGTGCGCAAGCAGAAGAGGAGAGGCGCACAGAACTTCAACTCGAAGCCACGGTTCAACTATGCGCAGTACTCGTACTCTCAAAGGCAGGACCCGGGCTACAAGGGCGGCATGGTCCGCAGGAACAAAGGTCCTAGCAGGTTCACCGTATCGCCAGACCCACGTTCCATCAAGCGTGCGCAGAAGGCGATCGACGACGAATGGCGTGGAGCCCGCAAGAGCCACGGACCATCCAGGTTCGCTGACGATTTCGAGGACTCCGAGGAGACAGAAGCTGTCGCGGTGGCTGCACCTAGAAGAAGAGAACCTCACAACAACCAGTGGGATTCCATCTGATGACGGCCGAGTGTGGGTCCCTAACCTTTTTATTGTCCCACCGCTTCGCTCATTTCCAGCATACGATGAATGGAGCGGAGCGGTCTACTCATGTTTTGTGAGAAATGCAAGAGCCTGCTTTTCCCTCAGGATGGGAAGCTGATCTGTAGGAAGTGCGGGACAGTTCACGAGCCTGAGACGAAGACGCAGGTGATCAAACACAAGGGCAAGGACAGGGAGCTGGCAGTCCTCGGGGAACTCTCGGGGACACTTCCAACGGCGGATGCCGAGTGTCCTTCGTGCGGCCATAACAAGGCCTATTGGGTCCTGAGACAGACCAGAGCGGCTGACGAGCCAGAAACGCGCATATTCAGATGCGTGAAGTGCGGGCACTCGTGGCGAGAATACTAGTGCTGGATGCATGCACAGCTTTTTTAAACGCTGAAAGGTTACAGGTAAGGTACGGAAGGGGGGCTAATGTTTCAGGCGAAAGCCAGAGCTGACACCTTGAAAGAAGTAGTGAATGTCATCTCCACGCTCGTGGACGAGGCGAAGTTCACGGTGAACGCGGACGGTTTGACCATAAGGGCAGTCGATCCCGCGCACATCGCGATGGTCGACCTCACGCTCGGGAAGGACGCTTTCGAGGAGTTCAAGGCCGAGGAGAGCGAGATAGGGCTCGATATTGACAAGCTCAACCAGTTCCTGAAGCTCGCGCGAGCGGACGACATCGTGGACATCAGGCATGACGAGGACAAGAGGCGCCTCAATATCGTGGTCGGGGACATCACCAGGCGCATGAGCCTGATCGATACCACGGGCATGAGCGACCCGAAGGTGCCCAGCCTGAACCTGCCCGCGAAGCTCACGGTCAAGGTGGACGACCTTGTCCAGGGCATCAAGGCGAGCGAGACGGTGTCCGACCACATAGCGCTTATCGCGAGCCAGGAGGGTTTCGAGATGACCTGCGAGGGCGACCTCGATCAGGTGAGCTGGAAGAAGGCCAAGAAGGACATGGAGGAGCTCAACACTCCGAGCATCGTCAGAAGCCTGTTCCCGCTCGAGTACTTCTCGAACATGCTGAAGGCGGTCTCCTCGGGGAGCAGCGTCACCATGTACCTTGGCAACGACTACCCAGTCAAGGTCGAGTTCAAGATCGCTGGCGGCAAGGGAGCGGTCAGCTATCTTCTTGCGCCGAGGATCGAGAGCGGTGACTGAGCAGATGCCAAACTCTGCAAACCACTTCCAGATTCTTGCGCCCAAGTCTTGGTGAAGATAGTGTGACTTCCATGCGTAGGATAAGGATAGGCGTCTTGGCCTCGGGTGGTGGGACGAACCTTCAGGCGATTATCGACGCATGCGAACGAGGGGAGATAGACGGAGATGTCGTCGTTGTGGTCTCCAATCTGCCAGAAGCCCCTGCTCTCGAGCGCGCGCGGAATCACAGGATCGCGGCCTTCGCGTTCCCTCACAAGGGAATGACGAGGGAGCAGCACGAGCAGGAGATCATCGACTGCCTTGAGCAGCACAAGGTCGACCTCGTCTGCCTCGCAGGATACCTGCGCATGATGACCCCGCTAATCATCAGGAAGTACGCGGGGAGGATGATGAACACGCATCCGGCCCTGCTCCCATCATTCGGGGGATCTGGCATGCACGGGCTGAACGTGCATCAAGCCGTCATCGCATACGGATGCAAGGTCTCAGGTTGCACAATTCATTTCGTCACTGAAGAGGTCGACGGGGGCCAGATAATCCTTCAGAAGTCCGTGCCTGTGCTCGAGGACGACACTCCGGAGACTCTGCAGGAGCGCGTGCTCAAGGAGGAGCACAAGCTTTTCCCGCGGGCGATAGAGCTCTTCGCCAGAGGCAAGCTGAAGATCGAGGGTCGCAGGTGCAGGGTCCTCGAGACATGAGCGGCTGGTGCGCTCGAATAGTTTAAGGCAGGCACACGGGATATACCGCTTGCAGGCAACCGAACCAGGGGGGCGGACTTGGAAGTATACGATGGCGAGTTCATCACGGAACTCGAGGCGATCGCCAAGCGCATCAGGCGTCATTGCATCAAGATGATCTACGAGGCGGGGTCCGGTCACCCGGGAGGCTCACTCTCTGCCGCAGACATGCTTGCCGCCCTGTATTTTCACATTATGCGCCATGACCCAAAGCGTCCGGACTGGCCGGACCGCGACAGGTTCGTCATGAGCAAGGGCCACGCGGCCCCCGCTTTGTACTCGGCCCTCGCGGAGGCCGGGTACTTCCCAGTGGATGAGCTCAGCTCTCTGAGGAAGCTCGGGAGCAGGTTGCAGGGACATCCGTGCATGCACAAGACCCCGGGTGTCGAGATGTCGACTGGCTCGCTGGGGCACGGTCTCGCGGCGGGAAACGGGATGGCGCTTGCGGCGAAGCTCGACCGAAAACTGTACAGGATCTATGTTCTCTGTGGGGACGGTGAGATGGATGTGGGGGAGACCTGGGAGGCTGCGATGCTCGCGGCCCACTACAAGCTGGACAACGTGACGGTCTTCGTAGACAGGAACAAACTACAGCTGGATGGGCCGACCGAGAACATCATGTCCTTGGAACCGCTCTCTGACAAGTGGAAGGCCTTCGGGTGGCACGTGATCGAGATCAACGGTCACAACATGAAGGAGATTATCCACGCGACCAACGAGGCAAGAGGGGTCAAAGGCAAGCCCACGGTCATCATTGCACACACCGTCAAGGGCAAGGGTGTGAGCTACATGGAGGGCGCTCTGCACTTCCACGGCAAGGCCCCGTCGAAGCAGGAATTCGAGATCGCCATGAAGGAGCTCGGAGGTGACAAGCCGTGAAGTGGAAGGAGGAGAGCCAGAGGAAGCAGTACGGGCGGGCGCTCGTCGAACTCGGCAAGGAGAGAGGCGACATAGTTGTGCTCGATGCAGACCTTTCTAGCTCGACCAGAACAGCGGAATTCGCCGCAGCCTTCCCCGAGCGGTTCTTCAACTGCGGGATAGCTGAGCAGAACATGATGGACACAGCCGCGGGCCTCGCAGCATCTGGCAAGACGGTGTTCGTGTCGACCTTCGCGGTCTTCGGGACCGGCAGGTGCTATGACCAGATCAGGCAGTCCATTGCCTACCCGAATCTCAATGTGAAGATAGTCGTCTCGCATGCCGGCATCACGGTCGGCGGAGACGGCGCATCGCACCAGATAGTGGAGGACATAGCGCTCATGCGCGTCCTCCCCAACATGATCGTGATCGTGCCTGCGGATGCGGTCGAAACCTACAAAGTGGTAAAGTATGTGGCGAAGATGAAGGGCCCTGTCTATGTGAGGATCGGAAGATCCGATGTCCCGACCATAACCGACCAGGCCTCTGAGTTCGAATTGGCAAAGGCGCCGGTCGTCAGGGACGGGAAGGATGTGACTCTCATCGGTTGCGGCATCATGGTCTCTAAGTGCCTCGAAGCCGCTGAAGAGTTGACCAAGCACGGCATAGACGCGCGCGTGGTCAACCTGCGCACGATCAAGCCGATCGACGAGAAGACTATCGTGAAGGCGGCTCGCGAGACCGGCTGCGTGGTCACTGCGGAGGAGCACTCTGTCATGATGGGCATGGGCAGTGCGGTCGCGATGGTGCTGGTCGAGAACTTTCATGTGCCGATGAAGCGCGTCGGCATCCCGGACGTGTTCGGCGAATCAGGTGCTTGCGACGAGCTGATGAACAAGTACGGATTGACTGTCGACAACATCGTGGAAGCCGCGCACGATGTGCTGAAGAGGAAGAAGTGAGGTGTGCCGATGAAGATATTCATAGACACTGCGAACCTAGAGCAGATCAAGGAGGTCCACAGCTGGGGGATCCTTGATGGCGTGACGACCAACCCGACTCTTGTGGCGAAGGAGGGCTGCGACTTCAAGTGCAGGATAGAGGACATATGCAAAGTCGTCGACGGCCCTATCAGCGCGGAGGCTGTCTCCATGGATTCCGAGGGCATGACCCGGGAGGCCAGGGAGCTCTCGAAGATGCACAAGAACATTGTTGTGAAGATACCGATGACGGCCGAAGGACTGAAGGCGGTCAAGGTGCTCTCGGGCGAGGGCGTGAAGACCAACATGACACTCGTATTCTCGCCTAACCAGGCGCTCCTCGCCGCGAAGGCGGGCGCGACCTATGTATCGCCGTTCGTGGGTCGACTGGACGATATCAGTCATGACGGCATGGACCTCGTGCGTGACATCATCACAATACTGAAGAACTACGGGTTCAAGACGCAGGTCATTGTGGCCAGCATCCGGCATCCAGTGCATGTCACGGAAGCCGCACTCGCCGGGGCGCACGTCGCTACGGTTCCCTATGATGTGCTCAAGAAGATGCTGAAGCACAACCTGACCGATGAGGGCATCAAGAAGTTCCTCGCGGATTGGGAGAAAGTCCCAAAGAAGAAGTAGCGGACTAGCTGATGTAGCTAGATGTGGCTGATTTGTCGAATCCCTTGACCAGCTCTAGCTGGAAATCCTCAGACGGTTGCCAACCGTAGAACGGGTACACGAGTTTCGGAACGAACTTGGATAGGTCTGCCGCCAGCTGCGTGACAGGATGATCCTTCCCGAAGGTCTTCGAGCTGATCTCATACACCTTCTGTCTCGTTGCTGCCTCGTCGATGATGCCGAGTGTATGCAGGTACTCGTGCAACAGGATGTGGAACACATATGGTTTGTACAAGGCAGGATCGGTCTCCTGGACGCGTCTGAGAGGAAGGCTGTTCATCACGATGATGTTGGTCGCGATCGGATAGAAGGCGCCAACGAAGCCCTGTGGTCCCCCGCCCAGGTTCGCCAGCCCTAGCATCAAGCCGGCCCTCTCCTTGCCCGTGCTCCGGCGAACCGCGAGCTTCACGACCTCGAATATGTCGGTCAAGTCCTTGGCGGAATCCAGTTTCGAGTCGAATGCAAAGTCAGTATCCACGGGGCTCTGTAGTAGAGAGGCACGATATAGGCACTTCGCCAAACAGATGGAAATGCGACGGTGTCTCGCGATTGGACAATCCTGAAATAATCGGGAACCCTCTCATGCGTCCGTGCAAACAGACGCACTAGTGGTGGGCGGGGGACCAGCCGGGTCCACCGCTGCACGTGTATTGGCAAGGGACCACGGAGTCGTCATGGTCGAAGAGCACACTTCTCCCGGAGTCCCACTCCAGTGTGCAGGACTGGTGACTCAGCGCGGAGTGCCGATGTTCGCTCGCGAGAGCGTTCTAGGCGAGGTGAGAGGTGTATTGATACATTCGCCGCTGGGATTCACACTCGAACTCGAAGCCCGCAGCTCGCGCGCGTACGTCATAGACAGACCGATGTTCGACAGGATAATGTTCCACCGCGCCGTGGACGCTGGGGCATTGCCGCAGCTGGGGACATC
>Ga0214474_1000997_pt1 | contig 13385 bp, 15 predicted proteins | sample RVTome_2_FD_187335 | JGI IMG/M metagenome (GOLD analysis project Ga0214474, IMG submission 187335) | Soil microbial communities from uranium-contaminated site in the Upper Colorado River Basin, Wyoming, United States - RVT95D214 HiSeq ...
GTTATTTCTCTAACGTGGAACATCCACGTGAGTAGCGGACGACGGGGAATCTAGACAATGAAGAGGCTAGTTGTGGTGTCAATTTGTGCTGTCACAATCGCTGCCATCGTTCTCGGAGCGTATTTGACGGGGCTTATCGGCTCTGAGGGAACATCGTATGATCCTGTGATAGACCCTCAGAACTTCTCAGGGCCCATTGACAACCCCTACTTCCCCCTTGTGCCTGGCACGACCTTCCTCTACGAGGGTGTCTCTGAGGACGGGCCCGAGAGGAACGAGATGACGGTGACCAATGACACTAAGGTGATCATGGGAGTCGCCTGTGTCGTGGTTTGGGACCGAGTCTGGCTTACGGGCGATCTCGTGGAGGAGACATACGACTGGTACTCTCAGGATAACGACGGCAATGTCTGGTACTTCGGGGAGGATTCAAAGGAGCTGGCGAACGGTGTCGTTGTCAGCACTGAAGGTTCATGGGAAGCAGGAGTTGATGGCGCGAAGCCGGGAATCGTGATGCTAGCCGAACCGAAGATAGGTGATGAGTACCGGCAAGAATACTACAAGGGTGAGGCTGAGGATATGGCAGAGGTTCTCGCCCTCGATGTAACGGTCACCGTTCCCTATGGATCCTATGTCAACTGCCTGCAGACGAAGGATTGGACGCCGCTCGAGAAGGACGTCGCCGAGCAGAAGTTCTACGCATCTGGCATCGGGCTAGTCGAGGAGTTCGTCGTCGAGGGAGGCACGGGACAAATGAAACTCGTTAGCATCACCACAAGCTAGCTCGATGATTCCTCATCCGGACATGATTGTCGTAGTCTGGAATCACTGGATTTTCGGATATGTTTAAATGGAAATCCAATCTATCCGCCCCTGCGCGGCTGTAGTCTAGCGGTTAGGACTGAAGCTTCCCAAGCTTCAAACCCGGGTTCAAATCCCGGCAGCCGCACTCGCACGTAATCGGAGGCTTCTACCGAGGGGAGAAGCAGTAGAATCCTCGAATTACTGGGTTCTCGTGTGGGCTCAGGCCGCCTCAAACACAGGTTTGATGCGATCTATGGCCCAGTCGATCTCCTGCTTGGTAATAACGAGCGGCGGAGCGAACCTGATGGTCTTCTCGTGGGTGTCCTTCGCGAGCACGCCACTCGCCATCAGCTTCTCGCAGATCGGCCTGACAGTCTCGCTTGGACCTAGGTGAAACTCGACCCCAATAAGGAGGCCCATATGACGTATCTGCTTGATCTTCTCCGTCTTGATCTTCTTGATGCACTCGACGAAGTAGTCGCCCATCTCCTTCGACCGTTCTGCGAGCTCCTCATCGATTAGCACGTTCAAAGCTTCCTCAGCGATAGCGCATGCCAGCGGGTTTCCTCCGAACGTGCTTCCGTGACTGCCCGGCGTGAAGACGCTCATGATCTCCTTCTTCGAAAGGCATGCTGAAACCGGATACAGCCCACCCCCGAGCGCCTTGCCAACGCAAAGGATGTCCGGTTTGATACCCTCGTGCTCGAAGGCGAACATCTTGCCAGTCCTGCAGAAGCCGGTCTGTATCTCATCCAAGATAAGTAGGACGCCCTTATCGTCGCAGACCCTCCTCAGACCCTTGAGGTAGCCTGCGGAGGGCACGTTGATCCCAGCTTCGCCCTGAATCGGTTCGACCATGATCCCAATCGTGTTCTTGTTGATGGCTTTCTCGAACGCGCCGACGTCGTTGTACGGTATTATCCTGAAGCCCGGCGTGAAGGGCCCAAATCCCTTCTTAGAGTCAGGGTCACTTGAGAAGCTGATGATGGTGGTTGTGCGGCCATGGAAGTTGTTCTCGCAGACTACGATCTCGCCCTGATCCTCGGGGATTCCCCTCTTGGTGTGCGCGTACCTGCGCGCGAGCTTGATCGACGTCTCGACAGCCTCCGCACCGGTGTTCATGGGCAAGGCCACCTCCATTCCGCTGACCTCGCACAGCTTCTTCAGGAAGGGGCCCATCCTGTCGTTCGAGAAGGCCCTTGAGGTCAACGAGACACGGTCGAGTTGCTTTCTCGCGGCGTTCACGATGCGCTTGTTCAGGTGGCCTTGGTTGATTGCGGAGTAGGAGCTCAGCATATCGATGTACTTCTTCCCCTCAACGTCCCACACCCAGACGCCTTTTGCTTTCGATATGACCACTGGCAACGGGTGGTAGTTGTGCGCCCCCCAGGTCTCTTCGAGCTTTCTGTAATCATCAGCGTTCATTTCCATCATCCTCGAGTCGCCCCAACGATAGGGCGCTTCTCGAATGCTCGGAATGTCCTCTTCTCTTAAAACTGTTCTCTGCCGCCCACTATGGTATGTCGAAGCCGGTCTCTTTCACGAGCAGGGCAATCGAGGTCACTAGGCCCCAGGACAATATGCCAAGCACCGCGATCGTCTCTGAAAGCGGGTTGCCGCTCATAGGCAGCAACGAAATTCCCAATAGAAAGATTACCAATGGCACAACATACCCGAGCCTGCCCAGGTATCGCGACCTGTACATGCATTCCGTTGTCAGCCCGAGGGCGACAAGCATCGAGAGGAAGAATCCGTACGATACGAAACCGTGGATGTCGCCCGCATCCTCTGTGAATATCCCAATCAGCATCAGGAACGCCGCTCCAATCACCAACATTGCGACAGCGGCCCTGTCCAACAAGCGCTTCCCAAGGACCGGTCTGACGCCGAGAAGATCGAAGACCAGGAAGAGGATTCCGGCGAGTATCAGTCCCGAGTTGAACGCCCAAGCGCCTTCTCCAACTCCGAGGTCGCTCAGATAGTTCTTGCCGAACACGTACTCTGAGTCAAGTGACATAGCCACTGAGTAAAGCGCGACGAAACTCGCGCCTGCGACAAGGCCACAGGCTGCGCCGACCTTCCGACTTCTAGCGTCCATAGACGGACGCACTATCGTCTCTGATATCCATAATAGTTGATGCGGAGAGGATGGCCAATCATCATTAACATGCTTGGCGATTACGTGACGTTGGGGGAGTATCGAGATGGTGAGGAAGAATCCAACGACCATCATCATCAGGAGACTGAAGAAGGCGGATAGCAACGAAGCCGGCAAGTTCTCAGCAAAGCTGCTAGAATGGATGTGGAACAAGTACGAAAAGGGCAGCTACCCGAAAGAGGCAAGCGACTTCGATATCTGGCACTGGTCCCCAGCCAAGCTCAAGGAGCGGTTCAACGATCCCGACTTCTTCGGGTTCGTGGCGGAGACGGATGGAAAGCTGTGCGGAATCCTGCTAGCGAACATCTATGGCAAGAGCGGGTACGCATTCATCAACTGGATTGCCGTCGACCCGGAGCACCAGCACGAGGGGATCGGCATCAAGCTTATGATTGCCACTGAAGAGCATCTGAAGAAGGCAAGATGCCACAAGATCGGCCTCTACACCCTCCCGACGCTAGTGCCCGCTGTGAGACTCTACATGAAATTCGGACTGCTGCCGGAGGCGTATCTGAGACATCAGTGGTGGGGTGCGGATTTCCTTCTCATGAGCAAGTGGATTGGCAAGTACAAGAAGCACTGATGCTCATAGCTGAGAATTCTTCGGGGAGGCTCTGATCCCACCATAGACCGGCTTAGGGAGTGCAGGGATCGGTTCCGGAGGTTCAACCGTCGCCCTCGGGATATGGGACACCTTGCTCGGTCCTTCCCTTCCCGGCTCGTACAGCCTTCTGTAGGCCCAGATCATGATTGCGATGATGAACACGAAGTAGCCCGCAGACACCATCAAGGAGAACTGCCACATGTAGACCCATGTGGAGACAATCAGCAACACCGAGACAATCGAGCCCACAGCGACTCCCGAGACCAGATTCACGATGACCCTCTTATCGCTCGCGTAGACGCCTATGTTGGTGTAATTCACATGCCTCGCAATCTCGTTGATCTCAGACCGGACGAAGTGATAGATCGCGACTACAAACACGAGTCCCATCACAGCGGCGATCAGGTGCACCGCTCCGCTTGTCATCAGTACGGCAGCCGCCACTCCGACGAAGCAGAGCATGAGCACCCCTGTCACCTTCGCGCCCTTGAACAACGGGAAACTGGACGGCAGCACGGCCTTTCCAATGGTCCTCGAGACGATGGTCCCTGAGAACTTCAACGGCCGCGGGATAATCTTGGAAAGCAGGTTGGCGAACCCGGCCGAGTGCTTCACAAGGGGTGGAGTAATCGCGCTCATCGCGAAGCAGAAGACACCGGCGAACGGGTTCAGCTGCGCCCCCATCGTGGTTCCCTCGACCCTGGACCCTACACTCGCGTACAAGATCGATTCGACTCCACGCCCACTCATGCTGGTCCCTATGGTTGTCGATGCCTTTGCAGAGAAGCCAAGGAAATATGATATAGAAGACATCACGAAGGCCTCGTATAGCAGCACCAGTGGGATAGCGAGCAGGACCATCCACAGTACATCGTCGAAGTACGCTGGGTCTATCATCATGCCGAACGAAGTGAAGAAGATGGCCACGAAAGCGTCCTTGAATGATTCTAGCTTAGCCTGTATCCGGGTCGTCACTTTCGTTTCTGCCAGGATCATGCCGATAAAGAACGCTCCGATGATTGGCGGGACGTTCATCAGGGCGGCGATTCCCGAAGTCAGGAACACGATGCCAAGGGCGAAGAGTATGAACAGCTCGTCGTTCTCTATGCTGTTGAAGAACTTGACCACCCGAGGCACGGCCCACATCGCCATCCAGACGAAGAAGCCGTAGAATGCGACGATTCCAAGAATCAGTTGCCCATAACCCGCTGGATTTGCCGTCGGCTGGATTATCATTCCACTGGCGACTGCGAGTATGATCATCGCGATGAATGTCTCGACCACGACGAGGCCGATAAGGAACTCAACCTCTGGACTGGACATCCTCTTCAGGTCGAAGAGCACCTTCATTGCGATGCTTGTGCTGCTCATCGCGATGACGCCTGCCAGGAATATCGAGTCAATAAGTGGCCATCCGAGGTAAGATGCGAACAGGAATCCCACGAACAACCCGACGCTCGTGTCTATAATTGCCAAGATGATCGCGGGCGTACGTGTACGTTTCAATTTCGTGAATGAAAATTCCAGGCCGACGAAGAACATCAGCATGACGAGACCTATCTGCGACATCACCTCGATGAAGGTCGTGTCCCTGACCAGTCCCGTGTATTCGATGCCGAGGACCTCGAAACTAATCTTGGGGCCGATGAACGCGCCGATGATTATGTAGCCGATCATGACGGACTGATTGAGCTTGCCCGCCATCGTCGCAGCTATGAAGGCGAGGAGCATTATCGCCCCTAGTTGGAACATCAACTCTGCTTCGGAGACCATCTAGCCAGCTCGTTCGTTTTGGTGAAGATGATACCCTCTGGTCCGAGAGGATTCATCTGCATCCCATCCAAAACCGCTCATTGACATCTAGCGTACTTATACCTTTTCAGAATGTCGCGCGAGCCAGATGTCGGTCAACGCTAGTAGCGAAGCTACTAGTCCCTTACGCACTCGGCGCCATGAAGATCAGCAGCACGATGTATATCGCGTACAGCGACCCCGATGCTAGCATCGTTCGATACGAGATCCCGCCTTTGCGCCTCACACAGTAGAACATCCAACCCGATGCTGCGAGCGCGATGATGATGCTCGCGATGTTGATCATTTCGAGATGCCAATCAGTGAACAGCAGACCGATGCTCACTGGGAAGCTGCTCTGGAACACCATGGCCCCGGTGATGTTGCCGAAGCCGAGTGTGTCCTTCGAGCGCAAATACCAGATCACGCTGTTGAACTTCTCAGGCAGCTCCGTAGCGATGGGTGCGATCAGGAATGCGAGGATGATGGGGGACACGCCCACCGCCATCGAGACCTCCTCTACCTCGGTGACGAAGAACTTGGCTCCTATGATTATGCCCAGCAGGGCAGCTATGACCTGAAGGACAATCAGGGCCATCCCGATTCTGCCCCTTTCCGGGTTCACACGACACAACTTGCAGGCGTAGAGAGCGGGGCAGGAGTTCTCCTTCTCTTCGGACTCATCTTTCAGAGTGCGGTGCATGTAGAGACCGTAAGCAATGAGGAGCGCCCCGGCGAGAATGTAGTTGATGGGGCCTTTGTCGAAGTACGTCTGTATGCCCAGAAGGCCGGCTAGGAGAGCGACCGTGTACATCGCCATGAAGTACTTGATATCCCGCTCAGCATGATCCTTCCTTAGCTTCAGGTGGTCTGAGCGGCGTCCCTTCTTGTGCCCATACCAGACCGCGAGGCCTCCGATGAACATCGCAAGAGTGCCGAGCATGAACGGTGCGCCAAGAATCGCGCCTTCCCCGATCTCCTCCCCCTGTTCCTCCGTGCCCAGGAATATGGCAATCAAAGGAATGATGGTCTCCGGCATGGCAGTGCCCACAGCTGCCAGTATACTACCCGTGGCAGTATCCGCGAGGCCGAGGCGGAGTCCGAGCCACTCGATACCGTTTGTGAAGATCTCGCAGCTGATGAGAATTATGGCTAGTGAGGCGATTAGAATGCCGATGACGGCCACTTCTACCATGGCAAGCGTCCCAGCCCGCCTTATCCCACTATCCTACTTAAAGGATTCCGAGGTTTGCCGCAGAGGCGTAGTCTCAACCAGAAATCCGTTTTCCCGAAAGTATTAGTACGCACAACCGCTGATTCCGGCTGGATGGTCAGCATATTCAAGGGCAGAGGCGTCAAGACCCCTTGGCACCTCAGGGTCCTGTACATATCTACTTTCCTTCTCAGGACTGCTTTCGGGGCGCTTCTTCTGCTGATAGCGACGTATGTCCCGCTCACACCAGCTGTCGACATTGGGCTGGACCCGGACATGAGTCAGGAAGCAGTTGAGGATTTCGCCGCCCTGCTGAATGTCGCGATCATCGCGGTCCCGTATCCTCTTGCTGAGATGATCACTGCCAACTACTTCGGGATTCTGAGCGACAGAGTGGGCAGGAAACCGGTTATCGTCGCCGGGACTGCCCTCGCCGCTGTCATCGTCGGCCTGTACACGCTCTCGAATAACGTCTGGTACTTGGCTTTCATGCACGGCATTCATGGTATCGGAGCGGCGGCCACCGTCGCGCCGGCAATTGCGATGATCGCCGACCATGCTGACTCCTGCGATCGAGGGAGGCAGATGGGGTGGTTCGACTACTCGACCTTCCTCGGCTACATACTTGGAGCCGTCTTCGGCGGATTCATGATCGATTGGACGGGGGCGAAGATCGGGTTCCTGATAATCGCCGCGCTGCTCGTCGGGTCCGCCCTAATGCTGTATATAATGGTCAAATGGGAAAAGATTGCGAGGAAGAGCGAGCATGTCGGCGGTTTCGGGGAGCTGAAGCGCGTCTTCAAGGTCCGTGAGATAAGACTGATGTTCCCGATATGGCTCATCATCGCAATCCTGCTGGGACTGGCAATCACCTACCTTCCCAGGATCATGCTGAGCCAAGACATCAGCGGCTCGACGATCGGCATCATGTTCGCGGCTGCGGGCATAGCACTCGGACTGCTCCAGCCATTCTGGGGGAAGGTCTCAGACATCGTCGGCAGGATACCGGTCATGGCATACGGGGTCCTCAGCATCTTCGGCATAGTGATCATGCTACTCTTCTTCCCAGACGCGGCCTTCGAGAACACGGATGACGGTCTCGAGTTCAAACTTGTCGGCATGATACCGTTGGCAATAATGGGCCTCGGAGCGGGCGCGTTCGTGCCCGCCGCTCTCGCGCTTATGGCAGACTCATCGGATGCGGAATGTTACGGAGCCACCATGGGATTATATTCGTTTGCACTTGGGTTCGGGGCCTTCATAGCGGAAGGCATGGGCCTCGGCATAATAATCGCGAGCCGTGGAGACAATGCCCCAGGTTGGCTACTGTATTTTGCTGCAGCGCTCATCGGGCTCGCAGTCGTGATGATGGTGTTCTTCTTCCTGACGACTGTCGTCAGGAAACGCCTGGCCAAGGCCTGAGGCGGGGCGCATGATCGAGATTGACGGCTCACATGGGGAAGGCGGCGGACAGATACTCAGGACATCGATCGCGCTGTCCGCAGTCACCGGAAGAGAAGTGCGTGTCACCAATGTTCGAGTGAACAGGCCAAAGCCAGGCCTCGCGCCATCGCACATCACTAGCATCGAGGCCGTCGCCAAGATATGTGACGCGGATGTCGACAATCTCTTTCCCGGCTCGAAGGACATAGTATTCAAGCCGCGTCAGCTAACAGGGGGAGATTTCGAGTTCGATGTCGGGACTGCTGGAAGCATATCCCTGATGATTCAGTCATGCTTGATCCCTGCTGCGCTATCGAAGTCGAGGATGAGTCTGACATTCAAGGGTGGTACGGATGTGAGGTGGTCCCCACCGATCGATTTCATGAGACTGGTCCATTTGCCTCTGCTGGCTAAGTTCGGGCCTGCCTGTTACTTGGACATCGACGCCCGCGGCTTCTACCCCGAGGGCGGAGGACTTGTGAGGCTCGAGGTCTCTCCAGTTCCGCGGTTGCTGCCGGTCTCTCTCGTGGAGCAGGGCAAGCTTGAGGGCGTCACGGGAGTTGCTTTCGCCCAGAACCTGCCCGACCATGTCGCAACTCGGATGAAGCACTCAGCCGCCAAGGAGCTTCTCGACATACCCGATGTAAAGATCGAGACCCAGCTCTCCAAGGGACCGAGCACCGGGGCAGGGATCGTGCTCGCCGCCGAGACTCGTGAGACTGTATTGGCGGCTTCTGCGCTCGGGAAACGGGGAGTAAAGGCCGAATCGCTCGGAGAAGGGTGCGCAGCCGACCTGCTCGAAACCATATCGTCAGGAGCGACCGTCGATGAGAACATGCTGGACCAAATCATACCATACATGGCACTGGCAGGACCAGGTTGCGCAGTTTTGGCGGAAGAAATGACCCGCCACGCGGAGACCAACCTATGGGTGACGGAAAGATTCCTGGGTGAGAGATTCACGAAATCCCAGAAAGGCGCTCTTGTAGAACTACGAACCATCTAGCCGTACATGCTTGGCCTTGGCGCGCCCTTTTCATCCTTCTTCGTGACAGCCTGTTTCTGTATCTCTCTGATATGTTCCTCAATCCTCTGTGCTTCCTCGAAGAGCGGCTTCGCGTCGAACTCGATCCCCAACAGGATGTCGTCAATCGCCTCCAACACCAGTGCGGCAGCACGTGCGTCTGGGAAATCTGGGTGGGCCTCAGCGAGAAGAGTGATAACGTCGAAGTCCTTCTTCCTGCCCTCGTTTAGGAGCACACCTGCGACTCCAGAGATGACCCCCTCCTCGAATGACTGGATTCCGTGTTGCTTGAGAAGCTCCCTAGACCGCTGCGTGCTTGCGATCCCGAATACCACATCGGATATCTCCGCACTGTCCCTGAGCTCTGGATCCACCACAAGCCCTTCTGGGGACACGATCATCTTGCAACGCTGCTCAAGAGCCCAGTCGACAATGGAATATGAAATGGGCCTTATGAGGTTGGGCGGCGCCTGGAACTCCGAAATGAACGCAACGATTTGATCTCCGCTCCTTTCCCTCTTGCCCGCGTATATTCTAACCGGGCTCAGAGGCCTAGCCTCCCTGATGAGGGAGACCGTGGGGAAGTGAACTGAGTCCATGATCCCTATCTGCTCCATATCGAGAACCTTAATCAGATAGTTCGCTGCGATAGAACTCACCAGCCCCACGCTGGGGAAACCATCGATTATGGTTGCGCCTCGCAGATCAACCCGCTTGAACTCGTGTATCCTGATGTCGTTGCGGTCCATCGGTGCCCACATGAGACAGTTCACTAATAAGATTTGTGAGATGTCGCCAGTGGCCTTTGGGCCTTCCCCCGTCTTTTTCATACTGGCGGAATTGATGCGAAAGTTTGATACAGGTTCCAGCCATGCCAATCATGGTAGATGTGAAGGTAATCATCAACTGCGCGATGTCAGCAGACGGAAAAATCGCTCTCCGAACAAGGAAGCAGACACGAATATCCAACGAAACGGACAAGAGAAGAGTTCATAGGCTCAGGAACTCAGTGGATGCGATCCTGGTTGGCATAGAGACCGTTCTCGCAGACGACCCGAAGCTGACCGTGAACACCAAGTATGTCCGCAGACCCCGCCATCCGCTGAGAATCGTGCTTGATTCTACTGGGAGGACTCCCAGGAGAGCCATGGTCCTGGATGGAACCGCGAAGACACTTATGGTGACCAACGACAAGAGCAAGAAGGAGTTCCCAAATGCAGAGGTCATCAGGTGCGGCAGGGACGAGATAGACTTGAAGAGGCTAATCAGAATCCTCGAGAAACGAGGCATGAAATCACTCTTGGTCGAGGGAGGGTCGAAGGTCATCTGGTCGTTTCTCGAATCGCGCATCGCGGACGAAGTCAACATCTTCATCGGGAGCATGGTTATCGGGAGCGAGGTTGCCCCCACACCCGCTGGTGGAAAAGGTGCACCTGATGAGAAGTCCATGGTCGCTCTGCGGCTGAAGGGCGTCAAAGCGCTCGGAAACGGCGTCCTCGTAAGCTACGAGGTGGTCAAATGATAACGACAGTGGCAACGCCGAAGTTCGTCGCTGACCATATGCTGGGCTCACTCGCGAGATGGCTGAGGATGATGGGTTACGACACCGTCTACGACAAGAGTTTGGACGATGCCGCTATTGCCGATCTTGCCAGGAATGAGGGCAGATTCGTGCTCACAAGAGACAAGGAGCTTGCGAACGAGCCGGGCGCTCTCCTCGTGGAGGCTGACGACCTGGACGCGCAGCTGAAGGCCGTAGCCGCGAAGTTCGGCCTGAAGTACCACGACGACCGGATAAGGTGCTCGACATGTAATGGCGAGCTCCGGGAGCTCCCGAAGGAGCAGGCGAAAGACTCTGTCCCTGAGGGCGCCTACGCGGCGAACGATAGATTCTGGAAGTGCGAAAAGTGCGGCAAGACCTACTGGAAAGGCTCCCACTGGCTCGGGATAAGAGAAAGGCTACAGAGGCTCAGCCTAACCTAGTCTCCGCCGACTGGCCGCCCCCGTGTATATGCTCGCTAATCACTTTGCCGCTTGAGGAGTTGATTATCATGGCACCACGGGTGCCCTCCACGCACCAGACAGGCAAGTAGACGAGGCCTTTCGGCTCCATCACGATCGTTGCCGAGGGGGTCTTCTTCCTCTCGATTATCTCCGAGTGCCCGAAGTCCTTGACGGTCTCCGCATGTGATTTGTACTCCTTCGAAATCATCTCGTGGGCCAGCTGCTTCGCAGTCTCGAAATCGATCTTCGGTTCTCGCTTCGAATGGGTAAGCTCAATGGAGTCGACAAGCTCGAACCCCCAGCGCCAGGTCTCCACATGGCTGGTGAGCGCGTTTACAGCGGCGATCCCTGCCTTCTGCTTGCCCTCTCCGATGTTGAGGACGTAGTGGAACAGATAGTGCGGGACCAATTCGAGCTCATACTTGTAGCCCTGTACATCGTGTCTCGCGAGATATTTGATGTCATCGAGCGTGAAGTTCGGTTTCACGATGCGTTCGTTCTGCTCATTCGCGCTCTCGACTATGAATGGGACCGCCTGGTCATGCGGCTCAGTCGGTCTCTGAGGCAGCTCGTCTGATACAATCTCGTCGATCAGGCTTCTGCCCTTGTGGTTGCTCACGGTCTCGAGCTGCATGTTGCCCAGCTCGTGCTCGATCTCCTCCCTGCCCCAATAGTGAACACCGTTACCTTGCAGATACGTTTGGATGCCCTCGTCGACCGGCCCGAGCGACGCAACCACCTTCCGCCCGGGGAAGCCGGACACATTCCTCACAAAGTCCTGCGCATCGTCCGCGATCATGTCGCTCGCGGCCATGATGACCACAGCTATGTCCTCGCGGTTCCCGTAGACGTAGCCTTCCCTTTCCTCTACGGAGAAGTCGCGCGAGCGCAGTATCTGAATCATGTAGTCCTTTAGAGTGGCCAAGCGCGCCCCCCATCCCAAAATGCACGAGCTGGATAAAAGGCTTCTGAACTGGCTTGTCTTGCAGAAGGTTAATTAGGAGAGCCTGAACGTATTGTGATTTGCGCGTGCGCGAGCGCGGGTGACAAGCATTGAGGACGAATCTGCTGATACCCATCGGCTTGTTCTTTGGGGGAATCGCTCTGGTGGCGCTCGCGGTGCTCACCGGTGAGGCCGATGTCTCTCTGATCTTGGTCATCCCTGTCTTCTCTGGGTCCAGCGCCTTGTTCCTCCTCGGAGTCCTGCTGGTAATAGCGAGTTTCATGGTGGGGTTCGCAATGGTCGCCTTCGGCCAAGGAGAGGCGGGCATCTGTCAGAGCCCAACGGACCAATCACTCCCGGAGATTGCCGGTACTCGAAGGGCGGAATATGGGGGCGTCATCCTCATCGGCCCGGTTCCAATCGCCTTCGGTTCGAACAAGAACATTGCATTGGTTATGCTCGTGATCGGAGTGGTGACCGGCGTACTGATTCTAGGCCTGCTTCTCGCGTTCTGAGACCAGCGCCCGCGCGGCGCCCTCGATGTCTTTGTTCCTTGAACTTGCGAACTCGCGTAATTCAGAAATCATTTGCACATATACCGAGAAATCCCTTCCCCGGTTCCTCACGGCCCTGCCCAAGGCGCTCTCGAATGACTCCTTCCGTCGCTGAATCTTCAGCGCGTCCTTCAGTACCTCGAGAAGCTCCGGCTCCATCTCTAGGCCTTCTTGTAGGCCCCACAAATGTCGATGAACGCCTGGAACATCTCATAGCCGTTGTCCGTGTGCTCGACCTCTGGATGGAATTGAAGGCCATAGAGCGGCTTCGTGTTGTGTTTCATAGCTTGGATCCTGCAATTGTCAGAGTGTGCCAGCGCTACGAAATCCGGTGGCATCTCCAGCACCTCGTCGTTGTGCGATTCCCAAGCGACGAGTGTCTCGGGAAGGCCCTTGAAAAGATCATCTTCGCTGTCGATATTGATGAGCATCTTACCGAACTCGGGGATCTTCGAAGGCCCCGCTTTCCCTCCCAGGTGCGTCGCCATGAACTGGTGACCGGCACATATCCCGAGGATTGGCACGCCGGCCTTGTCGATATACTCGCCGCACTTCCCCATCTTCTCTTGGTCGAGTCCTACCCTGGGCGCACCTCCTGATAGTACGAGCCCGTCGGCGGTGATCTTCTCAAGAGGGGTCGTGTTAGGGATTATCTCTGATTCGACCCCGAGATCCCTCAGTACCCTCCACTCTCTGTGCGTCCACTGACCGCCGTTGTCAACAACCAAGATGCGCATGATTAGGGGAAGGACCGAGGGATATAAATCCTCTGCTGAGAGCGCGGCGTACATGTTTGAAAGACTGTCGAACAGGGTCTGGCCAGATATCTCGCCTCGGACCGACTAGA
>Ga0214474_1000998_pt1 | contig 13375 bp, 11 predicted proteins | sample RVTome_2_FD_187335 | JGI IMG/M metagenome (GOLD analysis project Ga0214474, IMG submission 187335) | Soil microbial communities from uranium-contaminated site in the Upper Colorado River Basin, Wyoming, United States - RVT95D214 HiSeq ...
GAACAGACAATTCCTTCTCCATCTCGAAGAACGATCTCATCTTTCTTACACCGGATTATATTTCCTGAGACTCCCTCAAAGTTCTCTCCTTCCTGAGCAAGGTCGAGCTTCCATTCACCCTGGAAGTGATCCAGGCCCTGAATGGCCATGAGAATTCCATGAAACATCTCTGCGATGATATGTGTGTCGATAAAGAGGTTGATAATCGGAAATCCCATTTCAATGGTCCGCTTTAAATGACTTGGAAGGGGGCAGGGATACCCCCATTCTTTAAAAAACTGATCATAGAGATTGATCCGATCTTCGAGTCGAGCAAGGTTGACCTTCCTCCGCATCTTACGGAGAAGATCTCTTTTATAAAGTTTGAATGATTCGCTCTTCTCAAAATAGGTACAGAGCTGGATTGTCCCAATTCCATAAGCGAGATCCGGGAAACGTTGGCGATAAGCTTCAGTAATGGTAAGTAAGACTTCTCTTTGCATGACCCAAGCTTAAAATGTCAAATCACATTTTACAAATTCTTCAGGCTCATTTAGTCAATATGTCATAAAGTCATTTAGTAACTTATGACTTATTAACCCAATGACACAATAACTTAATTCCCACAGAGTTTGGTTTATTCCTGAATAATTCTATCTGCTTTTTTTAGTAGCTCAGGAGAGATAATTGCTCCCTGGGTTTTTGCGGCTTTCTCATTGATCATAAGAAGCAATTTTTCTCCAAGTTCCCAGGGAATATCTCCTGGCTTTTCACCCTTAAGGATCTGAGCGGCTTTCCTCCCGGCAGAATAGCCGATTTGAAAATAATCCCATCCATAAGCAGCCATCGCCCCTTTCGATATACTCTTGAGATCACCCCCAAATAAAGGGATTTTCTTTTTATTACAAATCTTCACGATTGTATCAAAAGAGGAGAGAGCCAAACGGTCAAATGTGATATAGATGGCTTGGACTTTTCCTGCAAGAGATTGGGCCGTCTCCGTGGTCTCAACAATACTGGGGATGGTTGCCTCGATCAGTTCTACTCCCAACTTCTTGGCGGCTGTTTGCATCTCTTTGATATAAAGGATAGATTGAGGGTCTGCCGGATTATAAATCGTTCCCCATTTTTTTGCCTTGGGAAAAAATTTAGTATACATCTCAAACTGCAAATACACAGGCCAGCGATCGCTGATGCCTGTGACATTCGTATTGGTTTTTGTTCCAGGGAGACTCGTATTCGGGATAAGTCCAGCTTTGACAGGATCAGTGACCGAAGAAAAGACGACAGGGATGTTATTGTGCATTTTCATCACCGCCTGTGAAGAAGGGGTGGCGATGCTATGGATCAGATCCACTTTTGTATTCAAGAATTTATTGGCAATGGTCTGGGCATGATTCAAATTTCCCTGTGCATTTTGCCGGTCATAAATAACATGGATGCCCTCTTTGAACCCGGCCTCGGCCAGAGCCTTCTCAAATCCATTGGCGTCTGCATCGAAGTCCTGAAAAGAGACAGTCTGGGTCACACCGATTCTGTGTATGGTTTTTTTAGATGTTTCCTGGGCAAAAGAAAAGGAAGGGGAGACAATGAGTAGAAGGATTGAAATAGAACGGAGTCTTTTCGACATAATAAATTTCTTTTTTCCAATGATTCAATTACGACACTCACTTCGTAATCCTTGATCCTTAACCCTTTATTTTCACCCATCAATAGATGGAGGTTATTAAAAAATACCACCTTTACATCCAACTGTCAATTTTGATAAGCTGGTTTAAAGTGGTTATTCCTTAATAAAGTGTGTTAATTTTTGGCAAGGAACGAGTGCTTAAGAAGAGATTGAAAGCAAATTGATTAAAGAGGAAGATTCAACAAGATAGGAGTGTCATGAAAATGATAAACCGAAGAGGTTTTTTGAGATTTACAGGGGAGGGGATATTTTTAATTGGTGGAATGTTGTTCATCACCTCCTGTGGCGGAGTGAAACGGGAAGACTTCTCAATGTCGAATAATGAAAAAACTCCCATTAAAGGCCTTGAAGAAGACGAGAGGGAGGTCTTTTACCTCGCATCCCTTGCCCCAAGTAGTCATAATACCCAACCATGGACAGTCAAAGTTGTAGAGCCGAAACACTGGATCATTGGCTTGGACAAGAAGCGTTGGCTCCCAGCCATCGATCCGGAAAATCGAGAATTGTTTCTTTCCATTGGTGCCTTTATTGAGAATTTGGTTATTGCAGCAGGGACCCAAGGCTATAAAACAGATATTCAGATTGTGGCAAAAGATAAGACAGATACTGAGATTGCAGAGGTTCGACTGCAAAAGGACAAGAAAGTGGATTTCCCGCTTGAAAAAATCAAGAGGCGAAGGACCGTCAGGGACAATTATCTCGATCAGGAAATTAAATCTGATGATATAAAATTCATAACAAAACATGACTCTCCGTCTTGTCTTATTCCAACCATGTTCCCTCATAGCTTCTTTTTTTCGAATAACTCTCCCCAAGGGAAATATTTACAAGAAGGAACCATTGAGGCCAATCGAACTCAAGCCTTTCGTGATACTGCACAGGAGGAACTTGCAAACTGGATCAGGTGGTCGAGCAAAGAAGTGAAACAATATCGAAATGGGTTAACACCGGAAAGCATGGAGATAAAGGGAATCGCTGGCCTCTTTGTTCGGAATTTCTATAATCGTGAATCAGTTCTCAAGAAGAGCTTTCGAGAACAGACGGTGGATATTGTTGCAAAGCAGGTGAAAACGTGTGGGGGTTGGCTGGTCATCACCAGTCAGGATTCGAATATACCCACATTAATCGAATATGGAAGGGTATGGGAAAATATGCTTTTAAAAATAAGAGAGAAGATGATCGGGATTCACCCGATGACTCAAATGCTTGAAGAAGAGCCTTGGAAAAAACAGGTGTCAAAGGAGTTGGATCTGTCCGGCGAAGTTCAGTGGATCCTGAGAATAGGATATCTAAAATCTTATCCCGACCCAGTCAGTTTACGAATGCCAATTTCATGGTTTGTCAAAACATGAGCCAGATGCTGAGGACAATATTCTTTTTTGAATTAACGTATAAAAGAAAAAGAGGGGACGTATGAGATTCGTCGTTCATGAGCATCATGCGACCCGTCTTCATTACGATTTCAGATTGGAAATCGCTGGGGTGCTCAAATCATGGGCCATTCCAAAAGGTCCTTCCATGAACCCCTCCGATAAGCGCCTCGCCGTCATGGTGGATGATCATCCTCTTGAATATGGGGAATTTGAAGGAATTATTCCTCAGGGACATTATGGAGCAGGACCTGTTCTCATCTGGGACTCAGGGGAGTTTCAAACAGAGGGAGATCCAGAATCTGCTTTGAAGAAGGGGAGACTGAGTTTCACCTTAAATGGGGAAAAAATAAAGGGTGGCTTTTCGCTCATTTTAATGAAAGGAAGAGGAAGTGGTAAAGACTGGCTTCTCATCAAAGGACAGGATCCCCTCGCTAAAAATGAATGGGAGGTCAAAGAGGAACTGACGCCTGCAAAAAAGAAAAAACTTACTGAAAAAATCCCACCGTGTGAGACCACCTGAAACCAACAGGCATAGAGCAAAGCATTTTCCCTTCATAGGGACAGCGACCATTTTAAATATCTGATTATCCCCGTTACCAATAAAACTTTAGAACAATGACAAGAATGATATTGACTCTTTCTGAACTTGTGATTTTTAAATCTTGTGTGACAGTACAATCGCACATGGAAATCAATAGAATAAAATTGACATCCTACCTATTAAAAATATAGTATTGATAAGTACAAAATACAGAATTTACCCCATTTCTTTCATGAATCTAATAGTCTTAAATATATATCTAATAACCCAAGAGATAAAAAAATTCTGACAGGATATCTCGAAGGGTGTTTATGGGATCTTCAAATTGTCGGAAATGTGATAAAACAGAGTGCAACAAGGGCATCGAATGGAAGGGGGATTGAATTGATCGAGAGTCGGACAAAAGAAAGGAGAATGGAGAGATGAAAAAGTACACGGTCATGGTGGTGATTGGCTGCCTGTTTCTGATTCCAGTATTGGCTCAAGCTCAATGGGATAAGAAGATCGAACGGTTCTTACAGAGGGGAGAGTCGAGGATCCGGCCAGAAGACCTGAAGATTGTCGAGCTGGGATTTTCCCCCGATCCCGTTCGGGAAGGGCAGCGAGTCAGTTTTCAAATAACCCTGGAGAACAACTCACGTCATTCAACGAGAATTACCCTTACTGTCAAAGACCGAGATGAGATTATAAGTGAAGCGAAGGATGTCCAGATCGATCCTGGCGAGAATCGAATTGATTTTCCTGCGACGAACTATCGGTTTTCCCGTTCGGATTACTGTTTCACCGTAGAAGCGGATATCGAACACAACAGGTGGCCAATCGACTTGGCAAAGGAATACTGTGCTCAAAGAACACGTAGTGGATGGACGATGGGTGACAGGGGAATTGGTCCCCTTTACGTCGAAGATCTGGACATGAAACCCGATCCGGCTACCTCGGGGGAGTTTGTTCGATTCGAGGTGAGATTGAGAAACGATGGCAGACCCATCCTGGGAAATATCCGAATCCAGGATAAAGATGAGGTCGTGGACCAACTGGAGAATGTGCCTATCCCTCGCGGCTACAGCGAAATTCAGTTTTTCTATAGGCAATATTCCTTCCAACGATTTGATCACTGTTTTACAGTGTTGATAGACTTCGAGAGAACCCCTTACCCGGTTGATGCAGCAAGAGAGTTCTGCGCGAAACCCACGGGTTGGACACTTAGACCTTGAATTTCAGAACGGCAGGGAGTAGGTCGAAATCAACATGTTGATGGCAATATGGGGAAGGACCCTAATTTCGCACGACAACAACGCCATTAAAAAAATCAACTCAAGTTATGAAAAATTAATGTGAATATATTTTCTTAGGGAAAAAACTGTGGAATTCCAGATGGACTTAAGCAAGATTAATCTACCAGAAAAAATTATCTATAAGTGGCAAAGCATTGTTAATACTTTAGCCGAAATTTTCTGTGTGCCTGCTGCCTTGATTATGAAGGTTGAGCCACCTTTCATCGAAGTGTTTCGTTCAAGTGAATCGAAAAACAATCCTTACAAAGTAGGAGGGAAAGAACATTTGGTCGGTCTTTATTGTGAAAGGGTCATTAAAACGAGAAATGAACTCTTGGTTCCAAATGCCCTGAAAGATAAAAGCTGGGATAAGAATCCGGATATTCTTTTAGGAATGATTTCCTATCTTGGATTTCCGATCATCTGGCCTACGGGTGAGATTTTTGGTACCATCTGCGTACTTGATTCGAAGGAAAACAGCTATGGGGAAGTTTATAAAAAGCTTCTGTTTCAAACGAAGGAACTCGTCGAGGCTCAGCTTGATTTAGTTTATCAAAATATTAAACTTGAGTTCACAGCCAATAAATTGGAGAAGAGTTTGAATGAAATGAGGGTATTGCGTGGATTATTACCGATATGCTCCTATTGCAAAAAGATTCGAGATGATAAAGGATATTGGACAGACTTAGAAAGTTATATTAGCAGCCGTTCCGAAGTTGATTTTACTCATGGTATCTGTCCCGAATGTGAAAAAAAGGTTCGTTCTGATTTGAATCTTATTTTGAAAATGAAAAAGGATTAAGGCAATAACTTTACTTAACATAGGCTAAAAGATTAATGTCCATGCGATCACATTAATTTTTATCGTCATCGTGATACCCTGGCTTTTCAGCATCTCCCCATCTCTTCACCTCACTAAATGGTTTTTCTACGGAATCTACCTTTTACCTTCTCTTTGAAAGATTCCAAGTAAATATAGATCACTGGAGTGATATAGAGAGTGATGAGTTGGGAAAAAATCAAGCCACCCACTACAGCCAGTCCAAGAGGACGGCGAGCTTCTGCACCAGCCCCAAAACCAATGGCAATGGGCAGTGTGCCCATGATGGCTGCCATGGTGGTCATCATGATGGGACGAAATCGGATGAGGCAGCCCTCATAAATTGCATCGCCAGGGTTTTTCCCTTGATTTCTCTGTGCGTCCAATGCAAAGTCAATCATCATGATGGCATTCTTTTTAACAATTCCGATCAACATGACGATCCCTACCATGGAGTAGATGTTTAAGTCCATATTGAAGATCCGCAGTGCCACTAAAGCTCCAAGCGCAGCGGAAGGAAGACCCGAGAGAATGGTCAGAGGATGAATGAAACTCTCATAGAGGATTCCCAGCACGATATAAATCACCACGATCGCCATGATGAGCAGAAGGCCCATCCCTTTCATGGAGGTCTGGAAAGCCTGGGCCGTACCCTGAAAGCTGGTGCTGATGGTGGCAGGCAGCGTAGTCTTAACTACTTTCTCAACCGAGGCGACAGCGTCCCCTAAGGAAATACCCGGTTTGACATTGAAAGAGATGGTCACCGAGGGAAGTTGGCCCAGGTGGTTGATAGAAAGAGGCCCGAGGTCAGGTCTCAAATTTGCTACGGCATTGAGAGGAATCAATTGGCCGGTGGAGGATCGAATGTAAAGCATGGATAGAGCAGAAGGGTCCATCTGGTATTGAGGCTCCAGCTCGATGATGACCGGGTACTGATTGATAGAGGTGTAGATTGTTGAGATCTGCCTCGTCCCATAAGCACTATAGAGAGCCTCTTCAATCTGACTGGCTGTGACGCGAAGAGCCGAAGCCTTATCTCGATTGATTTCGATGTTCACCTGAGGGTTCTTGATTTGCAGGTCACTGGTTACATCCTGAAGTCCAGGCAATTCACGTATCTTTGCTTCGAGAACAGGAGTATATTGATAGAGTTCCTTAACTTCCGGACTCTGAAGCGTGAATTGATACTGGGCCTTTGTCATCATCCCTCCGATTCGTATGGGAGGAGGGTTTTGAAGGAAGGTCTGGATTCCCGGAATTTTTGCCAGTTTTGGCCGTAATTCCTGAATCACCTCGTCCGCATTCAGCCTGCGTTTAGACCGGGGTTTCAAAACAATCATGACGCGACCCACATTGCCCGTCGCTTGCGGGCCTCCTGCTCCGGCCGTCGATGAGATGGAATCCACATTCGGGTCCTGTTGGATGACTTCCGCTGCGGCGATCTGATGTTGTTTCATTGATTCGAACGAAATCCCTTCTGCAGCCTCTGTGAGGCCGAAGATTTGACCGATGTCCTCGCTCGGAAGAAATCCGTAAGAGAAGGCCCTAAAAAGAAAAATAGTGATCACCAGGATAAGAAAAGAGATGACGAGAGTGGTCAGGCGATGATTCAAGACAAATCTAAGACTCCACCGATAGGTTTGAAGCATTCCTCCGAAAAATCGTTCTGAGGCTGCGTAGAGATGGCCCTGTTTTCTTTCTCCTGGTGGTCTGAGAAATCGGCTGCAGAGCATGGGAGTTAGACTTAAAGAGACAAAACCTGATACCAGAATGGCGACACCGATGGTCACTGCAAATTCATGTAATAATCGTCCTATGATCCCGCCCATAAAGAGGACCGGTATAAAAACAGCAACAAGCGAAAGGGTCATCGACAAGATCGTAAAGCCGATCTCTCTCGATCCCTTTAGTGCTGCTTCCAAAGGCCTCTCCCCCATCTCCATGTGACGGACAATATTTTCAAGCATGACGATGGCGTCATCCACCACGAAGCCCACAGAGAGTGTCAGCGCCATCAGAGAAAGATTATCCAGGCTATAGTCCAGAAGGTACATGACCGAGAAGGTGCCGATGACTGACATGGGAAGGGCCAGGCTTGGAATAATAGTGGCGGAAAGATTTCGCAGGAAGAGAAAGATCACCAGGACGACCAGACACATGGTCAGGAACAGGGTGAACTTCACATCGTTGACCGAATCACGAATGGATATCGAGCGATCGTAAAAAATATCGAGAATCACCGAACCAGGCATCTGTGACCGGAGGGCAGGCAGCAGTTCCCTGATGGAATCGACGACCCGAACGGTATTCGTTCCAGGTTGTCTGTAAATGGCCAATCCGATAGTGCGTACATTATTATACCAGCTTGCGGTTTTGTCATTTTCGACGCTGTCGAGCACCTTTCCCAGGTCACCGAGGCGCACAGGGGAGCCGTTTCGATATGCTACGATCAGGGGGCGATAAGCCTCAGCGTTATTGAGTTGGCCGTTCACCTCTAACATAAAAGCCTGGTGGGTTCCGTATAATATTCCGGTGGGAAGGTTTACATTTCCACTCTTGATCGCATTCACCACTTCGTCAATTCCGATGGAGCGCGAAGCAAGAGCCTTTGGGTCCAGTTGGGTGCGAACAGCATATTTCTGACCCCCGAAGACCTGAACCTGGGCCACGCCACTCACCATGGAGATTCGTTGAGCCACAAAGGTATCCGCATATTCATGAACGGCTGAAAGAGGGAGGGTGGGTGAGCTCACGTTTAAAAAGAGAACGGGGAAATCGGCAGGATTGACTTTCTGATAGGAAGGAGGATTGGGCATGTCCGGAGGCAGCTGCCGTGCTGCCTTTCCGATCATCGCCTGAACGTCCTGAGCTGCTGCATCGATGTCCCTGTTCAAAACAAATTGCAGCGTAATCCGGGCCCTCCCCTGAGTGTTCGACGAATTCATCGAATCCACCCCGGCGATGGTCGAGAACTGTCGCTCGAGCGGTGTCGCCACGGCAGAAGCCATCGTCTCCGGACTGGCTCCAGGGAGTTCGGCAATGACACTAATGGTGGGGTAATCAACCGTGGGAAGATCGCTTACCGGCAGGAGCCGGTACCCCATGATGCCGAAGAGGAGAATGCCCAGCATGACAAGGCTTGTCATGACAGGCCGCCGGATGAAAAGCTCTGGAATGTTCATGGTTTTTTTCTATTGGTAGTTGTCGCAGAATTGGGACTTTTGATCTCCACTTTAGCCCCAGGATAGAGCCGAAGCTGTCCATCGGTCACCACCTTTTCGTCTGCCTGGAGTCCTTTTTGGACGACTGCCTCACCAGCGACGGTTCTGCTGACAACCACTGGCCTGGATTCTACAGTAAAGTCGGATTTGAACACAAAGACATACTGACCTTCCTGTCCGGTCTGGATGGCCTGGGATGGAACCACGATCGCATGGGGTTCTGTGGTAAGGGTGAGAACGACATTGACGAATTGCCCTGGCCAGAGTTTCTTCTCATGGTTGGCAAAGGTTCCTTTGAGCCGGATGGTGCCGGTATTGCTATCCACAGCATTATCTATAAAAGTGATGACTCCTCTTTCAGGACGTTCCTCATTCATAAGGAGGAGAGCCTCTATCTGTATTTTTCCCAAAGTCATGTATTTCTTGATCTCAGATAAATTTTGCTCCGGAATAGAAAAGGCTACATCGATGGGAACGATCTGATTGATGACGACGAGGTTGGTATCATCCGCTTTGATGATGTTTCCTTGCTTAACGATCAGACTTCCCGTTCGGCCGTCTATGGATGAACTAATCGAGCAGTAGCCCAGTTGAATTTTTACATTCTCCACGGCAGCCATGTCTGCACGAACAGAAGCCTGGACATTCTCCAAAGCGGCTTTCGAGGAACGGACTGCTGCCTCTGCGCTCTCTTTGGCTGCCTTATCCGCACGGACGGTTGCTTCGAGGGCATCTGCATTCGTTCGAACCTGATCATATTGCTGCTTAGAGATGACTTGCTTTTCGATGAGAGATGAATAACGTTCAGCATCTACTTTGGCATTTTGCGCATGAGTGATATCCCTTTCAAGGTTGGCCTCAGTCTGTTTCACCAAGGCCATATTCTTTGCCAGGTCGGCCTCAACCTGGCCAACCTGTGCTATATCTCTTGCAAGATTTGCCTCGGCCTGCTTGAGGTTAGCTTCAAAAGTCCGAGGATCAATTGTGAAGAGAAGTTCACCCTTTTTAACATCCTGACCCTCTGTGAAATGGACCTGTACCAATTCTCCCCCAACCTTGGATTTGACTGTCACCGTTGAATAGGCTTGTACATTCCCAATGGCGCGAAGCTGAACAGGGACTGTTTTTTGAGTTACCGTGACCACGGTAACGGGTAGAGGAGCAGAAGCAGGCTTTCCCGGTTTTTCATTGGAGCAAGCTGAGGAAAAAAATGATAAAAACATCAACCCTAATATTCCAATAAAATGTACTTTCATCAAGGTTCTACAATGAGCCTTAAAATCCCTAAATAACGGATGTTCCATCCCCGATTCTCCTTTGAAAGGAACTTTAAACTTCTACAAATCATTTGTCAAATTTCAAATAAGAGAGATCAAAAAATGGTTAGACGCTCTCTTGATCACAGTGATTTTAAAAAATGATTACACAGATTTTTCTTTATGTTCAATGTATCTCACATCTGTATTACTAATGTCCAATTTCTTGAATTTTTGTTAATCAAATTTGTCAGGATTTTCCCCCTCACCCCTATCCCTGGTATTGTCAAAACTTATTTTCCCTCTCCCCTTGGGGGAGAGGGTCAGGGTGAGGGGTGATTTTATTGGTTCTTTACGATTGACATTTCACGGTCTTTCAGCGATATTGTGTTGGATTAAAGCGATGGTATTATCGAGAGAATAAGGAAGAGGAATGAAAGATAGAGAGGCGAAAAAAATATTGGTCGTCGATGATGATAAGGATGCGGTGGAGATGATCACCACGCTCCTGAAATTGGAGGGATATCAAGTCATCCATGCCCTCTCCGGGGATGGGGCGATGAAAGTCTTAGAGGGTGAAAGCAAAAAAGTTCCAGGATCAGAAACACCTGTCGATCTGATCCTCCTCGATATCTTGTTAGGCGATGCAGATGGAAGAGATATCTGTCTCAAGATCAAGGAGGATGAAAGATTGAAATTCATTCCGGTCATCATTCTCACCGCTCGATCAAGCCTTGAGGATAAAATCAACAGTCTCAACCTTGGAGCCGACGACTACCTCACGAAGCCATTTATTAATGAGGAATTGCTGGCCAAGGTGAGAGTGATGCTCCGGATTAAAGATCTCCATGATGAGCTGAGGAGGGAGAAAGATAAAAATATTCTCCTCACTCAGGCATTGGAAAAACGATACAGTTTCGGAAACATCCTCGGAAAGAATACCCGGATGCAAGAGATCTTTGAGTTAATCTCGGATATTGCGGACACGGATTCAACCGTACTCATCCAGGGAGAAAGCGGTACAGGAAAAGAGTTGATCGCCAGAGCCATTCATTTCAACAGCCATCGGAAAAACAAACCCTTTATCGTCGCTAATTGTTCAGCTTATTCTCAGAACCTTTTGGAAAGCGAACTCTTCGGTCATGAAAAAGGGTCTTTCACAGGGGCCATCCGGAGAAAGATCGGCCGGTTTGAAATGGCCGATGGAGGGACGATTTTCCTCGATGAGATTGGTGAAGTTTCTCCTCCCACTCAGATCTTGCTCCTTCGGGTCTTGCAAGATCACCGTTTTGAGAGAGTCGGCGGAGAAGAGACCCTGGAGGTGGATGTCAGGGTGATTGCTGCGACGAATAAAAATCTCACCGAAGAGATGAAGAAGGGTACCTTCAGGGAGGACCTTTACTATCGACTCAATGTTATTCCCATTTTCGTTCCACCCCTTCGTGCGAGAAAAGATGACATCTCACTTCTGGCCTCTCACTTCCTACAAAAATTCACCAATGAGAGGGGAAAAGAAGTCACTAGTTTTTCTCCTGAGGTCATGGAGATTCTTCTCGATCATTCTTGGCCTGGAAACATCCGAGAGTTAGAAAATGTCATTGAACATGCAATCATCATTGCCAAGCAGGAAAAGGTATTACCAAAAGACCTTCCTCAATCCTTCCTCCAAAGGCCATTGCCTGCACAGGAAATTATTACCCTTCAAGATTATGAAAAGAACCTCATTTTAAAAACTCTTCAAGATACCAATTGGAATAAACATAAGGCCTCAAAAAGATTGAACATTAATCGTTCCACTCTTTATGGAAAGATGAGACGTTATGGGTTGGAAAAGGAGCAAAATTGACACAGTGATGTTTAAGAATAGACATATTCATAACATATCGATATTTAAATAATTTTTAATTTTTCAATCTTAAATGTTAGAATTTACTGTTTAAAATTGTACAAACCTTCTCACAAAAAACATACCTTCCAAATCCTCTATTTTCTTGGATGTTCCTAACTTATTGACATTATAAAAGAATCTAATTATTGGTATAAAAATTGCTTTCAATTTAAATATCTAAGGAATTGGAGGTTGTTATGAAGTGCTATCGTTGTGGCGGAACCATGGTCTTCGAAAAGTTCTATGGTATTTGTGAAGAATTTTTCGGATGGAGATGCATTTTCTGTGGCGAGATCGTCGATAAAGTGATCTTGGAGAATCGACTCGAGCAGAAACGTTAGTATCCCCTTCCCATAGGATAACTGAGTGAACTCAACTTGGAAGGGGATATTCATGGCAAATAGGATTTGTATTGTCGATCATGATTTGGCCAGTCGAGGTTATTTAAGAGAATGCTTGGAGAGAGAAGGACATTTAGTTATCACGTTAGATAGCGGTTACCAGATTAAATCTTTCCTTTCTGAAAAACCCTTTAATATTCTCATCTTAAATATAGATAGCCCCGGAGTTAAAGAAAAGGGGCTACTGCTCGAGATTCAAAAATCCCACCGACCCAGAATCCTTCTGATTATCTCAGAAAGGGAGGACCCCTTCCTCAAAGAAGCCATCGATGCAGGCGTTTATGGATTTATTCATAAACCCTTCAATCTCAAAGAAGTCTGCACAATGGTCGACCATTTGACCCGATGATCAATGTCAGTGAGAGAAGGAGTCTAATGACTTATGGATGAATTATGGAGAGATGTACCAGAATTCCCTCAATTTAAAGATTTAACCCTCGAAGACAAATCGCTCTTTGACCAACTCTTCGCCCAGCTCCCTCCTGCGATTTCAGAGTTTACCTTTACCAACCTTTTCATCTGGCGACAATGCTATCAAACCCAAATCAGTCGTCTTTCAAATTTCCTCTGCCTCCTTTCTAACCGGGGAGAAAATTCCTTCTTCTATCCTCCCATTGGAGAGGGAGATGTGATAAAATGTTATCAGACTTTGCTTCAGTATCTTGTATCAAAAGCAATGTTTGGTAAAATCGCTCGTGTCCCTGAAGCCGTCGTTACGCAGATCGATTGGAAATCAGAAGAGATGAAGGCCGAACTGGATCGAGGTCAATGCGACTATGTCTATCTCGTCCAAGATTTGATTGAGTTGAAGGGTAGAAAGTATCACCGGAAGAGGAATCATATCAAACAATTTCAAGAAAAATATTCCTACCAATACCTCCCCCTCTCTCTTGAATGGATTCCGCAATGCCTTCAATTAGAGGCGGCGTGGT
>Ga0214474_1000999_pt1 | contig 13370 bp, 7 predicted proteins | sample RVTome_2_FD_187335 | JGI IMG/M metagenome (GOLD analysis project Ga0214474, IMG submission 187335) | Soil microbial communities from uranium-contaminated site in the Upper Colorado River Basin, Wyoming, United States - RVT95D214 HiSeq ...
CCGACCAGCGGGATCATCACCTCGGGGTGGACATTGATCCCCTCTTTGGCAACTTCGCAGGCCGCCTCGAAGATGGCCTGGGCCTGCATGGCGGTGATCTCGGGATAGACGATGCCCAAGCGGCACCCCCGGTGCCCCAGCATGGGGTTGGTCTCGTGCAGGGCCTGCACTTTGGCCTGGAGCTTTTCCGGAGCAACCCCCATCTTGCGGGCCAGCTCCTCTATCTCCTTTTGCGTATGGGGGAGGAATTCGTGCAACGGGGGATCCAGGGTCCGGATGGTGACCGGCCGCTCCCCCATGGCCTGAAAGATCCCCTTGAAGTCCGCCTTCTGCATGGGGAGGAGCTGGGCCAAGGCTCGTTCCCTGCCGGTCTTATCATCGGCCAGGATCATCTCCCTGACAACGTCGATTCGGTCCCCCTCGAAGAACATGTGCTCGGTGCGGCACAGGCCGATCCCCTCGGCACCGAAGGCAATGGCGATTGCGGCCTGATCGGGCTTGTCCGCATTGGTGCGCACGCCCAAACGCCTGACCTCATCGGCCCAGGCAATCAGCTCGGCATAGTAGCTGTAGATCTCGGATTCATTGGGTTTCAGGCTTTTCTCGATCAGGACCTGGAGGATCTCGGAGGGCCGGGTGGGGATCTTGCCAAGGATCACCTCGCCGGTGGTCCCGTCGATGGAAAGATAGTCTCCTTCTTTGATGAGATGGCTGTCGACCTTGATCTGACGCTTCTTGTAGTCGATGTTGAGGGCGCCGCACCCTGCCACGCAGACCTTGCCCATCTGGCGCGCGACCAGAGCGGCGTGGGAGGTCATGCCGCCGCGGGCGGTGAGGATGCCTTGTGCGGCGTTCATCCCGCGGATATCCTCAGGGGAGGTCTCGATCCGTACCAGGAGGACTTCCTCTCCTCGGCCTGCCCACTCCTCGGCATCAGGGGCGTTGAAGACCACCTTGCCTGAAGCCGCACCGGGTCCGGCGTTGAGGCCGTGGGCGATGAGCTTGCCTTTATCAATGGCCTTGTGCTTCTCCTGGGGATCGAAGACCGGGCGCAAGACCTGATTCAGCTGATCGGGCTCCACGCGCAACAGGGCCTGCTCCTTGGTGATCAGCCCCTGGCGCACCATATCCACGGCGATGCGCAGGGCAGCCAGGCCGGTGCGTTTTCCGCTCCTCGTCTGGAGCATCCACAGCTTCCCCTGCTGGATGGTGAACTCGATGTCCTGCATGTCGCGGTAGTGGCGATCGAGTTTGGTGCGGATCTCATCCAGCTGTTGGTAGATCGGGGGCATCTCCTCTTCCAAAGAGGGGACATCCTTATCCCCCTTCTGTCGCTTGTTGATGGGCTGCGGGGTGCGGATCCCCGCCACCACATCCTCCCCCTGGGCGTTCATCAGGTATTCGCCGAAAAAGACGTCCGCCCCGGTGGCGGGGTCCCTGGTAAAGGCGACGCCGGTGCCCGAGGTCTTCCCCATGTTGCCGAAGACCATGGCCTGGACATTCACCGCGGTACCCATGTCATCGGGGATGTTGTTCAGCTCCCGGTAGGCGATGGCCCGGGGGTTGTTCCAGGAGTTAAAGACCGCCCCGTTGGCCCCCCAGAGCTGGGCTTTCGGGTCTTCGGGAAAATCGACGCTCAATTTCTTCTTGATCTCTGCTTTATATTCCCGGACGAGTTCCTTGAGGTCTTGGGCGCTCAGCTCGTGGTCGAAGTGAATCCCCTTGGCCTCTTTTTTGGCCTCCAGGATCACCTCAAAGGGATCCTGCTCGTCCTTACCCTGTGGCTTGAGCCCGAGTACCACATCGCCGTACATGGCGACAAACCTCCGAAAACAGTCATAGGCGAACCGCTCATTACCCGTGCGTTTTGCCAGGCCCTGCACCGTCTTGTCATTGAGCCCGAGGTTGAGGATGGTATCCATCATGCCGGGCATACTGCGGGCGGCACCGGAGCGCACCGAGAGAAGTAAGGGGTTCTCCGGATCGCCGAATTGCGACCCCATGACCTTCTCCATCTTGGTGAGGGCCGCCTCCACCTCTTTGTCCAGCTCAGGGGGATACGCCCCTGCGTGGTTTTCGTAATAGCTGCATACTTCAGTAGAGATGGTGAAACCTGAGGGAACGGGTATGCCGAGATTGGTCATCTCCGCCAGGTTGGCGCCTTTGCCACCCAGCAGCTCCTTCATCCCGGCGTTACCGTCGGCCTTGCCCTGACCGAAGAAAAAGACGTACTTGGGCATCATATCCTCCTTACATCTTTATAATTTTTCGTGGCGTTGCACCACGAACTTATCTTGCCAATGACAGGTAAAATTTCAGCACCCCCCTCTCCCGCTAGCGGGAGAGGGTAGGGGTGAGGGTGAGTATACCTTTAAATGGTTTCCCCCTCACCTGTGTCGCTTGGTGACACATCCCGACTTCTTTGATTTATGTGCAGCAGAGTGGGACTCCATCCTCTCCCCACCGGGGAGAGGAAATAAATTTCCTAAGCCTTTCTGCGAGGGATACAGATCCTAGCCTTCTTCCCCTGTCCCGAGCCGGGAGAAATCTACCATCTGGGAGAAGAGCCCGGCGATCTCTGCCAACAGGGCCAGACGATTAGCTTGCACCTTTTTATCCTCGGCCATGACCATGCAATGGTCGAAGAACGTATCCACTGGCAGGCGGAGCTTTGCCAGCTCAGCAAGGGCCTTCTCATAGTCCCCTTTCTTGATCGCTGCGGAGAATCTCTTCTCGATTGTCTGGTATTGCTTATGGAGATCTCCCTCCTCGGGGGCCTCGAAGCGAGCAGTCTCGACCTGTCCTTGATGATCAACCCCCTTGAGGATATTGGCCACCCTTTTGAAGGCCACGGCCACAGGCGTAAACTCAGGTGTAACCCTGAACCGGGCCACGGCCTCGACGCGTGCTTGTGCATCCACGAGATCATCGCATTGGACGGCCAACACCGCCTCCACCAGATCAACAGGATACCCCTGGGCATTCAGCAGATTGACAAACCTCCCCCGGAAGAAGGCCAGACAATCTCCTAGCACTTCCTTAGGGGGGCGTTCTATCTTCTCTTGCAAGAGATCAATGCCCATCTCGATGATCCTGTGCAGCGAGAGGCAATACCCCTTACCGAGGATGATATTGATAATACCCAGGGTCTGCCGCCTCAGGGCAAAGGGATCGGAGGTGCCGGTAGGGATCAAGCCGGCGCCAAAGCAGCCGATGACGGTGTCCATCTTGTCGGCGATGCTGACCACTGCACCTGCCGAACTGGAAGGGAGCTCGTCCCCGGCAAACCGGGGCAGGTAGTGTTCAAAGATCACCTGCGCCACAGCCGGGTCTTCACCCGCAAGGAGCGCATATTCCCTGCCCATGATTCCCTGGAGTTGGGGAAACTCGCCCACCATCTCGGTTGTCAGGTCCGCCTTGCAGAGAAAGGCACCTCTGGCCACCACCTTCGTATCATCAGGTGCCAACTCCCCGGCCAATTTTACTGCCAAGGCCTGAATCCGCGTGACCTTTTCATAGGATGTGCCGAGCTTGGCCTGAAAGATCACCCCCTTGAGTTTCTCCACACGCTTTTCGAGGGTGATCTTTTGGTCCTCCTGGAAAAAGAACTGGGCATCGGCGAGCCTGGCCCGCAGCACCCGCTCATTCCCCTTCTTGACGACTTCCATGGAACGCGCCTTGATGTTGCTGACGGCGACAAATGAGGGAAGCAAGCTCCCCTTCTTATTCACCACGGGTATATACCGCTGGTGGTGCTGCATGGCGGTAATCAGGACCTCCCTCGGAAGGTCGAGGTATGCTTTATCAAAGCTGCCGCTGACAGCCACGGGGTACTCCACCAGGTAGGTGATCTCCTCCAGGAGCTCTGCATCTTCGAGGGGGCTCCCCCCTGCCTGCTGTGCCGCCTCTTGTACGCCTTTGCGGATCAGCTCCCTACGCTCTTGCGGGTCCACGATGACGCAGGCCTGGCGCAGCCCTGTTTGATAGTCCTTCAATCCTTTTACGGCGAAGGGATCAGGGTGCAAAAAGCGGTGACCCCTGGTTAGGTGATTGCTTTTTACATTCTCCAACGTAAAGGGAATGACCTCTTTGTCGAAGAGCGCCAGGATCCAGTGGATCGGACGGGCGAAGCGCAGCTCGAGGTCGGACCAGCGCATCGACTTGGCAAAGGGGATGGAGGTGATCACGCGCGGAAGGACCTCGGCGAGGATCGAGCTGGTCTCCCTCACTTGCTCATGCCTGCGCACGCAGAGGTACTCACCTTTCTCCGTCTTTATTACCTCGAGGGCCTCGACTGTCACCCCTTCCTTTTGGGCAAATCCGAAAGCGGCCTTGGTGGGCCTGCCTTGGGCATCAAAGGCCACTGCCTTGGGCGGGCCGATCCTTTTTTGCTCCAGAGGCAGTTGCTGTTCCTCGAGCTCGGCATAGAGGGTGAGACGGCGCGGGGTGCCCATCACCCGCATCTCACCGCACCCCACCCGCCGGGTCTCCATCTCTTTTTGCAGGATCTCCCGCATCCCCGCGAGAGCCCGGGGGATAAAGCCGGAGGGTATCTCCTCGGTCCCTATCTCCAGCAGCATCCCCTTTTTCATGCCTTGCTCCTCATCAGGGGATATCCCATCTCCGCCCGATGACGGAGGTAACCCTCGGCGCAGCCGCGGGCCATGGCCCTTACCCTGAGGATGAATCCCATCCTCTCGGTGACGCTGATGGCCCCCCTCGCCTCCAGGAGGTTGAAGGTGTGCGAGCACTTCAGGCAATAGTCATAGGCAGGCAGGACCAACCCCTTTTCTAAGAGCTTTTTTGCCTCCCCTTCATACAGAGCAAAGAGTTTTAGCAGCATCCCCACGTCGGCCTCTTCGAAGTTGTAGCGGGAGAACTCCACCTCACCCTGGTGGTGGATATCCCCGTAGCGGATGCCATCGGTCCAGATAAGGTCATAGACGTTCTCCACCCCCTGCAAATACATGGCGATCCGCTCGATGCCATAGGTGATCTCCACTGAGACGGGCTTGAGATCAATCCCCCCTGCCTGCTGAAAGTAGGTGAACTGGGTGATCTCCATCCCGTCGAGCCAGACCTCCCAGCCCAGCCCCCAGGCACCGAGGGTAGGGGATTCCCAATCATCCTCCACAAATCTGATGTCATGGGCCAGGGGATTGATCCCGAAGCTGCGCAGACTGTCTAAATAGATCTCTTGAATTGCGAGGGGTGAGGGCTTCATGATGACCTGATACTGATAGTAGTGTTGCAGGCGGTTGGGATTTTCTCCGTAGCGTCCGTCGGCAGGGCGTCGCGAGGGCTCCACATAGGCGGCATTCCAGGGCTCGGGACCGAGGACCCGCAGGAAGGTGGCGGGGTTGAAGGTCCCGGCCCCTACCTCTATGTCATACGGCTGCTGGATGACACATCCCTTGTCGTTCCAAAAATGCTCCAGGGCCAAGATCAACTCTTGTAAGGTCACGGCTCCTCTCCTAATGTCGTGTCTCAGAAATTCGATGAATAAGTCCAAGGCCAAATCGGCCTCCGTTATTGACACGCATGATAAAAACCTCTTTAAAGCCAAAGAATTGGAAAATAAAAACTTATCAAGATCCTTCGCGACTTATTCATTTTAATTGTAAGACATGACACTAATCCCCCTGCACCTCTTCCATAACCCGCAATGATTTCAATCCCTTGCCCAACTGGTGCTGAACAAACCTAGGGAGGATCTCCCTGCCTTCGGCGAGGACCTGAGGGGAGAATCGAATCCCCTCTACCCCGGCGAGGTCCATCATGAGGGCCTGCTCCATGGCCTGCAAGGTCTCACCGGAGATGGCGACTGCCCCCTGGGCATTGATATGGCATCCCTGGCACACTGCTCCGCCGTGGCGAAAGCTAAACCACGCCCCATCAGCCCAGGGGAGCTGCTCGTTGCAGATGCTGCACTCCGTCACCCGGAGCCGGTAACCCAGGAGGTCAAGGAACCGCAGCTCGAAGACCCGCGGGTACTCCTCGCGTGGGGGGCAGTCATTGAGCAAGGTCAAGAAGGTCACCACCAAATCGAATAATGGTGGGTTTGCCTCCTTCTCGCCGGTCATCTCCTTGACCATCTCGAGGAAATAGCTCCCATAGAGGACCTTGGAGATATCCTCACTGATCCGAAAAAAGGGCTGTATCATATCAGCTTCATCCACTCTGATCAACCCCCCCCTCCCCTCGGCGAAGAGGACCCGGATATAGGAGAAGGGCTGCAGGTTATTGACAAACCGCCTCTTGCTTCGTTTGGCCCCTTTGGCGATCCCTTTGACCTTCCCCAGATCAGGGGTGTAGAGGGTGACGAGCAGATCGGATTCTCCGAAATCGGCGCGGTAGATCACCACGGCATCGGTCTTGCGCAGCTGCATAGCGATGAATATGGTCTTCTATATCTTATGGATCAAGACTTCCCTGGGCTTGACGCCGTCAGAGGGGCCGACGATCCCTTCCTCTTCCATTTGCTCGATGATCCTCGCTGCCCGGTTATATCCTATTCTCATTTTTCTTTGAATGAGGGAGACGGATGCCTGGCCGGTCCTGGCCACAAAGGCCACGGCCTCATCGTATTTTTCGTCGTGCTCCTCATCCTCGAGTTCCTTGCGTTCCCTGCGCTCACGCAGGATACCCCGATCATAGGTAGGCCCTCCTTGTCCCCGCCAGAACTCCACGAGCCTCTTCATCTCTCCCTCGGAGACATAGGCCCCGTGGACGCGCAAGAGCTTGGAGCTTCCTGGCGGCAGAAAGAGCATGTCCCCTGCTCCCAAGAGGTGCTCGGCCCCCTGGGTGTCGAGGATGGTCCTGGAGTCGATCTTGGTGGAGACCTGAAAGGAGATCCGGGCGGGGAAGTTCACCTTGATCAACCCCGTCAAGACATCCACCGAGGGGCGCTGTGTGGCGAGGATCAAATGGATCCCCGCGGCCCGTGCCATCTGGGCCAGGCGGATGATGGACTCTTCCACTTCCCTGCCCGAGACGATCATAAGGTCGGCCAGCTCATCGATCACCACCAGCACATAGGGGAGCCGCTTGGGAGGCATCCCGTCTTGCTCTTCTCCGATGGGGCGGCCTGCGGCGAGCCCCTTGGTCGTGAGCGCGGGGTCGGACGACTCAGCCGGGCGGATCGTGCCTTCCTTGACCTTCTGATTATAGTTCTCGATGTTTCGGATCCCCTGCTCCGCCATCATGGCGTATCTGCGCTCCATCTCCTCCACCATCCATCGCAGCGCGATGGCCGCCTCTTTTGCATCCGTCACCACGGGCAACAGCAGGTGGGGAATGCCTTCATACGCGGGGAGCTCCAACATCTTGGGGTCAATGAGAAGAAACTTGACAGCGTCCGGTGTGGCCCTCAGCAGGAGGCTGCAGATCATGGCGTTGATGGATACACTCTTGCCGGAGCCGGTCGAGCCGGCTACCAACAGGTGCGGCAGGCGGGCCAGATCGATCACAAAGGGGTTGCCGGAGATATCCTTGCCGATGGCCAGGGTCAAGGTCGACCCGCCCCCCTGAAAGAGGTCGGAGCTTGCCACGTCTTTCAAGCAGACGACCTCGCGCACCGGATTTGGGAGCTCGATCCCGACCACCGGTTTGCCGGGGATAGGGGCCTGTATCCTCACGCTGAGGGCGCTCAAGGCCAACGCCAGATCGTCATCCAGGTTGAGGATCTTATTGACCTTGACCCCCGCAGCAGGCTCAAATTCATAGACCGTCACGATGGGGCCGGGCCTCACCCCCACGACCTTCCCCTGCACACCGAAGTCCTTGAGCTTGCTTTCCAGGATCTGCGAGTTGGCCCACAGGACATCCTCGGAGACCTTTACCCCCTTGTCCTTTCTCTCCTCCAGGATGGAGAGCGTGGGGAGTTGATAATGTCCTCTCGCCGGTGCGGGGAAGGGAAGGAATTCCTGTTGCGGTTCGTTCTCCTGCTCGACCTTCTGGGAGAGGATAATGGGGGGATGGGAAGGTCTCCTGTTGATCCTCTGGCTTTTTTTCAGGTCCCTCTTTTTTTCCCATTTCCCCCAGTACAGATCCTTGGCCCGCATTATCCACCTGAAGAGCACCTGCACAGCCTTCGCCATGCCCTTCAATACCTTTCTGAGGGATATGCCGGTGGTGACTATGGTCGAGGAGATAAATATCAGGATGATTAGTAAGGAGGTCCCTACCAGGCCGAGATATCTCTCCAGGAAGCCTCCCACGACCTTTCCCAGGGCCCCACCGGCTATCCCCTCGTAGGAGAAGACCCGCACCTCTCCTATGAAGATGTCCAGAAGTGTCGCGAAGGAGATAACCAGAAGGCCAAACCCAATCCGCCGCAGCCCTCTGTGCTCGGGTTTCCGGTTGGCGAAGATGGAGATCCCCATTACCAAGAGGGCAATGGGGAGGAGGAAGGCGGAGCAGCCGAAGACCTGCCAGAGGATATCGGAGAGATAGGCGCCGATCAATCCCCCCAGGTTGTGGATCTTGGCTGGCGCGGGTTGATAGAGGTTGAAGGAGGGATCCTGGGGGTGAAAGGAGTAGAGGCACAGGATGAGGAAGCTTCCCGCCCCGACAGCGAGGAGGCCGCCGATCTCCCTGAGCAATTCCTTTTTGGACATGGAGGGCCTCCTACATTTCGATGATCACGGGGATGATGACGGGTCGGCGGTCCATCTCCTTGCGGAAGAATCGCTTCAGCGCCCGGCGCACCACCTCCTCCACCGCGAGGTCATCGGTCTTGGAATCGAGCGAAACGCCCTCGAGGGCCTCCTTAATGACGGCTTTAGCCTGCTCTAAGACCTCCCCCATCTTTTTCTCAAAGAGGACCCCCCGGGATATGATGTCGGGACCAGAGACCACCTCCCCGGTTTTTTCATTGATGACCATCACGGGAATTACCATCCCGTCCTCGGAGAGCTGCTTCCGATCCCTCAAGACCACATCTTCGACGTCTCCCACACCCTTGCCGTCGACAAAGACCTTTCCGACCTCGACCTTATCGATGATCTTACCCCTTCCATTATTAAGCAGGATGACGTCGCCATCTTCAGCCAGGAGCAGCTTGTCCTCGGCTATCCCCACCTCCCTGGCCAGCTGGATGTGCTGAACCAGGTGCCGATATTCACCATGGATGGGGATAAAGTACTCCGGACGGATCAGGTTGAGCATCATCCGCAACTCCTCGCGGTAGCCATGACCTGAGACATGGATGGCCGATATCTTTTCGTATATGACATTTGCCCCCCGCCGGCAGAGGTGGTTGATCATGTGGGTGATGGCCTTTTCGTTGCCGGGGATGAAACGGGAGGAGAGGACGACGGTGTCACCCCTTTGGATCTCGACGTCCTTGTGGCTGTCCGTCGCGATGAGGCTCAGGGCAGACAAGGGCTCTCCCTGACTGCCCGTCGTAAAGAGCAGCAGCTTGTCCGGCGGGTAGTGATTGATCTTCTTGACGTCGATCACTCCACCCGGCGGAAAGCGCATGTAGCCGAGCTCTCGGGCGATCCGGGTATTGTTCACGATGTTTCTCCCCACCAGAGCCACCTTGCGCCCATACTTGACGGCGGTATCCATCACCTGCTGGATCCGTTGGATATTGGAAGCGAAAAGGGCCACGATGACCCTGCCCGGACTCACCCTGATGATCTCCTCCAGCCTCTGGCCGATCTCCCGCTCCGAGAGGGTATGTCCCTCCCGCTCGGCATTGGTGCTGTCGGAGAGCAGGGCCAATACCCCCCGTTCCCCATACTCGGCGAACTTCCTCAGATCGGTCAGCTCCCCTCCGGCCGGGGCCTGGTCGATCTTGAAATCCCCGGTGTGGATCAAGATGCCCACCGGCGTCGTGATACCCAACCCTACCCCGTCAACGATGCTGTGGCACGTCCGGATGAACTCCACTTGAAAGGGGCCGATCTCCACCAGGTCCCTGGGCCGCACCTTCTTAAAGTTTACCTTCCCCACTCCCTCGTGCTCCTGCAGCTTCTCCCCTACCAGGGCCAGGGTGAAGGGTGTGCCGTAGACCGGGACCTTCAATTCCTTGAGGATGAAGGGGAGGGCCCCGATGTGATCTTCATGACCATGGGTGAGGATGATGGCCCGCACCTTATCCATGTTCTGGCGAAGATAGGTGATATCGGGGATCACCATGTCGATGCCCAGCATATAGTCCTCGGGGAACATCAGGCCCGAGTCGATAACGATAAGGTCATCGCCGTACTCCAAGACCATCATGTTGAGGCCGATCTCGCCTAACCCCCCTAAGGGGATCAGCCGCAGGCCATCATGCTGCATCGGCATGCCCCCTGGCAGGAGCGGGGAGGTTGGCCCTGATCCGCCTTTCCGTCTCCTCCATCAATCGCTTTCTATCCTTCATGGTGCAATCTTTTGTCTCGATGGGCCGGTCGATGACGATCCGTATGTTTCCCTTCTTGACCCTTTTGGTAGTCCTCGGCATGATCTCCCAGGTCCCATGGATGGTGATGGGCACAATGGGAACCCCTGCCCTGATGGCCAGGGTAAAACCCCCGTTCATAAAGGGCTGCATGACCCCGTCAAAGGAGCGGGCACCCTCCGGAAAGATGACCACCGAGGTCTCCTCCCTGATCTTTCGGGCGGCGATCTCCATGCTCTGGTAGGTCTGTCTGCGCTGCGAGCGGTCGAGGCTGATATAGCCGGCGGCGCGCATGCCCCATCCCAAGATCGGAATCCTGAACAGCTCCACCTTGGCCAGCCAGCGGAACTGCACGGGGAGGCAGGCCAGCAGGGCGAAGATGTCAAAACTCCCCAGGTGGTTGCACATGTAGATACAGGTCTTCCGGGGATCGATGTGCTCCAATCCTGCAACCTGTACCTGCACCCCATTGGCCTTGAGGATCAGCCAGCCCCACAGCCTGGCATAGAGAAGATGGACCGCCCGCCCCCGGCAATCAAAGGGAAGGGTCAGGAGGGCGCAAATCGTCAAGACTGTCGTGAAAATAGCAGCGCACGTCCAGACAAATATGGTCCTAAGCAAATCGCTCTCCTTGTAATCGCTTGACGATCTCTTGTACCTCTTTTTTTATGGCGCCGTCCAGGTCATAAGGGGAGACGCCCTGTTTGTCGGCCTCTATCACCTTCTGGTTGAAGGAGAGGTGCCCTAAGAACGATAGCTCGCTCAGCCCCTTTTCGATCAATGCCCGGTCCACAGGAGAGGTTACCTTGTTCCCCACGCCGTACACCTTCTGCACCCCGAGGTCCTGGGCTAATCTGAATATCTGGCGGGCCGTGGCGATACTCCGCTGCCCTGGCTCCACCACGACGATGAAGGCATCGACATGCTTGGTGCTTCCCCGGGTGAGGTGCTCCAGGCCTGCCTCCATGTCGATGATGACCACCTCATCCCTCTTGACCAGGATGTGGTGCAGAAGCCCCTTGAGCAAAACGTTTTCGGGACAAAAACACCCGCCTTCGGCCTGGGGGATGCTCCCCACGATGAGGAGTTTTACCCCGTGGTGGGTCACACCGTAGGCGTCCGGGATATCGTCGACCTTGGGGTTCAGCCTGAAGACCCCGCTGAAGGTCCCCTTTTTGGCCCCGGTTCGCTCCTCCACCAGGGGCGTCATCTCAGCCAGGGGAGTGACGCCTTTGAGGAGTTCCGGGGGAAAACCTAGGGCTGAGGCGAGGTTGGCGTCAGGGTCGGCATCGATGGTCAGGACCTTGTATCCCTCATCGGCCAGATACCGAGCCATCACCCCGGCGAAGGTGGTCTTCCCCACCCCCCCCTTTCCTGCAATGGCGATCTTCATTGACGCAATGACCTACCAATCCACCATAAAGGGTTATTCTCACACCCCTGGGAAGATACCACGTCCCCCATAAGGATTCAAGGATTCATCAGGGCATATGTGTCGCCCTGGCATGTTCCTTCAGGCATTTGAACTGCCCTCTGACTTGACGACCTAAAAGTCGCCTCAATTGTATTTCTGATTCTCCTGTGATCGTTGAGATTTTTTGACCGCTTGAATCCTTCGGGCGAGGCGATGGTCTGAGACCACTGAGAGGGTACTTAACGAAGGATATATAGCACCAAACGCACTTCAATGAACAAAAAAACTAACATCTTGTCCATATTTTGTCAAGCTTGGCAAGGGATCAGGTAGCGTATTATTGCTTATTTCAGGCAAGAAAAAACGCCGGAGGCGGCCTTTTGGCCAAAGGTGGCCCTGGCCCCGGAGGTGGCTCTGACCCCGAAGGTGGTTCTTTAGCCAAAAAGGTCACCTTTAGCCAAAAGGGCCACCTTTGGCGGGTTAGCCAGGGGTACTTCCCTGTGAGGCAAGGCGAGCAGCACAGAAGGTACCTCTGATTAATGAGGGTATTGGATTATTTAAGGATATCCATTTTTGCTTCACTCATCAAATAGAACGATGCGGATAGAAACTTAGCAAAAGACGCCACTACACATTGTACCTTACCTATTCAATGTATTGATAAAATCGAGTTTACCTAGTCAGGTCGTTTCATCATTAGATAATAACGGCTAGGCGAATGGACTTGCCTGAATGACGTCACTTGCTTTTTTCTCCCCTAGCTCTACCCACGATTTCATTTTTACAGGGTCAAACGTCAATGAGTCTTCTGTCAGAGATACATCAGGCATCAGCCCCGTGATGATCGAGATCAACCTTTTTTCAGAGCCAAACATGGCTTTATATTTTTCTGCATTGAACACTTTTTTGATTTTTTGAAGAGCAGCTTGATCTTGAGAGAAAGCTGAAAGTATTTCTTCTTTCGCTTGGATGCCGATATTAATTAGATTGGCCATGGCAAAGTCGTTTCTACCGGTTTCATCTACCAAGATGGATAAGGTTCTGAGTAAAATTTTATCCATCCTCCTGAAGCGGCTCTTAGTCTTTGGAAATTCTTCTAGGTCAAGAAAAATAGGTACAATTGTTTCGGCTCCAAGTTCGATGGCGTTTCCAAAAGGCAGGAGGTCGCGTACGCCGCCATCGTAGCAAACGTCTGTATCATCAATAATAGTAGCTTCCATAACCACCGGCACGCTGGCAGAAGCCAGCATACCCTTGATGAACCGCTCCTGCGTCATGCCATTTTCTTTAGGAGACATGGCAACCTTCTGCCCAGTTTGATAGTTGGTATAGACTACGTAGCAATGAGGCGTCGACGGACTCTGTAGCCATTCAAACCACGCAGGACGAAATTGGCGATGAATCAGATCATTCAAAGGGTCTGATTCATAGAGACAATCGTGACGGCCTATTAGTTCAAAGATACTCTGTTTTTCCAAGATGTCCGGGGTGCTTACATTCGTATACATATGCTCTAAGGTTTCAAATGCCTCAGTACCCATGGGATCCTTCGCTCCCATCACCGCT
>Ga0214474_1001000_pt1 | contig 13366 bp, 10 predicted proteins | sample RVTome_2_FD_187335 | JGI IMG/M metagenome (GOLD analysis project Ga0214474, IMG submission 187335) | Soil microbial communities from uranium-contaminated site in the Upper Colorado River Basin, Wyoming, United States - RVT95D214 HiSeq ...
GGCGAAGCTCATCATCAGGGTTGACAGGATATTTTTCTTCCTGACCATGCCGCCGTAAAAAAAGGCGAGGGCGGGTGTCATGAGCATTACCAGTGCCGTCGATGTTAACAACCAGGCAGTGTCACCTGAGTTAATCGTCATATTAATCCTTCATATCCAATTAAATCCGTGGTTTTGTCTTTCTCGCTTTTATCCAATATGTCGTTTTTTCGTTCAATTCGCCGCCCTGGTTTTCGGACAAATTCTTCCTGATCTCATCCCTGGTCGGGACGGGTGAAAGAATTGATAGCTGAGCCAGGATTCGATGGATACCCTTAGCTTTAGCTATTTGTGCCAGGTCGTAATACATGCTCACCTCTATATATTTAAGGATAGCAGTCAAATGTTTCGGGCACGTTACGACTTTGTTAAATCTTTGTTACTAACCGCATCCCCCGGGTTTCATGAGTAAGCCAATAACGGCCAACTCTATTACTTCTCATCGTAATCAGATTTTATTAGACAAGACCTCCGTAGGCACGTTCACCGTGCTGCGATATATCAAGTCCGACTATCTCTTCTTCTGGCTGAACGCGAAGCCCCATGGTTGCGTCCAGAATTTTGGCCAGAATCCACGAAACTCCGAAGGCGTAGACCACGACTGTAAGGATGGCAACCATCTGAACGAGAACCTGTTTATAGTTGCCATTTAACAGACCGGAGCCAGCCGAGTTTACAGCCGTGGTGGCGAAAATACCAGTGGCTAGAGCACCCCATATTCCACCCACGCCATGACAGGCGAAAACATCCAATGACTCATCTAATTTGTTCGCCTTATTCCGCCACAACATGACATAGTATGAGAGCACTGCAGCTATGACACCTATGGGAATTGCGGCCCAGGGTTGGACGAAACCGGCGGCAGGCGTAATTGCTACCAGCCCCACCACGGCGCCGGTGGCGGCTCCCAGTACAGATGGTCTCCGGCCGCTCCATCCCAACATCATCCAGGTAAAGGCAGCGGAAGCAGCCGCAGTGTTAGTGGTCACGAAGGCATTGGAAGCCAGACCTCCTGCGGTCAGCGCGCTGCCGGCGTTGAAGCCGAACCAGCCGAACCAGAGAAGAGCGGCACCGAGCACAACATAAGGTATGTTGTTGGGCTCCATCGTCTCCTTTTCTTTAAATCCCAGACGAGGTCCGAGCACCAGAGCCAGGGCTAAGGCCGATATCCCGGCATTCACGTGAACCACAGTGCCACCGGCGAAATCAAGTGCACCTAACCTGGCCAGCCAGCCGCCGCTGCCCCATACCCAGTGAGCCACGGGACAATAGACCAGGGTAAGCCATAAGCCGGCAAAAACTAAAAGCGTGCTGAATTTAATTCGCTCGACGACAGCGCCGGTCCATAGGGCTACAGTGATAATGGCGAAAGCAGCCTGGAAAATCATAAACGCCAGATGGGGCACAGTTGTGGCGTAGACAGACGAAGGTGCCTGGCCAACACCGGTGAGGCCAATCCAGTCCAGGGCTCCTATGATACCGCCCCTATCGGGACCGAAACTTATGCTGTAACCATAAATAATCCAGAGGACGGAAACCAAAGCCAGGATAGCAAAGCTCATCATGATGGTTGATAGAACGTTCTTATGCCTCACCATGCCGCCATAGAAAAAAGCCAAAGCTGGTGTCATAAGTATAACCATGGCTGTGGATATCAAAAGCCAGGCAGTGTCGCCAGAATTGATAGACATGTCAGAACCTCCAAAAATTATCTAGCCGGTTGCTGAATCCATATATAAGAATACCGGCCTAATATTTCGGAGGTATTACAACGATGTTAAAATCGTGTTACAGAAAAAGAAAGGTGGCATTTACTGTTTTGAGAACCGGAATAGCGAAGAGCCATTATTGGGTCGGCGGTCTCTCTAGGGCTTGCGGACTAACTCACTATGTGTCGATTCAGTCAGTTGAGCTCGTTCAATCCCAATGGCAGCGACATCAGCAAAGGCTTCAAGTAGCCGGAACTGTTCGGCCCTGATCGGCTCTGAGCTATCAGGGAACCATATAGCCATGACTCCTATTGGTCCTTTTGTAGTATTCAGTGGCAGGTATCGCGCTTTAGCATCCGGGATGGTATCGGTGCCGTATCCCGCAGCTTGCTGGTGCTGAAAAGCCCAGACAGCTACGGCTAATTCATTCTCTTCTACATGGGGCTTCGATTTCCCAGAAAACGGTCTAAGGCATTCCCTATTTTGTGGGTCAGGTAGAAAAATTACTATGTCGCCTCCGAATGTCTCTTTAACATTTTCCGTAATTACATTTAACGTTGTCTTCAATCCGGAGCTCGCAGCTATGTCTCGACTAAGACCATACAGGGTAGCTGTTTCAGCTTCACTTCGTCTCGCCGAAGTAATCTGGTTGCGGACTCGTGCCGTAAGCAAGCTAATTACTACACCTACTGATAGCAGGGCAACAAAAGTGAAAATATACTGTGCATCGGCGACTGCAAATGAAATAACTGGCGGGACGAAAAAGTAATCAAAAGCTATTACACCTAATAGAGATACGAAAATAGATGGCCCAAATCCAAAGTAGACTGCCGAGACAATAACGCCAATAATATATAGCATAAGAAGGTTAGTTGGATCGAAATAATGACGCAGCAACTCTCCTATTAACGTGGCTATAACTACTACGGCCAAGCCCTTGAGATAGCCCCACCACCACTGTGACGGTTGAGGGGTAGGTGCACTTTCTTGTGTTAATGGCTCAGCCTTACTGCCGACAATATAGACATCAATATTTTGGCTCTGCCGAATTAGCTGATCGGATACAGGCCCACGAAATAATTCCAGCCATCCCCTACGCTGCGGTCTACCAACCACAACTTTACCGATATTATGCGCGTTTGCGAACTCGATTATAGCGGCCACCACGGAATCTCCCTGAAGCTTCATAGACTTTGCGCCAAGTCGTTCGGCCAGCCTCAAGGTGGCATCTATTCGATTCTGGTGTACCGATGATAGTGGTATAATGCCTGGCGTCTCCACATATACGGCAAACCACTCTGCATCCAATTGCGAAGCCAGAGTACGGCCATTGCGCACTAATCGATTGCCCAGTGGCCCCGGACCTACACAAACCATAACGCGCTCTGCTGTCGGCCACGGACCGCGAACAGCATGTGCCTGCCTATAAACCTGCACTTGCTTATCCACGTGCTCGGCAGCCACGCGCATGGTGATCTCACGTAGTGCCGTAAGATTCCCCTTTTGGAAAAAATCGTTTAGAGCGTGAGCTATCTGCTCCGGCACATAGACCTTACCCTGCTTTAAGCGTTCCAGAAGTTCATCGGGTGGCAAGTCAACCAGTTTAATTTCCGTAGCCCTATCAACTATTGTGTCCGGGATAGTTTCGCGTACCCAGACGCCGGTTATCTGTGCCACCGCATTCCTCATGCTCTCCACATGTTGCATATTGAGCGTGGTATAAACATCGATCCCCGCATCAAGCAGTTCCTCTATATCCTGATATCTTTTCGGATGGCGCGAACCATGAGCATTTGTATGGGCTAGCTCATCAACCAGCGCTAGTTGTGGTCGCCTTGCCAGAAGAGCATCCAGGTCCATTTCCGATAGTTTTATGCCGTGGTATTCTAACTGCTTCTTGGGAACTATTTCGAGTCCCTTCAGTAATGCCTCTGTTTCCACCCGTCCGTGTGTCTCTACATAGGCGACAACAAGGTCGATGTCGTTTTTCCTCCGCTGGGCAGCCTCCAACATAGCATAAGTTTTACCTACACCTGCTGCATAGCCGAGGAAGATGGTTAGCTTTCCCTGCTTCTTCTGTTGTTCCTCAGCTTTGATACGCGCCAGCAATTCATCGGGGCTGGGGCGTTTCTCAAACATTTTATTTGCCATAACGACTCAAATCTTATACTTTACTACTGGCTAAATCTATCCCATTCATTTCATCTGGCCTAAGGCCTGGTTAAGCAAAAGAACGTTGACCCTGGGCTCACCAAAAATTCCGAGCTGGCGACCCTGCGTAAAACGGTTTACCAAAGCTGTGACCTGGGATTCACTCAAACCGCGCTCTCGTGCCACACGAGGAACCTGGTATAACGCCGCCGCTACGCTTATATGTGGGTCAAGCCCGCTGGCAGAGCAAGTTACTAAGTCTACGGGAATAGGTTGTGAATTGTCGGGGTCGGCCGCTTTTAACACCTTTATCCGGTTTTGAACCGTATCCAACAATACCGGATTCAACGGCCCATAATTTGAGCCGGAAGACGATGCAGCATTATATGGAAACGGCGTGGTGGCTGAGGGACGACTCCAGAAGTAACCGGCTGTGTCAAATGGTTGGCCGATAAGCTCCGATCCAACATATTTACCATCGTTGGACTCAATCAAGCTGCCGTTGGCCTGATGATGAAATACTACCTGAGCGATACCGGTCACAACTAAAGGATAAACGATTCCCGTAATAACCGTAAACACAGCCAGAAATATTGCAGCGCTTTTAAGCTGACGAACCATTATAAAGAATATCTCCTATCTATCCACCGTTACACAAGTCCCAAGGCTACCAGCAACATATCGATCAACTTGATGGCTATGAACGGCATGATCAAGCCTCCCAATCCATAAAGCAGCAGATTATTTCGCAGCAGTCTGGCCGCACCCACGGGACGGTAGGGCACACCGCGCAAAGCCAGCGGAATGAGAGCAACTATAATCAAAGCATTAAAAATCACCGCTGATAAAACGGCGCTTTCGGGTGTAGCCAGACGCATTAAGTTAAGTGCCAGCAACGATGGATAGGTTGTGGCGAATGCCGCTGGGATAATGGCAAAATACTTGGACACGTCGTTGGCGATACTGAACGTGGTCAAAGCCCCACGCGTCATTAGTAGCTGTTTACCTATTTCTACGACCTCGATCAGCTTAGTTGGATTGCTGTCCAAGTCAATCATGTTGGCGGCCTCGCGCGCTGGTTGAGTCCCTGTATTCATAGCCACAGCTACATCGGCCTGCGCCAATGCGGGAGCATCATTGGTGCCATCGCCTGTCATTGCCACCAACCGCCCACCTGCCTGATGTGTACGAATTAACTCCAGCTTGGCTTCAGGCGTGGCCTGCGCTAGAAAGTCATCTACTCCCGCCTCAGCGGCTATAGCCGCCGCCGTGAGAGGATTATCTCCGGTGATCATCACTGTTTTAATGCCCATCTTTCTCATCTGAGCGAAACGTTCTTTAATGCCGCCTTTAACGATATCCTTGAGATGGGTCACGCCCAGGGCTTCACCATTCCGGGCTACAACCAGAGGCGTGCCCCCGGCACGGGCTATATTATCGACCAGTGCCTTCAGTTCAGCCGGCACCGGTTTATCCTGCTTTTCTATATAGTTAATGATAGCGTCGGCAGCGCCCTTGCGTATACTTAATCCGTCTATGTCCACGCCGCTCATACGGCTCTGTGCCGAAAACGGGACAAAGTGCATGCCACGGGGGGCATCTTCGCCTTTACCTCCGCGCAATCCATATTTTTCTTTCGCCAGCAGAACTATACTGCGGCCTTCGGGTGTTTCGTCGACCAGAGAGGCCAACTGTGCTGCTTCTGCGAGATCACGATCGCTGACTCCGCCTATAGGAATGAATTCTACTGCCTGCCGATTGCCCAGAGTTATAGTACCCGTCTTATCCAGTAGCAGCACATCCACATCACCAGCAGCCTCAACAGCCCGGCCAGATAGTGCAATAACGTTGCGTCTGATAAGACGGTCCACCCCGGCAATTCCAATAGCGGGTAACAATCCGCCGATTGTAGTAGGAATAAGGCAGACCAGCAATGCCACTATTACAGTGAGCGTAATAGGGATTCCCTGTTGATTCACGGCAACACTGTATAACGAGAATGGCAACAACGTGGCACAAACGATGAGAAAGATAATGGTGAATGCCGCCAGAAGAATGTTAAGCGCAATCTCGTTGGGCGTCTTCTGGCGCTTGGCTCCTTCAACCATATCAATCATACGGTCGAGGAAACCTTCTCCTGGATTGGCCGTTACACGCACCACCACCCAATCCGATAGTAGACGCGTACCGCCTGTAACCGCACTTCTATCTCCCCCGGATTCGCGAATGACTGGAGCGCTTTCGCCGGTAACGGCACTTTCGTCGACCAAAGCCACACCTTCGATTACCTCGCCATCAACTGGGATAATATCACCGGTCTCCACTAAAAATGCATCATCACGGCGTAGAGCAGTCGATGGTACGGTGTCATATCGAGCTCCATGTTTCGGTGCCACAAGTTTTTTAGAAAGTGTTTCTCGCCGGGTACGTCGCAGTGCGTCAGCCTGCGCTTTGCCGCGGGCTTCGGCAATAGCTTCCGAATAGTTGGCGAAGAATACGGTCAGCCACAGAAACAAGGCAACAGCACCTATGAAACTAGGCTTGTCTTCACCATAGGCGAACAATGATTGCAACCAAAGAGCAGTTGTCAAAACGCTGCCTATCTCGACGACAAACATTACCGGATTGCGCACCATAGTACGCGGGTTAAGTTTTTTAAAGGCGTCAACTAGTGCGCGACGATAAATTTGCCTTCGCAAACCGGGCTGCTTCCTGGTTAGCACTGCCTTTTTCGGTGGTGTTTGCGTATCAGACGAGCTGTTAATCGACATGTTTTGTCATCTTATCATCAAATATTCTGCCAGTGGTCCCAGAGCTAAGGCGGGCAGAAAGCTGAGCGCGCCCACTATTATGACTACCACGATTAGCCAGATAATGAACAGTGACGAATGTGTAGGTAAGGTGCCGCTACTGACAGGCACTTTCTTCTTTTGCACTAAGGAACCGGCAATTGCCAGAGCCGGGATTAGCGTCCAATACCGAGCGAAAAGCATAGACAGCCCGAGGGCAGTGTTGTAGAAAACTGAATTGGCACCTAAACCCGCAAAGGCGCTGCCGTTGTTATTACCGGCTGAAGAGAAGGCGTACAATATTTCGCTGAATCCATGAGCGCCGGGGTTATAAACCGCGGCTCTCCCCGCCTGCGTTGCTACAGCGATTGCGGTACCTATTAGCACAATTGCCACCGGAATGAGAACCATCAAGGAAGCCATCTTCATTTCGTAAGCTTCAATCTTCTTTCCCAGGTATTCCGGTGTCCGTCCAATCATTAGACCAGCCACAAACACTGCGATTATGACGAATGCCAGCATACCGTATAAACCGGAGCCGACTCCGCCGTAAATTACTTCGCCCAGTTGCATGAGCCACATTGGCACCATACCACCCAGTGGCGTAAATGAGTCATGCATGGCATTCACTGACCCATTCGAGGCAGCAGTGGTGGCAGTAGCCCACAATGCCGAGTTAGTAATCCCAAAGCGAATGTCCTTGCCTTCCATGTTGCCGCCAGGCTGCATGTTGGCAGGCGACTGATCTATACCGAGTTTGGTGAGAGCCGGATTACCGCTCTGTTCTGCCCAAACCGTAACGCCCAACAACGCCACAAATATAATAGTCATAGCTATTAATATTGCCCAACCCTGGCGGGTATCACCAACCATTTTGCCAAAGGTATAACACAACGCTGCAGGAATTAAGAGAATTGACAACATCTCCAGGAAATTGGAGAAGGGTGTAGGATTTTCAAAAGGATGTGCAGAATTTACATTGAAAAAACCGCCACCATTCGTCCCTAACTGTTTAATCGCTTCCTGCGAAGCCACGGGCCCCACTGTAATTACTTGTTCATTTATAATCCGGCCACTGGAGTCGTGAGTCGATTGCAGCAAAGATGCGGTGGCATTTCCATTGAATGTCTGCACCACACCCTGTGAGACCAGGGCTACAGCCAAAACAAGCGACAAAGGCAACAATATATAAAGGACGCTTCGAGTCATATCCATCCAGAAATTACCGATTGCTTTGGCTGACTGGTGAGCAAAAGACCTTACCAGCGCCATCAGTACGGCCATGCCCGTGGCGGCGGATAGAAAGTTCTGAACGGTTAAACCCAGCATCTGAGTCAGATAGCTCATCGTGGCCTCTCCACCGTAACTCTGCCAGTTAGTGTTGGTAACGAAACTAATCGCAGTGTTGAAGGCCAATCCCGGCGGCACCGCTCCCAAATCCTGTGGGTTCATTGGCAATATTCCTTGTATACGTTGTATGAAATATAGAAGTAGTATCCCGCCAAAATTGAACAATAATACAGCTACGGCATATGTCTTCCAATCCATCTCTTCCTTAGTATTCACGCGTGCCAACCGATAGATGAACCGCTCCACCGGCTGCAGTACTCCAGACAAAAATGTGCGTTCGCCCTGATAGACGCGTGCCATAAAGGTGCCGACTGGTTTTACTAGCAGAAGTAGAACAAGTAGGTAAAGGATGGGTTGCAGTATGATAGATGCGGTCATCCGAACCACTCCGGCTTAAGAAGAGCTAATACCAGATATACCAGTAAGCCGATGCAAATGATGCCGGAGACGATATAAAAAGCACCCATGCTACGATTTCACAGACGCTTAAAAATTCCTATTAGTCCCAGAGTGGCCGAGAAAAATAGAATAATCACGCTCAGGAAAGTCAGGTCAGACATAGTAATACAATAGCAGATATGATCGTATAAATCACGAATCCCCGATTAGCTACAGAACTTGTAACCAATATTTCTAACCGTATCGATATAAGCATGGTCGACATCCTCTATCTTGCTTCGCAGTCTTCTAATGTGGACGTCAACTGTTCTATCGCCGCCATAGTAGTCGTAGCCCCAGACCTCATTTAGCAAAGCGTCCCGTGTAAATACTTTGCCCCTGTGACGCATTAGAAATTTTAACAGCTCGTATTCTTTGAAGGTCAATTGTACCGCACGGTCATCAATAGTAACCTCGCATTTAGCAGTATCGATTACCAGATTGCGGCAGCGAATAGAGTCCTGATTACCGCTGTTAGCCCGGTTTGTAATACGCTTTATCCTGGCTGCCAACTCGGACAGGTTAAATGGCCTGACGATGAAATCGTCAATCTGGAATGCCGTATGTATACCGTCAAGAGTCTCACTGGGCAACAGCGCGATGACAGGGAGGTGGACGGTCGATTTAATTTTGGGGACCTGTTCGGTCTTCAGGTTGTACCATGATGACGCTGATAGGCCGTTGGCATCTACGAGCAAAACGTCAATTTCTTCCCGTTTGGCTATGTCAATTGCCATATCCGCGCTGCTGGCAGTTGAACAGCGATAACCCATTTGCCGGAGACCGGAGTCGAGCTCTTCGGTCCCGTCAACGTTGCTTTTAAGTATTAATATCCTGGTCATTCCCAAACCTAAAAAATCAATATAGTCACAGCGCCCAGAAACTCCTAAGCTTGTTGATTTCAATAACACTGTTCATTGACTTACAGCTAACCTCTATTCCTTTTTCCACGACGGCGGCGATGGCATTTAGCCCGCTGGGGAGCGCCAGCCCTACCTTGTCAGTTCTTGCCGGAATATCACAGATCGGCTCGCTGGCCGTGCCCATCGATAGCCAATGGCAAATATTAAGCGCTTTGAATTTATTGAGGACCGCTTCGGTCGCCGGTCTCGAAGGTAACGGGACTTCGTGGAAGCTGGCCAGAATCTTACCCTCACCTATTTTTACGGCTCCGGTGACATTTGTCATCCTGCCAGCTATGAAAACGTGAAAGGGATCGAGAGTGCAGCCGTTGTATTCGATCAGGTCGACGAAACGTGCCGGCTCGCGATTTCTGATTTGTAATATACCCCCGAACCGGGAATCTATCGGTATGCCGGTCTTGAGCAGTCCGCCAACGATGGCGGCGCTGCACACCGTTGCCAGTCCGATTTTATCCTGCGGTATTATCACGTCCCCGAGCCTTTGCCCGCCGGAAGCGACAGCAACCAGATTGCTGGTGCAGAATCCCGAGGCGAAGACGTCTCTCATTATGTCCCAGGCCTGGGCGAACTGGCCTTTCGGGAATACGGATACGTCGATGGGAATATTGCCGGTAAGTCCTTCCGGCTCAAAGGTGGTCAGGTAAGCCAGCAGTTCGATACGGCTGGATACCATGCCAAGCTTGTCATACACCAGGGCGCTATTTAACTCCTCAATTCCTGGTCCGGTTATGCTTCTCCCGTCACGTTGTCCCATCGACCGGGTAAGCCCACGCTCATCCATCATTTTAAGATGGTATCTGACTGTCCTCTCATTGAGGTCTACGCCCTGTTCTCTCAGACGGCGGGAAATGACCCGGCCCCCAAGCGGGTTCGACGAGTCGCTGAGAACTTTCAGAATGGCGTTTATCTTTCTTTCGGTATCGTGCGTATACTGGCCAATCATCTGCTAACCTCCCTCTAGTAGGCGTAAAGCCGACCATAAGGTCTGAGATAAAGCGGGAACAACTTGATAAACTTATGTTTCAATATTTTTCTGGCATCATAACCAAAATGATTGGCAAACTCCCCGACATACTTAGCCAGGTTCGCCAGGTCGTTCTCATCCAGTTCGGACACGCCTATTTCCTTGCCCAACTGAAAATCGGCAACGCTGCCTCTCAGGTAAATTACACCGGCGTGCATTCCGGTCCCAATATAGTTTGCACTGTGGTTTTCGCCCGGCTGCAGATTTAAGCCGAGCAATATGAGGATACCACCGGCCATGTATTCACCCACGAAGTCCTGGGCCGTACCCCCTATGACCAGTACCGGCTTTTTGTCGCCGTATTCCTTCATGTGTATACCGGCGCGGTAGCCCACGCCATCTCTGACAAATATTTTGCCGCCGCGCGCAGATAGGCCGATGATGTCACCGGCGTGCCCATGAACTATTATCTCACCGTTATTCATGGTGTTTCCGCAGCCATCCTGTGCATTACCGTGAACTATAATTTTCGGTCCGTCCATGAAGGCTCCCAGGTCGTTGCCCGGTATGCCGAATATCTCGATTTCCACAGGTTTGTTCAAGTCGGTACCGATATATCTCTGACCGCAGACATGACGAAGCTCGATGCGATGGGCACCCTTGGAGGTGGCCTCTCTCAACTGTATGTTTAAGTCGCGGGTCAGCAGCCCCTCAGCATCGATTTCCACGACCGAATTGCTCTTGCCTCTGGAGTCAGTCTGAACCATTTAACCTCCTGCCATTCTTACGCCTAAAATTTCCAGCTCGGTATCGCTAAGCCCGATGCCTCTCAATGCCAGCCTGTTGCCCCGCATACTTTCAATGGCGTTGATGCCCATACCGCCCAGTATGTCTTTTAGCTCGATGCTCCAACCTCGCAGCAGACTGGCTGCACGCCTGGCACCGATATCCGGGTTTATCCTCTTGGTTAATGCCAGGTCGCTGGTGCAAATTCCCCAGGCGCACTTGCCGGTATGGCACTGCTGGCAGCAGGTGCAGCCCAGGGCCATTAATGCCGCGGTGCCGATGTAAACCGCATCCGCACCCAATGCTATTGCCTTGGCTACATCGCCGCTGTTCCGGATGCCGCCGGAAACTACCACGGATGCCTGGTTTCGAATTCCTTCTTGCCTTAACCGTGTGTCAAGCGCCGCCAGCGCCATCTCGATGGGGATACCAACATTATCACGGATGACTTTAGGGGCAGCACCGGTAGAGCCACGCAGGCCGTCAAGTACAATAATGTCGGCGCCGGCCCTGACCATGCCGCTGGCGATAGCCGCCGAATTGTGGACAGCAGCTATTTTTACCGATATCGGCTTGGTATAGTTGGTGGCTTCCTTTAAGGCGTACACCAGCTGTGCCAGGTCTTCGATAGAATATATGTCGTGATGAGGAAACGGCGACAGGGCGTCGGTACCTTCCGGAATCATCCTGGTCCTGGATACTTCAGCAGTCACTTTTTCTCCGGGGAGATGACCGCCTATACCTGGCTTGGCTCCCTGACCAATCTTAATTTCAATAACCTGGGCGGCATCCAGATATTCCTGATGTACCCCGAACCTTCCTGAAGCTACCTGGACGATGGCGTTTTTTCCATATTTATATAGCCTGGGATGGAGGCCGCCTTCTCCCGTATTCCACAGCGTTCCAGCTTCCGTTGCCGCGCGGGCTAAGGACTCCTGTGCATTTATACTGATTGCCCCGTAGGACATAGCGGCAAACATGACCGGTATCTCGATCTTCACCTGCGGCGCCAGTCTCGTCTTCAGACGCATAGAACTCATATCGATCTCTACTATATCCGGTTTACGACCGAGGTAGGTGGTTAGCTCCATGGGCTCACGCAGTGGGTCTATGGACGGATTGGTAACCTGGCTGGCGTTTAACACCAGGTGGTCCCAGTAGATGCGCTGTCCTTTGTCATTGCCCATGCCGGTGAGCAGTGCGCCACCGGTTTCGGCTTGCTTGATAATGTCTTCGATTACCTCGGGACGCCAGTTATAGTTTTCCCGGTATTCGAGCGGATTTCTGCGGATATTTACGGAGCCAGTCGGGCAAAAAACGGCGCAGCGATGGCAACCGACGCAGTTCGCCTCGCGGCTTCTCACCTCATCATCTTCGGGGTCATAATAGTGTACGTCGAAGCTGCACTGGTTAACGCAGACCTGGCACTGAATACACCGGGTCTGGTCTCTTTCTATTAAAAACTTTGGAGGTAAATAGGTCTTCATATCAGTTCACCCTACCTTTCTAGCCTCACCGGGATTCCTCTTTCACCGAGATAAGCCTTGGCCTGGCTTATGGAATAGGTGCCGTAGTGAAAGATGCTCGCAGCCAGAACGGCATCAGCTTTTCCAAGTACGAGCGCTTCGTAGAGGTGCTCCAGGTTCCCGGCACCGCCGCTGGCGATAACCGGTATGGTTACCGTCTCGCCGATAGCCCGGGTCAGTTCCAGATCATAGCCTGCCCGGTGGCCATCGGCGTCCCAGCTGGTAAGCAACACCTCGCCGGCACCGAGTTCTGCGGCTTTCTTTGCCCAGGCAACGGCATCGATACCGGTCGGCCTGCGGCCGCCGTGAGTGCAAATCTCCCACTTAGCATTACCTGTGCCATTGTTTCTCCTGGCATCGATGGCGATAACGATACACTGCGAACCGAATCTCTTGGCACCCTCACTGATAAGCTCGGGGTTATTGACGGCAGCCGTATTTATACTTATCTTATCGGCGCCCGCTTTAAGCATTCGCCTCATGTCTTCCACGCTCCGGAGGCCACCGCCCACGGTCAGCGGGATGAAAACCTGTTTTGAAACGCGTTCCACTATGTCTACCATGGTATCGCGCCTCTCGGGAGTAGCACCGATGTCCAGAAATACCAGCTCATCGGCTCCTTCCTTATAATAGAAAGCAGCCAGTTCCACGGGGTCGCCGGCATCGCGCAGGTCGGTGAAGCTGGTGCCCT
>Ga0214474_1001001_pt1 | contig 13334 bp, 10 predicted proteins | sample RVTome_2_FD_187335 | JGI IMG/M metagenome (GOLD analysis project Ga0214474, IMG submission 187335) | Soil microbial communities from uranium-contaminated site in the Upper Colorado River Basin, Wyoming, United States - RVT95D214 HiSeq ...
ATTAAACCACACGCTCCGCTGCTTGTGCGGGCCCCCGTCAATTCCTTTGAGTTTCAGCCTTGCGGCCGTACTCCCCAGGCGGGACACTTAAAGCGTTAGCTTCGACACAGAAAGGGTCGATACCTCCTATATCTAGTGTCCACCGTTTAGGGCGTGGACTACGCGGGTATCTAATCCGCTTCGCTCCCCACGCTTTCGAGCCTCAGCGTCAGAAACAGCCTGGAAAATCGCCTTCGCCACTGGTGTTCCTCCCGATATCTACGCATTTCACCGCTACACCGGAAATTCCATTTCCCTCTGCTGCTCTCAAGTTCCTCAGTATCAGATGACGCCTTCTGATTGAGTCAGAAGATTTCACATCTGACTTGAGGAACCGCCTACGCTCCCTTTACGCCCAGTAAATCCGAATAACGTTCGCCTCCTACGTATTACCGCGGCTGCTGGCACGTAGTTGGCCGAGGCTTATTCCCTGGGTACCGTCGAGATTCTTCCCCAGGAAAAGAGGTTTACAACCCGAAGGCCTTCTTCCCTCACGCGGTGTCGCTGGGTCAGGCTTTCGCCCATTGCCCAAGATTCCTTGCTGCTGCCTCCCGTAGGAGTTGGGGCCGTGTCTCAGTCCCCATCTGGCTGGCCATCCTCTCAGACCAGCTACCGATCCTTGCCTTGGTAGGCCATTACCCTGCCAACTAGCTAATCGGACGCAAGCCCCTTTTGGAGCACCCGAAGGCTTTAGTAACCAAGCATCCGCTTAGTTACCACATGGGACATTAGCCCGCCTTTCGGCGCGTTATTTCCCACTCCAAGGCAGGTTACTTACGCGTTACTCAGCCGTTCGCCACTAGGTTACGATCCGAAAACCATAACCCCGTTCGACTTGCATGCATAAGGCGCACCGCCAACGTTTATTCTGAGCCAGGATCAAGCTCTCCACTTAAAACCTTCCTTCCACTATTCAATTGTTAAAGTACCAACACGCCCATATTCTACAAGAATTCTTTTTCCTCTGTCAACTTTTTCCCTCGACCCCAAGGTAAAATAATACACCAGTCCGCCTGCTAAGGCAAGTTTGACATCAAGGAAATTTTCCATTATATTCTGTAATGAATCCATTACGAGGCCCCGTGGTGTAGCGGTCTAACATGCCACCCTGTCACGGTGGAGATCAGGGGTTCAAATCCCCTCGGGGTCGCATTTATAATGCTCAGTCCGGCAGTCCCTCACGCTGGACATAAAAGAAAAACCTAAATTCAAATGTCTATTGTAGGCCAAACTGAGACGGACTTTGTTTTTGAAGACCATCACATTGAAGTCCCGTGCGAGAATTAGGGCAAGACAGAACCTGTGACCCTCTCTTGCCCTGTATTTATCGCATTCAGCTTCTTAGACCGAAGAAACCTGGGATTTACAGAAGCAGATCGTTATTAAAAGAATCGCTTATGGTCGGCTTCTGCATCAGGCAGTTAGCCTTGGCGTAGTCAAAACCTTCTTCAATCGTAACATCTGCAACACTTGGAATATTATCGTATTTGTCAGCTTTGCTCACCAGCATGCCCTGGTCAACGAAGTAATAAGTAAACTGGCCGTTCCCCCACGAGTCATCTTCATAGGACAGCCCGCTTTCCGAGCAAGCCATATTAATGACCCTTCCCGGAGCCTGCAGGTCAGTCATACCACCGGCAAGACAACTATCAAATATGAAAATGATCCTTGAGGTATCGAACCCAGTGAACCAATCCTCTAGCTGCCCATCCCATATGGCAATGAAGTTGCCCGATGGATCACCGTCGTGGCTGACAATTGCCTCATCAGTCTTTTCCCTGTCGCCATCGTCTGCCACGCCCTTGGTGCCATGCCCGCTGAAGAAGAAGACAACTTCGTCGCCGACCACTGCTTTCGACTTGATGTCGTTAATAGCATCCCGAGTCGCATTGAAACTGGCATCCATATTTAGAAGCAGGTGAATGTTGCTTGAGTTATACCCATAGAGCGTGGTTAGGGCTTCATTAATGTCTTGCGCATCATCATCACAATATTGAAGGTCATTTACCGTACCCGGGTAATCGGAAATACCGACTATGACGGCATATTTAGCTCCTGAGCTTGGCTCACCCAGAATGCCAGTGGCTGCCTGCTTAACTGGCTTGCCTACACCAGCAGGCTTGCCCTGAAGGGTGACCTTTTTGGCCAACTCGACATCAGTGGCTGGCAATGGCTTATCCATATCGGGTTTAGCAAGCACGGCTGGTGTTATTAGCACCAGGACCAGCACCGCCACCAAGATAGCAACTACTACTTTCTTCATTTGGGCACCTCCTCAATTTGTTCGACGCCTGGACGTTTATTCTAGCACCTGGACTTGCCCTGTCAAGCGTCTGTCGCCAGCTTAAGAGTCGGGAGGTCACGAGTTACTATTTCGTCGGATACCTTTCTACTATTTATCCCTAGTTAGCGGTCAGGATGATTATTGACCCCTGTCTAGATAGCGGTCCTTCCGAGATAAATCAATACGATAACGATGATGAGCAAAAACCAGTATAGAGCAGGAACCGGTCCCCACCACGTTTTGTGCCACCAGATTTTTCCTTTGCGGAAGTTTTTGATCCCATAATGTGGATTCAGGACAAACCACAGGAGGTCCTCCAAAAAGACCATGCCGACATAGAACCCAAGCAACAGACTTTCTAACTGCCAACTCCAGGGAACGAAAAACAACGGCACATGAACTATTGCGATCAGGAATAGGGTCATAAAAAAGTGGTAGCCGGTTATCGGAAGTCCACCCGTTAACTTGACGAGGCGCCCTGTTTCTATACGCCAGCACGGTAGCTTGGCTGCCCAGCCATCCTTGCCTTCGATTTGTATTTCCCAGAAAGCAAGCAGAAAAGCCAAGAAAATCATGAAAATGATTAATCCTGCAATCATCACTACCTTCCTCCGTACTTTGCGGCTAGTTTACCATCTTCCAACCCGTTTTGGTGAAACGACCTGTAACAGGAGAATGATTAGTGTTGCGTTGGGGGAGGGTGCATTAAGCGGCCATCTCATCAGCGATAGAGCGCATGCTGAGAGTGACGAAGAAATGACTGAGCTGAAGCGCACAACGGCGATAACCAGCTGTTCCGGATGATAACGGGTCAGCTCAACCAGTGATTAGTCGGTTACTCAAGTTCTTCTTCAGCGAACCGCCTGACTGTCGTCAAGCCATTGGACTCGATTCTCGCCATATACCAGAAGCGAAAGGCATCATTGGTTGGTTCTTTGTCCACGACACCGAGCTGGCCTCTATAGGGTGAGGGAGAATTGGCACCGATCTTCACTTTGCTGCCTTTCTTGAACTTTGGCACTCTCCTACCATACCCACGGGGAAGATCGTACTCCCTGCGTTTAATCGGGTCAGACAGGATGGCGTAAGCCTCATTTATCTCTTCCATTTTTTTGTGGGCTTCGTCGCTTATCCCATTCCTGTCCGGGTGGCATTGAAAAGCCATCTGGTGATATGCTCTTCTTATTTCCTCTGCGCTGGCATCTGGCTCAATGCCCAAGACTTCGTAGTAATCTCGCTCAGTTTGCCTTCCGCACGTAATGACTCCCATGGGAACTATTATACTGCTATCCAAGGGACAGTCAATAGGTTTTTTGTACTATGTCCAAGTCATACTTTTGTACTATCTCCAAGCCATACTGCAGAACCAAGAAGCAACACTACGTCTTTTGGCGCAGCGGGACAATATTCAACCTTCGATTGCCCGAGCTATGCGATATGGACTAGTGTTCACTTCAACCTGCTTCGGATAGCGTCACTTTTTTGGCTCTCTGAGAGTATAATTACTGTTGGTAGGCTAGTCTTTCCATGATTCTTAGAGAAACCTATGCGCTCAGCATATTGTCCAAATCACAAGTCTTCGACTATGCGGTCAACCCGTACGTTGGGTGCCAGCACGCTTGCACCTATTGTTACGCTCGTTTTATGAAGAGGTTCACCGGACACAAAGAGCCGTGGGGTGAATTTGTTGATGTGAAGATCAATGCCCCGGACTTGTTGAGGCACGAGATAGTTGAGAGGCCGCCCAGCAGAGTATGGGTAAGCGGGGTGTGCGATCCCTATCAACCACTCGAAAGAGAGTACGAACTGACAAAAGAGTGCCTTAAGATACTGATTCAACATGATTGGCCTGTCACAGTCCAGACCAAATCTCCACTTGCGTTACGTGACATAAACCTACTCAGAAGAGGCGCTGAGATCGAGGTCGGGTTGTCAGTTGCTAGCGCCGACGACGAGATAAGAAAGTTGTTTGAACCAGGTGCGCCATCTATTAGAGAAAGGATCGGAGCACTCGAGGAGTTGCATCTTGCCGGCGTTAGGACCTATGCCATGATCGCGCCAGTGCTTCCCGGGGCGGAGGAACTTCCTGACCAACTCAGCGGGAAAGTGGATTACGTGCTGGTTGACAGGATGAACTACCACCATGGCGATTGGGTGTATAGAAAATACCATCTCGAAGATGCCATGAGCTATGATTTCTTCTACTCAAAAGGCAAAGTACTTGCCAGTGCCTTTTCCAAACAAGGCATCGAATGCCGGGTGCTATTCTGATGACAGCTTGTGAACACCTTTATTTCTTGATAATCCTGGGTGGTGGGACGCCTGCGCCTCTCGGCCAGCAAAGAATTCGCCCAAGATGTCACGGCACTTACTTCAATATGGGATGGCGCTTGCGGCACTGGATGAGATAAATGATGATCACCTGCATAACGCACTCGTTTGAATGAGAGTGTTAAGGAATCGCCTCTGCGAGGATAGAGCATCAGCTTCAATGCTATAATGTCTCCGAATCGGTCTCGGAGGTGGCAATGGAAAAGTCAATAATTATCATTGGGGCGGGCATTACGGGTCTGTCTGCCGGGTGCTACGGACAGATGAATGGCTATCGCACCTCTATCTTTGAGATGCATGACAAGACTGGCGGGGTATGCACCGGCTGGAAACGCAAGGGCTATACCATTGACGGCTGTATGCACTGGCTGGTAGGCACAAGTCCGGCAAATAACTTCTACCATATTTGGGAAGAGCTGGGGGTGGCACCGGGGTGGAATGTCGTTGACCACGAGCAATATATAAGTATTGAAGGAGAGGGAGGCAAGGTCTTTACTGCATATGCTGACATTGACCGTCTGGAGCAGCATATGAAGGAGCTTGCCCCCGAGGACAAGGATGTTATCGAAGAACTTGCCAAAGGGGCGCGTGACTGCAGCCGCGTGAAGATGCCGATAGAAAAAGCCCCTGAGCTATATGGTCCTATTGACGGACTCAAGATGATGTTCACCATGTTTCCTTCGTTAAGGTTCATGAGAAAATGGAGCAAGGTCTCGTCTCATGATTTTGCTGGGCGTCTCAGGAATCCCTTTCTGCGCCAAGCTTTTTCCCTGGCATTTGTTGCTGACTTTGCTGATTTCCCTCTGCTGTTCATGCTTATGACTCTTGCCTGGCTGCACAAGAAGGCGGCCGGTTATCTCGTCGGCGGTGGCCTAGCGCTGTCCGATGCCGTTGAGCGTCGTTACCTGAGTTTAGGTGGCGAACTTCACTGCAAATCAAGGGTGGACAAAATCCTGGTGAAGAATGATAAGGCGGTCGGCGTGCGATTGGCTGATGGGACAGAGCACCGTGGCGACATCGTCATCTCCGCCGCCGATGGCCACACCACCATTTTTGACATGCTTGATGGAAGATACATCGATGAGGAAATCCGGGGTTATTACGATAATCCCAAGCTGTTTCCGCCGCTGGTATATATCGGCCTGGGGGTAGCTCGCTCGTTCGACGATGTGCCCTCTTCAGTAGTCGGGACGAGCTTCCCTATTGACAAGCCGGTTATCATTGCCGGGCAGGAGCATAAGCGACTGGGCGTACAGATTTACAACTTCGACCCCACCCTGGCCCCAAAGGACAAGGCCGTATTAAAAGTCCAGTTCAATACTGACTACGATTACTGGAAGAACCTGAGGCAGGAGCCTGAGCGCTACAAGGCAGAAAAGGAGCGTATCGCCGAGCAGGTAATTACTGCGCTTGACCAACGTTTCCCCGGGCTAGCTGCCAAGGTGGAGATGCATGATGTTGCTACGCCTGTGACCTGGGAGAGATATACGAGCAACTGGCGAGGTAGCTATGAGGGATGGCTACCCACCACCCAGTCTGTGATGAAGCGCATGAGTAAGACCCTCCCCGGGCTGGATAACTTCTATATGGCTGGACAGTGGGTTGAGCCGGGTGGCGGCCTGCCCACGGCTGCGATGTCTGGTCGCAATGTGACACAGATAATCTGCAAGAAGGATAAGAGGCCATTCGTGACAACGATGGCATAATGTTGACCCTGTTCATCTCGGGTCATGTGAATGCACATGAAGCCACTACGAAAGAATTAGACTAGCTTCTCTTTGCCCTTCAATCTGATGGAAAGTGCACACTGCGATCTAATGTGCAACAATCCAGGTAACCGTGATCCATCTAGCTACACTACTGGTTTGCCACCAACTCTCGAACAGCCGGAATGGAAACAGTATTTCAGGGTCCTACTGCTGTCCTGAAATATCGGTAGCTTGACCATCTTGAGATACTGTTGTAGCTATTTACAGCATTCACCCGCCAGTAGTAGGTCGTGTTCCAGTTGAGTACCCCTCCGGGGACATCGCAAAAGAGGTCGGTTATCCCGGTCTCGTTAATTACTAAACTGGCGAAACTGGAACTGGTCGCTACCTGTATCCCGTAAGAAACCGCTCCGCTCGATGTATTCCACTCCAGCCTCGGCATTAAGCTAGGCACCATTGAACCAATCGCCGGCGCCTTTAATGTTGGTGCTGACGGTGGTGGTGGCAGGGTTGTGGCTGAAACTTCTTCGCAATAAGCAGAGTTTAATGTCCCCTTGTATGCCCTCACCCGATAGTAGCAGGCCGTACCAGCACTAAGAAAGGTATTACTGTAGCTGGTAACGCCGGCACCTACGGTGGCTATCTGAGAATAGGAACCAGAAGCCGCCCTTCTTTCTATCTTAAATCCAGTCTCGTCGCTGGAGTTGTCCTGCCAGGTCAGGTCTATCCGGGATGAGGATATAGTGGTCGCTACTAAGTCGCTCGGAGCGTTGGGGGGTGGTCCTGCCGCTGTCCTGAAATAGCGATAGCTTGACCACCTTGAGGTACTGTTATAGCTATTTACAGCATTAACCCGCCAGTAGTAGGTCGTGTTCCAGTTTAATATCCCTCCAGGGACATCATAGAAGAGGTCGGTTATCTCGGCCTCGTTAACTATCAAATTGGTGAAACTGGAACTTGTCGCTACCTGTATCCCGTAACAAACGGCCCCACTTGACGCATTCCACTCCAGCCTCGGCGCCAAGCCGGGCACCGTCGAACCACTGGCCGGCAACTTTAGCGTCGGTGCTGATGGTGGCGGCGGCAGGGTTATGGCTGAGGCTTCTTGACAGTAATCAGAGTTTAGTGTTCCCTTGTATGCCCTCACCCTATAGTAATAGGTGGTGCTAGCAACGAGACCTGCATTACTATAGCTGGTAACACCGGCTCCTACTGTCGCTATCTGAGAATAAGAACCAGAAGCCACCCTTCTTTCTATCTTGAATCCAGTCTCGTCGCTGGAGTTGTCCTGCCATGTCAGGCCTATCCGGGATGAGGATATAGCAGCCGCTATTAAGTCGCTCGGCGCATTGGGTGGGGGTCCTGCCGCTGTCTTGAAATAGCGATAACTTGACCAGCTCGAGGTGCTATCAAAGCTGTCCGCAGCGTTAACACGCCAGTAGTAGGTCGTGTTCCAGTTCAGTGTTCCTGGCGCTATATCGTAATAGAGGTCAGTTATCCCGGTCTCATTGACCAGTAAATTGATGAAGCTAGAAGTGGTGGCTACCTGTACTCCATAAGTGGCCGCTCCACTTGAAGCGTTCCACTCCAGCCTCGGAGTCAAGGTAGGTGTCGTCGAACCGCTGGCTGGGGACTTTAGTGCGGGTGCCGATGGTGGCGGTCCAGTAATAGTGAAGTCAGCATTGCTGGTGTCGGTATAAGCAGCATCAGTTGCGCTGGTTATCTTTATCCTGTAGTCAATCCCAGAAACCTGAGTGGAAGGTACTGCCCAGCTATAGGAGCCGGTGCCACCTGTCCCTATCGCCCTGCTGGAGCTAATCGTCCGGCTGAGAACCCCATCCTTAAAGAGCTCGATCTTTACATAAGGGCCAGGATTCCCAGTATACGTCCAACTTATTGTCCGGGTGCTCCCGGCAGCCCATGTCTCTACTCCATCGGGTGAGGTAACTGTGATTGTCGGTGGCGGCGGCGTAAGGGTTGTTGCCGAGGCCTGATTGGAAGAAAGAGAATCGCCAGCGGCACTATATGCCCTCACGCGATAATAATAGGTGGTGCTGGCACTAAGCCCGCTATTACTGTGACTCGTGACGCCAGCACTTACGGTAGCTATCTGGGAATAGGAGCCAGAACCTGTCTTTCTCTCTATTTTGAAGCCAGTCTCATCATTGGAGTTGTCCTGCCAGGTCAGGTTAATCTGGGAGGACGATATGGTATTGGCTGTCAAGTTACTCGGGGCGCCGGGCACGGTGGGTGACGTTCCATAAATGTATCGGATGCCCGCTATATCATCGGTATGAAGAGCACGCTTTGTTGTGCCAGGGAAACCATAGCCGTACATTACTTTGGCACTATCTGCAGCATCGTATAGATCGTTCAGGCACAGGAAATGCCCGAATTCGTGCAGAGCTATGGTTTGGACATCAAACTGCCCTGACGGGGGCACTGTTGCCGTGCTCCACGTATAGTAGTCGTTAAATTCCATATCGCACTCTACTATATTATTGTTGCTCGGGTAGTACCAGACATGCGTCAGTGCGATAGTGCCCCCGCTCCCGAAGTTTCTCCAGAAAATTTCGTTGACCCCATCATATCCATAGGCAGCAGCAGCCGTGGTTCCCGTATAGCTAAAGGAAAACTGGGCGCCGGCGGCATTCCATGTTGCTGCGGCAGCCTGCACAGCGGCTCCTTCCCCAGCGCAATCGCCACAGTTTTCATTGACTCGATACTTCACCGCAGGAGCAGGGGGATGAGGCCAACAATAGCCTGCGTAAGAATACGGAAACGTAGCGACAGATAAACGGAAATCCAGTTCCCATTCTGGCGAAGCTTGACCCTTAAGGATATCACTTACGCGTTCCGTGAATCGGGCTAAAGGCAAGTCCCCCACTTTGTCTCCGGTAATCTTAAACTTACCCCGGAAGCCACCGTAGACTTCAAACTGCTCTTCAGGAAACTGGAGTGCTGAATCTGCCACCTTAGGAAGCTGTGCCCTGGAAAGCTTCTTCAGAAACACCACTGCTTTCTCATCCTGGTCAAAGCTGGGCATGTCAGATACCCAATGCCCCATGTCTTCAACCTCTCCACCGAGTAAGCTGACAGTAATCCTGTCTTGGCTTGTCGACCCCTTCAGCCTTTCTTCCACCGAGAGGACCACCGAGGTGTAAATGCTGGTGTGCTCCTCATTCCAGTAACTAGTGCGTTCGACAACTGTCCCGACTATGATGGAGTCGGCACCATTAGTGACGCCCTGTAGAGGCGATTCTCCTGCCTCAGCTTGCGCTACCCCTGTGAATGATAAGGGCAATGTCAGACTGACAACTACAGTGAGTACAGAGAGAACTAACCGAGAAAATCGCCTCATGCCATCCGCCTCCTAGAGTCCCGGATTCTCAATCCCTTTTCCAACATAAATTGATGCATTGGCATATCGCCACCTGCGATTATTGTCCGGCCCCGACCATCATCAAATCCATAATATTCTTATGAAAACCATTATACGGCTGCCTGAGAACGAGTCAATAGGTCTTTTGTACTGTGTTCAAGCCAGGCTGCAGAGTTAAGGAGCAACAACCCAGGCTTCTGTTGCCCGAGCTGCACATTCTGGACTGATGGTCATTTCCTGAGCTTATTTTGGATAGGGTCGCTCTCCAGTTCCCTGATAGCGTCGGCAGCGATCCAGCGGGCAGTCTTCGAGTCGAGCCGCTGAATCTCTTTCGCGGTGTTTATTGCGGCTTCATTCAGATTGAGGTTTCGTTTCCCGATGTTTCTAAGAGCCCAGTTCACCGCTTTCTTGACGAAGTTACGCTCGTCAGTAGCCTCTCGAACTATTACAGGAAGCAATTCGGTGAATTTGTCGTCGCTTGCCTTCTTATCATGCCATGCCAGACAGGCTATCAGCGAGAAGGCAGCCCTTTTGACAAACTCTTCTTCCCGCTCAGACCAGTCAATAATCTTCTTCCAGGCTAACTGGTTCTTTTCAAAGAGGTTCATGCATACCTGGTCGCAAACATCCCACGAATTAATGCCTTTCACCCACTCCTCCATCTGCTGTTCAGTAAGCTTAGCAGGGTCACCGACCATCCCAGCCACGATCCTCGCTTCAACTATTCCAGTTCTCCATAAGTCCAGTGCCAGCTTGTGGTCTCTCCCTATTTCTTTCGCCAGTTTTCTCATGTCGGGAACCGAGACGCCCAATCTCTTCTCAACTGTCATCCCGTATTTAGCCATCCCCTTTAGCTGCTCCGGCTGAGCCTTGCCCTGAAGTCTGTCCAGCACATCTTTAACAGAAGCCACTGTTCCCTCCTATCTCATCACTTCAAAATGCGAAACACGCGCCATTCAGGAATATACAAGTTCTTTGGACTGGGCAGGAGAGTAGAACGTGATGTATCTCCGCAATTCACCTTCTTGCTGAATAAACCGCCATAATCTTGTGTCACTAGATAATCAATAATCCGACCAACGTAACGGCAGCGATAGGTGGCAGAGCCGGCATCGGCTTCCCCTTTAAGAATGTCGCCTGAATAGCATAAACACTGACCAATCCCACTAATCCAAGTGCTGCAATAATAGCCGCCGGCTTCAAGCCCTGGGCAAAATAAACGGAAGCTGTCAGCAAACAAGGAAAGGCAATGTCACCACCGCCCAGTATGGAGTATTCTCTCTTGGCAGGATTCACCTCTATCATCTTCTCTTCATGTTTCTTCAAATTCGAGTTCCACTCGGAATAGTCTTTGGGAATGATTAGTGCCGGCAAGGCATTTACCTCCGATAGCCTGTCTGCCATCCAGAGCATAAATTTGAATCGAACCGCCAGGAAGTCATAGACGGCGAGCGCCAGAATAATAGCCATCGCTGTCCAGGGCGTAATAAAGCGACCGAAAACTGCTCCCAAACTACTAACCGCCAGAATCAATACCAGGTTATGCAACCAGACAAGTGGTATCAAGAACCAGAATGTTCCAAATGCGACTGCGATGCCGACAGCCAGCGGCAAGGGCACGTAGAAGACAGTTGCGATGAATGCGCCCCAACTGAACAGAAGGGCAAACAAGAGTCTGAGAAGAACCTTCAAAGCTGTAAGAGGAATCTTGTAGAGCGTAAGTCCAAGCACAGCCGCTGCCGCGAAAATATAGATCAAAATCGGCCCTAACGCTGAATGGGCCGGGACTTCGACAACGTTTCCATCAGGTAATGTCACTTCCCCGGGCCACCAGTATATCGGCTCGGACGGCAAGGCCGGTATTTCTATATCATTTTCATCCAAGAATGGGTCTATACGGGGAGCCACGAGAAGGATGAGAATTTGAGCGACGACAAACAAAAGAAGGCCTAGATAGACCGTGCCCAGCTTTGCCGGCCTCTTTGTGCTCATATGTGGGGTATTTTATATTAAAGGGAGCCCAATGTCGAAGTAGTGAGGTCACCAACAACATCTGTAAATAAACAGTTCGAGTGAGTGCGTATTGACTGATTCCAGGCTCGAGATTATCCCGATTTCAATAACACAGTATATGCTTCTTCCTCGGTGTCGGCTATCCTTTTGAGTAATGCTGAGCAGCCGCGACCATCGTATTCCAGTGCTCGCTCACACAATTTCACAATGAGTTCTCCAGATTCTTTGAAGAGAATAGCTGCATCGCTCCATTCTTTTCGCTGATACCTCTGCCCCAAGTCCCCAAATACCCGCGCTTGCTCAAATCGTAGCCCATCATTGTGAGATAAGTCTTCGGCAATAAGCGGCGGCGTTAATCCAGCATATGCGACCATATGTCGGAAACAGTCCTTATTTGCCCAAGCGACGATCTCCTTTGCCAGTTTTCTCATGGCCGGAACGCCGAACATACTCACAGGTGGTCTGAGCATTCGCCTCGCTTTATAGACAAACCCTTTGTCGGCAATTTCAAGCTCGGTTGGCAACTTCTCAGGTAATTGAAAAACTCTAAAGGTATTCTTTTTGCTCATGCCCGGAACATTAACGTCCAGAGCCTCCTCAAACTCTATATAGGGAATCTCCTGCACATCGTCCACGCTGCAATCGTGAACATAGACTACCTGCCTATTGTCATCATAGCCAACGATAAGAACATAGTGGATGGGGACATGTTCTTTTTTGTACAGTTCGGGGTAGTAGTGCAGGTAATACATGTCGAGTGCGCCAACCATAACCGGCTCATTATTCTCCAGGTGCCCCTTCATTTTGGGGAATTCATTTTTGAATGATTTGCCTTCACTTATGGTCTGAGTGAACCGGATTATCTCGCCCAGATCTCTAAGCAAGTACTTAGGATTATTACCCCAGTAAACCATGCAAGGAGGTTTAGCCATCTTGAATTTCAGATAAGCGAACGAAGCCATACCGCCAATGATAGGTAACAGGAAGTAATCATACCTGGCTCCTTGCCACTTCAAAACGTCGAATAAGCCATTGACGTAGCATGTGGATTCGTGAACTTCGTGAGGTATCTTGATCAATTTTGTCATCTTCTAGCCACCTGTAGAACATGACACTGCTTCATACAAATAGAAGGTCGTTAGACGATCCCGGCAGGCAAAGAGCAGCAAGCTCTTACATCGTGATTCCTTCCTATTCGCTTGCATGTCTCCACAATAGTGATGGGCCTCCCTTCCGGTACTTGCCACATCATTGCTACTACTTCCGATGGATTCACCAAGATGACAGTATGACCGACCTTGGCACTCATCGTGGGCATGGCACCGCAACAGGAGAATCCTTTCTCCAGCCTGAGCACCTTGGGAAAGAAGGGTTCGTCTTTCAATTTTCCCTGCCACACCCTGGCCATTATTCCTCCCAGCGATATGTGTGCTTCTTTCGACGTAGCTCATCAAGATTGCATTTATAGCACAGCCCGTTATGGCAGCATATCGCCCCACCGCACGTCGAGCAGTGCCACTTTACCGCTTCCTTTTTCAAGAATTCCCCAATGCCATACATTCTTATGAATTCGAGG
>Ga0214474_1001002_pt1 | contig 13324 bp, 8 predicted proteins | sample RVTome_2_FD_187335 | JGI IMG/M metagenome (GOLD analysis project Ga0214474, IMG submission 187335) | Soil microbial communities from uranium-contaminated site in the Upper Colorado River Basin, Wyoming, United States - RVT95D214 HiSeq ...
ACAACGGCCGGATCTCCGGATTCAACCAGCAGTTTGCCAAGCTGTGGCGCATCCCCCAGACTGTGCTCGATTTGGGAGAAGACGAGAAAGCACTGGCTTTTGTCCTTAATCAGCTGAAAAATCCGGACCTATTTCTGGCCAAGGTCAGGGAACTGTATTCCCAAGCTGAAGCCGTGAGCTACGACCTGCTGGAATTTAAGGATGGCCGCGTGTTTGAACGCTACTCGCAGCCGCAAAAGCTCGAGGGAGTCTCCGTGGGCCGGGTGTGGAGCTTCCGGGATATCACCGAGCGAAGGCGGGCCGAGGCGGCCCTGCAGAAGCAGAAGCATGAACTCGCTCAGCGAGTCAATGAGTTGAATTGTCTGTTTGGCATCTCAAAGCTGATCGAATCGCCGGATATCATACCGGAAGAAATATTACGGAGAACGGCTGAGCTCCTTCGCGCATCCATGCAATATCCCTCCATCGTTTCCGCGCGCTTCATGTTGAACGGGAAAGAATTCATAACAGCCAATTTCCGGGAAGGTCCCTGGCGGCTGAGTCAGGATATCATAGTCCACGGCCAACAGGCCGGCCGAGTGGAGATGTGTTATCTGGAAGAGCCCCCTCCTTGCGTCGAGGGGCCTTTTTTGCGGGAAGAAGTCAGTCTGATTCATGTCGTTGCCGAACGCCTGGGCCGCTGGGTTGAAAACAGACAGGCGGAGCAGGCGCTTCAGGAGAGTGAAGAGAGATACCGCACCTTGATCGAGAACGCCAATGAGGCCATCGTGGTAGCCCAGGACGGCCTCTTGAAGTTTGCCAACCGAAAGACCTCGGACATGACCGGCTATTCACCCCAGGAAATAGTGGGGAAACCCTTTGTGGAATTTATCCATCCAGATGACGGGCAGATGGTGAGCGATAATTATGCGAGAAGGATAAGGGGCGAAGAAGTTCCCGAAGTTTATACCTTCCGAATCGTCGGCAAGTCCGGGATGGAGACCTGGGTCGAGATCCATGCCGTATCAATCCAGTGGCAGGACCGGCCGGCTACCCTCAACTTCCTCAGCGATATCTCCGAGCGAAAACGGGCCGAGGAGGCCCTGCGGAAGAGCGAGCATTTGCTGAAAATGTCCCTGAACAGCCTGCGCGATGCCGTTTTTATCCTGGACTCTCAGACAAACAAGATTGAAGAATGCAACCTTATCGCCTCTGAGATTTTCGGCTACAAACGATCGGAATTTTTGGGGCGGACCACGGAATTCCTCCATGTCGATAAGACCGCTTTGGAGGATTTTAGGAAAAAACTTTTCGCGACCGTGGCGGAGAAGGGTTTTTTGCACAACTTCGAGTTCCACATGAAGCGCAGGGACGGGAAGGTTTTTCCGACGGAGCACAGCGTTTTCCCCTTAAGGGATGAAAGGCATGCTCTCACGGGCTGGGTCAGCGTGGTGAGCGATATCACCGAGCGCAAGCAGGCCGAAGACAGAATCCAGTCATTGATGCGTGAAATCGAATTCATCCTGGGGGCCACCAAGACGACGCTGGACATCATCGACAGCAAGTTCCACCTTCGTTTTGTGGATCCGGCTTCCAGCAAGGCGCGCGGCGACTGGCCCGGCCGGAAGTGCTATGACTATTTCATGGGCCGCCGTAGCCCCTGTCCGAACTGCGGTTTGACCCAGGCCCTTCGGACTAAGGAGATGGTTGTCACCGAAGTCGTGCTCCTCAAGGAGGGCCAAAGGCCGGTCCAGGTCATATCCATTCCCTTCCAGGATGAAAAGGGCGAATGGCTCGTCGCGGAAGTCAGCGTTGATATTACCGAACGCAAGCGGACGGAAGAGGCGCTGTTGGCCTCCCGGGAAGAGCTGCGTTCCCTGTCGGCTCGCCTGCAGTCCCTGAGGGAAGAAGAAAGGACCTACCTGGCCCGCGAGATCCATGACGAGCTGGGGCAGGCCTTGACGGCCCTGAACATGGACTTGTCCTGGTTGTCGAACAAGCTGCCCAAAAGCCAGACGCCGCTTTTAAAAAAGGTCGAATCCATGTCGGCCGTCGTGGCCGCCACCATGCAGACGGTGAAAAGGCTTTCTTCCGAGCTGAGGCCGGGATTGCTGGACGACCTCGGCCTGGTGACGGCCATGCAGTGGCAGGCCGAGGAATTCGGTAAGAGGACATGGCTAAAAATGAAAATGACTTTTGTGCCCGAGGAGATGACCGTGGAGCGGGACCTGTCCACGGCCATTTTCCGCATTTTCCAGGAATTGCTGACGAACATCGCCCGGCACGCCAAAGCCACACGAGTGGAAGTGAGTTTGAAGAGAAAGGCCGGCGCCTTGGAGCTGCGGGTGAAGGACAACGGCCGCGGAATCAAAAAGAGCGAGATCGCCAACCCCCACTCGCTCGGGCTCATCGGCGTGCGGGAGCGGGCCCTGGCCTTCGGCGGCCGAGTCGAAATCGTCGGCATCCCGCGCAAAGGAACGAGGGTTGTCGTTCGTTTGCCGGAAAGGGGAAAGCGCGATGATAAAAATCCTGGTGGCTGACGACCATCCGGTGGTCCGGCGGGGGCTGAAGCAGATCCTCTCCGAGGATCCCGCACTGGTGGTGGCCGGGGAGGCCGCCGACGGCCCGGAAGTCCTGGACAAGACCCGGACGAACGCCTACGACCTGGTGCTGCTGGATATCTCCATGCCCGGACAAGACGGCCTGAGTGTTCTTAAACAATTGAAGAGCGAAAAACCCGAGCTGGCTGTCCTGGTCATGAGCATACATCCGGAAAACCAATACGCGGTCAGGGTCCTCAAGGCCGGGGCCTCCGGGTATATCACCAAGGACTGCGCACCCCAGGAATTGATTTCAGCCATCCGGGCGGCCTTGGCGGGTCGAAAATACGTCAGCTCCAGCCTGGCCCAGGATCTGGCTTCCAAATTGGGGGAAACCGGCGAAAAATTGCCCCATGAAGCCCTGTCCGACCGCGAATTCAGCATTTTGCGCCTGATCGCCTCGGGCAAGCCTAAACAGGCCATCGCCCAAGAACTGTTCCTGAGTCCAAAAACGGTCAGCACCTACCGGTCACGCGTTTTGAAAAAAATGGGCCTGAAAACCGACGCGGACATCATCCGCTATGTCATAGAAAACCGGCTGATGGGCGGATAGGGGGGGACAAGTGCGGCACAGCCTTGTGGGATAAATCCTACAAGCAAACCAGCCGATTCTTGCCAAAGAATTGGGGCCGCACTGATAGACACAGCCCGCTATAAGAACGATATTGTATTTTGTAGGGGGAAAAAATTCAAAGGATTGTGACATGTCTAGCACCAGAAAGCTGAAAGTTTTTGTGGCCGATGACTCGGCCTTCATCCGCGAGCGGCTGCCGGATATGCTCTCGGAGCTTTCGGGAGTTGAAGTCGTCGGCCAGGCCGAAGATGGAACCGGGGCCCTGGCTTCCATCAGGGAACTGAACCCCGATGTGGTGATCATGGACATCCGGATGCCCGAGATGAACGGAATGGATGTGCTCAGGGAATTGCAGAAGGACAAGCTCCGCCCCATCGTCATGGTCATGACCAATTATCCCTACGCCCAGTACCGGGAGAAATGCCAGGCTCTGGGCGCAAATTATTTCTTCGACAAGTCCAAGGATTTCAACAGGCTGTTCGTGGCCCTGCAACGGTTGAACCGGAAATATCATCAGGCCGGCCGTTTTAAGAAAAAATTGATGTGCGACTCATGAATAAGACCGCAAGCAGTCTTTCCAAGAGCGAACCGGCCATCCCTAAGAATTCAAGATGGCCGAGCGCTTTGGAAGAAACGGGCGGGTCAAGCGAAAACCTGGAAAAGAAAATCAGGGAGAGAACCGCCGCCCTCCTGGCTTCCGAGGAAAAATATCGTCTCCTCCTGGAAAATGCCAACGAGGCGATCCTGGTGCTCCAAGAGGGCGCCATTAATTTCGCCAATCCGATGGCGACGCATCTTTGGGGATATGCTTTCAATGAACTGAAGTCCTTGCCGTTCGTAGATCTGTTGTCGGAATCGGACCGGCAAGCCTGGAAAGCGCATTTCAAACGGATTGCCGCGAAACCGACGGATTCAACGGCCTGCTTCAAGAGCATCACCAAGAAGGGCCTGACCCGCTGGATAGAAGTCAGGGCGACTCAAATCGCCTGGGAGGGAAAGCCCGCGACGCTCACCCTCGTCACGGACATCACCGATCGAAAGCAGGCGGAGGAGACACTGCGAGTTTTGTCCGCACGGAACGAGGCGATTCTCGCCTCTGTACCCGATATCATTATGGAAGTCGATGCCCGCAAGGTGTATGTCTGGGCCAATGCCGCCGGGGCAGGGTTCTTTGGAGAAGATGTGTTGGGCAAAGAAGCGGCCGCCTATTTTGAAGGCGACCAAGACACATATAGCCGGGTCCGACCCTTGTTCAACGGCGATGAAAGTATCGTCTATGTCGAGAGCTGGCAGCGGCGCCGGGATGGGCAGAAACGCCTCTTGGCTTGGTGGTGCAAGGTGCTCAAGGATGACAAGGGTGTTGTTACCGGCGCCCTGTCAACCGCCCGCGACATCACCGAGCATAAGCAGGCGGAGGATGCTCTCCGCCAAAACTATGAGAAACTTAAAAGAGCTATGGATGGAGCCGTCAAAGCCTTGGCTTTGTTGGCTGAGAGAAGGGACCCTTACACGGCCGGTCATCAGCAGCGGGTGGCGCGCCTGGCCGTCGGCATAGCCCAAGAACTTGGGCTTCCCCAAGAAGATATTGAGACCTTGGCCGTCGCTGGATTGCTGCATGACATCGGCAAAGTGTCGGTGCCCACCGAAATTCTGAGCAAACCCGGTAAACTGAACGAAAATGAATTCAGCCTGCTCCGCCGCCATTCACAGGTCAGCTATGACATCGTGAAAACGCTGGGATTGCCCTGGGCCATCGACCAAATCGTGCTTCAACATCATGAAAGGTTGGACGGTTCGGGCTATCCCCAAGGCTTGGCCGGGGACAATATCATCCTGGGCGGCAAGATACTGGGCGTGGCCGATGTCGTGGAAGCCATGGTCTCTCACCGGCCCTACCGCGCCGCCTTGGGTTTGGACAAAGCCTTGGAAGAAATCTCGGACAAAAAAGGCGTTCTTTACGATCCGGCTGTGGTGGAAGCCTGCCTGAAGCTTTTCCAGGAGAAGGGATTCAAGCTGGAAGAAAATATGCAGGCAGCCGCCATCGACTAGCCTCTTTCAGTCCTTTTAAGGGGTTTTAAAGGGCGCGGTCCACGCTATTTTGTTATTGCTATTTTAAATCACCCTCATAGCTAAACAGGATAAGGCCCGCTCTGCTCGCTGGCCCATATCTTCGTGAATAATACTCGTCCTTAGCGCTTGAGAAAATGGCACGAATCTTTTATAGTGAGAAAAGATTAATTTGTTGACTCCCCAACGGCCGGGGTGGCGGAATTGGCAGACGCAAGGGACTTAAAATCCGAACAGGACGATTGAGCTATTTTCTTAATATTCTTTGATTTCCCTTGTAAATCAACAAGATCGATTTATTTTTGTGTTCCGTTGTTTGCCGTTAATTGCCGTTGTTTCCCCATAAATATTCACAAATTATTCACACTCCTTGACATAATATACTTATGAGTATAATACTTTAGAGTATAAAATAAGATTTTTTCTGGGAGGTAGTCATGTTCATTAACAGGGGAAAAGAACTAGCATTTCTTGAGCAGAAATGGGGAGAGCCTAAGGCCCAGATGATTGTACTCTGGGGAAAAAGAAGAATTGGAAAAACAGAGCTTGTGAAGCAATTCATTAAGAATAAGTCCCATGTTTATTTTCTTGCCGAAAGCACTCATGAAAGAGAACAGCTTAAGAGATTTTCTGCGGCTCTGGGAGAATTCTTCAAGGAATCCCTTCTGGCCACAAGAGGATTTGCCGATTGGGAGGAAGGTTTTCGATACATCAAAGAGAAGAAACAACGATTTGTTCTCGTGGTCGATGAATTTCCATATCTCATTCAATCAAACAGCGGCATACCCAGCATTTTCCAACGTATATGGGATGAATATTTGTCCCAAAGCCCCATCTTCCTAATTTTGTTGGGATCGAGCGTCGCGATGATGGAGACAGAAGTCCTTGGTTTTAAAGCCCCACTTTACGGAAGACGAACAGGACAGTGGAAAGTGCAAGCCATGCCTTTTTATGAAATCAAGAATTTCAGGAAATCAAAATCCTTTGAGGATCAGATCCTTCACTACTCAGTGGGCGGCGGGACTCCGGCGTATTGGCTCTGGCTATCAGAGGGAAATGAATTTTTTCAAAACCTTGGAAATCAAGTCCTGAAAAAGGGGGAGCCTTTGTATGATGAGGTAGAGTTTATCCTCCGGGAAGAGCTCAGAGAACCAAGGTACTATTTTTCTCTTCTGCAGGCGATCGCTCAGGGAAAGAGAAGGCTTTCTGAAATTGTGAACGCGACTGGTATTTCGCAACCTACAGCGAATAAGTATCTCGGCGTTCTCTCTGACCTTGATATTGTTGAAAGGGAAGTGCCTGTGATTGAAGATAAGCCTCTTAAAAGCAAAAAAGGTTTGTACAGAATCAAGGACGAGTTTTTCCAATTCTGGTTTCGCTTCGTTTTTTCCAGAAGATCAGAACTCGAAATGGACCAAGCAAACAGAGTTATTGAACATATCAAACAGGAAATTCCGGATTATCTTTCGTTTGTCTACGAAAAAGTCGCTCGCGAGATCGTCATGAATAACACCGATGCATTTTTTGATCTGGAACGGCTCGGAAGGTGGTGGGATAAGGATGACGAAATTGATATCGTTGGCCTGAGCCGAGAAAGAAACGCTATTTTATTTGGAGAGGCCAAGTGGAGCCAAAAGCCTGTAGGAACGAATGTTTTTGAAGAACTCAGGGCAAAAGCAAAAAAGGTCATGTGGGGAGATGCCAAAACAACACCTTTCTACGTGCTTTTCTCGCGGAAAGGATTTACGAATGGGATGATCCAGCTCGTAAAAAAAGAAAGGGTCGTATTATTTCGCGGAGATGAGAGAATTGGATTTTAACATAAATATAAGATTTGGGCTATAATTAAAAAGAATGCCGGGGTGGCGGAAGTGGCAGACGCAAGGGACTTAAAATCCTCCAGGGAAGAATTCAGGGATTTCGCGTAAATCCCTCATTTGCCAGCAACTTACTGAAAATTCAATTGGTTATGGAAATTTGAGGTGTGGTGTACTGTTTTAACCGTTTGCATTGTTTGCATGGTTTGATGCAGAAAGCGGGCACAAACGGGACACAGTTGGGATTGGGTGGGAAGATGGAGGTCGTGCCCTTCATTTGCGACTTCATAGATTGTTTCGTTGATGGCGATTAATACAATTGCCAGCCGTGCTATACTAACAATATTGGGTTGTTTTGTTTTCGTTTATTCTTGAATGAAAGGGGTATCAAATGAAAGAAAGCGTTTACAAAGTCATCGAACTGGTTGGGGCCAGCACCGAATCCTGGGAGAAAGCCGCGGCCTCAGTCGTTGAGACGGCCGCCAAGAGCCTGAAAGACTTGCGCATTGCGGAAGTTGTCGAGCAAGACATACAGATCGAGGGAGGCAAGGTCAGTGCCTATCGGGTAAAAATGAAGTTGTCGTTCAAGTATCAAGCAGATTGATTGATAGAGGCCAAGCGCTGAGAAAACCTGAAAAATACACTTTTTAATATTTAATTTTCGCCAGCAGCGCCTGGAACCTCGGCGAGGCGATAAAATCCTCCACGCCGGGAAAATCATAATCGCTGAACTTTCTTGAGAGCATCACGGGCAGAATATAATCCCTGGCCGCGCTCGACTTTTCAAATTGGGTCAGGGCTTCGTCAAGCATGTTCAATCCGCAGTAGATAAAGGCTTTCAAATAGGGCGGGCAGTATTTTTTCTTGAATATGCGGAAGTGCCGCAACCCGGGCTTGAGAAAGAGAAGGAGTCTCAGGGGAAATGGAACGAACGGCTCTTTCTCGATTCTCTCGAGTTTTTTCAGGCACTTCCAGGCCTCTTCTTTTCGGCCGGCAAAGGCGTGAGCCATGCCCAGATATCCGTAGGCGCCACTCACGCCCAGGTCGGCGGCCTTTTCCAGGTGTTCGATGGCTTTCTCCGGAGAAGACGGCTTCCCCAGATAATCCATGCCGAGCCAGACCTGAAACATGGGATTGTCCGGCTCCATGGCTATGGTTTTAAGCTCGTATTCGCGGCCTTTTTCTTTATCTATATACGACAGAATGATCCCGTAAAGCGAATGCGCCATCGGCGAAAGCGGGTCTATCTCCACTCCCCTTTTCGCTTCCTCCAGGGCCTCCTCCGCTCGTCCTCGAACCCCGATAATCTCCGCACACATTAAGTGAGCATACATGTTTTGAGGATTGAGTTCGACACCGCGGCGGGCGAGCCGTTCCGCCGCCGGAAGGTCCCATTCATAAGCATACGTAATCAAAGCCAAGGAGGCATAAAGCTCGCTCAAAGAATCGTCGATCTCCCGAGCTTTCCGAAGGAGTGACCTGGATTTCAGGTAGGCCTCCTGGGGCTTGATGAATCCGAATTCGGCCAGCATGTTGAAAACATCGGCCATGCCGACGTAGGGCAGGGCGTAGCTTGGATCCCGGTCGATGGCGCGCTGGAAGTAATCGACGGCCTTGACCATGTCCTTGGATGAACGCCGGTTCCAGTGATAGCGCCCCTTGAGATAGAGCTCGTAGGACTTCTCGTCCTGCGTGTGACGCTTGATGACTTTCTCTTTCTCACCCGCCAGGAGCTCGACTTTTAGTTTCTCCACGACCGCCATCGAGATTTCGTCCTGCACGGCGAAGACATCCTTGATGTTCCGGTCGAAACGCTCAGACCAGAGATGGTAACCGTCCGCAACGCAGACGAGCTGAGTCGTGACGCGAAGTTGATTCCCCGATTTCTGGACGCTCCCCTCGAGAATGGACTCTACGTTCAACCGCCTCCCGATCTCGCGGATGTCCTCTTCTTTTCCCCTGAAGGAGAAGGCGGAGGTTCGGGCGGCGACTTTCAGGCCCTTGACTTGGGCCAGGGCGTTGATCAACTCCTCGGCCAGGCCTTCGCAGAGATAATCCTGGTCGCGCTGCGGGCTCATGTCCTTGAAGGGCAGCACGGCGATCGAGGCGATGCACTCCCGTTCTCGCGGAGACAATGTCGCTGCGGTTTTTTGCGGCGGGGCGGGCGGCGTTTCGGCCGCGCCGCCTTCGATGCGGACGAGCTCGGCCAGCAATTCCCCGGCGCTCTGGTATCGTTCTTCCCTCTTTTTGGCCAGGCACTTGAGGATCAGCCGGTCGATCGGCTCCGGCACCTCGGAGTTGAGTTCCCGCGGCCGCCTGGGAAGCTGGCTCTTGTGCTTTAAGGCCAGGCTCAAGGCGTCGTCGCCCTCAAAGGGGGGCCGGCCGGTCACCATCTCGAAAAGAATGGCGCCCAGGGCATAGATGTCCGCGCGCTGGTCTGGCATCTCCCCGGATGCCTGTTCCGGAGACATGTAATGGGGCGTTCCGACCATCATCCCGGTCGTGGTCAGGTCCGAGCCGCCCGCCCGGCGGGCGATCCCGAAATCCATGACCCGGACATTCCCCTCGCGGTCGATCATGATGTTCTGCGGCTTGAGATCCCTGTGAACGATGCCCAGGCGGTGTGCCTCGGCCAGCCCTTCGAGCGCCTGCCGGGCCAGCCCGACGGCCGCCGGAACGGCGAGCCGGCCTTCCCGGCCGATCAAGGTTTTCAGATTCTCGCCGCGGACGTATTCCATGGTAATGAAGAAGGTCCCGGAATCTTCATGAAGGTCATACAACCGGCAGACGTTTTTATGGCTGATCCTGCGGGCCAGCTTCAGCTCATTCTTGAAACGCTCGACGGCCGTGCCGGTGGCGGCGATTCCCGGCTTCAGGACCTTGAGGGCCATCTCTTCGTTGACCTTGCGGTCGATGACCCGGTAGACCGTTCCCATCCCACCGGTCCCGATCTCCTCGAGGACCTCGAACCGTTCCGCGAGCAGACGTCCTTTGGGGAGCGATCCCTGGGGTTGCTCGATCGTCAACGTCGGCGAGCCGCTGACAGCCTGGTCAGGAGCCAGCCGGGTCCCGCACCGTCCGCAGTAGGCCAGGCCGGGAGGATTGTCAAAACCGCACTTGGCGCAGTTCATAAGATGGCTCCCGATCGCCTTGAGCCTTGTTATTGAATATAAAGGCTCTATTATGACAAGTCAAATCTCCGTTTTGACTGAGGAATATGGTGACAAGCACCGGGGAAATTGTGACAGAGATGTATTTTCCTGCGTTTCAAACCAGGATTCAGCCATGATGAATATGCTATAATTTGGCCATAATTATTCCTGCCGGGGTGGCGGAAGTGGCAGACGCAAGGGACTTAAGATCCTCCAATCTCTTATCGATTCGTCTGACCGCTTATCGAATAGATGTTTTATTTTCATAGCGAACGAAAAATAATGTACGCAGGAGGATTCCATGTGCAAATTTGTCAGACTGATCCTCGGCACGCTCGCGTTGCAGTTCTTCGTTTGCTGCGGTTCGGTGAACAAGGAACCGGTAGAACTGATAGCGGTGGAGAATTTTATCAAGAGTCCGACCAAGTCCTCTTTTCAGCTTAATCCCGATGGAACACGGTATGGGTATCTGATGCAAGATTCCGGTCATCAGCGAATCTTCTCAGTGGATTTGACATCGAATCAATCGAAGTGCTTGACTTATTTCCTGGATAGCGATGTCGACGATTACCTGTGGGTGGATGGTGAAACCCTCCTCTACCAGCAGACTTCAGCGGAGGATAGCTGTGACAAGATTTATCGCCTACGGTTTGGCCAGAGTGAATCGACTTGCCTCACGAATAAAAACAATGTGAACTTCAGGTTTGTCCATTCAGCGCCGGGCGGGTCGAACAAATTGCTTATTGCCGTCTCTGGCGCCGGAGAGAGAGTCTGGGAACCACACTGGCTGGAATGGCCAACGGGCCGGACGGAACGGATAGCGGAAAATTCCGATGATATTAATGATTGGTTGCTGGATCACGGGGGCCAAGGCATTATAGCTGTTTCTGAGGACGGTACCGATACCCATATCCTGTACAGAGCCACGCCGGAAAGTCCTTTCAGCACGATCTTGACCTACAATAATGTTCAAGATTATTTTCGCCCGGTCTGTTTTACACCGGACAACAAGAATGTCTATGCTTACTCCAACATAGGGCGAGACAAGATCGCGTTGGTCGAGTACGACCTCTCCTCCAAGAGGGAAATCCGTATTCTCTTTGAAGATCCGGATTACGACCTATTCGGCGACGACGAGGTCGACTATGTTGGTTACACCCCAAAAGCGAAGCGGCTCGCCTATGCCTTTTACACTTCATGGAGGCGAACTTATCACTTCTTCGATAACCATTATCGAGATGTGGTCTCCAGGCTCGAAAGAAGGTTTGACAACCACGTTATCTGCCTGGTTTCCGCCAACCAAGCGGAAGATAAGCATATTGTCAGGATCAGCAGCGATCGGCTGTACGGTATTTACTACCTTTATGACGAAGCAAGGGGTGACATCCGGCTGCTGGATAACGTTTTTCCTTGGCTGAATGAAGAGTCTATGGCTGCGAAGCAGCCGATTACGTTTACATCCCGTGACGGGTATCGGGTTCACGGATACCTGACTTTGCCCAAAGGAACGCGTCCCGAGCGCCTGCCTCTAGTGGTTGTTCCTCATGGCGGTCCACGATGGAGAGATTGCTGGGAGATGGGAAGGTTTACCGAAGTCCAATTATTTGCCAACCGTGGGTACGCTGTCCTCAAAGTCAACTTCCGCGGATCCTCCGGCTACGGGAAGAGGTTCCTGAAGGCAGGTTTCAAGCAGAATGGCCTCAGCGTCCAAAACGATATCACCGATGGAATTCAATACCTGATCGACAGGAAGATCGCCGATAAGGATCGAATTGCGATTGTGGGGGGAAGCTACGGTGGATATGCAGTGCTTGCGGGGCTGGCCTTCACTCCGGACCTCTATGCCTGTGGCGTGGACCTATTCGGCATTTCCAATTTCTTCACTTTCTTGGATAACTTGCCGCCGTGGGTCAACAAGGAGCCTTTGTACCAGACAATCGGGCACCCAGAGCATGACAAGGATCTGCTGATCAGAACCTCCCCTCTGTTCCATGTGGATAATATCAAAGCTCCCCTGTTAATCTCTCAGGGCGGAAATGACCCTATCGTGAATAAAGCCGAGTCGGAACAGATGGTCGCTGCCTTACGGGAACGAAAGATGGATGTGCAATACATCTACAAAGAAAATGAAGGCCATGGCTATTTTCGGGACGAGCAGAACTGGCGTGAGCTCTGGGAAGCCATGGATGCCTTCTTGGCCAAACACATCGGCCGATCGGGCCATTGATCCCTTGGTAAAAAAGTAGTCTTCCAAAAAAGAATTCCCTCAAATGACTATGCTATAATCCTGCTATCCAAAGCCCCGCCGGGGTGGCGGAAGTGGCAGACGCAAGGGACTTAAAATCCCTCGGGGCGTAAGCTCCATGCCGGTTCGAGTCCGGCCCTCGGCATTTATTGTTATTAATGCGCTTTTTCCCCGCGCCGTTTTTCGCAATTATTATAAAATGTCGCGGACACTGGCCGGTCAGGATGATCTCATCGCCCCTGGGCCGGTTTCGGCCGGGCGATGTAGATGTTGTCTTCCTTCATGGATGTGTCAACCTTGATCACTTCAAAGCCGGCCTGATCCATCTGGGCCATGAAATCCTTTTGCGAGGTGGCCTCATCCTTGTGGACCGAGCGGTCCTTGTCCCGCTCGACGATGGCCAGAATCCCGTTCTCCTTGAGGGCCGCCCGGAGGTTTCGGACGAGTTCCACGGGCTTTTCCAGATGATGGTAGGTGTTGGTTCGGATCAATTTTTTTTCAGCAGGATTTCCTCAAAGAGTTCAAGGGCTTCCTTCTCACCGGTCTGACCGAGCCAGAAGATGGCCTTTTTGCGGACAGACGGGCTCTTATTCTCCCTGGCAATGGCCACCAGCAGGGGCACGGCTTTGTCCTTGGGCAACTGAGAGATGGCGAACACAGCCGATTCCTTGACCTCCACATCCTCGTCGGGCTTGTCCACCACGTCTTTAAGGGTCTTGACTGCTTCCTGCGAAGCCTTCTGGCCCAGCCAGAAGATGGCCTTCTTCCGCACCTCGCGGTCCGGGTCAGATTTGGCGATCCGGATTAATTCGGCCACGGCTTCCCGGCGGTCGGTGAGAGTCAGAGCGAATACGACCTGCTCCTTAAGCTCCTCGTCCCGGGTGCTGCCC
>Ga0214474_1001003_pt1 | contig 13323 bp, 10 predicted proteins | sample RVTome_2_FD_187335 | JGI IMG/M metagenome (GOLD analysis project Ga0214474, IMG submission 187335) | Soil microbial communities from uranium-contaminated site in the Upper Colorado River Basin, Wyoming, United States - RVT95D214 HiSeq ...
TCAGGACTAATGGTTGGGTTTGCCATTGGAACAGGAGGAATTGGAGTTACCCTTCTCGGAATGGTGGCAGACACTTGGGGAGTCCCTATGGCGCTGAAAACAATTATTGCCTTACCTCTGCCTGCATTAGGCCTTAGTCTGTTGGTGAAGTATCCTCCTATCCATACCAGTAAACCCCGCACCCCGGGTTAAAACACGGGGGTTTCTTTGAGGCAGATATTTTAATGCCCCTTACATCCTGTTCTGAAGAATAGGGCTTTATAGGGTGCGGGGTAAACCCCATTAGGCGCTTAGCGCATCAACTTCTTCTTGGCAAATCTCGCCCCCATTTCAAAGGCCTTTTCGCAATCATTTGGGAATATTTCCTCTCGTCTCTTTGCTTTTTTCTCGGGATCAAAGCGGTCCGCAAGCACCTTTGAATAATCCTCAAACTGATAAGTATCGAAGCTGAAGAGTGACTCCGAAGCCCCAAATATCATCTTCAGTATGATTTCATTAATACTGAAGTGTTGACTGAAGCCATATTTTTTCATCTGCTCTTCTGTAGCGTTCATAGTATAAACCAACCCCGTATTGATCTTTTTGGGGAAAAGCGACTGTGGAGGATGAGTATAGGTCATATACGGGAACAGCAAACGCTCCATAAATGATCTCATCTCTCCAGAAACAGTTCCATAATAGACTGGGGAGCCCAGGATGATGGCATCGGCCTCTTCAACCTTTTTTAGGATGGGCGCCAGGCCATCCTTTGCTGCACACTTGCCATAACTTTTGCCGCCTTTTGTTTTGCAGGCAAAACAGCTCTTACATCCTTTAAAGCTTAGATCATACAGATGAATGAGTGCTGTTTCTGCCCCCTGAGAGGCAGCTCCTTCAAGAGCTTTTTCAAGCAGCGTTGCCGTATTCCATTTTTTTCTTGGGCTTCCGTTAAATGCCATAACTTTCATAAGTGATATCTCCATTGTTTAAATGTTCTTTAACAATCTAATCATTTTCTCATCTTAAAGTATTTTTTATGCTGTTTCTATAATTTCCTGAGGTTGATTTTTCCGGCAGGCAGGGCAGGGAGGTGCTCTATTCACTATCTACGGTCTGTAATGTTTTTGATTTACCCACGGTCAGAAAGGCCCGCTGCTTGCAGCGGGGATGCAGATGGAGCCCCACGAGCAAAGCCCGTGGTCTTCTGCGTAGGCGGATAAAATTCCTTTTGGAGCGAACACGGGGTTTAAAGCCCCGTGTGAGCCATCCCGTTAGAAGGGCAGAGACCTTCTAACGGGGTTTACCTTCTTTTCTTTTTCTGATTCCTCCCATAGATGATCCTCAGGCCTTCCAGGGTCAGAAATTCGTTGACCTCCTCAATCGACTCTGATTCACTTGCGATTAATTCGGCCAACCCCCCTGTAGCAATCACCTTTGGATTCGATTTCACCTCTCTCTTTATCCTTCTGACGATTTCATCGACCAGTCCCACATATCCGAAAAAGATCCCTGACTGCATGCTTTGGATCGTATTCTTTCCGATGACCTGTTTTGGCTTTAGGATTTCTACCCGGGGCAGCTTGGAGGTTCTCTCGAACAATGCCTCTGCCGAAATCCCGATCCCCGGTGCGATGGCACCTCCCTTATATTCCCCTTTGGAGGAAACATAATCAAAGGTGGTTGCTGTTCCAAAGTCCACCACAATCAAACTCTTCTTATATCGCTCATAGGCAGCTACAGCATTGACAATCCGGTCTGCTCCCACCTCGGCAGGATTCTTATAGGCAATCTTTATCCCCGTATCAATAGCCGGTCCAACAATCAGAGGTTTGATATGAAAATATTTATCAGCCATCCCCTGGAGCATGTCCAAAACCGGAGGAACAACCGAGGAGATGATCATCCCTTCAAAATCTTTGAAATCGATATGATCGAAGAGAAAGAGCTCGCGAAAAAGGATCCCCCATTCGTCAGAGGTCTTCTCCCTTTCCGTTACCATCCTCCAATGATCGACCAGGACCTTCCCGTCATAGACACCCAAAACCGTATTCGTATTACCTACATCAATGACAAGCAGCATATATCCTCCTCAAAACGTGATTCGTGTCTCGTGATTTGTTGTTTCTGTGAGCTGTAATTTGATAATAACCAATTACCAAGCACCAATAACCAAATAAATTCCAATTCTCAATAACCAAACCGAAAACTGATTGTTTAGCACTATATACAGCGACTTTGATCACGCAGCGGATGTCATTCCTGCGAAAGCAGGAATCCAGGAAAACACTGGATTCCGGGTCAAGCCCGGAATGACAAACTGCACAAGACTTATGTCGTCATGTATAGTTTCTATTTGGTGATTGGAATTTGTTAATTGTAATTTTAATTATTATGCTCGCATTATTTCCTATGATCTTTTGTAATCCACATCTCCTGCAACAATCCTTTTTCTTTCTCCCTGCGCCGTCTCTAAAATCAAGGCCCCATCCGAATCGATATCAATTGCAACGCCGACCAGAGTTTCCGCGAAGGAATGAACTTTAACTTGTCTTCCTTTAATTCGAGCTCGGTCTCTCCAGGCATTTAAAATAGTAGCCGCACCTTCTTTTAAAAAGATCATATACCATCCTTCCAATTCCTGCAAAAGGAGCTGGAGGAAAGCCTTTCTCGAAATCGAATGCCCCATCTCTTTCTTAAGTGAGGTAGCCACCGTCCGAACCTCTTTGGGGAATATTTTCCCATCACCATTGAGGTTGACACCGATGCCGAGGATGATAAAATGGATGCGGTCCGTCTCCGAATGAATCTCATTGAGAAGTCCAGCCACCTTTCGATCCTTCAGGAGAATATCATTAGGCCACTTGATTAATGGAAGCAGCCCTGTAAACTTCCGAATGGCATCTGCCGTAGCTACCGCAGCCATCAGAGTAATGAGAGATGCCTGTTGAGGAGGAATCTTTGGCCGCAGGATGAGGGAGAGATAGAGATTTAGAAAAGGAGGTGAGAACCAGTGCCTTCCCAGTCTCCCTCTTCCCTTCTCCTGGGATTCAGCGATGACCAACTCTCCTTCCTTGGCTCCTCCGAGAGCCAACTGGTAGGCCTTCGAATTCGTCGAATCAATGGTTTGGAAATAGTGAATCACCCGCCCTAACCGTTTCGTTCTCAGGAGCGGTTTGATCTCGGATGGGGTGAGAAGGTCTGGGGATCGGATCAAACGATATCCCGATCGTGTCGAGGCCTCGATCTCATAGCCCAGAATCCTCAGGCTTTTTACCCTTTTCCAGACCATTGTTCGGGTTATCTTCAATCGGTGAGCGATCTCTTCACCCGATACAAAGGCTGAAGGGTGCGCTCTTAAGAATTGAAGAATTTTTTCATCCATCATTGTAGTGTCACATGGCCACGGGGCCACCCGCAAACCATGAAAATTGTCTATAGGTTAAGCTTACGAAGCCCATATCGTACAATGAACGATGGACAATGAACAAAAAAGATAATACACTGTTCATCGTTTATCGTTTAATGTTCATCGTCCCTAAATGATACGGGCATCTTTACCCTTACCCTTGGACGAAACCTATTTTCTAACTAATGGCTTTGTCATAACGCGCGAACTGCATGGTGAAGGTTCCTCGACCTTGGGTGAGGGACCTCAAATCCGTGGAGTAACCGAACATCCGGGTCAAAGGGCTGATAGCGTTAATCATAGCAACCTTTGTCTTTGTGGTGATCGCCTCCACTATACCCTTTCTTGCCTTTAAATCTCCGACCACCTCACCCATGAACTCTTCTGGAACGATGATATTGACCTCCATCATCGGTTCCAACAATATCGGTTGGGCCTTTCGACAGCCTTCCCTCAATGCATTGGAGGAGGCGATCTTCAGAGCGAGAAGAGATGGCCGATCCGGGTCGATATTGGCTTTCAACAATGTGATGCGAAGATCAGTCAAGGGATAGCCCATGATCACACCCACGTTGGAACCCTCCCTAATTCCCTCTTCGGCAGAGAGAAGCCCTTCAGGTGACAGGATTCCCTGCGGAACTTCGGAATGAAACTCGATTCCCTTTCCTCGACCATTGGGTGAGATACGAATGAAGACCTCTGCAAAATGCCTTATATCCTCCATCTCCCTCAAAAACTTGGCCGAGGCCTCCACTTCTTTCTCGACCGTCTCTCGATAGACGACTTGAGGCCTCCCGACATTTACATTCAGGTGGTATTCTGTGGACAACCGACTGACCAACACGTCGAGATGCAATTCACCCATCCCAGAAATGATCGTCTGACCCGTGTCTTCATCGAGCTTGACATGAAAGGTAGGGTCCTCCTCGCTCAACTTCTCCAAAGACTCAGTGAGTTTCTCCTGATCTCGGTTTGTCTTTGGCTCCACCGCGACTGACATTACGGGTTTATAAAAATCGATGGGCTCAAGAAGAATTGGATGGTTGCGATCATAAAGAGTGTCTCCTGTGGAGGTTTCCTTCAATCCCATAACAGCCACGATCTCTCCTGTCTTTGCCTCCTCGACCCGGGTGCGTTGATGTGCATGCATCTGAAAGATCCTTGAGATCTTCTCTCCTTTCTTTAACCGTGAGTTATAGACCTCCTTTCCCACTTTCAGTATCCCGGAGTAAATCCGGATATAGACCATTTTCCTTCCTTCCTCCATCATCACCTTGAAGGCCAGGGCAGTGAAATGCTCTTCGTCCTTTGCTACCCTTCTTACTTTCTCTCCTGTCACAGGATTCGTTCCTTCAACCGGAGGGACATCTAACGGTGAGGGCAGGTAGTCCACAATGCCATCGATAAGTGGCTGCATCCCCTGGTTTCTTAGGGCTGCGCCACAAAGCACTGGCACGGCTCTCAACGAGAGGGTCGCTTTCCTTAAGGTTGACTTCATCTCAGATTCTGAGATCTCTTCTCCGTTGAGATACTTCTCCATCAAATGATCATCCAGCTCGGCAACGGATTCGATTAATTTCGATCGATAAAGGAGCGCCTCTTCCTGCAGCTCTTTCGGAATGGAAACCTCTTTGAACTCTACCCCCAGGCTATGTTCATCCCATACGATTCCTTTTAACCGGATGAGATCGATCACTCCGATAAACCGATCTTCTACGCCCATGGGGATTTGGAGGATCAGCGGATGGGTTCCAAGGCGTTCGACCATCATCTTTACTGTTCCGAAGAAATCTGCGCCGATTCGGTCCATCTTGTTAACGAAGGCCAATTTGGGAACACCATATTTATCTGCCTGATGCCACACGGTCTCCGATTGAGGCTCAACCCCTTCAACGGCAGAGAAGATAGCAATGACCCCATCGAGGACACGTAGCGATCGCTCAACCTCAATGGTAAAATCTACATGGCCAGGAGTATCAATGATGTGGATGATGCTCCCTTTCCATTCTACCGTCGTGACAGCCGAAGTGATGGTGATTCCCCTTTCCTGCTCTTGCTGCATCCAATCCATCACCGCTGTCCCATCATGGACCTCTCCCATACGATGGATCTTCCTCGCGTAAAAGAGCACTCTCTCGGTGACAGTGGTCTTTCCGGCATCGATATGGGCCATAAACCCAATATCTCGGGTGCGAATCAGTCGTTTCTCTCCAGCCATCTCTCTTCCTTAATATGACACTTAGGGCGTATCTTGGCCATATTAAAGGGATTTTTAAGAAATGTCAAAGGGATTTCCGAAAAAATATCCCTTGACAATTTCGTTCTGTTATGTTTTATTTAGAACTGAAGGAAATATTATGAGAGAAATGTTTAGTTCTTACTACTTTTATTTCTATTTTGATAGGGCACACCCATAAACTCAATCCTTAAGGAATGAGAGCCATGGGTGACCTAAAAGCCCCATGGCTTTTCCATTTTTGAAGCCATAGGGGCAACTCTATGGCTTTTTTATTAAATGCTTACTAAAAATGTTGGAAGGAGCTAGGATATGTCGATTTCAAAAAAGGTGAAGGCTGCATTGGAGATCGGTTCTTGGGTGAGACGGATGTTTGAGGAAGGGGAGGAATTGAAACAACTTTATGGTGAAGAAAATGTTTATGATTTCTCCCTTGGCAATCCAGATCTCGAGCCTCCTTCATCATTGAAACAGGCCCTTAAAGACCTTGCTGTCTCCCCCATTCCAGGAATGCACCGTTATATGCCCAATAATGGTTATAGTGAAACAAGAAAGGCCATTGCTGAATATCTCACCGAGGAATCCGGACTTCCCTTCGGAGAAGAACACGTTGTGATGACGGTGGGCGCAGCAGGTGGGCTAAATGTTGTCTTAAAGGCCATTCTTGACGAAGGGGATGAGGTGATCGTCCCTAGTCCTTACTTCATGGAATTCAGATTTTATATCAACAATTTTGGCGCTGAGATTCGATTGGTTGAAACCAATGAAGACTTTTCGTTAAATTTAAAAGAAATCGAGAAGGCGATCGGCGAAAAGACAAAAGCCATCTTGATCAATTCCCCCAACAACCCAACCGGTGCCGTCTACGATCATAAATCGCTCGATAAGTTAGGGGAGTTGTTAAAGAGAAAAAGCCAGCAGTTGCAAAAGACCCTCTATCTCCTTACTGATGAAGCCTATCGCCGGATTGTCTACGATGGAATCAAGCTTCCAATCACTTTTCAATACTATCCTCACACCATTCGCGTAACCTCCCACTCCAAGGATCTCTCCCTCCCCGGAGAGAGGATTGGCTATGTGGCTGTTAATCCCCTGTGCAAAGGGGTCGATGAATTGATGTCCGCAATAGTCTTCTCCAACCGTACCCTCGGTTTTGTCAATGCCCCAGCGTTAATGCAGAGGTTGGTTGCTCCCCTTCAAAAGAATTCGGTGAACGTTAAGGTGTATGAGGAAAAACGGGACCTCCTTTATAATGCCCTAAAAGGATTTGGTTATCAGGTTGTCAAACCCCAAGGTGCTTTCTACCTCTTCCCAAAAACCCCTATTGAGGATGATGTGGCCTTCATAAAGGAGCTCCAATCAAGGCGGATCTTAACCGTTCCCGGAAGGGGTTTTGGGAAACCCGGCTATTTCAGAATTGCATATGCTGTCGGAAAAAGAGTGATCGAAGGAGCACTCCCAGGTTTTAAAGAGATAGCAGAGAAATACGGACTGGGTCGAAGATAGATAAAGGTTCTAGTCGCCTGTTACAGCTCTATCGGGATCTCCCCTCCCCACCACCTTACACTTATTCTCTGCAACTGCAGGTGTGCTTTACAAGGTTGAACTTTTGAGGCTGCTGGATTGACTCCAGCAGCCTCTTTATTTTACAAAAGGGTTAGATACCCATGGATAAGATCTTAATTGTTGGAATTGGAAACATTCTTTGCCGTGATGAAGGGGTTGGCGTCCATGTGATTCAGGAAATGGAAGACATGGAGTTGCCTGGACATATTGAACTGCTCGATATCGGAACCTCTACCCCGGATTTAATCTCCCTTTTGGAAGGTGTTAGAAAATTGATCATTATCGATGCCTTAAAGGCAGGAGGATCTCCTGGGACGATCTATAGGTGCAAACCCGAGGATCTATTGGCCAATGAAGAGGGACCCATTTCGCTTCATGAGATTGGTTTAATAGAAACATTAAGCATGGCAAAAAAGATGGGCAGGGAGATCGATGCGGTTATCATCGGAGTTGAACCAAAGGTGTTAGACTGGGGTGTGGAGTTGAGCGGAGAGGTTAAAAAACAAATCCCAGCCATCATTGAAGCCGTCTTAAAAGAGAGTTAGACCCAATGCTGTTTTATTTAAGCCGTTCGTGCTGAGCTTGTCGAAGCATGAAGGTCTTAGCGACGCACCCTTCGACAGGCTCAGGGTGAACGGTGACGGCCTAACTGAAAAGTATTGGAGTTAGACCTACCGATGAAGCGGGCTGAAATTAAAATTGCAGGAATCGTTCAAGGAATCGGCTTCAGACCTTTTATCTACAATCTGGCCAAAACCCATCTCATTCGAGGATGGGTTCTCAATAATGAGAAGGGCGTCTTTATTGATGCCGAGAGCGAAGATGGAAATCTTGATCGGTTTATTCAGGACATTCCCAAGTTTGCACCACCATTAGCCCGGATTGAATCGTTCGATGTAAAGGTCCTCAACCCTCTGGGCTACACTACTTTCGAAATCAGAAAGAGTGAAGAGGCTCAAGAGAAATTTGTCCTGATTTCCTCTGATGTGGCAACGTGTGATCAATGTCTTTCCGAACTCTTTTCGTCTAAAAACTTTCGATACCGATACCCATTTATTAACTGTACCCTCTGTGGCCCAAGATTCACCATTATTCAGGACATTCCTTATGATCGTCATAATACGACGATGGCCAATTTTACGATGTGTCCCACTTGTCAGAAAGAATATGAAGACCCATCTGACCGGCGGTTTCACGCCCAGCCCAATGCCTGTTCTACCTGTGGTCCATCCCTTCGATTGGCAGATAGAGAGGAAAAAGCAATTCCCGGTGATCCAATGGAGAAGACCCTGGATCTTCTTGCAAGGGGTTTTATTGTGGCAATCAAAGGCATGGGAGGATTCCATCTATCTTGTGATGCAACAAATCAAGATGCTGTCTCCACCCTGAGGTCCAGGAAATACAGAGAAGACAAACCGTTTGCTGTAATGTGTAGGGATATGAAAGAGGTGAAAGAACACTGCAAAGTGAGCAGAGAGGAAGAAATGCTGCTTATGGGTGTGGAGAGGCCCATTGTCATTTTAAGAAGAAGGAATGATTCTATCGTCGCTCATGCTGTCGCTCCTTATCAGAACACTCTCGGTGTCATGCTCCCTTACTCCCCACTTCACCACCTTCTGCTCAATGGATCGCTCAAAACATTAGTGATGACGAGCGGAAATGTGAGCGATGAGCCCATCGCCTATAAGGACGAGGAGGCCATCAATCGACTCCACCACATCACTGACTATTTCCTTCTCCACAATCGAGAGATCCACATGAGGTGCGATGATTCGGTCACCAGGGCCTTCGATGGGAAACCTTATATCCTTCGGAGGTCGAGGGGATATGTTCCCTTTCCCATTAAACTCGCTTTCCCGACCGAAATGATCTTGGCATGTGGTGGAGAACTAAAAAATACCTTCTGCCTGACCCGCGGTCCCTATGCCTTCATGAGCCATCACATCGGCGATCTTGAGAATTTAGAAACCCTCACCTCCTTTGAAGAAGGGATTGAGCATTTCAAGAGGCTCTTTTATATTGAGCCAAAGGCAGTGGCTTATGACCTTCATCCAGACTATCTCTCCACCCAGTATGCCCTCTCGATTCCAGATGTTCAAAAAGTCGGAATCCAACATCACCATGCCCATATTGTGAGTGTGATGGCTGAAAATGGGGTTGATGGGGATGTCATTGGTGTTGCTTTGGATGGGACAGGTTTTGGATTAGATGGCACCATTTGGGGAGGTGAGTTTATCAGAGCCAACTTTAGAGACTTTGATCGATTGGCTCACCTGAAGAATGTCCCAATGCCCGGCAGCTCCGTGGCTATCAAAGAGCCTTGGCGAATGGCAATGGTCTATCTCTCAGGGGCTTTTGGAGATGATGTAAAGGATCTAAGAATCGACTTGATAAAGAGGGTTGACCTTAAGAAATGGGAAATCCTGGAGGGGATGATCGAAAAGAAGATCAACACCCCATGGACCTCGAGCATGGGTCGCTTCTTTGATGCAATTTCATCCATTCTGTCTGTGAGAGACGAAGTCCACTATGAGGGACAGGCAGCCATCGAGCTGGAGATGATCGCAGACCTTGACGTGGAAGAAGAATATCCTTTTCATCTGCAGGAAGAGGAAATAACGATGGTGATCGACCCCAAAGAGATTGTCAGAGGGGTGGTCCGAGATTTGGTCGAAGGGGTACCTTCCTCCAAGATTTCAGGAAGGTTCCATCGAACGATCAGCCGAATCATCGTCGAGACCTGTGATGCGATCCGATACGAGAAGGGACTGAATCGTGTGGCCCTGGGTGGCGGGGTTTTTCAGAACATGTCTCTTCTCTCCCTTGTCAAAAAAGGACTGAAAGAATCAGGCTTTGAGGTCTATACGCACCATCTTGTCCCTACCAATGATGGTGGAATTTCATTAGGCCAGGCAGTGATTGCCCATATGAGGTTATTTCAACGCATATCATAATTTCATAGTAGCAACTGAGTTCGGAGTTCAGAGTTCGGAGAGTTTTTAGGTTACTCCGAACCCCGAACTAAATTTCTCCGAACTATGTTTTTCCTTTGCAAAATGAGGTTACTCCAATGTGTTTGGGTATTCCCGGAAAAGTTGTAGAGATTGAAAAGAATGTTGCCAAGGTAGAAGTGGGCGGTATTTTGAGAGATATTTCACTCGACCTCTGCCCTGAGGTTTCGGTCGGTGAATATGTTCTCATTCATACGGGCTTTGCGATTCAAAAAGTAGATGAAGAAGAAGCAAAGGAGACCTTGGAACTCTTAAGAAAAATGGCTGGGGTGATATGAAATTCATCGATGAGTTTCGAGATAAAGAGATTGCGGAAGGATTGATCCGGAGGATCAGAAAAACCTCTACCCGCGCTATCCAGTTAATGGAAGTCTGCGGAACCCACACGGTCTCCATCTTCCGTTATGGGATAAGAGGCATGCTTCCGGAGCATATCACGCTTCTCTCTGGCCCGGGCTGCCCTGTTTGTGTCACACCCAATAACGATATCGATCTTGCCATTGCCCTCTCCAGACAAAAGGATGTGATCATTGTGACCTTCGGCGATATGATGAAGGTTCCTGGTTCTACTTCAAGTCTTCAGAAAGAGAAGGCCGAGGGTAGGGATATCCGAATTGCCTACTCCTCTCTCGATTCTTTGAAGATCGCAAAAGGACATCCCGAGAAAAAAGTGGTTTTCCTAGCGATTGGTTTTGAAACCACCTCTCCAACAATTGCGGTAGCTATCCTCCGAGCCAAAGAGGAGGGGATTCAGAACCTCTTTTTTCTAAATAGTCAGAAACGGGTTCCTCCCGCCCTTGTCACCCTGTTGGAATCGAAACAGGTGGGAATTGACGGGTTCATCCTTCCTGGCCATGTCAGCACAATTATTGGCACGAAACCTTATCAGTTCATCTCAAAAAAGTTCGGCCGTCCTGCTGTTATCGCAGGGTTTGAGCCTTTAGACATCCTTCAAGGCATTTGGATGCTTATCAAACAGATCGAAGAAAACCGGGCGGCTGTTGAGATCCAGTACCGAAGGGTTGTCCATGAAGAGGGCAATCCAACGGCACTGAGTAAGATTGATGAGGTATTCGAAGAGGACGAAGGCAATTGGCGGGGGCTTGGAATCATTCCAAATAGCGGATACCGTTTTAAAGAATTTTACAAAGAAATGGATGTAAGGAATTTCGATGTCGAGGTAGAACCATCGAGAGAGCATCCGGAGTGCCTCTGTGGAGAAGTACTTCAGGGAATCAAAACCCCTTTGGAATGTAGGCTATTCAAAAGAGTTTGTCATCCAGAGAACCCAATCGGTCCTTGCATGGTTTCCATCGAAGGGACCTGTCATACCTATTTCAGGTTTCATTGAAACCAATCCAATCTATTCTTCTCCCCCCTCGGCGGGAAAGGGCGAGGGTCGGGGTGAATAAACCTTAACGTTGCATTGAAAAGGCAGTTGGGTATGCTTCACAACCTCTACCAAGCGGGTCTTTTACATGTTTTATAGGTAACACACGACGTCACCTAATGTGACATCTGGGATACCCTTGGAAAGATAGTAGCAAAACGCTTAAAGGTACCGCTGTAGAGGTTTCCCAGCATACCTAACCGCCTTTTGGGAACGTTTTTATGCAACTGCAAGGTAAAAAGACAGGGAAGATTTTGGAGTGTTTATGAGCGAAGATAAGATCCTTTTAGCCCATGGAAGCGGAGGAAGGCTGACTCACGATCTGATTAAAGAGATTTTCTTGCCCCATTTCTCAAACCCATTTCTCGAACCGTTGGATGATAGTGCTAAGATAATCAATCGAAAGGGATCGATGGGTTTCACCACAGACTCCTATGTAGTCAATCCCATTTTTTTCCCGGGTGGAGACATTGGGAAATTAGCCGTTTGTGGGACAGTGAACGACCTCTCAATGATCGGTGCCACCCCTTCCTACCTCAGTCTCTCCCTGATCGTCGAAGAGGGATTCTCCATTGAACTCCTTCAAAAGATTGTCTCTTCCATTCATAAAACGGCTGAGCAGGCAGGGGTGAGCATCGTTACAGGCGACACCAAAGTAGTGGAACATGGGGCGGCAGATCAATTGTTTCTTAATACCTCAGGGATCGGATGGATCAAGCCAGGGATTAACCTTTCTGGGATTAATGCAAAACCAGGAGACCAAATTCTGCTAAGCGGCTACCTGGGAGACCATGAGATAGCTATTCTCTCACAGAGAGAAGGGTTTCATTTCCAAGGGGAGATAAAAAGCGACTGCGCCCCATTAAATGATTTAGTTGGGAAGATGCTCGATGCCTGTCCCTCTATCCGATGCATGCGAGATCCCACCCGCGGCGGTTTAGCCACAACCCTAAATGAGATTGCATCGATGTCCGGTGTGGGAATGGTGATCGAAGAAGAAAAGATTCCTGTCCGGGAATCGGTTAGGGGGATCTGCGAACTATTGGGTTTGGATCCACTCTATCTTGCCAATGAGGGGAAATTGGTTGCCATCTGTCCACCTGATGATGCAGGCCGTGTATTGGAGGTCATGAAGGATCATCCTCTGGGAAGAGAGGGAGAAATCATCGGAAAGGTGACTGAACAAAACCCGAAAAGAGTGATTCTCCACACTTTGATTGGTGGCCACCGAATCCTGGATATGTTGACCGGAGGACAGTATCCAAGAATTTGTTAGCACCTAAATTGAGCCATTTTTCATTTCTTATTGTTGAAAATCATAATGTAGGGGTTCGATTTATCGAACCCTAAAGGTGAAAATGATCAATTGTGTAAGGGCTTGATAAATCAAGCCCCTACAATGAAATTTGAAAATAAATTGCTCAATTTAGGTAGCACTCAATTAATTGTGGCCGTTAGGCTGTCACCGTTTCCCCTGAGCCCTTCGACTCACCGTTCGCCCTGAGCTTGTCGAAGGGGGAGCGGTTCGCTCAGGACAGGCCTGTCGAAGGGCTCAGCACGAAAGGCTAAATGAACGGCATTGATATTAAGGAGGATTTTCGGATCAAGCTTAAAATGAGTTTGCCGATATAAGTCTAACCTTGACGTTACCCTGGCCAAAACCCACAACAAGGAGAGACTGGCATAGATTTTGCTAATCTAATCAAGAGATTTCGCGTCGATATCCATGCGTTTT